>Ga0102590_1000386_pt1 | contig 103886 bp, 98 predicted proteins | sample AraplaMF_Col_mMF_FD_76859 | JGI IMG/M metagenome (GOLD analysis project Ga0102590, IMG submission 76859) | Arabidopsis root microbial communities from the University of North Carolina, USA - plate scrape MF_Col_mMF | ecosystem: Host-associated > Plants > Roots > Endosphere | place: USA... | reverse complement strand
AGCTCCCCGGCTGAAGGAACCATCATGAAAATCCTGCTTGCCGTCGACGGCAGCGACTACACGGACCGCATGCTGTCCTACCTGGCCGCGCACAAGGAATGGTCGGGCGCGGGCCACGACTTCACCGTCTTCCACGTGGTACTGCCCGTGCCGCATCGCGCCGCGGCTTTCGCGGGACCGGAGATCGTGCACGGCTACTACGAGGACGATGCGCGGATGGTGCTCGAACCTGTGCGCGGCCTGCTTGCCAGGAACGGCATCGAGGCGCGCTTCGAACACCGCATCGGACATCCTGCCGAGGAGATCGCCGCGTTTGCGCAGAAGGGGAAGTTCGACCTGGTGATCATGGGCTCGAGGGGCCACGGTGCCCTGACGAACCTGGTGCTGGGCTCGGTGGCCAACAAGGTCCTGGCCGCGTGCACGGTGCCGGTACTGCTGGTGCGCTGATGAAAACCACCGCCTTCGCGCAAGGCGTGGCCGCACTGGCCCTCGGCGCATTCGCGCTCGCGGGCGGAACGAACGCCTGGCCGCAGGCGCGCTCCTGCATGGAACGTAGTCAGCCGGCATCGCAGGCCGTCGACTTCGCGGCCGCCGCCGCGCGGCAGTCGCCCGCGGTGGTGAGCATCATGGTCACGGAAGGCAGCGGCGATCGGCCCGCCATCGGCGACGTGCGCCCCTCCATGCCATGGGATCGGGCGTGGGCGCGCGGCTTCGCCTCGGGCTTCATCATCGGCAGCGACGGATACATCCTGACCAGCGCCCATGCGGTGACCGGCGCCCGGGCGATCTCCATCGTCACCGCCGACCAGCGCCGCTTCGATGCCGAGGTGGCAGGAGTGGACCGCCTCAGCGATGTCGCGCTGCTGAAGGTCGCGGCTTCAGGCCTGCCGGTCATCGTTCCGCGCCGCGGCAGCGAGCTGTGCCCCGGCGAGCGCGTTGCCGCCATGGGCGCGCCGTTCGGCTTCGAGCGCAGCGTGACTGCCGGCGTGGTGAGCGCCAATCCGCGCTACATGCCTGGAGGAAGCGGCGTGCCGCTGATCCAGAGCGACGTGGCGCTCAACCCAGGCAACTCGGGCGGGCCGCTGTTCGACGAACGGGGCGAGGTGGTGGGAATGAACTCGATGATCTATTCGCCCGGCGGCGGATATTTCGGCATGTCGTTCAGCCTGCCCATCGATACCGCGATGCGTGTCGCGGATGAACTCCGCGCGACCGGGCACGTGAGGCGAGGGCACATCGGCGCCCGCACCCAGCCCCTGACGGCCGAGCTGGCACCGGCCTTCGGCCTTGCCTCCACTCAGGGAGCGCTGATCGTGCGGGTCGACCCGGACAGCCCGGCCGCGCAGGCGGGGCTTCGCAGCGGCGACGTGGTGCTGGCCGCCGGAGGCGACACCGCGATGAGCTACGCCGACATACAGAATCGCGTGGCCGCTGCCCGCGCGGGCAGCCGGATCGCGCTGAAGATCTGGCGCCACAAGGCGCCGTTGACGGTGCAGGTGGGCGTGCTCGAGAACCCGCCCGATGTCTCGCCCCGTACGGCCGCGCGCGCCGCCGCGCAGCAGGAAACGCGCTTCGGGCTCGAACTCATCGAGCGCAAGGGCGTGCTGGGCATCAGCCTGCCGTCCCCGGGGCTGTATGTGCAATCGGTCTCCGGTTCGGCCCAGATGGCGGGGCTGCGATACGGCGACATGCTGATCGCGGTCAACGACGTGGAGGTGGCCAGCCTGGCGGACTTCGACACGGTGATCCGCTCCGTCGCGGAGAGCGACACGGTTGCGCTGCTCGTCGTGCGTGGCTCGGCTCGAAGCTATGTGCCGATCCTCCCGCGCAGTGCAGCGCGCGCTCCGGTGGCGCGGCACGCAGGCGAGGCGGTCGCGCCTGTGCCCTGAGGCTTTCGCGATGGAAAAGACGAGCAGCTGCGGCGTTCTGGTGTTTGACATGGCAGGGCAGTTGCTGTTGTGCCACGCGAGCGACAGCCGCTACTGGGACATTCCCAAGGGCGCCGCCGAAGGGCAGGAGGAGGGCGCGCAAGCGGCTGCGCGCGAGGCGGCCGAGGAGTGCGGTCTCCGCCTGTCACCGGGGCAACTGCGGGAACTGGGGCTCTTCCCCTATCGCAAGGGCAAGGATCTCCGGCTCTTCGCGGCGCTGGCGCGGCCCTTCGAGGCGAAGAGCTGCGTGTGTTCCAGCTTCTACACCGACCGCCATGGACGGCGGCGTCCCGAGATGGACGCGTTCCGCTGGGCCACCTTCGAGCAGTTGCCACGGCTCTGTGCGCCCAGCCTTGCCGCGGTGCTGACGCAGGCGTTGTCACTGGCAGCCATCCACGGGCAATTGCTCTACGAAGTGGGGCCGGCCGATGTTGCACCCGGGCCGCACGGCTTTCGCGCAGTTGATCCTGCGCAAAGCCGCGCGCAGCCGGCCGCTCGAGAATGACCGCAGGCCGTTCCCGAAAAACCATCACGAGGTCGCTCCATGAACATCACCTTGAACGCAGCCCTGCAAATCCTGGGGTTCTGCATCGCAACGCTGCTGGCAACTGGTGTCCTCGTGCTGGCGGGTTTGAATGAACGGAATTCTTCGCCGAACGGCCTGGAAACCATCTCGCACACAACGAAAGACTCACGATGAAGTCCAACCGCAGAACTTTCATGCTCACGCTTGCCGCAACGGGGGCGGCCGTTACCGCCACCGGCTCTTTCGCACAGGCTCGGCTCGATGAAAAAGACCCGCAGGCCGTGGCCTTGAGCTATGTAGCCGACTCGGCGAAGGCCGACGTGAAGAAGTTCCCGAAGCATGACAACGCGCAGCTGTGCAACGGCTGTGCGCTTTGGCAATCCAAGCCGACGGATGCGCAAGGCAACTGCGCACTGTTCGCCGGCAAGCAAGTCAACGCCAAAGGCTGGTGCAGTGCTTGGGCCAGGAAGGTCTAGCGGACCGATTTCGCCAGCTTCAAGCGCATGGCGCGTGCGAATGAGGAGAGGCCGGCCAAGTGCGGCTATCGACTTGCGACCGCGCGGCTCTCGCTGGGCTCCCAGCCGCCACCCAGTGCCTTGAAGGCCGTGACCGCGGCACGTGCCGCTTCGGTCTGCGCCTGGGCTTTCGCATCGGAGGCGCGCAGCAGGCTGTCGTCGGCCTGCAGTACTTCGATCAGGCTCACCACGCCCTGCCGGTAGGCCGCAAAGGAAGCGCCGCGCGCGCGGCCGAGCGAGTCCACGCCCTGGGCCAGCACGCTGGCTTGCTCCTCGCGCTTGGCGAGGGCCGAGAGTGCGTTCTCGACATCCTCGGTGGCGCGCAGCACGGCCAGCCGATATGCGCCGAGCAGTTCGGCGTCCTGGCCCTTGGCAAGATCGATCTGCGCGTCGATGCGGCCGAAATCGAAGAGGCGCCAGCGCAGGCCCAGCACTGCAGCCGCCTGGCTGGCGCCGCCGGTGAAGAGATTGCCGCTCGCCACGGACGTCGCGCTGCCCAGCATGCCGCTCAGGGACAGCTTGGGGTAGTACTCGGCGACAGCCACGCCGATGCGGGCGTTCGACGCGGCGAGACGGCGCTCGGCCGCAATCAGGTCGGGGCGTCGCCTGAGCAGGTCGCCCGGTGTGCCCGAGTCATGGATCTGCGGCGCGACGGGAATGGCGCCGGCCTCGGCCAATTCGGCCCGGTGCGTGCCCGGCGAGGCGCCCAGCATCACATCCAGCGCGTTCATCGCTGTGTCCAGGCCCGCCTCCAGTACCGGGACGGAGGCCTGGACCTGGGCCAGAGCACCTTCGGCCTGCCGCACCTGGAGTTCGGCGGCCAGCCCCTTGCCGTAGAGAAGGTTGACCGTGGACAGCAGCTGCTGCTGCGTCTGCACCTGCCGGCGCGCCACGCCGAGGCGCGTCTGAAGGCCGCGGATGCTGATGTAGATATCGGCGGTCTGGGCCGCCACTGCCAACCGCGTGGCGACGGCCGAGGCCTCCGAGGCCTGGTATTCGGCGAGCGCCGCTTCGCGTCCGCGGCGCAAGCCTCCGAACAGGTCCACTTCCCAGCTCGCACCCAGATTGGCTTCGTAGGCGCTGCCGTAGCGGTCGAGGCCAGGCCTCGAGTTCAGCACCTGTCCCAGCGGCGTTTCAACGGACTGGTAGGCCCGGGCTGCCTGTGCGCTGACGTTACCCGAAGGCAGCAGGGCGGCATTCGCCGCGCCCAACGCAGCACGCGCCTGCGCGACGCGCGCGGATGCCTGGGCGAGATCGAGGTTCTGCGCAAGCGCGAGCGTGACGAACCCAGCCAGCTGTGGATCGCCGAAGCCGGTCCACCAGGCGCGGAGATCGGCGCTGCCCGCGGCGGTCCGTTGCTCGAGGCCCTGCCGGCCCAGGTACTGCTGCGGCATCGCCATGTCGGGGCGTGCGTAGTCGGGGCCGACCGCGCAACCTGCAAGAAGGCCGGTCGCAATGAGCGGAACAAGGATGCGCTGGAGCATGGTGTTCTTCCTGAGCTGGAGAGGAAACGTCGATTGGGCGGTGACTATATATCAAAATGGTCACTCGTTGTTCAATCATTCGGCGCGCGGTAAGCTGTCAGGCATGAGCAAAGAAATCTCCTCTGCCGGCGTGGCGCGCGGGCCGGTCGACCATGACGTGCGCGACCAGATCGTTGCCGCGGCGACCGAGCACTTCAGCCGGTACGGGTATGAAAAGACGACCGTTTCCGATCTCGCCAAAGCCATCGGCTTTTCCAAGGCGTACATCTACAAGTTCTTCGAGTCCAAGCAGGCCATCGGCGAAATGATCTGCGCAAACTGCCTGAGCGAGATCCACGCCGAGGTACGGGCTGCGGTCGAGGGGGCAGATCGTCCTGCGGAGAAGCTGCGCCGGATGTTCAAGTCGGTGGTCGAGGCGAGCCTTCGTCTGTTCTCCGAGGATCGCAAGCTCTACGAAATCGCGAGCTCCGCCGCCACCGAGCGCTGGCAGGTAGCGTTTGCGCACGAAGCGCACATCCGGCAATTGCTTCAGGACATCCTGCGCGAAGGCCGGGAGACGGGGGAGTTCGAGCGCAAGACGCCGATCGATGAGGCAGTCTCGGCCATCTACCTCGTCATGCACCCCTACATCAATCCGCTGCTGCTGCAGTACAGCTTCGACCACACGGCTGAAGCGCCCGCCCAACTGTCCAGCCTGGTGCTGCGCAGCCTGTCTCCGTGAAGCCGATTTGTCTGTGACTGTTGACTGAATTAGTCACAAGTATCAGAATACGGGTCCTGATCATTTCGATACCGGGACTCTCATGCCTTGGCGCCGCCTTGCTATCTCCATCGTCACCTGTGCATTGCCGCTCGCGCTGGTCGCCTGCGGCGAGAAGGCGCCTCCTGACCCTCGAACCCAGGCGCCGCAGGTTCGCGTCGCGGTCGTCGAAGGCGCCGGCGCCGCGTCGCGTGCGTTCACGGGCACCGTAGCCGCCCGGATTCAGAGCGACCTGGCCTTCCGGGTCTCGGGCAAGGTCCTGCAGCGGCTGGTGGACACAGGGCAGGGCGTCAGGCGCGGCCAGGTGCTCATGCGCATCGACCCCATCGACCTGAAGCTTGCGGCCCATGCGCAGCAGGAGGCGGTCGCCGCGGCACGGGCGCGCTTGCAGCAAGCAGCGCAGGACGAGGTCCGCTACCGCGATCTGCGCGGCACCGGTGCGATCTCGGCATCGACCTACGACCAGGTCAAGGCGGCCGCGGACACGGCCAAGGCCCAGGTCAGCGCGGCCGAGGCCCAGGCGGATGTCGCGCGCAATGCGAGCGGCTATGCCGAACTCGTGGCTGACGGCGACGGGGTGGTCATGGAAACGCTGGCCGAGCCCGGCCAGGTCGTGAGCGCTGGTCAGACGGTGGTCCGCGTGGCCCGCGCCGGCCCGCGCGAAGCCGTGGTCCAGTTGCCGGAAACCCTGCGCCCCGCGGTCGGGTCCGTGGGGCAGGCCACGCTCTTCGGCAGGGAGGGCGTGAGCGTGGCGACCACGCTGCGGCAGCTCTCGGAGGCCGCGGACCGGCAGACGCGCACCTTCGAGGCGCGCTATGTGCTCAAGGGCGAGCTCGCCGATGCGCCGTTGGGTGCGACGGTCACCATCCGGATTCCTCAGGGCCTTCCCTCCGCGTCGGGAGGACTGCAGGTACCGATCGGCGCGCTCTTCGACGCCGGCAAGGGGCCGGGGGTGTGGCTCGTCAGTGGCGAGCCGGCCAGGGTCAACTGGCGGCCGGTCGTGGTCGAACGCCTGGATGACGATGGCGCGCGCGTTACCGGGTCTCTCCAGCAGGGCGACCGGATCGTCGCGCTCGGGGCGCATCTGCTGCGCGAGGGCGAGCAGGTACGGGTGGCCGACCAGGCGGGCGCCACCGCGGCGCGCGGAGTCCGCCCGTGAGCGCAGGCCGCTTCAACCTCTCGGCGCTCGCGGTGCGTGAGCGCTCGGTCACCTTGTTCCTGATCTGCCTGATCTCGCTGGCGGGCCTGGTTTCGTTCTTCAAGCTGGGCCGGGCGGAAGACCCGGCCTTCACCATCAAGGTGATGACCATCGTCACCGCGTGGCCCGGCGCGACCGCGCAGGAAATGCAGGACCAGGTTGCCGAGAAGCTCGAGAAGCGGCTGCAGGAACTGCGCTACTACGACCGCGCCGAGACCTACACCCGGCCCGGCCTGGCCTTCACGACGCTGACCCTGCTCGACAGCACACCGCCTTCGCAGGTGCAGGAGCAGTTCTACCAGGCCCGCAAGAAGGTCGGCGACGAGGCGGGCAACCTGCCTGTGGGCGTGATCGGACCGATGCTCAACGACGAGTACGCGGACGTCACCTTCGCGCTGTACGCCCTCAAGGCAAAGGGCGAGGCGCAGCGCCTGCTGGTGCGCGACGCCGAGACGCTGCGCCAGCGCCTGCTGCATGTGCCGGGCGTGAAGAAGGTCAACATCGCCGGTGAGCAGTCCGAGCGCATCTATGTCGAGTTCTCGCACGAGCGCCTGGCGACCCTGGGCGTCAGTGCGCAGGACGTCTTCGCGGCGCTCAACGGCCAGAATGCCCTGACGCCGGCGGGATCCGTGGAAACGAAGGGCCCCCAGGTGTTCATCCGCCTGGACGGGCCGTTCGACGAGCTGCGCAAGATCCGCGACACGCCGGTCACCTCGCAAGGCCGCACCCTGAAGCTGTCGGACATCGCCGAGGTCAAGCGGGGCTATGAAGACCCGGCGAGCTTCATGATCCGCAACGGCGGCGAGCCGGCCCTGCTGCTGGGGGTGGTCATGCGGGAAGGCTGGAACGGGCTCGACCTGGGCAAGGCGCTGGAGCGCGAGGTGGGAGCGATCAATGCCGAGCAGCCGCTGGGCATGAGCCTGACCAAGGTCACGGACCAGGCCGTCAACATCAGCGCCGCGGTCGATGAGTTCATGGTCAAGTTCTTCGCCGCGCTGCTGGTGGTCATGCTTGTGAGCTTCCTGAGCATGGGCTGGCGCGCAGGCCTCGTCGTCGCCGCCGCAGTGCCGCTGACGCTGGCGATCGTCTTCGTGGTGATGGCTGCTACGGGCAAGGACTTCGATCGCATCACGCTCGGCTCCCTGATCCTCGCGCTGGGCCTGCTGGTGGACGACGCGATCATCGCCATCGAGATGATGGTGGTGAAGATGGAGGAGGGCTACAGCCGCGTCGCCGCCTCCGCCTATGCCTGGAGCCACACGGCCGCGCCGATGCTTTCGGGCACGCTGGTCACGGCCGTCGGCTTCATGCCCAACGGCTTCGCGCCATCAAGCGCAGGGGAATACACCAGCAACATGTTCTGGATCGTCGGCATCGCGCTGATCGCGTCCTGGGTGGTCGCGGTGGTCTTCACGCCCTATCTCGGTGTCAAGCTGCTGCCTGATTTCAAGAAGATCGAGGGCGGCCATACCGCGATCTACGGCACGCCGCGCTACAACCGGCTGCGCGGGATGCTCGGCCGCGTCATCGCACGCAAATGGGCGGTGGCCGGTGCGGTGGTCGGCCTTCTCGTGGCGGCGGTCCTCGGCATGGGCCTTGTCAAGAAACAGTTCTTCCCGATCTCGGACCGGCCCGAAGTCCTGGTGGAGGTGCAGATGCCCTATGGCACCTCGATCACTCGCACCAGCGAGGCCACGGCGAAGGTGGAGGCGTGGTTGGCCGGACAGAAGGAGGCCCACATCGTCACGTCCTATATCGGGCAGGGCGCACCGCGCTTCTTCTTCGCGATGGGCCCCGAGCTGCCCGATCCGTCGTTCTCCAAGATCGTGGTGCGCACCGACAGCCAGGAAGAGCGCGAGGCCTTGAAGCACCGGCTGCGAGAGGCCATCGCTGGCGGCCTGGCCTCCGAAGCGCGCGTGCGCGTCACGCAATTGGTGTTCGGCCCGTATTCGCCGTTTCCCGTCGCCTACCGCGTCACGGGCCCGGACCCCGACAAGCTGCGCGACATCGCGGCGCAGGTACAGCAGGTGATGGATGCGAGTCCGATGATGCGCACGGTCAACACCGACTGGGGTACGCGCACGCCCACGCTGCACTTCACCCTGCACCAGGACCGCCTGCAGGCCGTGGGGCTGAGTTCCAGCGCGGTGGCGCAGCAGTTGCAGTTCTTCCTGAGCGGTGTGCCCGTCACCGCCGTGCGCGAGGACATCCGCACGGTGCAGGTGGTGGCGCGCTCGGCCGGCGCCAGTCGCCTCGACGCGTCGAGGATTGCCGACTTCACGCTGTCGGGTGCCAACGGGCAACGCATTCCGTTGTCGCAGGTGGGCGAAGTTGAGGTGCGCATGGAGGAACCCGTCATGCGCCGGCGCGACCGCGTGCCGACGATCACCGTGCACGGCGACATCGCCGACGGCCTGCAGCCGCCCGATGTGTCGACGGCCATCACCGCTCAGTTGCGCCCGGTCATGGACAAGCTGCCCTCCGGCTACCGTATCGACGAGGCCGGCTCCATCGAGGAATCGGGCAAGGCGACCAGGGCCATGCTGCCGCTGTTCCCCATCATGCTGGCGGCCACGCTGCTGATCATCATCTTCCAGGTGCGTTCGATCTCCGCGATGGTCATGGTCTTCCTGACGAGCCCGTTGGGGCTGATCGGCGTGGTGCCGACGCTGCTTGCATTCCAGCAGCCCTTCGGCATCAATGCGCTGGTCGGCCTCGTGGCGCTCTCGGGCATCCTGATGCGCAACACGCTGATCCTGATCGGCCAGATCCACCACAACCAGCAGGACGGGCTCGATCCGTTCCACGCGGTCGTCGAGGCCACCGTGCAGCGTGCGCGACCGGTGGTCCTGACCGCGCTGGCGGCGATCCTGGCGTTCATCCCGCTGACCCATTCCGTGTTCTGGGGGGCGCTCGCGTACACGCTGATCGGCGGCACCCTCGCGGGCACGGTCCTGACGCTGGTGTTCCTGCCGGCGATGTACTCCATCTGGTTCAGGATCAGGCCCGGCGACGCCGCAGCCGCTGCGCACTGACAACGCTTTTCACCACTTGTTCAGATCGAAGGAAAACATCATGTCGAGTTCATCGGTTGTCGTCGTGACCGGCGCGTCATCGGGCATCGGGCGCGTTGCCGCGGAAATCTTCGTCGCGCGCGGCTGCCGGGTGTTCGGCACCGTGCGCGACCTGCGCAAGGCGCCCGTGGTGCCCGGTGTGGAGTTCGTCGAAATGGATGTCCGGGAGGAGGAATCGGTGCAGGCCGGCATCGACTCCATCATCGAGCAGGGCCTGCGCATCGATGTGCTGGTCAACAACGCGGGAATGATGATGCTCGGCGCGGTCGAAGAGACGGCGACGGCAGAAGCCGCGGCGCTGTTCGACACCAATGTCTTTGGCGTGCTGCGCGTCACGCGCGCCGTGCTCCCCTCCATGCGCAAGCAGCATCGCGGGCGCATCGTCAATGTGAGCTCGCTGTTCGGCGTGATGCCGGCGCCCTACATGGGCATGTATGCGGCCGCCAAGCATGCGCTCGAGGGCCTCTCGGAGTCGCTGGACCACGAGGTGCGCCAGTTCGGCGTTCGCGTGACGCTGGTGCAGCCGGCGTTCACCCGGACCAACCTCGACATCAATGCGCCGCGTGCCAAGGCGCCGATCGCGGACTACGACCGCGAACGCGGCCTGGTCGAGCGCGCGGTGGCCGACAGCGTCAACAACGCGCCGCCGCCGCAGGGCGTGGCAAACACCATCGTGGAAGCGGCGCTCGGCCCCTGGCGCATGCGTTGCACGCCGCCCGGCGAGGCCTCGGTCCTGGCGAAGCTTCGCCGTTTCATGCCCGCGGGTCCGGTCGACGCGAGCTTGAGAAAAAAGCTCGGTCTCGCCTGATACATCGACCCGCCGGAGCCGGCCTGGCCGGTGTCTGGCACCGTCTTGCAAGGAAGGAGAGGCCTTGGACAGCTTGGAACTCTTGCGAACCTTCAACGAAGTCGCAGTGTCGGGCAGCTTCTCGCGCGCCGCGAAGCACCTCGAACTGTCCAGAGCCACCGTGAGCAAGTACGTCGCGAAGCTCGAGGGGCGCTTCGGTGTGCGACTGCTGAACAGGAACAGCCACGCCGTCAGCCTCACGGATGCCGGCGTGCTCTTGCTCGAGCGGAGCAAGCCCATGCTGGAGTTGGTGGAAGCAACCCGTGCGGAACTGCAGGATCGCGCGTTGACTCCGAGCGGCCGTTTGCGCATTTCCGCGCCCCACGGCATCGACCAGACCGAGTTGCCGGCGCTCTTCAACACCTTCCTGGGTCACTACCCCGATGCCAGCATCAGTCTCTTGCTGACCAATCGCCTTGTCGACCTGGCAGAGGAGGGGGTCGACATTGCGTTGCGCTTTGGGCCGATCGCGAACGAAAACCTGATCGTTCGCAAGTTGCTTCTGATGGGGTTGACCGTGTGCGCGGCCCCGATGTACTGGAAAAGCAGAGGAGTGCCCTCCCACCCCAGCGAACTCGCCAACCACGATGCGTTGATCAGTACCCACCTGAATCCATCGTCCAAGTGGCGCTTCCAGGTCGACGGCGAGCCGTTGGAGATCGCGGTGCGTGGCCGGCTGGATGCCACCGAGGCCAGCCCGCTCATCCAGGCCGCACTGCAAGGCGCTGGCGTGCTGTACTTGCCGACGCTCATGCTGAAGCCCTATCTCGACAGCGGCCGGCTGGTTCCCGCGCTGTCGGATTTCGTGCGCAGTGACATGTGGCTTTCAGCCGTCTACCTGCAAAGACGCCACAGCACCGCGGTTCACCGGGCGTTCCTCGATTTCCTCGAAAGTCGGATTAAGGCCGGCAAGACCCTCCGTTGAGGTTGAACGCAGTGCCCGGTGCCGCCTTCATGGCGTTTCATGGGTGAGGTTCACGTTCCGCAGACGAGCGCCTCAAGAGTTCAAGCCAGCATCGATTGCTGGGCGAAGATGCCCGCCATCGCACCCTGCGACGATGCCTGGGTGACCGAGGGCAGGAAGGGCGTGGCGAGGTCGCCGGCGGCGTAGATGCCGGGCACGCTGGTCTGGCGGCGCTCGTCGACCTTCAGCACGATGCCGGTGGGCGTATCGGCCGTGGCGAGGCCCAATGCTTCATGCAGGCTTGCGGACGGCTTGTTGCGCGGGCTGGCGAACAGGACGTCGACCGCGACATTGCGGCCGCTATCGAGATTGACTGTGGCAATGCGGCCCTTGTGATGGGCGATATCGATGATCCGGCCGTCGACGACAGCGATGTTGCGATTCACCAGATCGGCCCGGATATCGGGCGCAATGTCGCGACCGTCAGCGAAGACGGTCAACTTGTCGGTCCAATCGCGGAACAGCCTGGCCTGATTGTGCGACTGCGGGCCGGACCAGACGTGGCCCCAGTGCCGGTCGGCGACTTCGAAGCCGTCGCAATAGGGGCAGGGCACGATGGACGTGCCCCAGCTTTCGGCGAAGCCTGGGACGTCTGGCATCTGGTCGGCGACGCCGTAGCTCAGGATCACGCGGCGCGCTCCGAGGCTTTCGCCATCGTCAATGAGAACGGAGAAATCGTCGATGACGCCGGAGACGTTGTCGGCCCGTGCATTGACCAGCTTGATCGCGGGATACCGCGCCAGCTGCTGCCGCGCCTCGGCGAGGATGTCCAGCGGTGGCTTGTGATCATGGCCGAGCAGGCCATGCGAATGGCCGGCGAAGCGATTGCGCGGCAGGCCGGTATCGAGAACGGTGACCTTGCGGCGGGCACGGCCGAGCTGCAGGGCCGCGGCGAGGCCGGCAAAGCTGCCGCCAATGATGATGACGTCATTCATGGTGATGGGTTCCGTGTGGGGTGGTCATTACTGGACTTTCAAGTACAGTAATGTGGAACACATATAGTAGACTGTCAAGTCCAATAAATATGCCCATGACCCGATCTCCAATTCCTGCTCCGAAGCCTCAACGCGGGCGGCCGCGCGATCCCGAGCGCAGCCGGCGCATCCTGGAGGCGGCGCAGACGCACTTCGATCGGCATGGTCTGGAGCGCGCCAGCGTGGATGCCATCGCTGCCGACGCAGGCGTCTCCAAGATGACCGTGTACAGCAACTTCGGCTCCAAGGAGGAGTTGTTCGAGGCGGTCGTGCGCGACAGGACGGTAGCCGTGATGGCTGGCTTCCCCGGGGCCGGGGCGCTGGACCCGAACCAGCCGGAGAAGGTGCTGCTGGTGATTGGGGAGCGGTTTCTCGCGCTGGCGCGCGGGGACGCCCTGGGCGCGTTGCGCGCCGTCTATGGCGTCGCGGGGGCGCAACCGGAAGTCTGTCGCGCGCTGTACAAGGAGGGGCCGGAGCGTGTGATGGACGAGCTGGCTGCATATCTGCTTCTTGCCAGCTCGGCGGGCACGCTGAAGGTGCGGAATCCGCTCCAGGCAGCGGACCTGTTCCTGTCGATGTTCCTGGGCTCCGGCCACATCCGCGGAATGCTGAAGCTCGAGATGCCGGATACCCGGGAAAACAAAGCTCTTCTGCAAGAGGCTGTTCGGGTCTTCATGACGGCCTACGGCGCGTAGGCTCTACAGGGTAGCTTGCCGGCAATGGGGCAGAACTCCTGGTTGCCTCTCGCGCGCCTTATTTAACATAATGCACATTGTGTTAGGCGTAGCGCACATTGTGTCCAATGCGTCAGCGTGCTGACCAGGTCAGTAGCTCCCGGGACCATCGAAAAAATCTGCTGTGCCGAAGCGCCAACGGAACCGAGGGCCACGCCAGTCAGAAGCGAAGCTTTTCCCAGTGCCTTCATCAGCAGATCTCCTTTTTGCTTGCCCTCGTACTGCATCACCGTGGCGCGAGCTAGGACTGTGACCGGATCGAGTCCGGCCAGGTGCGCGATTAGGGCTTGGTCTGAGGGCTGGCAGGTCGCACTGCCGTTGCGCCAGTTCGTGACGCGCTGAGGCACGACGCCGAGTGCTCGGGCGGTAGCGCTATCGCTTCCGGTTATTGCTTTTGCTTTGTCCATAAGCAAATTCAATTCTTCGAGGTGGGGCACTGTGACCCTCCTTTCAAACTGTTTCGTTTAACATCGCGCACCAAACACTTTTGTTTGGCAAACGAATCCGTTGGGGTCGATTATGGCGCGAGAGGGACGCAAAGAGGAGCAGCTTGAGCTTGACCTGGTCAAGGACGCTGCCGACCTGATCAGGGTGGCCAGCGCTGGGCCTGTGGTCCTGCTCGCGGGTGGCAGCGAATGCTTCCCAGGCCTGTATCGCTGGCACTGCCGGCAGTTCGTGTTCCCGGTCGCCGCCTCGGCCATGTACCTCGACGTATGAGGAAGCTCCAGTCCTACAAGGCCCACGGCTACGGCAACACGTTCCGTCGCCGGCTCAGCGTGAAGCGCGCGGGGGCAAGCGAAGCGCCGCACCAAGCGCTGAACGCTGCACCTCGCCCCCCTGCTCTAACAGGGGGGGAAAGTACTCCCCGAGGCGCGAAGGTGGACTGGCTCACTTGCACCTGGTATCCGGATCCAGATGAGCACGTCCCCGCGACGATCCTCGGCCTGCTGCGTGATGTGGTCGGCTCCACCGTGGTGGCCGTCGAAGCTCCCGGCATGTTCGGCTACCAGGACGGCTGCAGGTTCTTCATCGACCTCAACGGCACGCAGGTCAACATCGCTCGGGTGGACTTCGGCGGCACGCACCACGGCATGCGCGCTCGCTTCGACCTCTCCGGCACCGGCTGCTCGAAGGTCACCAGTTGGCTTGCCGTGCAAGGCTGGATCGAGCGGCAGGCCGCGTACAAGCTCACGCGCGTTGACCTGGCTGTGGATCTGCTCATGGGCGAGTTCACCGTTGAGCACGCGCGCGACTGGTATCTCGAAGGGCGCTTCAATGCTGGCGGCCGCATGCCTCGGCACAGCACGCCTGGTGACTGGCTCTGCCCGAAGAACGGCCGCACGCTGGAGGTAGGCCGGCGTGAGAACGGCAAGATGCTGCGCGCCTACGAGAAGGGCCGCCAACTGGGCGACGCGGCCAGTCCTTGGACCCGCTTCGAGGTCGAGCTACGCAACATCGACCGAGATCTCCCGCTCGACATCCTCACGCGGTGCGATCACTACTTCGTGGGCGCATATCGTTGCCTCGAAGAGATCCTGGCCGCTGCGGCCGAGCGGATCGCCACGCATCAAAAGGAGGGCGAGATCGCCCTCGAAAAGCTCACCACGCACGCGCGCAGCGCTTACGGCCAACTGCTCGACGTGCTTCGCCTTCGTCTCTCTGCAGAGGAGGTGCTCGGTGCCCTATCTCGACCTGGTGTTCCACGGCGACTGGAAAAAGCCAGCCTGGTCGGATTCAACCTCGCGGCGTCGCCGGCCGCGTTTCTCAACCTCAAGGAAGTGAACCATGAAGATCAACGTGATCGGGTTTGAAAGCAGCGAAGGCGTCTCGAAGAAGACCGGCCAACCCTACGCCATCGGCAAGCTGTACGTCGCCCTCCCCCTGGCCGGTGCCAAGGGCGCCAAGGGCTACATGGGCAGCGAATACCGTTGCGAGCCCTCGGTCCTCAAGAAGATCGAGCACAACGCCCCGCCGTTCATGGCGGAGGTCGAGTTCCAAGACGTGATGCGCTACGGCGAGCGCGAGCAGCAGATCGTCTCCATCGTGCCCACCGAAGTGAAGGCGCCCGGCACGGCCGTGCGCACCGCGTGATGCCTGACGTGTCGCCCTGGGCTTGTGGAGCGCTCATCGGCCTCGTGGTCGGTGTGCTCCTCGGAGCCATTCGCGATGCGTTGCACGTCGTCGCAGAGTCTTCCAGGCGCGTGCACTTGGCGCGCCACCGCGATCACCGCTCGGTGCCGTCGATCAAGTGATTTCAACTGGTAGCCCTCCAACGTCGTGAGACGCCGAGGGCTATCGGGTGCAATCCCGAATGTCTCGGGAACACCAGCTCAACTGGAGTTCCAAATGGAAGTTGCTTCTTTCGGTCGTAAGACCGCCTCTGCAGTCGCCCGCGCCAAGCGCGTTGCGGGTGACGCCATCCTCAAGGCCAGCATGGTCGCCGCTGCAGCTGCAGCACCGGTGCTGTCGTTCGCACAGACCGCAGATCCCAACCAGGCCAAGATCGACGAGGCCGGCACCAAGATGGTCGGCTATGCCGTCACCGTGGTCGGCATCATGGTCGGCTTCTGGGCAGTGAAGCGCGCCGGCCAGAAGATGGGCTGGTGGTAAGCCCTCGGAGGGGTTCGAGTCGTGGCTGACAACACGCAAACCATCGTCGTGCAGATCCAGCCGGCCCCTCCCTCGGAGCAGAACATCGACCTGTACTGGTCGGTGTTCTGGTCCCTGTTCAGCGCCCTCCTCGGCGTCTGGGTCTGGAAGCAGATCGAGAAGATCTTCACCACCAATCACGATGACTGACCATGTTCACTTCCCCCGTCGAGCTGTTGCTCGTTGGCGGCATGCTCTTGCTGCTCTGGCTCTTCTTCCGCTGAGCGCTCTGGCATACGTCTCGCCCTCCCCTCCCCCCGGCTTCGGCGGCTCTCCTGGCTCGTGGACCTTCGCGCCTCCTACGCCTGCTGAGCAGGTTGGCAAGATCATGAGGGGCCCCGGGCCATCCGTTGGTGGCGCGGTCACTCGCGGAGCTTTTCGCCTTGGTCCTGGCGCTGCTCGTGCTTTGGCTGGTGCTGGTGCTCGTGCGTTGATTCCCGGTGTTGGCCTGGTGCTCACTGTTGCATGGCTCGCGTCGAACTGTTTTGAGAAGCAAGGCGGTCAGTGGGTGCGGACATGTGGAGGGACGCCCCCGTATCAGTCCAACGGGGTGGAGTACTCGTATATCGGCGTGTCGCAGTGGTTCGTCGATCCGTCTGCCGCTTGTGCATCCGGTGTGCCTTATGAAAACCAGCAGGCTCCGGGATATACCGTGTCGTTCGTCGGTGTTGTCGTGGGTTCCGGCACTGATCGGCTGTGCACGATGTCGTACAAGAACAAGGCCACCGGCGAGGCGCAGAGCGCTAATAGGCAGCTTGCTAAGCGTGGTTCAGTTACGTGCCCTGTCGGTTGGTATGTGACGCCTGCGGGGTGCGTACAGACGCGGCCTGTGGAGGTAGTGACTCCGGAGCAAATCGAAGAAGAGATGGCGCCTAAGGAGTTGCCTCCTCAGTTGCCTCCCGGCTTTCCGTATCCGCTTGATCCAACGGCTCCATTTATTTTCGAGCCCGACACCGCGAACCCTCCCAACGCGCAGCCTCTTCGAGTGCCCCAGGGCAACCCCATTCCGATCCCGAATACCAATCCGCAGCAATACCGCCAGCCTGTCACTCGTTTCACGCCAGCGCCTACCACGCAGGACCCGTTCAGGTTGGACTCGCGCCCCGAGGACCTCATCACGAATAGCCCGACTGGCATGACGTCGCCTACGCCGGTCACGCCCGGCACGCCTGACGGCGAGAAGCCAGAGCAGTTTGACTTGTGCAAGGAACACCCCGACATCCTGGCCTGCCAGAAGATCGACTTCGACACTCCTGACGGCGAGATCCCGAAGGAGAACAGGCAGATCACCTACGCCCCGGAGAACGTCCTTGGTGGAGGCTCTTGCCCTGCCCCTCGCGACCTGGCGTATGGCCGTCAGTTCAGCTATGCCACCACCTGTGATGCGCTCACGACTTACGTGCGCCCTATGGTGATTGCGATCGCGGGCTGGATGGCCATCGTGATCATCTTCAGCATCGGGAAGCCGGAATGAAGTTCGGCACCTTTCTCCTGTCGCTGCTGCAGCCTGCGATTGCCAAGATCCTGCTGAGCCTCGGCTTCTCTGTCGTTTCCATCGTCGGCATGCAGGCCCTGCTGCAGCAGTTGAAGACCTCGCTTGTATCGAGCCTCAACGGGCTTCCTGCTGACGCTATGAGCCTGTTCCTGCTCGGCGGCGGTGGTATCGCTCTCGGCATTGTCTTCGGCGCTCTCACTACGAAGCTGCTGCTTTGGCAGATCCAGCGCTCCACTCAGATCCTCGGGAAGAACACGGGATGATCACCATCATCACTGGCACGCCGGGTGCCGGCAAAACGCTCTACGCGATTCAGAAGCTGCTGCTGCCGCTCGTTGGCACTGACGTTGTGCAGGAGGTCGATGGTGTCGTCACGATCCACCCGCGCACCATTTACACCAACATCAAGGGTCTCACCATCGATCACGAGTTCATTGATGGCGGCGACGTGAACGGGCTGCGCGACTGGCATCTGTGGGCCAAGCCTGGTGCCGTGATCGTGTTCGACGAAGTGCAGAAGATCTGGTCACCTCGCGCCAACGGTTCGGCTGTGCCCGACGACATTCAAGCGCTTGAGACGCATCGGCATATGGGCGTCGACTTCATCCTCATCACGCAAAACGTGATGCTGGTCGACCGCAACATCCACGCGCTCGGCGGTCGCCATCTGCACGTGCGGCGCGTGGCCAACATGCCTTTCGCCACCGTCTACGAATGGGACCACGTGAGCCGCCAGTTGCTGTTCGCGAAGGCGATCACCAAGTCGTTCTTTAAGCACGACAGGAAGGTCTACAAGCTGTACCACAGCGCAGATCTACACACCAAGCAGCCGCGCAAGATGCCCGGCGTCCTGTGGTTCCTGTTGATCGCTTTCGTGGTGTTGGCTTGGAAGGGTCCTGATGCGTTCCGTGGTCTGACCGGCAAGCCCATCACCACGTCGGCCGGCGCCGCCTCGAGCTCGAGCACGCCGTCTCCCGCGGCTGCAGCTGCTGCGCCTGGTGGATCTGCTGCTGGGCCCGTGGCCATCGATGACCGCATCGCCTGGGTGCCGCGTATCAGCAGCCGGCCCGAGTCAGCTCCTGCTTTCGACCAGTTGCGCCAGGTCAGAGCCATGCCCGTCGTCGCTGGCGCCATGTGCAACGCCAAGGGCTGCAGGTGCGTCACGCAGCAGGGAACGAACGCCGGCCTGTCCGATGTCGAGTGCCGCGCCTGGCTGGCCAACCCGCCTTTCGACCCGTATACGGCCCCGAAGGCCGAACAGCTACCTACCCCTCAACTCGACCGAGAAAAGCCGCTGGAGGCCCGCCCTGCCCCCACGCTGGTCGTGATCGATGCGCCTGGTCATCGCGATCCGGTCGGCTCTCGGACCTCGCATCGCTAGTTCGTCCTGGTCGAATTCGGTCGGAACTCGACCAGGTCGGAATTACGTGCCCCGGTTCCAGCTCACTCGCTACTGCAAAGCAAAACGCCGGAGCCCTTGTGGCGGAGGCATCTATTCTCTGGTGCCGCGCAAATTACGGGCCCCTGCCCTTTCTCTGGCCGGCCAGGAGAACGCCCGCGACTGCGGGCTCCCGGCTACATTTCGCAAATGGCAGGTGATCAGAGAGACTGGTATAGAGACTGGTGGCGCAAGCGCACTGGCTACACAGAGCGCGCGTCCTTCCGAATCGGTGAGGGTGAACGCAAGCGCCAAGCTCACCGCTCTGCCTGGCGGCGTAACTGGATCGCCCTCGCCTGCCTGGCGCTCCTATTCACTCTCATCGTCATAGTTTCGAAAATTCTTCGCGCATGAAAAAGGCCCCTACCGGGGCCTTTTCTATTTCGAATATATTTTCAGGAATTACATTTTTTCAAGCGAATTCCGCTTGACATAAGCCCGATTGTGTCCGGCTAAATCGAGCTTTTGCACATTGTGTGAAGATTCTCAGATTCGCTAGGAATGTGCTTTGCGAATCCTGTGCACGCGAGCAGCCGCGCCGAAGAAGAACCAAGCTCACCACTTGCCGTCCTTGGGAACGGCCTTGGCCGCGCTGGCTTTCGCATTGGCGGCCGCGGCGATCATCGAGGCGGCTTCCGAGCGGTTTGCCTTGTTGGCGAAGTCGACGGCGGTCATGCCCAGTTGGTTCTTCATGGTCGTGTCGGCGCCCTCTTCAAGCAGCAGCTTCACGGCATCGTTGGAGCCGTACATGGCGGCCATCATCAGCGGCGTGGTGCCGTTGGGCGATTGCGCGTCGATGAAGGCGAAGTTCTCGAGCAGCGTCTTCATGATCGCGATCTGCCCGCTGGTGGCCGCGTAGTGCAGCGGCGTCCATCCGGTCTTGTTGACGGCAGCGTCGCGCTTGAGCAATTGGGCGACCACGTCCTGCTGGCCCTTGATCGCAGCGAGCATCAGCGGGGTTTCGTCCTTCGGACTGGCGATGTCCACGTCGGTCTGCGGCGCTTCGATCAGCACCTTGATCACCTTCGGCGAGGGCTCGCGCAGGGCGATCAGCAGGCCGGTCTGGCCGTGCTCGTCGCGCGTATTGGGGTCGAAGCCGCGCTGGATCAGGTTGCTGACGCCGCTGGCGTTGTCACCGCGAACGGCGCGGAAGAAGTCTTCGAACGACCCAGCATTCGCTGCAAAAGATGCAGCAATGACAACAAGATAGATAGATTTCTTGAAGTAGTTTTTCATGATTTGACTTCCCTGAACAATGCTTCGAAATTGTCGCTCGTGGCCTTGGCGATGGCCTCTACGGGCATCTGCCTGAGTTCGGCGATCTGCTGCGCCACATAGGGCACGTAAGACGGGTTGTTGGTCTTGCCGCGGTACGGCACCGGCGCGAGGTACGGGCTGTCGGTCTCGATCAGCATGCGGTCCAGCGGCACGAAGGCGGCCACGTCGCGCAGGTCCTGCGCTTTCTTGAAGGTCAGGATGCCGGAGAACGAGATGTAGAAGCCCAGGTCGAGCGCGGCGCGGGCCACCTCGGCGGTCTCGGTGAAGCAATGGAACACGCCGCCGGCAGCGCCGGGCGAGCCGTCTTCGCCCTCTTCCTTCAGGATCGCCAGCGTGTCCGCCGAGGCTTCGCGGGTGTGGATGATCAGCGGCTTGCGCGTCTGCTGGGCGGCGCGGATGTGCACACGGAAGCGGTCGCGCTGCCATTCCAGGTCGGAAATGCTGCGGCCGCCCTTGCGCTCTTCCATCTGGTAGTAGTCGAGGCCGGTCTCGCCGATGGCGACCACGCGCGGCCGCTGCGAAAGCCGAACCAGATCTTCGATCGAGGGCTCGGCGATGTCCTCGTTGTCGGGGTGCACGCCCACGCTGGCCCAGAAGTTGTCGTAGCTGGCGGCCAAGGCCTGCACTTCGTCGAATTCCTCGAGCTTGGTGCAGATGCAAAGCGCCCGGTCGACCTGCGCCGCGGCCATGGCGGCGCGAATCTGCGGCATCTGGCCCGCGAATTCGGGAAAGGTGAGGTGGCAGTGGGAGTCTGTGAACATCGGAAATGGTGGGATGCGAGGCGCACCCCCTTGTCTGGCCCGGACTGCCGGGTTTCGTATGGGAGGTAGGCGCCGTCGACCGAGTTCCGCGTCACGAGGACGGGGCGGAAAACTCAGATGGTTTGCGTGGGGCGGTCGGAGGCCATCGAGCCGCCGAGTGCCGCCTCGATGCGCGCCTTCAACTGGCGCGACTTCTCGTCGGAAGGAAAACGGATACCCACGCCCGGCGCCCGGTTGCCGGCGGCGCGCGGCGGCGTGATCCAGGCGACCTTGCCGGCCACCGGGTAGCGCTGCGGGTCTTCGGGCAGCGTCAGCAGCACGTAGACGTCGTCGCCGAGCCGGTATTCGCGCGTGGTCGGAATGAAGATGCCGCCCTCCGCGAACAGTGGGATGTAGGCCGCGTACAGCGCGCCCTTTTCCTTGATGGCGAGCTGGATGACGCTCGGCCGGGCGGGTGTGGAGGATGCTGCGGGTGCAGCGGATGCGGCGGGTTGGTTCATGGTCGGCGACGAGCGGCAGAGTTTAGGGTGGTTCGCGCTTCGCTCACAAGCGCTTCGAGCATGAGGCCGGCGTTGAACGGGTGCTCCGCGGTTCTCGCGGCGCTTGCGAGCGACTTCGACCAGCGCGCGAGCGCCAGCCGGGGCGGCGCAGCGGGCAGATCGGCGGCCTCGAAGAAACGGGGTGCGGCGCCGTTGCCGACGGCCATCAGGTCATGGCAGAGCTTCTGCAGCGCGCCGACAGCCTGCGCGGGCGCGTGATCGGCCAGCGCGCCGACGTCGCCGCGCACCATGGCCTTGGGCAGCAGTGCCCAGGCCTTGGGCGACTGTCCCGAGCGCGCGAGCTTCAGTGCATCGCTGGGCCGGCCACCGGCGGCGCGCAGCAAGGCGGCCGCGTCGGCGGCGGGCACGTCCTGCGCTGCGAGCCAGGCCTCGGCCTCGGCGGTTGCGGGCCATGGCAGCGTGAAGCCCAGGCAGCGGCTGCGGATGGTCGGCAGCAGCTGCCACGCGGCCTCGCTGGCGAGCACGAAGCGCACGTCGCCCACGGGCTCCTCCAGCGTCTTCAGCAGCGCATTGGCCGTGATCGTGTTCATGCGCTCGGCCGGATACACCAAGACCACCTTGCCGCGGCCGCGCGCGCTGGTGCGCTGGGCGAAGCCGACCGCGTCGCGCATCGCCTCCACGCGGATCTCGCGGCTGGGCTTGCGCTTCTTGTCGTCGATGTCCGCCTGTGCCTTTTCGTCGAGCGGCCAGCCAAGCTCCTGCATCGCCACCTCGGGCATCAGCACGCAGAGGTCGGCATGCGTGCGCACCTCGATGGCATGGCAGCTCGGGCAATTGCCGCAGGCGGTGCCCTCCTCCGTCGGCTGCTCGCACAGCCAGGCGGACGCCAGTGCCAGCGCCAGCTCGTACTGGCCGATGCCCGACGGCCCCTGCAGCAGCCAGGCGTGGCCGCGCTGGCGTAGCAGTTCGATCAGCGGCCGGCGCAGCCAGGGAGACAGTGCCTCGGCGCTCATCCGGCGCGCCCCCCGGCCAGCACGCCACGCGCCCTCAGCTCGGACTCGATCTGCAGCCAGACCTGCTCGCGCGTCTGGCTGGCATCGATGCGCACGAAGCGCTGCGCGTCGGCGCTTGCACGATCCGCATAGCCCTGGGCAACGCGGCGGAAGAACTCGACCGGTTGCGCCTCGAACTTGTCGGGCACGCGAGCACCGGCCAGCCGCTGTGCGGCGATCTCGGGAGCGAGGTCGAACCACAGCGTGATCCGTGGCTGCAACAGCTTCGTGCCGCCCGCCTGCCCCTGGACCCATTGCTCGAGAGTCGACAACACGGCGTTGTCGAAACCGCGCCCCGCGCCCTGATAGGCGAAGGTGGCATCGGTGAACCGGTCGCAAAGCACCACATCGCCGCGCGCCAGCGCCGGGCCGATGACCTGGGCGATGTGGTCGCGCCGGGCTGCGAACACCAGCAACGATTCGGTCAGCGGGTCCATCGGCTTCTCGAGGACCAGCCCGCGCAGCGTTTCGGCCAATGGCGTTCCGCCGGGCTCGCGCGTGCGGACGACCGTGCGGCCCTGCGCCTTGAACAGCGCCTCCAGCGCGTCGAGATGGCTCGACTTGCCCGCGCCGTCGATGCCTTCCAGCGTCAGAAACAAGCCTTGGTCACTCATTGGGTCGTCGCCTTCGGTTTGGTGTCGCCGCCGCGCTGGTAGCGGTTGACCGCGCGGTTGTGATCGTCGAGCGAACTGCTGAACTGGCTGGTGCCGTCGCCGCGAGACACGAAATACAGCGATTTGCTTTGCGCAGGCTGCACCGCCGCCAGCAGCGCCGCCTTGCCGGGCATGGAAATCGGCGTGGGCGGCAGGCCGCCGCGCGTGTAGGTGTTCCAGGGCGTGTCGGTCTGGAGGTCTTTCTTGCGCAGGTTGCCGTCGAAGGCGGTGCCCATGCCGTAGATGACGGTCGGGTCGGTCTGCAGCGGCATGCCGATCCGCAGGCGGTTGGAGAACACGGCCGCGATTTCCGCGCGGTCGTTGGCCTTGCCTGTCTCCTTTTCGACAATGCTGGCCAGAATAAGCGCCTCATCGGCCGATTTCAGCGGCAAGTCGGAAGCTCGGGCGGCCCAGGCAGCTTCCAGCTTCTTGTCCATGGCGCGCATCGCGCGCTGCAGCAGGGCGATGTCGGTCGAGCCCTTCGAGTAGGTGTATGTGTCCGGGAAGAAGCGCCCTTCCGGGTGCAGGCCGGGCTTGCCCAGCTTGGCCATGAGCGCCTCGTCGGTCATGCCGACGCTCTCGGGCTTGAGCTGGTCGGCCTTGGCCAGCGCGGCGCGCACCTGGCGGATGTTCCAGCCTTCCACCAGCACCACGCTGCGGGTGGCTTCCTCGCCGCGCACCAGGATGTTGAGCAGCAGCTTGGGCGTGACGCCGCGCTCCAGTTCGTAGCTGCCGGCGCGCATCTGGCGGTCCTGCCCCGAGACGCGGAACCACAGGTAGAGCAGTTGCGGCTGGACATCGACACCTGTGTCGGCCACCGCCTGGGCAATGCCGCGCGGCGTGGTGCCGGGCTCGACCGACAGGTCGACGCTGGGCGCAGGCAGCTTGAGTGGCTGATGCACCCACCAAAGGCCGGCGCCGCCGAGCGCAAGCACGGCCAGGGCGGCGAGCAGGAAGAGCGTGAGGAAGAAACTGCGCACGAGTCCGATGTGGGGATGACGGGGAAAAAGCCGGAGGCAATCAAAAAACGGTGCCCTTGCGAACCGAAGGGCTGGAGCCCCTGCCGCCTCGAAGGAACAGGCCCGGCCATGATAATTCAGCGATGACCACTGTCGTTCTCAATGGGGTGACCGCCCTCTCCCATCTCGGCGTGATCCGTGCCGAAGGTCCGGACGCCGCCAGCTTCCTCCACGGCCAGCTCACACAGGACTTCTCCCTGCTCGGAGCCTCCGACGCCCGCCTGGCCGCGCTGTGCACCGCCAAGGGCCGTGTGATCGCGAGTTTCATCGGCATCAAGCCGCAACCGGAACTGATCCTGCTGGTGTGCAGCCGCGACATCCTTGCCGCCACGCTCAAGCGCCTGTCGATGTATGTGCTGCGCGCCAAGGCCAAGCTGAGCGACGCCACCGAGCAGTACGCGCTGTACGGCCTGGCCGGCACCGCCCTTACCGCTAACGGGCTCGACGCGGCGGCCCCGCCCGGCAAGCGCACGGCTGTCGGCGACGAAGCCAGTGCCGTGTCGCTCTATCCGGCCGACGGCGTGCCTCGCGCGCTCTGGATCGCGCCGGCCGGGCATGCCGCGCCCACGGGCCCGGCTCTGGACGACAACCTGTGGCAATGGAGCGAGGTGCGCAGCGGCATCGTGACGCTGACCACGCCCGTCATCGACGCCTTCGTGCCGCAGATGATCAATTACGAATCCGTGGGCGGCGTGAACTTCAAGAAAGGCTGCTATCCAGGCCAGGAAGTGGTCGCGCGAAGCCAGTTCCGCGGCACGCTGAAGCGGCGCACCTACCTCGTCCAGGCCGATGCGCCGGTGGCCGTGGGGCAGGAAGTGTTCGCCGCCGGCGACGCCGAGCAGCCGGTGGGCACCGTGGCGCAGGCCGCGCCGGCGCCCGATGGCGGCTGGTCCGCGCTGATCTCCATGCAGATCGCCGCGCTCGAGGCCGGTGGCCTGCGCGCCGGCGCGGCCGACGGCCCGGCGCTCACGGTCGAGCCGCTGCCCTACCCGCTGCTCGAAGACATCTGAGCCTGCGCACCCTTTAAACCCCCAACGCCCTCAAAGCGGGTGTTTGGCGCTGTCGAAAATCGACGGCGCCATTTTTTTGCGCGTCTCCTAACCCCGTTGCCGTTGCCGAGCCGTAGAAGCCGGCACCGATCAACTCCGGCAAGGAAACACCATGAAGCGCAGACTCTTTTCCACCGCCCTGGCCCTGAGCGCCGTGGCCTCGTCGTTCCCGGCCTGCGCGCAGACCTCGGAACGGCCCTACGTTCCCTCCACGCCGTCCAGCCGCATCGGCTCGCTGATGCAGATCAGCGTGGTCGACCGCGGCAGCGGCGCCGAACTGCCGATCTACCGCCATCGGGGCGAATACTGGGTGGCCGGCCGCCCCGGCGCGCGCTACGCCGTCCGGGCGCGCAACGCGATGGGCGAGCGCATCATGGCCGTGATGTCCGTCGACGGCGTCAACGTGGTCACGGGCGAAACCGCTGGCGTCGGGCAGAACGGCTACGTGTTCGGCGCCCGCGAGCGCAGCGACATCACCGGCTGGCGCAAGAGCGATTCGCAGATCGCCGCCTTCGAATTCGCCGCGGCAGGCAATTCGTACGCAAGCCGCACCGGCCGGCCCGACGACGTGGGCGTGATCGGCGTCGCGATGTTCCGCGAGCGCATGCCCGAACCGCCGCCTGCGCCGCTCACGCCGTTCCCGCGCCGCGATGAATACGGCGGATACGGCCCCGAGCGCGAGCGCCGCGGCGAATCGTCGTCGTACCAGGGCGACGCGCGGGCCAAGGCAGGCGCAGCCGACAACGCCGCTCCCGCTGCGGCCACCGAATCTTCCGGCAGCCTGGCCCGCCAATCCGCGCCCAGCCCGAGCCTCGGCACCGCCCACGGCCGCCGCGAAACCTCGTACGTTGGCAGGACGACCTTCGAGCGCGCGCAGTCGTCACCCGACGAGGTGGTCCGCATCCGCTACGACAGCCGCGAGAACCTCGTCGCCGCGGGCGTGATCCCGGTGCCGCCCCCTCCGCGCTGGCCGCGTCCCGCAGGGCCGTCGCCCTTCCCCGGCTCGGATCCGGGCTATGTGCCCGATCCGCCGAGCCGTTACTGAGAAGAAGAAGAGGACCGAAGAGGCCGGCGCATCTCGATGTGCGGAATGCCGGCCTCCTCGAAGCCGTCTCCATGCGGCACATAGCCCAGCCGCGCATAGAAGCGCTCGGCGCTGCGTTGCGCGTTCAGTGCGACCACGCTGGCGCCGCGCTCCCTGGCAGCCTCCTCCAGCGCCTGCATCACCGCGGCGCCATGGCCGCCGCTGCGCAGATTGCGATGCACGGCCACGCGGCCGATGTGCGAGACGCCGTTCTCGGCCGGCAGCAGCCGGGCCGTGGCGATGACCTGCCCGAGCCGGTTGCGCGCGACCGCATGCAGCACCACGGCGTCCTGCTCGTCCCACTCCAGCGATTCGGGAATGTTCTGCTCCTCGATGAACACCGCGCGCCGCAAAGCGCCGGCGCCTTCGCCGAGCGTGGCCCAGTCGCCCGTCTCGATGGTGCGCATGGCCTCGCCGGCCTCGTAGCCCAGCAGCACTTCGCGCAGCGCCGGCGGCACCGGCTTCGACGTCTGCGTCGCCGGGTCGGCAAACACATAGACCAGCTCGCAGCCGACCAGGAACTGGTCCTGCCGGAACAGCCCGCCTTCGAACACGATCGACGAGTTGCCGATGCGCACGCAGCGCATGCCAACGTCGAGCACGTCGTCGATGCGCGCCGAAGCGCGGAAATCGACCGTCGCCTTGCGCACGTACAGGTCGCCGCCCATCGCGTGCATCGACTCCTCGTACGGCAGCGCCAGCGCGCGCCAGTAGTCGGCGATGGCGGTGTCGAAGTACATCAGGTAGTGCGCGTTGAAGACGATCTTCTGCATGTCGACCTCGGCCCAGCGGACGCGCAGGCGGTGGAAGAAGCGGAAGTCCTTGCGTTCGGTAGCTGTCGTCGTGTTGCTCATGGTGTCAGTAGTGCCTCTTTGATTGCGCGGGCCGCATCGTCCTGCGCCTGCAGCGCCTCCGGAATCGCCCGGCCCATCTTGATGAATTCGTGGATCACGCCGCGGTAGATCTCCAGGTCGACCGGCACGCCCGCCGCGCGCAGCTTGTCTGCGTAGGCGATGCCTTCGTCCACCACCGGGTCGCATTCGGCCAGGCCGATCCAGGCCGGCGCCACGCCGTCCACGTCGTCGGCCAAGAGCGGCGCGAAGCGCCAGTCGTCGCGGTCGGCCGGGGTGTTGACGTACTGCGCGAAGAAGAAATCGATCATCGCCTTGGTCAGCAGCGGGCCGTCGACGTGCCGCAGGTGCGAGGCCGTGTCCTGGTGCGCGGTGGTGCCGGGGTAGATCAGCATCTGCAGCGACAGCGGCAACCCCGCGTCGCGCGCGAGGATGGCGCAGACTGCCGCGAGCGTGCCGCCCGCGCTGTCGCCGCCCACGGCCAGTCTGGACGGATCGAGGCCCAGGCCCGTGCCCTCCTTCGCGATGAACTGGAAGGCATCCCATGCGTCGTTCGATGCGGTCGGGAACTTGTGCGCGGGCGCGAGCCGGTAGTCCACGGAGATCACCGCGCAGCCGCTCTTCGCGCTCAGCACGCGGCACAGCGTGTCGTGCGTGCGGATGTTGCCGACCGTGAAGCCACCGCCGTGGAAATAGATCAGCACCGGCAGCACCGCCGATGAAGGCGCGTAGAGCCGCGCGGGAATCGGGTATCCGTCGCACGCCGCGATGGTGAAGTCTTCGACGCGCGCCAGCTCGGGCTTCGGCACTTCGAGCACGCCGGCGCCCTTTTCGTAGGAGGCCTTGGCCTCCTCGGGCGTCTGTTTGTCGAGTGGCGGGTGGCCTGCGCGGGCCATGCGTTCGACGACGCTGGCCATCTTCGGCGTGAGCCGCGTGCCCGCCGGTGTTCCGGGCGCGACAGCGGCAAGGGTTTCTTTCGTGTGCAAGACGGTTCGCTCTTGTTAGATTTGGCTGGTCGGCAATCGTACTGCCCCGTGCCTACCGGGACATCCCCACATCCATGGCCCTCATCCAATACCTCACCCAGATCCAGTTCGAATTCGGCGCGATCAAGCTGCTGTCCAGCGAATGCGCGCGCATCGGCATCAACCGCCCGCTGATCGTGACCGACGCCGGCGTGCGCGCGGCCGGCGTGCTGCAGAAGGCGCTCGACGCCATCGCCGACCTCGAGGTCTCGGTCTTCGACCAGACGCCCTCCAACCCCACCGAAGCGGCGGTGCGCGCGGCCGTGGAGCTCTACCGCAGCGGCCGCTGCGACGGCCTGATCGCCGTGGGCGGCGGCTCCGCCATCGACTGCGCCAAGGGCGTCGCCATCGCGGCCACGCACGAAGGCCCGCTCAAGACCTACGCGACCATCGAAGGCGGCTCGCCGCGCATCACCGAGCGCGTGGTGCCGCTGATCGCGGTGCCCACCACCAGCGGCACCGGCAGCGAAGTGGCGCGCGGCGCGATCGTCATCGTCGACGACCACCGCAAGCTCGGTTTCCACAGCTGGTTCCTGATGCCCAAGGCCGCCATCTGCGACCCGGAGCTCACGCTGGGCCTGCCGCCGAAGCTCACGGCCGCCACCGGCATGGACGCGATCGCGCACTGCATGGAAACCTTCATGTCGGCCGCGTTCAATCCGCCGGCCGACGGCATCGGCCTCGACGGCCTCGAGCGCGCATGGGGCCACATCGAGCGCGCGACAAAAGACGGCAGCGACCGCGAGGCGCGCCTGAACCTCATGAGCGCGTCGATGCAGGGCGCGATGGCGTTCCAGAAGGGACTGGGCTGCGTGCACTCGCTGAGCCACAGCCTGGGCGGCGTCGATCCACGACTGCATCACGGCACGCTCAACGCCCTCTTCCTGCCCGCGGTGATCCATTTCAATTCAGGCGCCGAGTCGGTGCGCAAGGAACAGCGCCTGCAGCGCATGGCGCAGGCCATGCACCTCGATTCGGCCGGCGATCTCGGCGATGCCATCCGCGACATGAACGCGCGCCTGGGCCTGCCCAAGGGCCTGGCCGAAGTGGGCGTGACGCCCGCGATGTTCGAGCAGATCATCGATGGCGCCATGGCCGACCATTGCCACAAGACCAACCCCCGGCTGGCCACGCGCGAGGATTACAAGGCGATGCTCGAAGCCTCCATGTAAGGCTCGCGTAAGAGGCCTGTAAGGGCTTCTTCTACACATTGTTTCAGTGACCGTTTTCGAGGCGTTTTCAGAGGGAAAAGACGCTCTCTGCGCCCCTCACGTCATTTATGTGACATAAGGGATTTCTAGACTGTCACCGAAGGTTTCTCAGCCGCAGAAACCCAAGGGTCAGGGAAGTTCCGAATGCAGCGCACAGTCCAAGTCCACACCGTCCTGAGCACCGAACAGCTCAAGTTCCGCTCGATGCGTGGACGGGAGGGCCTCTCTCAACTTTTCGAGTTCGAGGTGGACATGGTCAGCAGCAGCTTCAGCCTCGACCTGAAGCAGCTGCTCGGCACTTCGCTCACGCTGGAGCTGGCCGACGAAGGCGCGCCGCGCTTTCTCAACGGCACCGTGGTGCGCTTCGAGCTCGTGGGCCGCGCCAACGAAACCGGCCGCCACTACATCTACCGCGCGCTGGTGCAGCCATGGCTGTGGTACCTCACGCGCACCACCGACTGCCGCATCTTCCAGAACAAGAGCGTGCCCGAGGTGCTCGACGAAGTGCTGGGCAAGTACGGCTTCCAGTTCGAGAAGCGCCTCACCGGCAGCTATCCCGCCTGGGAATACTGCGTGCAGTACCAGGAGAGCGACTTCGCCTTCGTGAGCCGTCTCATGGAGCACGAAGGCATCGCCTATCACTTCGAGCACAGCAACGGCTCGCACCTGCTGGTGCTGGCCGACGATTCGGGCAGCTACCAGCCGCTGCCCGGCCATGCCAGCATCGCCTACCGTCCGCGCGACCGCGTGGTCAATGCGCTGGAGCCCTGCATCGACCAGTGGCGCGTGACGGAGCAGATCACCTCCGGCCGCGTGATGCTCGACGACTTCGACTTCAGGAAGTCGCGTGCGTCGCTGCAGAGCGTGCAGCAAGACCCGAAGCCTCACGAGCATTCGACCTACGAGGTCTACGAATGGCTCGGCGGCTACACGGAGCACCAGCAGGGCGACGCCTACGCCAAGATCCGCCTGCAGGAACTGCAGTGCGCGCACGAGCTGGCCTCGGGCCACACCAACGTGGTGGGCATGGCACCGGGTTACCTGTTCCAGATGACGCATTGCCCGCGCGAGTCGGACAACCGCGAATACCTCGTCACCGAGACCCGCTACGACCTGCAGGAGCCCGAGTACTCCACCGGCGGCAGCAGCGAATCGGTGTGCGAGTTCGACTTCACCGTGCTGCCCTCCTCCGTGGCCTACCGCCCCGCGCGCAAGACGCCGCGCCCGCGCACCAACGGCCCGCAGACCGCCACGGTGGTCGGCCCCGAGGAAATCTGGACCGACCGCTTCGGCCGCGTGAAGCTGCAGTTCCGCTGGGACCGCTACGGCCAGTCGAACGAGAACAGCTCCTGCTGGGTGCGCGTGTCGAGCAGCTGGGCCGGCGCCAACTACGGCACCATGCACATGCCGCGCGTGGGCCAGGAGGTGATCGTCGATTTCATCGGCGGCGAGCCCGACCGCCCCATCGTCACCGGCCGCGTCTACAACAGCGACCAGATGCCGCCGTGGGAGCTGCCCGCCAACGCCACGGCCAGCGGCATCCTCACGCGCTCCAGCACCGGCGGCGCGGCCAACCAGGCCAACATGCTGCGCTTCGAGGACCGCACGGGGGCCGAGCAGATCCTGCTGCACGCCGAGCGCAACCTCGACGTCGAAGTGGAAGCGGACGAAACCCACACCACCGGCGGCACACGCACCACCCTCATCAAGGGCCACGAATCGGCCACCTACCAGGACGGCGAGACGCGCGACATCACCGCCGGCGCCAAGGAAACCATCACCGGCGGCGACACCCGCAGCGTGACCGGTGGCTTCACCGAGACCGTGACCGGCGGCGTGAACCAGACCATATCTGGCGGCAAGACGCGCATGCTCAGCGGCGGACTGAACGACACCATCACCGGCGGCGTCGAGCTGGCCATCACCGGCGGCTTCCACGGCACCATCGACGGCAAGGAAATCCGCTTCGTCAGCGACGGCCGCAACGACACCATCAACACGTCCAACGACGTGCTGGTCAACGGCCCCTCGACCACCACGGTCACCGGCCCCACGGTGCACACCTCGCCGGACGTGACCTTCAACACGACCAACCACATCCACAACACGACGCAGCACGTCATCAACACCAACATCTACAACACGACGTCGAACACGTACAACAACCTGACGGTCAACTACACCAACAACTCCGCCACCTACACCAACAACTACTCCAAGAGCAGCGACTGGAGGTGGTTCCGCCTGGGTGGCACCGGCCTGAACATGGACGTGTCGGGCATTTCGCTGGGCGTGCTGGCCGTGCGTTCGATGGCCATGGGCGTGCAGGCGCAGGCCATCGGCGTGAAGCTGGAGGCCGTGGGCGCGGAGTGGAAGAACAAGGCCATGTCGCTGGGCGACGCCGGTGCGCTCATCCAGCTCGTGGGCACGGAGATCAGGACGGGCGGCCTGCGCGCCGGCATCCAGGCGCTGAAGGTCCTGCTCTGAGGCGTGGAAAGCGTGCTCGAGATCGTTCTGTGGGGTGTGTTCGGCGTCGTCAGCCTGGGCGTGATCGCGCTTGCCGGGGTCGTGCTGGCGGTGTCGTTGATGAGCCATCGTGCCTACGCCGAGGAAGGCCGGCTGTGGCAGCAGCTGCAGGCCGACGGCCGCCCGCTGCAGGGCGTTGCGGTTTCCGTGCTGCGCTCGCCCAGCGGCTACTCCCGGCGCGGCCCGGTCGGACAGCGCCTGACGGCCGTGCAGCTGGGTGTCGCCTACACCGATGCTGCCGGCATCGAGCAGCAGACCACCTTGCGGACACTCATCGACGAAGATCTGCTGGCCCACTTTTCCGCGGGCCGGCCCGACATTCATCTGCTGCAGGACCCGCAGGACCCGTCACGGCTGGCCATCGACCGCGCGCGCACCCCGCTGGTGATCCGCGGCGCAAGGCGTTGATCCAGCCGTGAAGACCATCAAACCCCTGCGCCTGAGCGTCCTGACGCGGCCCTTCCTGCGCGGGCAAAGCCAGCGTTTGGCGATCACCGTGATCGGCATGCACACCCTCGGCGAAGGGGGCGTGCTGCTGCCGGAGACGGAGCTCTGGAAGACCGTTTCCGCCGAAGTGGGAAACCAGTCCGCGATCGATCTCGGCATTCCCAAGCTGCGGCCCGAGTTCCTGGTGAGCGGCCAGGCCTACACCTGCCATCAGCAGGACAAGACGCGCTGCGCGGTCGAGGTGCGCGTAGGCGGCTTGCGGTGCCAGTTCCTCGTTTCGGGCGACCGCTACTGGCTGGATGGCCGCGCCACCGAGCCGCAGGCCTTCGACACCATGCGCCTGGACTGGCAGCACGCATTCGGCGGCCCAGGCTTCGCCGCCAACCCCGCGGGCATCGGCTACGCCCCCGAGATGGTCAACGGCCTGCTGGTGCAGCGGCTTCCCAACGTCGAACGCCCGGGCCATGGCATGGACCGCCCCGACCGGCGTCCGGCCCCTGCCTGCCCGGGTGCGATGGACGTCGACCTGCCCGAGCGCATGAAGCTGCTCGGAACGGACTACGGCGACCAGTGGCGCGAGACGCTCTACCCCGGCTTCGCGCGCGACATGGACTGGCAATTCTTCAACGCCGCGGCTGCCGAACAACGCTGGAACGACGAACTGTCCATCCCCGCGGCCGCGCCCTATGAGATCTGGAACATGCACCCGGAGCACGCGGTGCTGCGCGGGCGGCTTCCGGACCTGCGCGCACGCGGCTTCGTCGCACGCAAGTCTGCACAGCCCCTTGCGCTGGAAGAGGTGCCGCTGCGGCTGACCACGGCCTGGTTCTTCCCGCACGTGGAGCAGGTCATGCTGATCTTTCACGGCGAGACGCTCATCGCCGAGGACGATGCCGCGGACATCACGCACGTCATGCCGGCGATGGAGTCGGCGGGCAGCCCGCCGCGCCCCCTCTCCCACTACGGAAAAGTCTTCGAGAACCGCTGCAACCTCGAAAAAGGCGCGATCCATGCGTTCCTCGACGAGGAACTGCTGCCGGCCTCGGCCATCGGCCCCTGGCTGGACCAGATCGACGCGCGCGAATCGATTCTGGCAAGGAACATCAAGGACAAGGGCGAGCGCCTGCGCGCCGAACTGACGGCGCGCGGCCTGGAGGCCGGCCACAAGCCGCGCCATTTCCGGGAACGCCCGCTGCCGAAGCCTTTCGACAAGATGCCCACGCTGGCCGAACTGCCCGAGTTCATCGAGAAGACGCGCGCCTACCAGCGCGAGCAGGAACGCAAGCTGGAGGAAGCCAGGCAGGAAGTCGCGAAGGCGGCCCTGGAGAACGCATCCGAATCGCGCAAGGCGGGCTTCGACAGCAGCCGGATCATCGAAGAAAGCCGGAACGCGCAGCTCAAGGGCCCGCCGAAATTCGAGGCCGAAACCATCCTCAAGGGGCTGGGCGGCATCGCCGCGGCCACGGGCACCCCGGCCATGAGCGCCGCCGAGCACTCCGAGCTGCAGGCCCTCGGACAGCGGGGCCAGAAGGACATGCTGGCGCTGTACCGCATGGGGGCCCACCACCAGGCGGCCGCCGATCCGATGGCCGCCGAACAGAATGCGCAGGCGCGCGAACGCGTGCTCGCCGCCATGGCCGCGGACCGCGATCTGTCCGCCATGGACCTGACGGGCTGCGACCTCTCGGGCCTCGATCTGCGGGGCGCCCGCATGCACCAGACCCTGCTCGAAGGCGCCAGCCTCCAGGGCACCCGCCTGGACGGCGCCGACCTGAGCCAATCGGTGCTGGTGCGCGCCGACCTGCGCCAGGCCTCGCTGACAGGCTGCAACCTCGAGCGCGCCAACCTCAGCCTCGCCCGCTGCGAGAACACCAACTTCGCAAAGGCCCGCTTCGAGCGCACGCAGATGGAAAAGCTGCGCCTGGCCGGCTGCTGTCTCGACGAAGCGAATTGGAGCCATCTGCTGCTGCAGGGGATCGAGCTGGCCGATTGCAGCCTGCGGCACGCCGAACTGAGCTACCTGAGCATGGCCGAACGCTGCCGCCTGACGCGCTGCGACTTCGGCGAGGCGCGCCTGGAAAAGGTGCTGTTCGTGCAGGCCGAATTCGAGTCGGTGGATTTTTCCGGTGCCACCGTCGAAGCCTGCAGCTGGGCCCACACGCCGCTGCACAAGGGCACGCGCTTTCGGCATGCCCTGCTCAAGACCACGAGCTTCGTCGGCACCACCGATCTTCGCGAGGCCGACTTCGAAGATGCCACGCTGGTGCACTGCACCTTGCGCGAGCTGCCGCTCGATGGCGCGAACTTCAGGCGGGCCACGCTCGACACCTGCGATTTCTCCTCCGCGTCGCTCAAGGGCGCGGACCTGCGCGCGGCGGCTGCGCCCGACAGCCTCTTCATCCGCGCCGATTTCACGCGTGCTTCCCTGCGGCTCGCCAATCTCATGAATGCCAACCTCCAGAAGGCCTGCCTGGTCGATGCCGATCTTGGCGAGGCCAACCTGTTCCGGGCCGATGTCGCCCAGGTTTTCATCAGCCCGGGCACGCTCACCCTGGGCGCCCACATCGACCAGATGAAGACACTGCCCCGGCGCCCCGAGGCGGGCAGAGCGTGAACGCCGAGACGCTGGCAGCCCAGGTCCGCAACGGTGAGCCGATCCGCGAGAAGGACTTCAGCGACATGGACCTGAGGGGCATCGACCTGCGCGGCGGCGTGTTCAGCGAATGCAGCTTCAGGGGTGTTCGGGCCGATGCCGCGCAGCTGGGCGAATCCATCTTCGAGAAGTGCCGCTTCGACCAGGCGCAGCTGCCGGCTGCGGAACTGACGCGAGCCGCCTTCCACGAGTGCAGCCTGCAGGACGCGGTGCTGGATTCGGCCTCCATGCCGCATTCGGTGTTCAGCGGCTGCACCCTTTCGGGCGTCCGGCTGGAAGAGGCCTTCATGGACCAGGCGAACTTCCACCAGAGCACGCTGCACGACGCCTGCCTGGACCGTGCCAGCCTCGAAAAGGCCGTGTTCTCCGAGTGCGACCTGACGGGCGCGTCCTTCAACGAGGTGGCCTTCTCGTCGACCATCTTCTTCCGCGCAACGCTGACGGGCACGCGCTATGCCGGAGCCAGCTTCACGAACGCGATCTTCAGCGAGGCGGATCTTGCGGGGCAGGACTTCTCGGGCCAGCAGTTCCATCTCTGCCAGTTCATCGATGCGGTGCTGACGGCGTGCCGCTTTCGCGATGCACGCCTCACGCAGTGCAACTTCAAGGGCGCCGACCTGCGCAACACGGTGCTGGCAGGGGCGCAGGCCATGCAGTGCCTTTTTCCCGAAGCCGACCTGCGCGGCGCCGATGCGCGGCGCGGCAACTTCCAGAACAGCATCTGGGTCGACGCCCATCTCGACGGCGCGGACTTCTCGCAGGCGCGGCTCGAGCAAGGCGTCTTCCATCGCGCGCACTGCGGGCAGACCTCGTTCGCCGGCAGCCGGCTCGACTATGCCGACTTCTCCTACGCCCTTCTGGTACAGACCGATTTCCGCGACGCTGCTTTCCTGCGCACCGTATTCCATCGCGCCGACCTGGACGGCGCCAGGTTCAGCACCCGCGTGGGTACGCTGGACCGTGACCCCGCGCTGCACGAAGCCGAGAAGGTGGCGTTGGAGCAGCCCGAGCGCGCATCCCGCCTGGACCGCGACATCCATGGCCGGCGCCCCAAGAAAGACAACCCATGAACTCCACCCGGAACACGGCCGGTGACACGGTCGCCGCCGCACACCATGCAACGCAAGGCGTGCTGGATCCGCTGATGCAACGCCCTTCCAACGCGGCCCGCGCGGACTCCGGCACGCGGACCGCCACGGTGATCGCCAGCGATGGCGATCCCTGGTTCGAGGTCGGCCTCGACGACGGCCAGGGATCGCTGCGCTGCCGCCGCGTCGCCAGCTGCCTGCTGCTGCCCGCGCCGGGCGACACGGTGCTGATCACCTCCACCCGCCAGGGCGAGAGCTTCGTCATCGCGGTGGTCGCCCAGGCCGACCCGAGGCAGTCGACGCTGGCCGTGGACGGCGACCTGACGCTGGTCTCGCGCTCGGGCGGCATCCGCGCGCGCAGCGCCGGCCCCATGGCGCTGGAGTCGGACACCTCGATCGCCATGCAGGCGCCCGAGTGGCGCACGCAGGCCCGGCAGGCCCATTGCGAGATCGGCGAGATGGATTACCAGGGCGCCCGCGTCCGCTTCAACGTGCTGGTGTCGCGCTTCGTCGGGCGCGCCTGCGAGGTGGTGCTGGAGCGCCTCAACCTGCTCACCCGCTCGAGCTTCCGCCTGACCGAGGAAGTGGAACAGGTGCGTGCCGGCCAGCTCGACATCCAGGCCGAGCAGACCCTGCGCCTGCATTCGAACAACACGCTGCTCACCAGCAAGGGGCTGGTCAAGGTCGATGCCGAGCAGATCCACATGGGTTGACCCCGAACGAAGGAGCCGTTGCCATGTTCGCCAATGCACAGATGATGGGCGTCGACCTCGCCTTTCCCGACGTCTGCAAGACGCCGCCGGCGCTGCCGATTCCTTACCCCAACTTCGCGCTGGGGCCGACCGCCATCCCCAACGCCTGGAACATCCTCTACGGCGGCACTCCCGCGCACAACCTGGCGACCGTCACGCCCATCACCAACGGCGACAATGCCGGGGTGCTGATGGGCGTGGTGTCGCAGACGGTGATGGGGCCCTCGCGCCACATCACCGGTGCATTCACCGTGCTGCTGAAGGGCACGCCGTGCACGCGCATGACGAGCCTGTCGGTGCAGAACCGCTGCAACATCGTCGGCATGCGGATCGTGCCGAGCCAGTTCAAGGTGCTGGTGCTGGCGCCCTGATTCCGGGCGCCCGGAGGCGCTCCCGGCCTCAGGGTGTTGCGATGCACTTCCACGCGCCCAGCGACTGGTTCGCCGGAATCTCGCCCGTCGCATTCCTCGCAAGCGATGGCGCGCCATAGCGGGCCTGGTCGTCATGCACCCAGTTGTCGAGATCTGCAACGGCATTCCAGGCCAGTTGCAGCGGCGTCAGGCCCACCCGCCTGAGCAGCGAGTTGGTGTTGTAGAAGCCGTGGCTGTAGTCCTCGATGAAATAGGCACGCACCGAGCCCTTGATGTCGCTTGCCGTCACCTTGCCGCCCGAGGGCAAGGCCGCCAGCTTGCTGACGAACTCTCCGGCCTGGGTGCAGGGCACCAGGAAGTCCGAGGTGCCCTGGTAGATGATGATCTTCTTGCCCTTTCCGCCCGCCTTCTTCTGGCTTGCGGCCGCATCGAAGAACGCAAGCAGTTCGGCGGGCCGCACGTTCCAGACGGGCGCGAGTTCGTCGAGCAGCCTGTTGTAGCCGTCGTAGTCCGCGCCGGACTCGATGGCCACGTCCGCCAGGTGCCGCGAGACCGCGCCCAGCCCGTCGCTCAGGGTCTGCTGCGACACCTGCTGGCCGAAGAGGCTGGTGATCATTGCCGAAGCGCTGGCCCAGTTGACCACCCAGTCGTTGACCACCGCCGGTACCTCGATCGTCTTGAGCAGGTTGGTCTCGTCCACGGGCGGTGCTCCGGCGACGATGCCGTCGTAGGCGTCGGGCCAGTTCGCCATGGCCTTCAACGCCTGCCGGCCGCCGGTGGAAATGCCGACGAAATAGGTGTCGGTCGGCTTGCTGCCCGTGAGCTTCTTCAATAGATAGAGCCCGACGTCCAGCGATTTCTTGATGGAGTCCTGGCCGAAGTTCTTCACCATTTCCTGCTTCGCGACGTCGCTGAGCTTCCTGCCGGCCTGCACGAATTCGGGGTCGAAGGATTTGCCCGAATCGCCGACGCCCGCATCGGCGAGGATCACCGCGTAATTCGACAGCGCAATTCCCTGCAGCGAGGGCGAATACTGCAGATTGGTCTGGATGCCGTTGGCGACCACGTCGGTCTTCCAGGCAAAACCTCCGCCGCCGAGCTGCACGAATTTGCCGTTCCATTGCGACGGGACATAGATCTGGAAATTGATGTCGGACACGCGGTAGCTCGGGTCCTTCACCGCCGGATCGATACCGCCCGGAGAAGTCGGCTGGATCGTTCCCTTGATGAGGCAATAGGCCGGCAGCGCGAGCCAGACCTGCTCGACGGAAGTGACCGTGAAGCCGCCCGTCCTTGGCGAAGGAAAGCGGGTGCCGCGGAAATCGTCCAGCACCGCATCGGCATATCGCGAGCCGTTCAGCTGGTTGGAACAGTTCCTGATGAGCGTGCCGGAAATGTCGTTGGCCGCGTGTGCCGATGAAATGAACGCGCCGCAGGCCATTGCGAGGAGAAATGGCCGAAGCAGCCGCCCCGGCCACCGTGTTGCTCCATGAAAGCCGGAAATCTTCGTCTTGTTCAAGATTTGTCTCCAGGGTATCGATTGGATTTCACAAACCCACCGCCGCCGCTTCTTCTTTCCGATTCAGCGTGGATGGACCCGTGCCTTCTTTTGAGGCAGTGAAATTCTCGATTGCCCTGCAATGGGCCGCACTATCCGTGCAGCGCCATCCGAATGACCTTCCGGACCTCGGAACCTGTCCTGAACGACTGAATTACCTTGAAAGCGCTACTGCGCTTGTTATTCGGCTTTCACGCCCGCTGTGCGGATCACCTTTCCCCATTTCGCCGTTTCGGCGGTAATGAACGCATCGAATTCCTCCGGCGTGCTGCCCGCGGGAATGGTGCCCATCGCATCCAGCTTGGCGCGCGTGTCGTCGCTCCTGATGATGTTCGCCACCTCCTGCGACATGCGCCTGACGATGTCGCGCGGCGTGCCCGCCGGTGCCAGCATGCCGGCCCAGGTGCTGCCGGTGAAGCCCGCGAAACCCTGCTCGATGAAGGTCGGCACATCGGGTGCCGCCGCCAGCCGCTTGTCGCCCGCCACGCCGATCAGCCGCACCTTGCCGGCCTTGGCCTGGTTGATGAGGCCCGTGGGCGCGTCGAAGAAAAGCTGGATCTGCCCGCCCATCAGGTCCGTCAGCGCCGGCACCGCGCCGCGGTACGGGATGTGGATCATGTAGGTCTGCGTCAGCGACTTCCACAGCTCCGTGGTCAGGTGCGCGGCCGAGCCGTTGCCCGAGGAGCCGAAGCTCACCTTGCCCGGATTGGCGCGCGCATAGTCGATGAGCTCGCGCGCCGTCTTGAAAGGTGCATCCATGTTCACCGCGGCCAGCAACGGCGACACGCCCATCAGCGAAACGCCCGTCAGGTCCTTGCGCGGGTCATAGGGCAGCTTGGGGTACAGCGTGGTGTTGGCCGCATAGGCCGCGATGACCACGCCGAAGGTCGTGCCGTCCGGCGCCGCCTTCGCGATCGCATCGACGCCGATCAGGCTGTTGGCGCCCGGCTTGTTGTCGACCAGCACCGGCTGCCCGAGCTTCGTCTGCAGCCCGATCTGCACCAGCCGCGCCATCTGGTCGGTGAAGCCGCCGGGCGTGTAGGGCACGATCACGCGGATCGGCTTGGTGGGCCATGCGGTCTGCGCGAAGGACGGCAAGGCAAGGCTTGCGGCGGCGGTGGCGAGCGTGAACCGGCGGCGGGACAGCGTGGCTTGGGACATGGCGGCGGAGACCCTTTCGTTGCGTCGTTTCGGGAATGGACCGGGTCATTCTCGAAGCGCCATCCGCGTGCCCGGTCAGGGTTTGCCCGGCACTGCCAGCGGCAACCTCATGTCGAACCGCGCCCCTCCCCCGCTCTCGTTCGCCGCCTCGATCCGCCCGCCATGCGCGTGCACCACGGCCTGCGAAAGCGCCAGCCCGAGGCCCAGGCCCGGCGTCTTCTCGTCAGAGCGCGCCGTGGCGCCACGATAGAAGCGTTCGAACAGGTGCGGCATTTCGTCGCCGCGAATGCCGGGGCCGCTGTCGGCCACGGTGATGACGGCCTCGTTCGCCTCCGCATCCGCGCGCAGGCTCACGCGCACGGTGGTGCCTGGCGGCGAGAACTTCAGGGCGTTGTCGAGCAGGTTGGCAAGTGCAAGGCTGGCCGCGCCACGGGCGACTCGCGCAGCCACTGGCAGCGCAGGTTCCAGCGACAGGGCAAGGCGGCGCTCGCGCGCCAGCGGCTCCAGCCGTCTCAATGTTTCCTCGGCGAGCTGGTTCAGCGACACCGTTTCCACCGCATCGCGTTCCTGGCCGGCGTCGAGCCGGGCCAGCACCAGCAGTTCCTCGACGAGCAGCGTGAGCGACTCGACTTCTTCCAGCGACGAACGCAGCGTCTCCACGTACGCGGCCGGTTCGCGCGGCCTGCGCAGAGCCAGTTCCAGCTCCGTGCGCAGGCGCGACAGCGGCGAGCGCAGCTCGTGGGAGGCGTCGGCCGTGAAGCGCCGCTGCGCCTCCATGCCCTGCTCGATGCGCGCCAGCATGTCGTTGAGCGTGTCGACCAGCCGCCCGATCTCGTCGCGCGTGCCGGGGTGGGGCAGCCTTTCGCCGAGGTTCGCGTCGCCGATGCGGTGGGCCTGCCGCACCACGTCGTCGATGGCGCCGAAGGCGCGCCGGGTGATGAGCGCGCCGGCCGCGCCCAGCGCCAGCAGCAGCGCACCGCCGAGGATGATGAACAGCGCGCTGGCCATGGCCACGGTGCGGTTCACGTCGTCCAGCGAGCCAGCCACCTGCACCGCGAGCAGCGAGGCGCGACCGGGCACGGGCACCGAGACCATTCGCGTAGGCTCCTCGCCGTAGCCGTCGAGCGTCTCGAACACGGTTTCGCCCGCCGCGAGCCGCTCGCGCAGCGCGGCCGGAATGGGCAGCTGCGCCTCGCCGAGGTTGCTGCTGCGCGCGAGCACGCGCCCATCGGCGTCGACGATCTGCACCAGGCGGTCGAGTCGCACGAAAGAAGGCGCGCCCGGGCCCGGCGGGGCCTCGTGGACGATGACGGTGTCGCCCTCGCCGGCCGACAGCAGCATGCCCATCTCGGTCTCGGCCAGCGCCAGCAGCGCGGCGTCGAGCTCGCGGTGCACGTTGCGCGAGAACACCAGGTACGAGCCGAGGGCCGCGACCGCCATCACCACCACGATCACGCTGACATGCGCCAGCGCCAGCCGCTTGCGGAAGCTAAGCATGCGCGACGCTTGCGGCACCTGCACCGTCGTCCGCCGGCGCCAGCCTGAAGCCGCGCCCGCGCACGGTCTGGATCAGCGGCGCGGCCGGTGGGGCGTCGACCTTGCGGCGCAGGTTGCTGATGTGCACGTCGATCAGGTTGTCGATGGAAATCAGGTCGTCCTTCCACACCTGCTCGGCCAGGCGCGAGCGGCTGACCACCTCGCCGGCGTGGCGCAGCAGGATCTGCAGGATCGCGAACTCCTTGTGGGTCAGCTCCAGCACCATGCCGCCGCGCAGCACGCGCTGGCTCATCGGATCGAGGCTGAGGTCGGCCAGCGCAAGCACCGTCGGGCGCACGAGTTCGGAGCGGCGCAACAGCGCGCGCACGCGTGCCAGCAGTTCGTCGAAGGCGAAGGGCTTGGTGAGGTAGTCGTCGGCGCCAGTGTTGAGGCCAGCCACGCGGTCGCTCAGCGCATCGCGAGCGGTGAGCATGAGCACGGGCGTCTTGCAGCCGCGCTGGCGCAGGTCGCGGCACAGGGTGAGGCCGTCTTTTCCGGGCAGCATCCAGTCGAGCACGATCAGGTCGTAGGCGACGACGAAAGCTTCTTCGTCGCCCTCCTCCGCGGTGTGCACCACGTCGACCACGAAGCCCTCTTCCTGCAGGCCCCGGGCCAGCAGCCGGGCGGCCTTGCGGTCGTCTTCGATCAGCAGAATTCTCATGGCGCGGATCATGCCGCGCGTTCCTGACTAACGGCCACCGGGCCACCGGTTCGGATCCTTAAGAGAACTTCAGGATTTCTTGGGAGCTTCTTCAGGCGCCTTTTCTTACGCTCCCCGGCAGGAGACGGGAGCGGATCGAGGGCATGGGAAGGCGTCCCGTGCACGGCGCGCCCGTCCCGCGAGATCCGTATCGCGATGAAGAAGAAATCCCTCTACCAGATCACCCCCGCGCGCATCGTCTTCGGCGTGATGACCTGCGCGGCCCTATACCTCGACTCCTTCGTCGACTCCTTCCACGGCGCCGCCCATGCCGCCACCACGGTGGCCGCCGCTCCCGCGCCGATGCTCGTGCGCCAGGGCAACCGCCTGAGCGTACCTGCCGGTTCGCCGCTGCGCGACCGGCTGCTCGTTGCCACGGTCGGCCAGGACACGCTGCCGCACGAGGTGAGCCTGCCCGCCACGGTGGAGGCCAACCCGGCCAATACCGTCAACATCCTTCCGCCGCTGACCGGCAGGCTGCTCGAACTCAAGGTGCGCCTGGGCGATACCGTCAAGCGCGGCCAGGTACTTGCGACGATGAGTTCGCCCGACCTCGCGCAGGCCCTGGCCGACGCGCAGAAGGCCCGCGACGCACTCGACCTTGCGCAGCGCGCACTGGTGCGTGCACGCGGCGTGAACGAGGCCGGCTCCAACGCCGTGAAGGACGTGGAAGCGGCCCAGAGCGCCGTCGCCCAGCAGAAGGCTGAACTGCAGCGCAGCGAGGCACGCCTGCGCAGCCTCGGCGCGGAAGGCAGCGGAGCCCAGGCCGGCCAGGTGCTGAAGATCGTCGCGCCCACGTCAGGCACGATCACCGCGCTGAACGCGGCCGCCGGCGCGAACCTGAACGACGCCAACGCGGCGCTGATGACGGTGTCGAACCTCGATTCGGTCTGGGTCACGGTCAACGTGCCCGAGAGCGTCGTGGGCACGGTCGCGCCCGGGCAGAACGTGGTGGTCACGTTGGCCGCCTACCCGGGCCGCAGCTTCAGCGGCAAGGTCGCCTTCGTGAGCGCGGTGCTCGACGCCGACACGCGCCGCGCCCGCGCGCGCATCGCGTTCGCCAACCCCGAAGGCATCTTCAAGCCCAACATGTACGCGACGGCGGTGCTGGGCGTGCCGCAGGGCGCGCAGCCGCAGGTGCCGGCATCGGCGCTCTTGATGAACAACGACAGCGTGAGCGTCTTCGTCGAGGCCGAGCCCTGGACCTTCGTGCGCCGCACGGTGGAGCTGGGCCGGGAAGACGGCGACAAGGTCCGCATCCGCAGCGGCCTGGCCGCGGGCGAGCGCGTGGTGGTCCGTGGTGGTGTGCTGCTGAATGATTAATCTCGTCATCACCCAGTTCTTTCGCCGCAGGCACCTGGCCTGGGCGATGTCGGTGGCGCTCGTGCTCTTCGGCGCGTGGTCGTGGACGCAGATGACGGTGGAGGCCTATCCCGACCTCGGCGACGTGAACGTGCAGGTGACCACGCAGGTCAACGGCCTGGCCGCCGAGGAGATCGAGCAGCAGATCACCACGCCGCTGGAGCGCGCGCTGAGCAACACGCCGGGGCTGGCCTCGATCCGCTCCAGCAGCACCTTCGGCCTCTCGCTGATCACGCTGACCTTCAAGGACGGCACCGACGACTACTTCGCACGCCAGCGCGTGACCGAGCGCATCGGCCAGGTCAGCCTGCCCTCGGGCGCGCAGCCCGGCCTGGGGCCGGTGGCGGGGCCGGCCGGCGAGATCTACCGCTACACGCTGGAGTCGGACAGCAAGAACCTGATGGAGCTGTCGGAGCTGCAGCGCTGGAAGGTGATTCCCGCGCTCAAGCAGGTGGCCGGCGTGGTCGACATCAACAACTTCGGCGGCTTCACCCGCGAGTTCCAGCTGGAGCTGGACCCGGCGCGGCTGCAGAAGTACGGACTGGTGCTCAACGACGTGGTCACGGCCATCAACAACAACAGCGCCAACGCCGGCGGCGGGCGCATCGCGCGCGGCGACCAGAGCTACGTGGTGCGCGGCATCGGCCAGATCCGCACGCTGGACGACCTGGGCTCGGTGGTGGTGGTGGCGCAGAGCAGCGGCTCGCCGGTGCTGGTGCGCGACCTGGGGCGGCTGCAGTTCGGCCACCAGGAGCGCGGCGGCATCCTGGGCAAGGACACCAACCCGGACACCATCGAGGGCATCGTGCTGATGCTCAAGTACGAGAACCCCTCGCGCGTGCTCGAAGGCGTGCACAGGAAGATCGACGAGCTGCAGGCCGAGCTCGCGCCCATGGGCGTGAAGATCGTGCCCTACATCGACCGCGACGACCTGGTGAAGCTCACTGTCGACAAGGTGACGCACACGGTGCTCGAAGGCATGGCGCTGGTGTGCTTCGTGCTCATTCTTTTCCTGGGCAGCCCGCGCAGCGCGGTGGTGGCGGCGGTGGCCATTCCGATGTCGCTGGTGACGGTGTTCATCGTGATGCACTTCACCCGCATGCCGGCCAACCTGTTCTCGCTGGGCGCGATCGACTTCGGCATCATCGTGGACGGCGCCATCGTGGTGATGGAGGCCATCCTGCGGCGAAGAGAAGAAGAGCCGCACGCCACGCTCACCGAGGGCAACATCCTCGAGACGGTGAGCCATGTGTCGGGGCCGATCTTCTTCGCGACGCTGATCATCATCACGGCCTACTTCCCGCTCTTCGCCTTCGAGCGGGCCGAGGGCAAGCTGTTCAAGCCGATGGCGTTCACGGTCGGCTACGCGCTGGTGGGCGCGCTGCTCTGCGCGCTCACTCTCATTCCGAGCCTGGCCTACGTGGCGCTGCGCAAACCGAGCAAGCCCTTCGTCAACAAGCCGCTGGTGTGGCTCACTGGCGCGTATCGGCGGGTGCTGGCGCGGCTGCTGGAGGTGCCGGCCATTGCCTACGGGCTGAGCGTCGCGGCGCTGGTCGCGGTGGTGGTGCTGGGTGCTACGGCCGGGCGCGAGTTCCTGCCCGACATCGACGAAGGCGCCCTGTGGCTGCAGGTGCAGCTGCCCTCGGGCCTGTCGCTGGACAAGGCCAGCGAGATGGCGACCGAGCTGCGGCACGTGCTGCTCGAATACCCCGAGGTCTCGTACGTGGTGACGCAGCTGGGCCGCAACGACGACGGCACCGACCCGTGGACGCCCTCGCACATGGAGGTACCGGTGGGCCTCAAGCCGTACGGCGAATGGCCGGCCGGGGTGAAGAAGGCCGACTTCGTGCGCACGCTGACCGAGCGCTTCGCGCGCATGCCTGGCTTCGACGTGGGTATCAGCCAGCCCATCATCGACGGCGTGAACGACGCCGTGGGCGGTGCGCACAGCCCGCTGGTGCTGCGCATCTACGGCGACGACCTGAAGGAAAGCCGGCGCATCGGCAACCAGATCGTCGACCTGCTCCAGACGGTGCGCGGCACGGCCTCCGCGTCGCTGTTCCAGGAGCCGCCGATCCCGCAGGTGGTGATCCAGCTCAACCGCGAAGCGGCGGCGCGCTTCGGCGTGAACGCGAACGACGTGGCCAGCCTGATCCAGACCGGCATCGGCGGCGCGCCCGTCATCACCGTGTACTCGGGCAACCGCACCTACAACGTGTCGGTGAAGATGCCCAGGAGCGCCAAGGGCAACACCGAGGCCATCGGCTCGCTGCTGCTCAACAGCTCCAGCGGCGCCAAGGTGCCACTCGCGCAGGTGGCCGACATCCGCCTGCAGACCGGCGAAAGCACGATCTCGCACGAGATGAACGAGCGCCAGATCACGGTGCGCGTGGACAACCGCGACCGCGACCTCGCCTCCTACCTCGACGAGGCGCGCGATCGCATCGCGAAGGAAGTGAAGTTCGACCCGGCGAAATTCCGCCTGCAGTGGGCCGGCCAGTTCGAGAACCAGCAGCGCGCGCAGGCGCGGCTGGGCGTGTCGCTGGCGATCGTGGTCAGCATCATGGCGGTGCTGCTGTTCTTCCAGTTCGGAAAGATCCGGCAGGTGGCGCTGATCCTCGGCGTGGTGCCCATGGCCACGCTTGGCGGGCTGATCGCGGTGCACGTGGCAGGTGAAACGCTCAATGTGGCAACGGCCGTGGGCTTCATCGCGCTCTTCGGCGTGTCGATACAGAACGGGATCATCATGGTCGCCAACTTCCGCCGCGTGCGCGGCGAAGGGCTGGCGCTGCAGGCCTCGGTGCTCGAAGGCGCGACCGAGCGGCTGCGGCCGGTGCTGATGACGGCCACGGTGGCGTCGGTCGGCATGCTGCCCGCAGCCCTGGCCACCGGCGTGGGCACCGACGTGCAGCGCGGGCTGGCGACCGTGGTGGTCGGCGGGCTGGTGGTGTCGACGCTGCTGACGCTCTTCATCCTGCCCACGCTGTATTTCGCGATGGAACGCGTGTTCGAACGCAAGGGCTGGGGCACGCGCTCGCGGCGCGATCGCTAGGAAATCGGAACAACCAGTGAAGACAACGAAGACAAACCTGGCGACGCCCGTGGCGGCCGGCATTGCGGCGATGCTGCTGGCCGGCTGCGCGGTCGGCCCCGACTACGCCCGCCCGCAGCTGAACCTGCCCGAGCGATATACCTCCTCACCATCCGCGAGCAAGGAAGCCGAAGGCGTGCCGCTGGCGCGCCTGTCGCCCGAGCTCGACGTGCCGGCCCAGTGGTGGCAGGCCTTCCGCAGCGAGCCGCTGAACGCGCTGGTCACGCAGAGCCTCGCCGGCAACCCGACCATCGAGGCGGCAGACGCCGCCCTGCGCGCGGCGCAGGAGAACGAAGCCGCCGACCGTGCCGCCTTCTGGCCCAGCGTGGCGCTGGGCTACTCGCCCACGCGGCAGCGCGTGGCCAGCGCGGTGGCGAGCCCGGTGTCGTCCAACGCGAGCCTCTACACGCTGCACACGGCGCAGGTGACGGTGTCGTACACGCCCGACGTGTTCGGCGGCACCCGCAGGCAGGTGGAAGGCGCGAAGGCGGAAACCGAGGAGCAGCGCTTCGAGAGCCTGGCCGCGAAGCTCACGCTCAGCAGCAACGTGGTGACCGCCGCGATCACCGAAGCCTCGCTGCGCGCACAGCAAAGCGCCACGCTGACCATCATTGCGGGCCAGAAGGAGGTGCTGCAGGCCTACCGCAAGCAACTGACGCTGGGTCAGGTGGCGCCGGCCGACGTCGACGCTCAGGAAGCCGCACTGGCCGCCACCGAAGCGACGCTGCCGCCGCTCGACCGGCAACTGGCGCAGCAGCGCAACCTGCTGGCCACGCTGGCCGGCCGCTTCCCGAGCCAGGGCGTGGAGGCGCGCTTCGATCTCGATGCCCTGCATCTGCCGACGGAATTGCCGCTGACCTTGCCCTCCAGCCTCGTCGAGCACCGCCCGGACGTTCGCGCGGCCGAGGCGCAGCTGAAGTCGGCGAGCGCCGCCATCGGCGTGGCGGTCGCGGCACGGCTGCCGAGCGTGACGCTAGGCGTGAACTCGTACGGCTCGTCGGCCTACAAGCTGTCGGACCTGTTCAAGGCTTCCTCGCTCTTCTGGACCGTAGCCGGGAGCGTGACGCAGCCCATCTTCGACGGCGGCGCGCTGAAGCATCGCGAGGCCGCCGCGCGCGCATCGTTCGACCAGGCGGCCGCGCAGTACCGTGCGACTGTGCTCGCCGCCTTCCAGGACGTGGCGAACACGCTCGAAGCCATCGACGCCGACACCCGCGCGCTGCAGGCGGCGGTGAAGGCCGAGCGCACGGCCTCGCAGAGCCTGGCGCGCACCCAGGCGCAGGTGCGGCTGGGCGACGCCAGCGCGCTCTCGCTGCGCATCGCGCAACAGGCGCAGCAGCAGGCGCTGCTGAATCTGGTTCAGGCCCGCGCGCTGCGGCTGACCGACGCGGCCGCCCTCTTCCAGGCGCTGGGCGGTGGCTGGTGGAATGCACCCCAAGCTGCCATCGTCTCGTCTTCTTCCATCTCTCCCGCATCGCCATGAACATCATCCGCCACGACATGGGCCCCCGCTTCAGCGAGATGGTGACCGTCGACCTCGGCGCCGCGCGCCTGCTGTACCTTTCGGGCCAGGTGGCCGAGAACCCGTCGCTGGACATCACCGGGCAGATGCGCGAGATCCTGCGCCACATCGACCGCCTGCTCGCCACGCAGGGGGCGACCAAGCAGGACCTGGTGAGCGTGACGATCTACCTGCGCACCGTGGGCGACTACGCCGCGATGAACTCGGTGTGGGACGAATGGGTGCCCGCCGGCCACACCCCCGCGCGCGCCACGGTGGGCGCGAAGCTGATCGACTCCGAGTACCGCGTCGAGATCCAGGCCACGGCGGCGATCGCTGCGACAGGGCCGGTGCCGTGATGCGCTCGGCCCTCCTCTGTGCGCTGATGCTGGGCGGCTGCTCGGCCTTCGATGCGCACTCGTTCGACCGCTCGGCCGGCTGGCGCGCTGCCGAGGTCGTCAGTGTCGGGCGCGCGGGCGAGCTTGCCGCCACGGTCGATCGCGATTGCGGCTCGGACGGCGGTGCCGCGGTGCCCTACGCCGTCGTGCGCTACCGCAACGGCGGCGTACACAGCCGCTCGCTGGGCACCGGGCGATGGCCTGCGGGCGCCCGGCTCAATGTAGGCGATGCGGTGGAAGTGAACGTGCTCGACTGCGCCCTGCCCCTGGCGCTGCCGGGTCAGAGCGGCAGCAGCTCGGGCACGCCGTCGCGCTGAAGCCAGCCCTCGAACTCGTCCGACAGCCGCCGCGCCTCGCGCGTGGCGCGGCCCCATGCCGCGATGCGCGCCTGCGCGTCGTTCGCGAAGTGGATGAAGTCCTTGCGGTCGGGCAGCTTGCCGTTGGGCAGCGTGCGCACCCATTCCGGGTCGGGCGCGAGCACCACCATCCGGTCGAGAAAACCGCTGGCCTTGTGGCGCCAGCGCAGGCCCTTGTCGAGCCAGCCCGGCACCACCGCCTGCTGGAAATGCGGATACAGCACGATGCCCTCGTCGGCCGGCTGGTAGTCCAGGTGCAGGTGGTAGTCGGTGATGCCGCCGTCCCAGTAGGCGCCGCGCGGCGCGCCGGGAATGTCGTGCACCGCCGCCAGCAGGAACGGAATGGAGCACGAGGCCTGCAGCACCATGTTGAAGTTGGCCTCGCTCAGCGCGTGCTGGCGCGTACGGAAGTCGCGCGTGGCGAAAGGCAATGCCGCGCCGGGCGTGGAGAACACGCAGCGCTCCAGCCACGCGCCCAGGCTCTTGCGGTGAAGGCTGTTGGTGGCGAAGGCGCCCAGGTAACCCACCGGCGTGCGCGCCCTGCCCTCGCGCCCGAGGATGTGACGGCCGCGCGATGTCACCACGTGAAGCCGGTAGCGCGGATGGCCCAGCACCTCGCCGATGCGTCCGCCGTAGAACGATTCGAGGCTCTCTGCGAAGCGTTCGCTGAGCTGGCTCGGGCTGAGCTTCTTCTGCCCCGGCGGCACCTCGAACTGCTGGTGCACGTAGTCGTGCTCGAAGCGCTCGAATGCCGCGTCGGAACCCGACAGGCAGGCCGTCGACAGCCGCCACGCGCCGATCGACGCACCCACCAGGTGCACCTGCTGGCTGGACTGCGGCAGCCAGCGGCCGAAGATGAAGCGGTCCAGCGGCCCGAGGATCAGCCCCTTCGGCCCGCCCGCCGCGCCGGGGATGGTGCGCACGTCCTGCGGACGCAGGCCGTGCTGCGCGATGTGCTTGCGGGCCGCGGGGCCGGCGTAGATGCGCAGGGCTTTCATCGTCATGCCGGTCGCGTCAGCAAGAAGCGTGCATCGTCGACGCCTGCTTACTTGCGCAGCCCCTGCAGCTTGGCGAAGGCATTGGCCATCTGCCCCGCCGGTTGCGGCGAGCTGTCGCGGCGGCCGTGCTGCTGCTGGCCGCGTCCTGCCCCTTCGAAGCGGTTGTCACGCGGGCCGTCGCGGCGCGCCGGAGCGGCGTCGAGCTTCATCGACAGGCCGATGCGCTTGCGCGCCACGTCCACTTCCATCACCTTGACCTTGACGATGTCGCCGGTCTTCACGACCTCGCGCGCGTCGTTCACGAACTTGTGGCTCAGCTGGCTCACGTGGACCAGTCCGTCCTGGTGCACGCCGAGGTCGACGAAGGCGCCGAACTGGGCCACGTTGCTCACGGTGCCCTCGAGCACCATGCCCTCCTTCAGGTCGGCGATGTCTTCCACGCCGTCGTTGAAGCGCGCCACCTTGAAGTCGGGGCGCGGGTCGCGGCCGGGCTTCTCGAGTTCGCCCAGGATGTCCTTGACGGTGATGACGCCGAACTTCTCGTTGGCGAAGAGTTCGGGCTTCAGCGTCTTGAGCATGTCGGCGCGGCCCATCAGCTCGGCGATGGGCTTGCCGGTCTTGACGATGATCTGCTCGACCAGCGGATAGGTTTCAGGGTGCACGCCGGTGATGTCCAGCGGGTCGGCGCCGCCGCGGATGCGCAGGAAGCCCGCGCTCTGCTCGAAGGCCTTGGGACCGAAGCCGGTCACGTCCAGCAGCTGCTTGCGGGTGGAGAAGGCGCCGTTGGCTTCGCGCCAGCGCACCACCGCCTTCGCCACGCTGGACGACAGGCCCGACACGCGACTGAGCAGCGGCACGCTGGCGGTGTTCAGGTCGACGCCCACCGAGTTCACGCAGTCTTCGACCACGGCCTGCAGGGTGCGGGCGAGCTCGCTCTGATTCACGTCGTGCTGATACTGGCCCACGCCGATGCTCTTGGGGTCGATCTTCACGAGTTCGGCCAGCGGATCCTGCAGGCGGCGCGCGATGGAGGCGGCGCCGCGCAGGCTCACGTCGACATCGGGCATCTCCTGCGAGGCGAACTCGCTGGCGGAGTACACCGAGGCGCCAGCCTCGCTCACCACCACCTTGTCGACCTTGAGTTCGGGAGCGCCTGCCTGCGCGGCCATCTTGGCCAGCAGCTTGATGAGGTCGGCGGCGAGCTTGTCGGTCTCGCGGCTGGCGGTGCCGTTGCCGATGGCGATCAGGTTCACGCCGTGCTTGGCGCACAGCTTGCCCAGCGTGTGCAGCGAGCCTTCCCAGTCCTTGCGCGGCTCGTGGGGGAACACGGTGGCGGTCTCGACCAGCTTGCCGGTGGAATCGACCACGGCCACCTTCACACCGGTGCGGATGCCGGGGTCCAGGCCCATCACCACGCGAGGGCCGGCGGGCGCAGCCAGCAGCAGGTCGCGCAGGTTGTCGGCGAACACCTTGATGGCGACCTTCTCGGCGTCTTCGCGCAGGCGGGTGAACAGGTCGCGCTCGGTGGAAAGCGCCAGCTTCACGCGCCAGGTCCAGGCCACGCACTTGCGAATCAGGTCGTCGGCCGGGCGGCCCGAATGGCTCCAGCCCAGGTGCAGCGCGATGCGGCCTTCGGCGATGCTGGGCTTGCCCGGCTCGGGCTCCACCGGCAGCACCAGCTTGGCGTCGAGGATCTCGAGCGCGCGGCCGCGGAACACGGCCAGCGCGCGGTGCGAAGGCACGCGGCCGATGGGCTCGTCGTATTCGAAGTAGTCGCGGAACTTGGCGACGTCGGCGTTGTTCTCGTCCTTGCCGGCCATGAGGCTGGAGCGCAGCAGGCCCTCGTTCCAGAGCCATTCGCGCAGGCTCTGCACCAGCGCGGCGTCTTCGGCCCAGCGCTCGGAAAGGATGTCGCGCACGCCGTCGAGCACGAACGGCACGGTGGAGAAATCGGGGCCCGGCTTGCCGTCGTCCAGCGTGGTGGCGGGTTGCAGGAAGGCCTTGGCTTCCACGGCGGGGTCGAGCGTGGGGTCGGCCAGCAGCTTGTCGGCCAGCGGCTCGATGCCGAATTCGCGGGCGATCTGGCCCTTGGTGCGGCGCTTCTGCTTGAACGGCAGGTAGAGGTCTTCGAGCTCCTGCTTGGTGGGCGCCAGCTCGATGGCGGCGCGCAGCTCGGGCGTCAGCTTGCCCTGCTCGTCGATGGCCTTGAGCACGGCCACGCGGCGGTCCTCGAGTTCGCGCAGGTAGGAAAGGCGGGCTTCAATCTCGCGCAGCTGGGTGTCGTCGAGGCCATCGGTGGCTTCCTTGCGGTAGCGGGCGATGAATGGAACCGTGGCGCCTCCGTCGAGCAGTTCGACGGCGGCCTTCACCTGGTTCTCGCCGACCTTGATCTCGACGGCGAGCTGGCGAATGATTTTCTGCATGTCTTGAGCGCGTCCCTGGCAAAGCGCGGGAGTTTGCCATAGGCGGGGACGGCATCCGCCCCGGGCAAGCCGGCGGGCGTGTTACAGCTTGCTTTCGGATTCCTGCCTTGCCTCGGCTTCGCACGGCACCACGAGGCGCACGCACAGGCCGTGCGGCGCGACGGGGCCGATGTCGAGTTCGGCACCGATCGCCTCGGCGCGCGAATGCATGCTGCGCAGCCCCTTGCCCAGGCTGCCGGAGGGGCCCGCGTCCCCGGCCGGCGCGCTCCCGGCCGGGCTCAGCCCCCTGCCGTTGTCGCTCACCTCGAGCACCATCGCCCGGCCCTGCTCCTGCGGCGCGACGCGCAGCTCGACGCGGGTCGCGCGGGAGTGGCGCAAGGCATTCGACAAAGCCTCCTGCGCCACGCGGCAGACCTGCGACGCGGTCTCCGCCGGCATCGGGAAGCTTTCAGTCTCGGCCGAGATGTTCCATTCGAAGGCGACGCCCATGCGCTCGAACGCGGGGCGCAGGCGGTAACGCAGGTGGCCCAGCCGCTCGACGACGGTGCTGTCGCCCTGGTCGTCGAGGTCGTCCACCGTCATCTGCAGTTCGAGCAGGCAGGCCTGCAGCGCCATCGAGAGGCTGCCGGGGCCGCCCGATTTCGGGTCCTGGCTGGCCAGCAGCGCCACCAGCCGGGAACCGACGCCGTCGTGCAGGTCGTTGGCGATGCGGCGGCGCTCGGCCATCACCGCCTGGGCCTGGCGAAAGCGCGCGGCGCGCCGCTGCGAGACGTAACAGATGCCCAGGATCATTCCCAGCACCAGCAGGTTGGCCGCCTGCAGGGCCCAGAAGGCGAACGGCATGTCGCTGGCCATGACAGTGACAGCGGAGCCTGCCCTAATGGCCTGCGCTGCGACCGGCGTCAGGTGCAGCGCGCCCGCGAGCGCGGCCCATGCCAGCAGCCGGCGTCGCGAGACGTGCTGGCGCAGCCAGACGAGCAGTACGCACCACGAGCCGATCGACAACCACACGAACTGGTCTTCCAGAAGATGCGGAAGCTGAAGGACCTGCGGCGCGAGCATGGCATGGCCTAGAGAAGTCCCCGATGGGAAGCGAAGCTCACGGCCTGCGCGCGGGTGTGCGCATGCAGCTTGCGGTAGATGTTCTTGACGTGCGCGTTAACCGTCTGGGCACTGATGGTTAGCTGCAAAGCGATCTCTTCGGTTACGTAGCCCGTCGCTACAAGTCGCAACACTTCGCGCTCCCTGGCGGATAACGTCGCCTTGCTGTCCGGCGGGCGCACCGGGTTCACGTTGGAGCGCTTGTGATCGAGGTGCACGAGCAGCCGGCGGGCCAGCCGCGGGGTGATGGCGGCACCGCCATTGACCACCTGCAGCACGGCCTGCGCATAGCTCTGGAACCACGCGTTCTTGACCAGGTAGCCGGAGGCGCCGAGCTCGAAGGCATGCAGCACCTGAGGCTCGTCCTCGAGGGCGGAAATGACGATGATCTCGGCCGCGCTGCGATGGCGCTTGGCCTCTTCGATCAGCTCGAAACCGCTGCCATCTCCGAGGCGGATGTCGACCATGAGCACGTCGAACTCGTGCTGCATCAGCAGCCGCCGTCCTTCGCGCAGCGTGCCTGCCTGCCCTTCGAGCTGGATGCGCAGATCGCCCAGCAATTCCTGCGCGATGACGCGGCGCACGAAGGGGTCGTCGTCCACCAGCAGGACGCGCACCGGCTTGGTCTGTTGCCCGGTCAGGAAGTCGGGCCAAGGGAGGGTATCCGCGGACGGTGAAAGTAGTCCGCCGAACTGGCCAGGGTTGGTGTATTTCCTAGCGGAGTTGCTTGAATCTGTCAACGAAACGTCGAGATCGCTTTCCATTTCAGCCCCTTTGTGACAACTAGTCCATCTTGTTCGTTTCCAAAAGTTAATTCATTTCTACTCAGATTTTTATCTTCAGCTTTTTTGATTACTTTGGTTGCATCTTGTTGCGATTGACTACTCGAGTCAAGCAAAAGTAGTAATTCTCCCTTTGGGCGGCGCATGTAATACCAGCCCGCTGCTCTCTTGAAGCGCTGCTCGACATGTCTTTTGCCATAGCCTCGCTCTACCCAGCAGGGCCCTTTCTTCCCCCGTTTCCCGGGCGCCGAAGAAGCATTTCGGCTGACATCTGGCCCTTCCGGACCGCCTCGCTGATCGCTGGCTGATCGCGAAGCGGCCCGCGGCCCCTTGCGTGCCTTACCCTCGCGCAATGACATTCCTTGCGCGCGTGCTGCGCGTACTGCGTGCCCTGCTCCGCGCCATCGGCACCGCGCTCATCATTGCGCTGCTGCTCTTCGAGGAGTGGGGTTGGGAGCCGCTCGCGGCCCTTGCTGCGCGGCTGTCCCGCCTCCCCCTCTGGGCCGCGCTCGAGGAACGGCTGCGCCGGCTGCCGCCGTGGGGTGCGCTCCTGGCCTTCTTCTTGCCGGTGCTGTTGCTGCTGCCGGTGAAGGTGCTGGCGCTCTTTCTCTTCAGCCGTGGCCATGCGGCGACCGCCCTCACGGTGCTGGTGCTGGCCAAGCTGGTGGGCACCGCCATCGTGGCGCGGATCTTCCAGCTGGTCGAAGGACCGTTGATGCGAATTCCGTGGTTCGCCCACTGGTATCCGCGTTGGAAAGCCTGGAAGGATCGCGTGCTCGACCTCGTCCGGCAGAGCCGTCCCTGGCGCCTTGTGCGAGCACTGAACAGGCGCATGACTCGCGGCTGGCGGCGGTTCAGGGAAAGCTGAACTCCATTTTTACCCGGATGTATTGCCGTTCTAATTTAATCCGGGTAATATTTGGGGCATGAACCTGTCCACGGAAAACCGCCGCGCCCTGATCCGGCAATACAAGGAAAACCCGCGCCCGGCCGGCGTCTACGCGATCCGCAACAAGCTCAGCGGCCGCGTCTACGTGGCCGGCAGCCTCGATGTGGATGGCGCGATGAACCGCGCGCGCTTCGAACTGAACATGCGCTCCCATCGCAGCAAGGCGCTCGGCCAGGACTGGATCGCGCATGGCGCCGAACATTTCAGCTTCGAGGTGGTCGACCGCATCAAGGAGCGCAAGGACCCCGGTTTCGATCGCAAGGCCGAGCTCGAGAAGCTTCTTTCGCTATGGCAGGAAGAGCTTCAATGCTTCGGCGCGAACGGCTACAACACACCCTGAGCGCATGCGCGACACATGGCGACGAGATGGCGCGCATCGAAGCGCGGCAGCGAGTAGATTACGCACCTCGTTTCGCTTGGTACCCCCCAGGAACAAACAAACATCCGAATGTCTTCCGACACCCCGACAACCACTTTGACCGTGTTCTTCGGCTTCCAGCGCGTGGCACACGGCAGCAAGACCGAAGTGCTCGAACAGCTGAGCCGCCGCGACGACCCCGGCCCGTATCTCGTGTTCGATGACCAGACCGGCGCCCAGCTCGACCTCGACATGCGCGAGCTTCCGCCCGAGCTGCGCTACCCCGAGGCCGAGCCGCATCGCGACGATGCCCCGCGCGGCGTGGGCCGTCCCAAGCTCGGCGTGGTCGCTCGCGAAGTCACGCTGCTGCCGCGCCACTGGGACTGGCTCGGCCGCCAGCCCGGCGGCGCCTCGGTCGCGCTGCGCAAGCTGGTCGAAGACGCGCGCCGCGTGAACGCCGAGCGCGACACTGTGCGCGCAGCGCAGGAAGCCGCCTACCGCTTCATGACCGCGATCGCGGGCAACCTGCCCGGCTTCGAGGAAGCCACCCGCGCGCTCTTCGCCGGCGAGGAGCAACGCTTCGCCACCCTGATCGACCCCTGGCCCGCCGACGTGCGCGCCCATCTGCAGAAACTCGCGGCCGCCGGCTGGAACCATCGATGAGAACGACAACCGAGACGCCCGGCACCGGCAGCAGCAACAGCCCCGGTGCCGGCCAGAGCGGCCTGCAGGGCGTGCCCGTGTCGCCCGTCAACGCGCCGCGCCCGCTGTGGAAGGTCTTTCTCTTCTTCCTCGCGCCGATGTTGCTCAGCAACATCCTCCAGTCGCTCTCCGGCACGCTCAACAACGTGTACGTGGGGCAGATGCTCGGCGTGGGCGCGCTCGCGGCGGTGTCGAGCTTCTTTCCGGTGATGTTCTTCTTCATCGCCTTCATCATCGGCCTGGGCGCCGGCGCCTCGGTGCTCATCGGCCAGGCATGGGGTGCGCGCGACGTCGCCAAGGCCAAGGCCGTGGCCGGCACCACGCTCACCGTCGGCGTGCTGATGGGGCTGGTGATCGCCGTATTCGGAGGCGCGTTCACCACGCCGATGCTGGCCGCGCTGGGCACGCCCCCCGACGTGCTGGCCGACTCCACGCGCTATGCCCGCATCATGCTGATCGCGATGCCCGGCGTGTTCATCTTCCTGCTGGCCACCGCGATGCTGCGCGGCGTGGGCGATACCGTCACGCCGCTGCTCACGCTGCTGATTTCCACGCTGATCGGCCTGGTGGTCACGCCCGCGCTCATCCGCGGCTGGGGCGGCCTGCCGCAACTCGGCGTGGCCAGCGGCGCGTGGGCGTCGGTGCTGTCGTTCGCAGTGGCAACCACCTGGCTGGGCTTTCGCCTGCACCAGCGCAAGAGCCCGCTCGCGCCAGACGCGGAATTCATGCGCAACCTGCGCATCCAGCCGCACCTGCTGAAGGCCGTGCTGCGCATCGGGGTACCCACGGGGGTGCAGATGATCGTGGTGGCGCTGGCCGAGGTGGTACTGCTGTCGATGGTCAACGGCTTCGGCTCGAACGCCACGGCCGCCTACGGCGCGGTGAACCAGGTGGTGGCCTACGTGCAGTTCCCGGCGATCTCGATCGCGATCACCGCGTCGATCCTCGGCGCGCAGGCCATCGGCGCGGGCCGGGCCAACCGGCTCGGCGCCATCGCGAAGACGGCGCTGCTCATGAACCTGGTGCTGACCGGCGGCCTGGTGCTGCTGGGCTACCTGTTCTCGCGGCCGCTGATGGGCTTCTTCATCACCAGCGCGCCGGTCATCGAGATCGCGCAGACGCTGCTGCACATCATGCTGTGGAGCCTGGTGGTCTTCGGCATGGCTTCGGCGCTGTCGGGGATCATGCGCGCCAGCGGCTCGGTGCTGGTGCCCACGCTGATCTCGATCTTCTGCATTCTCGGCGTGGAGGTGCCGGTGGCCTGGGTCATGAGCCACCGCATCGGGCTCGATGGGGTCTGGGTGGCCTACCCGGTGACCTTCGGGGCGATGCTGCTGCTGCAGACTGCCTACTACCAGCTGGTGTGGCGCAAGAAATCGATCCACCGGCTGGTGTAGCCGGCGCGCCGGCTACTTGCCGTCGAAGGCCCGCTGCACCTGTGCGAGGTCGAGCTTGACCATCTTCATCATGGCCTGCATCGCGCGGTTGGCCTTGGCAGCGTCCTTGTCCTGGAACATGCGGATCATGGCCTTGGGCGCGACCTGCCACGAAACGCCATAGCGGTCGGTGAGCCAGCCGCACTGCACCGGCTGGCCACCGCCTTCGAGCAGCCTGTCCCAGTAGTAGTCGACATCGGCCTGCGTCTCGCACGGCACGAACATCGAGATGGCCGGGTTGAACTTGTACTCCGGGCCGCCGTTGAGAATCATGAATTCCTGCCCGTCGAGCTCGAAGGTCGCGGTGAGCAGCGAGCCCTTGCGGCTGGGGTTGGCGTCGCCCCACAGCAGTGTGTCGGTCACGCGCGAGTTCGGAAAAATGCTGCTGTAGAACTTCAGCGCCTCTTCTCCGTTGGTGTCGAACCAGAGACAGGGAACGATCTTCTGCATGGGACTCCTTCGCTTCTGACGATGAACCTGATAGTTCAGTATCCAGGCGTCGCAGGCCCCCTGTCAACCCGTGCGACGCCTGTCAGCGGGAAGTTCCCATGGACCCGGCTTTCGAGGCGCCTGCCCCGAAGGCCTTCCGCCAGCGATAGGCCTCGGCCGCATTGACCGCGCCCTTCGGCGCCCTGCCCTGGAAGATCTCCGCGAGTTGCGACACGGTTTCCATCGCCTGGTGCTCCACCGCCGGCGGCGTGAGCCCGCCGATGTGGGGCGTGGCGATCACGCGCGGATGCGCCGCCACGTCCGGCGAAGGCATCTGGTCGGGTGCGCGGCCCACGTCGAGCGCGCATCCAGCGATCACGCCCGCATCCAGCGCCGCTAGCAGCGCACGCTCATCCACCAGGTTTCCGCGCGAGGCATTGATGAAGAAGGCGTGGGGCTGCATCGCGGCGAACGCCCGGGCATTCATCATGTTCTCGGTCGCCTCGGTGGCGGGCGCGAGGCAGACCACGAAGTCCGATTGCGCCAGCAGCGCCTCGAAGCTCACCTGCTCGAACTCCGCTCGATCGGTAGCCGTGTACGGGTCGTGCACGACGATGCGCATGTTCAGCGCCAGCGCGACATCGCAGAGGTACCGGCTGATCTGCCCGTAGCCGATCACGCCCAGCGTGCTGCCGCGCAGTTCGCGCCCCATCGCGGGCGGCGGCGGGCGGCCCGCGTGGTAGCTCGCGGCGGAGGCACTGATGCCCCGGCCCAGATCGATCATCGCGCCTACGATCCACTCCGACACCGAGGTGATGAACCCTGCGCTCGCCTGCGTCACCAGCACGCCATGCCGGCTGGCGGAAGCCACGTCGATGTTGCGGATGTCGATGGCGCAGCGTACGAAGGCCTTGAGTTGTGGCAGCGCCGCGAACAGCGCCTCGTCGCCCACCGTCTGGCGGTAGGAAATGATCGCGTCGCAGTCCTGCGCCAGATCGGCGAGCTCGCGCGAGGAAAGTTCGGCGTCGCTGGGATTGAGGCGAACCTGCGCGATGGCCCGAAGGGCGGCGGTGGCGCGGTCGCCGAAGTAGTTGGCCAGCTTGGCTGGCGGATGGCTGACGAAAACCGTGGTCATGAAAAAACTTCTGTTCGGGAAGAAAGACTGGCCGCGAGCATCATGCCGCCGCAAGCGCCAGGACCGTGCGCCGCCACGAAGGCAGAATGGAAAAATCTACAGGACGCGCCGCATGACCATAACCTCGCAGACACCCGACGCCGCCCGCGCTTACGCCGTCGAAATGCATGGCGACCAGAAATACGGCATCCATCCGTACGTGCACCACCTCGACGCCGTCGCCGCCCTGCTCCAGCCCTACGGCGACAAGGCGCGCGTCGTCGGCTACCTGCACGACGTGGTCGAGGACACGGCAGCGACGGTGGCGGACGTGCGCTCGCGCTTCGGCGACCTAGTCGCTTCCTGCGTCGCGCTGCTGACCGATGCGCCCGGCGCCAACCGCAAGGAGCGCAAGGCCAGGACCTATGCGGCGCTGGCCGAGGTGAAAGGCGACGAGGAACTCGCGCTGCTGGTGAAGGCCGCCGACCGGCTGGCCAACGTGCGCGCCTGCGTGGCCGACGGCCAGCGCGCGCTGTGGGACACGTACCACGGCGAGCACCCGACCTTCAGGGCAGCTGCGTTCAGGGCTGGGCAATGCGATGCGCTGTGGATCGAGCTCGACACGCTGCTCTCGCCCTCTAGCGCCCCAGCAGCGACGCCCTGACAAGGGCCGCGCCCGGTTGGTTCGCCCCTGACAGGCGAGCGATCTTTCGAGGGCAAGGCGCTTGTCGTGGTCCGGACAGACGGGCCACGCGCCCTGCGCCGGCCAGCCCGAGCCTGTAATGGTGCGAAATTGATTGGCGCCCGAATGGACGCCACAGTGCACCGACTTCAGTTCTCCGGAAAGCCAGAAAGGGGTCAGGTTGCTGGCAGCCCCCTATCCGGGCACGCATCCGGAAGAAGTCGGGTACATCCATTTCAGTAACGCAATCAATCGAACTGGAGGGCTAAATGGGCATTGTGTTTGCAGAAAACTGGGACAACATCGATGGACTCAGGGCAAAACATGGCGATTGGTATGAGGACACATACAACACCCTGGGCGATGCCAGCTACCAGCAGATAACCGCCATGCTGAATACATGGGCGGACAGAGAAATTGCCAATGGGCACGCAGTCGAACTGCACGAATTGGCCGTTGCCGTATTGAGCGACAGGCTCAAGGTCACAGTGGAACTGGGCTTCCACCAACGTCAGACTTTCAGGGGGCAGGACTACTTCCACATCACCGTGATTCACCCGGATGGATGGAAAGCCCACCTGTTCAGCCGTGCGGCGATCTATATGGGCAGCGTCGCGCACATCGAGAAAACGATCGAAGGGGGAACCAAAGTTCCCACCGTCTACGAAAAAAGAATCTACGTGCAGCCTCAACAGCCCTACACGCCGTTCGTTTGAGTCTCGCAAGTTCGAGGAAGGGCAGCCCACGGCCGACGGTGTGATGTCAGCTGGCGCATGACGCCATATGAATTCCAGTTCGTTTTCCTCGAACTCCGGCAATAGCTAACCAGCACGCCGATTCGTGAACTCCATCACCCCGTCGTCCACCGAACCGAAGCGCAGGCTCACCAGATCGCGCGCGTAGTTCTGGTACACGCGCCACGGCGCGCGCGAGCCCTGCTTCGGAAACCTGTCCACCGCGCGCTGCACATAGCCCGAAGAGAAGTCGAGCCAGGGCTCGGGCGCCAGCGCCGGGTCTGTGTTGCGCGGCGTGCATTGCCTCCAGCCTCGCTTCTCCATGTGGTTGAGCAGCCGGCAGACATACGCGCAGGTCAGGTCGCTCCTGAGCGTCCACGAGGCGTTGGTGTAGCCGAACGACGAGGCCAGGTTGGGCACGTCGCTGTACATCATTCCCTTGTAGTTGAAGGTCGCGGCCGGTTCCACGCGACGGCCGTCCACCTCGAGCTGCACGCCACCGAGCACCTGCAGTTCCAGCCCGGTGGCGGTGACCACCACGTCGGCCTCCAGTTCCCTGCCCGACTTCAGCCTGATGCCGCCCGGCGTGAAGGTGTCGACGTGGTCGGTGACCATCGAAGCGCGCCCTGCCCTGATGGCCGCGAACAGGTCGCCGTCGGGAACCAGGCAAAGGCGCTGGTCCCACGGGTTGTAGCGCGGCGTGAAATGCGTGGCGATGTCGTAGTCGGGGCCGAGCGCCTGCCGTACGCCGCCGAGGATCATCTTCTTCGCGTAGTCGGGCTTGCGCCGGGCGAGGCGGAAGAAGTACATCGACAGCAGCACGTTCTTCCAGCGCGTGAGGCCGTAGGCCAGCCCGGCCGGGAAGATGCCGCGCAGCCTTCGCGCGATCGGGTCCTGCGCCGGGCGCGCGACGACGTAGGTAGGCGAGCGCTGCAGCAGAGTCACGTGGCCGGCCGTCTTCGCCATCGCGGGCACCAGCGTCATCGCGGTCGCGCCGCTGCCGATGACGACCACGCGCTTGCCGCCGTAGTCCAGGTCCTGGGGCCAGTGCTGCGGATGGACGATGCGGCCCGTGTAGTCGCCGATGCCCGCGAAGTCGGGCGTGTAGCCCGCGTCGTACCTGTAGTAGCCGCTGCACAGGAAGAGAAAGTTGCAGCGCAGGCGCAGCGGAAGCCGCTCGGGGCCGCGCTCCATGTCCACGCTCCAGCAGGCCTCCGGCGTCGACCACGAGGCTCGCACCACGCGGTGGTTGAAGCGGATCCTGCGGTCGATGCCGTGCTGCGCCGCCGTCTCGCGCAGGTATTTCAGGATCGACGGCCCGTCCGCGATGGACTTCGCCTGCGTCCACGGCCGGAACGAATAGCCCAGCGTGTACATGTCGGAGTCCGAACGCACGCCCGGATAACGGAACAGGTCCCAGGTACCGCCGCTGCGCTCACGCCCTTCGAGGATCGCGTAGCTGCGGCCCGGGCAGTGCTTCTGCAGGTGGTAGCCGGCACCGATGCCCGAGAGGCCGGCGCCGACGATCAGCACGTCGAAGTGCTGCTGTTGCTCGCTCTCTTCCCGCATCGGTCGTGCCCCTTTCACTTCTTGCCGTCCGTGCCTCCTGCCGCCGGTGGAGTGCTCCGGATCATCAGCCACGCGCTCAATGCGCTGAGCACGGCCAGCGCCGCGCTCGACAGCATCACCCAGCGAAAGCCCGCGACGAAGGATTCGGCCACCGCGCGTTTCACGGCTGCCGCAGTGGCCGCGTCCGCGCCCGGAGGGATCGCCGCGCCCGCCAGCTTGCTGCGCTCGCCTTCGAGAAATGCCGTCAGTTGCGCCGTCGCGTCCATCTCGCGCAGATGCCCGGCCAACGCGGTGTCGAAGGCCCAGGCCATGAGCGCGCCGAACACCGCGATCGCCAGCACCGCAGCCGCGCGCGACACCGCGTTGTTCACGCCAGAGGCCACGCCCGCCAGGTCTGCGCCGACCGCGTTCATCACCGTGGTCGTCAGCGGCGCCACCGTCACCGTCATGCCGAAGCCCAGCACCACCACGGCCGGCAGGAAGCCGCTCCAGTAGCTCGCGCCCACGCCCGGCAGCGCGAACAGCGCGAAACCCACGGCGGCAATCGCCGGCCCGATCACCAGCGGCATGCGCGGCCCGAAGCGGTCGACCAGTTGCCCGGCCCACCCCGAGAGCGCGAACATGATGAAGATGAACGGCAGCAGCGCCGCCCCCGCCACCGTGGCCGAGTAGCCCTGCACCTGGATCAGGTTGAGCGGAAAGAAATACAGCCCGCCGCCCAGCGCCGCGTAGAGCAGCAGCGTCAGCAGGTTGGCGCCGCTGAAGTTGCCGATGCGCAGCAGCTCCAGCGGCAGCATCGGCGTGCGCGCCTTGCGCTCGGCGACGAAGAACGCAACGCTGCCCAGCACGCCGATTGCGAGCGCCGCAAGCACCGCCACCGAACCCCAGCCCTGCGTCGGCGCCTCGATGAAGGCGTAGACGATGCCGCCGAGCCCTGCCGTCGCCAGCAGCGCGCCCCACGGGTCGAGCCCGCCGCTGGCGGAAGCGCCGCGGCTCTCGGGCACGTGGCGCCACACGATCCACAGCACCAGCAGCGCCATCGGCACATTGATGAGGAAGGCCCAGGTCCACGAGAAATGATCGACCAGGAAGCCACCCAGCACAGGCCCCACCGCCGCCGTGATGCCGCTGAAGCCCGACCATGTGCCGATGGCCTTGCCGCGCTCCTTCTCCGGATAGGCCGCGCTGATGAGCGCCAGGCTGCCCGGCACCAGCAGCGCGCCGCCGACGCCCTGCACCGCCCGCGCCGCGATGAGTTGCTGCACGTTGCCCGCGAGCGCGCACGCCACCGACGACAGCGCGAAGATGCCGACGCCGATCGCGAAGATGCGCCGCCGGCCGTAGTGATCGCCCAGCGCCCCGCCCACCAGCAGCAGCGCCGCCAGCAGCAAGGCATACGACTCGACCACCCATTGCGCCTGGAAGGCTGTTGCGCGCAGGTCGGACTGGATGGCCGGCAGCGCCACGTTGACCACCGTGCCGTCGATGAAGGCCATGCTCGAGCCCACGATGGCCGCGGCCAGCACCCATGGCCTGGCGGCTTCAGGACAGTCGCTCCCCTCGCCCTCTCCCGCGCGGGAGCCATGAAGGCCATGAAGAATCAGCGTCTCGTCGCAGGGCGCCTTGCCGATCTGTGCCATGGGGTCTCCTTCTTGTCGGATTCCGGTCCTGCTCCTTCCCCCTTTGGGGGGAAGGCCGGGATGGGGGCTGCCCTCAACCATACGCCATGCTTCATCCGGCGCCGCCGCGCCCCCACCCCTGCCCTCCCCCAGAGGGGGAGGGAGAAAACACTCAGGGTCAGGTCGCGCAGGCGGTCGCCGACGGATTCGCCCGCGCCGCGCTCACGCTGCGCGCCATCGCGGCGGCCGCCGCCGAGGTCACGCGCTGTGCCCCCTGCGCCACCGCGTCCATTCCGCTGCCCACCGCCTCGCCGAGGCTCAACTGGCAGACCACGGTGCGCGCCTCGTCCGAGCGCCGCAGCGTCCAGCTGAAATTCGCGTCCACGCGGCCGCCCTCGACCGCGTCGAACTGCCGCAGCTGCACCGCGATGCGCCACACCGGCTGCGAACTCTGACGGCCGCCCTTGGTCACGTCGAGCGCGCCGAGCCGGCCGGCGATGCCGCTGGCCAGCGCGTCTCGCAGCTCGTTCTCGAAGGACGAGGCCCAGCGGTGCTGCTCCAGCACCTCGACCTGCACGCTGCCGTTGGGCTGGCGCACGACCATCTGCGGCCGTGCGAAGCGCTCGGGCACGGCGACCGGCGCGAGCTCGATGTAGAGCGGCGCGGCGCTGCCGAGCGTCGAAGGCGCGGCATCGGCCGCGGCCACCGGGCTTGCCAGCGTGTAGTAGCTGTCGGGCTTGCTCGCGCAGCCCGCGAGCACCGCCAGCGCTGCGGCCGCCGCCGCCACGGCCATCGATGAAAAGTGGTTCTTCTTCATTTCTTGTTGTCGTCCGGTTTGCCGCGCAGCAGCGATTCGGGATGGCGCTCGAGGTAGTCGGTCAGCACGCGCACCGAGCCGGCGGCGCGCGTGAGCTCCTGCAGCGTCTGGCGCATGTCCTGCTGCAGCGGCGAGTCGTCGGCCAGCGTGCGTTCGGCCGTGTTCACGGTCTTGCGCACGTCCTTCATGGCCGCGGCCAGCTCGGGCGTGACGTCGTTGTTGATGCGCTTCACCGTCTGCTCGGCGGCCGTGAGCGTCTTGTTGAGCGAAGCGAGCGTGGTACGCAGGTCGCCCGCGATCTGCTCGTAGGGCACCTTGTTGAGCTTGGTCGCGATCTCCTGTACCTGCGACTGGATCTCGTCGAGGCTGTTGGGCACGGTAGGCAGTTCGATCGGGTTCTTCGCCAGGTCGATCTTCGCCGGCGGCGCCTTCGGGAAGAAGTCGAGCGCCACGTAGACCTGCCCGGTCAGCAGGTTGCCGTTGCGCAGCTGGGCGCGCAGGCCCTTCTCCGCCAGGAAGCGCAGCCGCTCCTGCTGGGTGGAGCGCGACTCGGTGCCGCTCTCGCCCGCGCGGCGGCGCAGGCGGTCGGGGTAGACCTGCACCAGCACCGGCATGCGGAACTCGCGCTCGGCGCGGTCGAACTCCACGCCGATCGACTTCACCTCGCCGATCACCACGCCGCGGAAGTCCACCGGCGCACCCGGCGTCAGGCCGCGCAGCGACTGGTTGAAGTACATCAACAGGGTCTGCGAGGGCCCGTCGGGCTCCTTCATGGCCGTGGTCTCGTCCTGCGCCAGCGTGAAGGAGGCGTTCTCCTTGGCCACCGGTCCCATCGCGTCGTCGGGCGCCTGGAAGGCGATGCCTCCGAGCAGGATGGTCGCCAGCGACTGCGTGCGCAGCGTGAAGCCGCTGGCGCTGAGCTGCGCGTCGATGCCGCTGGCCTGCCAGAAGCGCGTGTTCATGCCCACGAACTTGTCGTACGGCGCATTGATGAAGACGCGCAGCGTCACGCCGCGCCCGTCGCCGTCGAGCTCGTAGGCCGCCACCTGCCCGACCTTGATGCGACGGAAGTACACGGGCGAGCCCACGTCCAGCGAGCCCACGTCGTTGGCGCGCAGCAGGAACTGCTTGCCCGAGTCGTCGCGCGTGACGGTGGGCGGCGTCTCCAGCCCGGTGAACTCGCCCGCCGTTTCCTGCGACACGCCCGCGTCGGCGCCGATGTAGGCGCCCGACAGCAGCGTGTTGAGCCCCGAGATGCCCGAGGTGTCCAGCCGCGGGCGCACCACCCAGAAACGCGAGTCGGAGGCGGTGAAGCTCTGCGCGTCCTTGTTGAACTGCACCAGCACGCGCACATGAGAGCGGTCGCGCGCCAGGCGCAGGCTGGTGACCAGGCCGATCTGCACGTCCTTGTACTTCACGGCGGTCTTGCCGGCCTCCAGGCCCTCGGCGGTCTTGAAGGTCAGCACCACCTCCGGGCCACGCTCCATGATGATGCGCGCCACCAGCGTGATGCCCACCAGCGCGGCCACGATGGGAATCAGCCAGATCAGCGACGGCAGCCATTCGCGGCGGCGCACCACGCGCGGCTTCGGCAGCGGGGGCTGGCCGGATGGCTCCGGTTTGTCCTGGGGTCGGTCTTCTTCACTCATGCTGGTTTCTCGTCCCTGTTTTCATGTCCCTGCAGACGTTGCTCGCGCTGTGCGCCTTCTTCGTGGTCCTGCAGGATGGCCTGGTCTTCCCTGCTGTCCCAGGTGAGCTTCGGGTCGAAGCTCAGCGAGGCCAGCATGGTCAGCACCACCACCGAGCCGAAGGCCGCGATGCCCACGCCCGCGGTGATGACCGCGAAGCCCTGGATCTGCACCAGCCCCGTCAGCAGCGACACCACGAACACGTCGAGCATCGACCACCGGCCGATGATCTCGATGATGTGATAAAGCTTCGCCCGCTCGCGCCGCCGCCAGGTGCTGCCGCGCTGAGCCAGCACCACGAGCAGCAGCAGCACCGCGAGCTTGAACAGCGGCACCAGGAAGCTCGCGATGAAGACGATGGCGGCCAGCCCGTAGGCGCCGGACACCCAGAAATAGATCACCCCGCTCAGGATGGTGTCGTTCTGCGTGCCGAACAGCGTGCGCGTGATCATCACCGGCAGCAGGTTGGCCGGGATGTACATCATGCAGGCCGCGATCAGGAAGGCCCAGGTGAGCTTCAGGCTCTGCGGCTTGCGCGTATGCAGGTGCGTGCCGCAGCGGCCGCAGGCGTCGCCCTCCTCGGCGTCCTTCCAGACGGCGCCGCAATGGCGGCAGGCCATGTAGCCCATCGAGGCGGCGGTGGGAACCTTCGCATCCGCCTCATGTTCGTGGTGGTAATGCTCGCCGTAAGCCGCGAGGCTGCCGAGGCGCTGCCGGAGGTGGCCCTGCAGCTTCTTCATGCCGATGCTCCACCCTTCTCTTCTTCACCAGGTTCCTCGCCCTTCGGCCTGAACGCCATTCCCCAGAACGCACCCGGGTCGAAGGACAGCACCGCCGTCAGCATCACCGTGAGCGCCATGAAGGCCCACAGCGCCGGCCCCGGCACCACGGTCGCCATGCTCGAAAGCTTGACGATGGCCACGAGAACGCCGAGCAGGAACACTTCGATCATTCCCCAGGGCCGCAGCGACTGCATCGCCCGCACCAGCAGTGCGAAACCCACGGGCCGGTGCTCGCGGCTCAGCGGAACCAGCAGGTACGCCAGGATGCAAAGCTGCAGGAAGGGAAAGAGGATGGTCGTGGCCAGCACCAGCAGCGCCACCACCGACATGCCCTCGGCGCTCAGCGCCACCACCGCGCCGGCCAGCGTGGTCTGGCTGCGCAGGCCCTGCAGCTCGATCTCGACGATGGGAAACAGGTTCGCGATGGCGAACATGATGAGGCAGGCCACCGTCAGAGGGAGGATCCGGCGCTCCTGCTCGCCCGGGTGCCGGTCGAGCTCGGTGCCGCAGCGCGGGCAGCGCGCCACGTCGCGCGGGCGCAGGGGCGTGCGGCCGTAGACCGCATCGCAACCCGGGCAAACCACGGTTTCAGGTACTTCCGTCATGGGTGAGTACCCTAACTCATTCAGCCGCCGTGGCTTGTCGTCTTGAGCCGCAGGCTGCTGAAAACCGCCGCCACCGCGGCAAAACTGGCGGCCAGCACCAGCGCGACCACCGGCCCGTGGCCCCCGTGCGGGCTCCAGATGCTGAAGACGCCCGCCAGCACCACGGCGCCCAGTGTCTGCCCGGTGAGCCGGGCCGTACCCAGCATGCCGCTGGCCGCACCACTGCGGTGCGCCGGCGGCGAGGTCACGATGGTGTGGTTGTTCGGCGACTGGAACAGCCCGAAGCCAAGCCCGCACAGCGCCATGCGCCAGGCGATGTCGGCATTGCCCGGATGCGCCGGCAGCGCCGCCAGCAGGGCCAGGCCCGTGGCCAGCAGGCCCAGTCCGATGCCGCCCAGCAGCCCGTCGGGGTACCGGCCGATCAGCCGCCCTGCGATAGGCGCCATCACCACGATGGCCAGCGGCCACGCCGTGATGAGCAGGCCCGCCTCGATGTGGCTGCGCCCGTACACCTCCAGCAGCAGGAAAGGCAGCGCGATGTAGGCCAGCATCTGCGCGCAGAAGGCGGCCACCGAGGTGCTCATCGACAGCGCGAACACCGGAATGCGCAGCAGGTCGATCGGGAAAAGCGGCACCGCTTCCCTGCGCTGGCGGCGCAGGTAGATGAAGCCCACCACAAGGCCCGCCAGCAGGATGCCCCAGGCCGAGGCCTGCGAGCCGCCGCCCTGAACCGCGCCTTCGCGCACGCCGAGCCGGTCCACGCCCAGGAACACCAGCGAGAACATCAGCACGTTCAGCGCCACGTCGACTGGCGAGAAGCGCAGCCCCGCGGCGGGCGGCACGCGGTTGAAAGGCAGCGCCTTCATGCCCAGCGCGAAGGTGACGAGGCCCAGCGGCACGTTGATGGCGAAGAGCCAGGGCCAGGAAGCCACCGACAGGATGGCCGCCGCCACCGAAGGCCCCGCCACTGAAGAAGTGGCCACCACCAGCGAATTGATCGCCATGCCCTTGCCCAGCTGCGACGACGGGTAGGTAAGCCGTACCAGCGCCGCGTTCACGCTCATGATGCCGGCCGCGCCCAGGCCCTGGAACGCGCGCGCCGCGATCAGCGTGCCCAGCGAGTTGGCAAAAGTGGCAGCCAGCGAAGACAGCGTGAACACCGCCATGCCGACGAGGTACACGCGCCGGTAGCCCACGAGATCGCCCAGCGAGGCCAGCGGCAGCAGCATCACCAGCGTTGCGATCTGGTAGGCGTTGACCACCCAGATCGATTGCGAAGGGCTGGCGTTGAGTTCGCGCGCGATGCCCGGCAGCGCCAGGTTGACGATGGTGCCGTCGAGCACCGCGACGATCAGCCCGAGGATGATGACCAGCATCGCCCAGCCGCGCTCCGGCTGGGACAGCCCGTCGACGGGCCGGGGCCCCGCGTTGCCGCCGCGGTTGTCGCCATTGTCGTTGTCTTCGGCGGCCGGGAGCGCGGCGCCTGCGCGTACCGTGTTCATCAGGCTTGCTGTGTCCTTCCTGTCTTGGCTGCCTTGCCCGTGGGCTCCGAGCGCACGCCGCCCAGCGTGAGCCAGGTCAGCACCAGCGCGATGAGCGCGCCGCCGGCCATGCCGGCCACCATCGGCAGCGGCCTGCCGTCGGTGAAGAGGCCCACCACCGCCATGGCCAGCGCACCGGTGAGCATCTGCAGCGTGCCCAGCAGCGCCGAGGCCGTGCCCGCGATGGCGCCGTGCATCTCCAGCGCGAGCACGCCGGTGGTCGGGATCACCAGGCCCATGAAGCCCGAGGCAATGAAGTACAGGACGATCAGCACCCAGATGCTGTCGCCGCCCATCGCGAAGTAGGCGAACATCGCGATCATCGCGGCGCCGCAGCACACCACGCCGAACTTGACGAGATTGACCAGCCCGTAGCGCTCGCCCAGCGTGCCGGTGAACTGCGAGGCGCCGATGAAGGCGGCAGCGTTCACGCCGAAGGCCACGCTGTAGAGCGCGGGCGAGAGGCCGTAGTGGTCGATCATCACGAACGAGGAGTTCGCGAGGTAGGTGAAGAAGCCCGCCATCGCGAAGCTGCCGATGAACACCAGCCCGAGGTAGTGCGTGTCGCGCAGCAGCAGCCAGTAGGCCGAGAGCGCGCTGCCGAGGCTGCTTTCGACGCGCTCCAATGCCGGACGGGTCTCGTCGAGCAGCTTCACCATCATGGCCAGGCCCGCCACGGCCGCGACAGTCACGGCCCAGAACACGCCGCGCCAGCCGGAAAAAGCGATGACCGCGCTGCCTGCCAGCGGCGCGAGGATCGGCGACACGCTGAACACCAGCATCAGCAGCGACATCAGCCGCGCCGCATCGGTGCCCGTGTGCAGGTCGCGCACCACCGCGCGCGGAATCGCCATGCCGGCCGCGGCGCCCAGGCCCTGGATGAAGCGCAGCACGATCAGCGTCTGGATGTCGGTCGCCAGCGCGCAGCCGATGCTGGCGAGTGCGAACAGCAACAGCCCTGCGTACAGCGGCGGCTTGCGGCCCACCATGTCGGAGATCGGCCCGTAGAGCAGTTGCCCCGCGCCGAGTGAAAGGAAGAAGGCCGTGAGGCTCATCTGCACCGCGCCGATGTCGGCGTGCAGGCTCTGTCCGATGGCGGGCAGCGCCGGCAGGTACATGTCGATGGCGAATGGCCCGATGGCCGAGAGCAGGCCCAGCAGCAGGGCCATCTTGAAGAAGGGGGAAGAACGCATTGCAGCGATTGTCGCGAAGCACGGCAATCGCTGCAGGCGTGGGGTCTGCGCCGGCGTGCGCCCTGCCCTTGCTAATTCCTGGCAAAGAATCGCGTGGGCACAGCGCTGTAGAACACAGCGCGCATGAGCCGTTTCGTCTTACTGCTACTTGCCTTGCGGCGGCTTGCCGGCGGGCCAGAACACCAACGCGCGCAGTTCGATGCTGCGCCGCGGCGGCGCCTCCTGCGAGCCCGTCGGGTCCTCGAAGGCGGTGTGCGCGGTGTAACGCGCCACGCCCTGCTCGAGCGAGTCGTAGATCTTCAGCAGCAGCGCCTCGTCGGGCCGAAGCCTCGGGAACCAGTACCAGCGGTGCTCCGGATTCCAGGTAAAGGACCAGGTCTCGCCCACCTTGTCGGGATAGACGAGGTCGCTGGGCACGAGGTCGTTCGGCGAGATGGAACGCGCGTCGCACAGTGCCAGCGGCAGGCGCTCCACCGTGGCCAGCGGGCGCCACAGGTTGACGATCGCGAAGCGGTTCTTCAGCCGCTCCTCGGCCTCTTCCGGCGGCAGGTGTTCGCGCACGCGGCGCGGCGCGGAGACGAAGGTCTGGTCGTTGTGCACGCGGCGCACCGGCTCGCGCAGCTCGGCCGTGCGGCGCGAGCCCTGCGCGCTGTCGCGCAGCGTGTGGTCGAACACGACGATCTTCTCGGCGCCGGTCACGTCGCGCAGCAGCGCCTCGGCCTCGCGGTAGTAGATGTCGCGGATCGCGGCATCCTGCGAGAAATCGGCGAGCACGCTGCGGTGCGAGATCTGCGTGAAGCCGCTGCGGTCGAGCGTCAGCTCGTTCAGCGCCACCAGCGGGCGGCCGTCGCGGATGGTCACGCGGCGCGCTTCCAGTTCGCCGATCACCCAGGGCGTGCCGGACGGAGGCTCGAATGTGTAGCTCACTGGCCGGCCCTGGCCCGCCTTCAGGTAGTTGAGCTCGGCCTCCACCGAAGGCAGGTTGGCGGCCAGCATCTGTCCATTGGACCCAACGCTCATGCGACGTGACTCCTCGAAACGGTTCCTCTGCAAGCGAACGCAGAGGCTATACCCGTGCCATCGCGCGCGGAACGAAACAAAGGAGATAACCATATTCGGCGGCAGGTGGTGCCCTGTCGCGCTTGACGCAGCACCCGGCTTCACTGCATGCGCCGTGACCGCTACGCTATCGGCTTCCCGGACAGTCCATAACAACTCGCAGCATTCGTCATCCAGGAGAAGATCGCCCATGGCCCTCGCCCGCACGGTTCACGCCGACCTCTTGCGCGTGTTCGTCCTCACGCTCGTGTCGCTTTTCGCCATTCCGGCGGCGACGCTCGCTTTCACCGAATACGCGCTGCGCTCGCAGGACGCGGAGTTCCTGCAGGCGATGGAAAACCGCATCGCCAAGGATGCACGGCTGTCCGCCGCCGACAAGGCCGAAGCCACCGCGTTCTACCGCACCCACCAGCTCTCCAGGGCTTGCGACGCCACCGCCCCCGAAGACAGGAACTTCCACGACAAGGTGTGCAGCCCCTATTCGATGCAGTGGCAGTTCCACTGGGCCGACCGCGCCGCCATCTGGACCATCGTGCTCGGCGCCGCGCTGCTCGCCGCGGCGCTGGTGCTGGGCGCACTGGCCTTCGCCAACCGGGGCCTGCGCTACGCCAGTTTCGTCGCGGGCTGGCGGCTCATGACGGTGTCGTGCGCGGTCGAGGTGGTGCTGCAGAGCGCGATGCTGGTATGGCTGTCGTTCTGGCTCACCGCGTACTTCTGGCACAGCTACTACGTCAAGCTCATCGCGCTGGCGGGCATCGCGGCGGGCGCGGCGGTGTTCTATGCGATCTACACGCTGTTCAAGAAGCTGCCTTCGGGCAACGAGATCGAGGGCGAGCTGGTCTCGCAGGCCGACGCGCCGCGCCTGTGGGAGCGCATCCGCCAGTTCGCCGGCCGCGTGAAGACGGCGCCGCCCGACCAGATCGTGGCCGGCATCGACACCAACTTCTTCGTGACCGAGGCCCCCTGCGAAGTCAAGGGCCGCACGCTGCATGGCCGCACGCTCTTCGTCAGCCTGCCTCTCTTGCGCGTGCTCGACCAGACCGAGGCCGACGCGGTGCTCGCGCACGAGCTCGCCCACCTGGGCGGCGGCGACACCCGCAGCAGCGCGGCGCTGGGCCCCAAGCTGCTGCAGTTCGACCAGTACACCTGGAAGATGCGAAGCGGCGGCCTCACCATCGTGGCGCACTACCTGTTGCGGCTGTACCGCATGATCTTCGCCTTCGCGCTGGCCCGCGACAGCCGCGAGCGCGAGTACAGGGCCGACCGCGTGGCCGCCGACCTCACGGCGCCGCACGCGATCGTGCAGTCGCTCATCAAGATCTCGGCCTACGCGAGCTATCGCAACGACGTGGAGCAGAAGCTCTTCGAGCAGGACCGCGAGCACGACGGCGCGCTCGGCATCGCCCGCTTCGTCGCCGACGGCCTGCCGCCCTACGCCAACTCCGAAGCATTCATCGAGGCGATGAAGACGGCCGGCGTGCCGCACCCCTACGACAGCCACCCGCCGCTGCTGGAGCGCATGCGCAACGTCGGCCATCACGTGCCCGAGAGCGCCTACGGCGGCATCGTCGCGACCGCGCCCCAGGCCTCGTGGGCCGACGAGATCGAGACCGCCGGCGCCATCGAGCAGCGCCTTTGGAGCGAATACGAGCAGCGCTTCGTGCAGAACCACGAGCTGAGCCTGGCCTACCGCTACGAGCCGGCGACGGAGGAAGAACGCGCAGTGGTGCTGCGCCACTTCCCGCCGGTGGGCTTCGCGCTGAAGAACGGCGAGCGCGTCGACATCAGCTACGAGGGCATGCACCCCAGCGCGGACGGCGGTTCCACCATTTCGTGGGACGAGGTCAAGAGCCTGACCTACAAGGACGGCAGCTTCGGCGACACCCTCATCGTCACCCACCACGACAAGGGCATGCTGGGCGCGCGCACCACCAAGGTGAAGCTATCGGGCCTCGGCAAGCAGAAAGAGAACTTCAAGGGCGTCGTCGGCCACTACTGGCGGCGCCACCAGATCATGAGGGCCCAGCAACAACAGTCTTGAAGCCGGCGGGCCCGATCAGGGGCATCCAGGCCCATTCCATGTGCCGCGATTGGCGAGGTTTTTCACGCACTGCGCGGCACAAACGTCATCTGAATGTTGCCCACAGCCGTTTTGCAAGGGCGCCCATTCAGCGACGCATTTCCCGTCCATCGATGTCATTGCCTAGAAAGAACGCCATGAAGACCAAGCATTTCATCCTCTCCAGCATCCTCGCTTTCGCAGGCCTCGCCCTGCTGGCACCGGCCGCCTCCGCCGCGCCGTACCACCATCCCAAGAAGCACAAGGTGTGCAAGTGGGACGCGCGCCATCACCACCGCGTCTGCCACTGGGTGCGCTGATCCGCCCCATCGGTCCACGGACCGCAGGAAAGAGCCCGCTTCCGCGGGCTTTTCTCGTCATGGCGCCGGCTCAGTAGAGCGTCGCCCGCTGCCGCGCCGGCAGTTCCCGGTCGTAGGCTTCCCCGTCGAAGGCGGATTCGGTCAGCGCCGACAGGATCGCGCCCGGCGTCGGCACCTCTCGCCTTGCATCCGCCGGCAGCGGCGCCCACAGCTTCGAACGCTGGATCGCCCGCGCGCACTGGAAGAACACCGTCTCCACCGTCACGCGGATCACGCATTGCGGCAGCTTGCCTTCCATGGCGAAGCGCTCCAGCAGCGCCGGCTCGACCGAGATCTGCGCCCTGCCGTTCACCCGCAGCGTCTCGCCCACGCCCGGGATCAGGAAAAGCAGCGCCACGCGCGGGTCGGCCACGATGTTGCGCAGGCTGTCGATGCGGTTGTTGCCGCGCCGCTCGGGCATCAGCAGCGTCTTCTCGTCCTGTACCACGACGAACCCCGGCGGGTCGCCGCGCGGAGAGGCATCGAGCCCGCCCGGGCCGATGGTGGCGAGCACCGCGAAGGGCGAAGCGGCGATCAGCGCCTGGTAGCTCGGGTGCAGGTACGGCACCTCCTTCTTGAGTGAGGCGTCGCCGGGCACCCCGAAAAGTGCTTCGAGCTGGGAGACGGTTCCGATGGCGTGAGAGGTCGTCATGCACTTCCTTGCTGGATGTTGGTCGATTGTGTCGACGCGCCCCAGCCGCAGGCCAGCGCCGCGAGCGCAAGCAGCAAGGCGGCCACGCCGTAGATCCAGGGCGGCGAGGCGACCGGCAGCAGCAGCCCCGCGATCAGCGGCCCGGCACCGGCGCCGATGTCGCGCCACACCGAGCGCGCCGCCAGCGCCTGCACGCGCTCCGGCACCGGCGCCGATGTCGCGCCACACCGAGCGCGCCGCCAGCGCCTGCACGCGCTCCGGCCCCGGCGTGCGGCGCGCCACGATGGGCGGCAGCAGCGGCAGTTGCAAGGCGCGCAGCACCACGATCAGCGCCGCGCAGCTCCATAGCCAGCCGAGGCCGAAGCCCATGAGCGCGATGGCGGTGACCAGCGACAGGCTCACCAGCAGGCGCTCGGCGCCGAAATGCTCGGCCATGCGCCCGCCGACCGGGCTCAGCAGGATCTCCGCGAGATAGCGCAGCGCCATCAGCACGCCGGCCACGATCACAGCGCCGCCCGGCAGCAGGTCCTTGCCCAGGTAAGAGAGACCGACGATGAAGAGCCCGTCGAGCGCCAGCCCTTCCATGAACGACCAGCCGTCGAGGCTGTTGGGCAGCTTGAAGCGCTTCACCGGCCTGGCCACTGGATGCGGCGCCGACGGCAGCCGCCGCGTGACGAAGCACGCCAGCAGCGAGAACACCGCGAGGACGCCGAAGATCGCGCGCGGCCCTGTCCACTGCGCCAGCAGCGCCCCCAGAGGCAGCGCGAGCACCGGCCCCATCGCGATGAAGGCGCGAGAACGCCCGTTGCGCCGCGCGGCGCCCACCGGATCGGCCGTGGCCAGCGCCTGCGTCGACAGGTTCAGCGCCGCGAAGCACAGGCCCCACATCAGCCGCAGCGGCAGCAGCGCCCAGAAGCCCGAGAGCGTGGCGTAGCCCAGGCCGCACGCAGCAGCAGCCACCACCGCGATGGTGCAGGTCAGCCGGTCGCCGTTGCGGGCATAGAAGCGGGCGACGAAGCCGTAACCGGCGATGCGCACCAGCCGGTTGGCCGCGAGCAGCATGCCGGCCTCGGCCAGCGTCACGCCGAACTCTCTGGCGTACATCGGCAGCAGCAGGTAGAGCACCACGTCGGCCGGCAGCGAGAGGCCGAGGGCCATCGCCGCATGGCGGGAATTCAGGTCGGTTGGGGAAGTCTGGGGAGCGGGTGCAGAGCGTGACATCGAGCCTCGATGGTGCGACGGCAACCGCCTTGCCGACAAACGACATTAACGACCGTCATGCGTGAGAAAATCGCACGTATGCCGCTTCGAGAGCCTCCCCTGAACGCCGTGCGCGCCTTCGCCGCCGCGGCACGCCACCTCAGCTTCACGCGCGCGGCGCTCGAACTGCACGTCACGCACAGCGCCGTGAGCCGGCAGATCAAGAGCCTCGAGGAGTTCCTGGGCATCGCGCTCTTCGAGCGGCGCATCCGGCAGGTGGCTCTCACGGCCGAGGGCCAGCAGTTCTTCGCCGAGGTGCAGCCGGCGCTCGCGCAGATCAACGCCGCCGCGCGGGCGCTGCAGTCGCAGGGACCGGCGCGCGCCGTGCGCATCAACGTGCGGCCCTCCTTCGCGGTGCGCTGGCTCATTCCGCGCCTGCCCTCCTTCGTCGAGCGCTTTCCGGAGATCGAGCCGCAGGTCGTCACCAGCACCGTCATGCCCGAGGAGGCCATCGGCAGCTTCGACATCGCGGTGCGCCGGGGCCTGGAAGGCTGGCCCTCGTCGATGGAGGTGCGGCCCTTTCTCGAAGATGAAGTGCTGGTGGTCGGGGCCCCTGCGCTCTTCAAGACCCACCCGCTGCCGGACCTGCGCGCCCTCGCCTCGCACGTGCTGCTTTCGGCCCGCACGCGCAAGGACGACTGGGACGCCTGGAAGAAGCAGGTCGGCGCCCCCCGCGCCCGCCCGGCGGGCCGGCTGCAGTTCGACCACCTGCACTTCGTGCTGCAGGCGGCGGTCGACGGACTGGGCATCGCGCTGGCGCCGACATCGCTGGTGTCTCACGACCTCGCCTCGGGCCGCCTGCAGTCGCCGCTGCCCACGCTGCGCATGACGCTGGATCGCTACTACTACGGCCTCGCGCCCGATGCTGCGCCGGAAGCGGGCTATGTTGCCGAGTGGTTCGAAGAGATGCAGGCGCGGCAGGCTGCCTAGCCGGCAAGGGAGCGGATCACCTCCGCCACGCCCACCCTGCCCTTGCGCACGCTCGCATCGTTGCTCTCGAAGCGGATCCATCCCTCATTGAAGCCATCGAGCATCTGGATGCGCGGCACCGGGTCGCGCATGCCCTGAGCGCGGAAGATCGCGCCCCAGTTCTCGCGCGGCACCGCTTCGGCGTGCACCGGACGGCCCAGCACCTGCGTGAGCGCGGCGGCAATGTCGTGCTGCGTCAGCCGCTGGGGCCCTTCGAGCTCGACCACACGCGGCAGTTCGCCCTCGTGCAGCAGCAGTTCGGCGGCGACGCGGCCCACGTCGGCCGTCGCCACCATCGGCACAGCACGGTCGAGCGGCTGCAGGTAGCTGGAAAGCAGGCCCTGCTCGCGGGCCTGCGCGATGTCCCAGCGCAGGTTCTCCAGGAACCACGCGGGCCGCAGGAAGGTGACGGCGAAGGGCAGCGTGCGCAACGCCTCTTCCAGCAATGTGCGCTGGCTCAGCAGATTGGGCTGCGCGGCCTGCGCACCGACGGTCGACAGGCACACCACGCGCGGCGGCCGCGCGGTTTCCAGCGCCTCGCGTATCGCCGCGTTCTCGGCCCTGACCTCGGGAAAGCCCGGCTCGGGGTCGAAGTTCGGCGGCGGCAGCACGAAGACGCCGGCCGTGCCGGCGAAGGCGCGCGCCAGTGCGGCGGCATCGTTCATCTCGGCGACGGCCACTTCGCAGCCGAGCCCGGTCCAGACAAGGCCCTTGCCTTCGTCGCGCACGACCGCGCGAACGCGCTGACCCTCTGCCAGCAAGGCACGCGCGACGGCGCCGCCGACCTGTCCGGTGATTCCGGTGATTGCGTACATGGGATTTCCTTTTCTTCACTTGATCGATTGATTGGCTGACGCATGCGACGGCACGATCGTAGGAAGAACCGATCTTTGAGTGAAGCGACCTCAGTGCATATCATTCATGACATCTGATCACGAATAAGAAGATGACTCTCGACGGACGCCTCCTCTCCAACGTCAGCGTGCTGGCCGCCGTGGTCGAAGGCGGCAGCTTCGCCAGCGCCGCCAACGCGCTCGGCCTCACACCCTCCGGCGTGAGCCGCGCCATCGCCCGGCTCGAAGGTCGCATCGGCATACGGCTGTTCGACCGCACCACCCGCTCACTGAGCCTCACGGACGAAGGCCGGCAGCTCTACGCCAACATCAATCCGCTGGTGCTCGGCATCGAGGACGCGGTGACGATCGCTTCGGGTGCGTCCGGCGCGGTGCGCGGGCGCCTTCGCGTGAATACCGACGCATTCACATCCCGCCTGCTGCTGGCGCGGCACCTGCCGCGCTTTCTCGCGCGCCATCCCGACCTCACGCTGGAGCTGATCGCACGCGACCAGCTCGGCGATCTCGTCGCCGAAGGCTTCGACATCGCGGTGCGCTTCGGCGAGCCGCCGTCGTCGTCGCTGGTGGCCCGCAAGCTGATGGATTCGCGCGTGGTCACCGCCGCAACGCCGGCCTACCTCGCGCAGCACGGGCGCCCCGCGAAGCCGGCGGACCTTGCCGGCCATGCCTGCCTGCAGGTGCGCAACCCGGTCACCGGTCAACCCTACGCCTGGGAGTTCCAGCGCGGGCGCAAGCTCCTGAAGGTGCCGACCACCGGAAGGCTGCTGCTCACCGATCCAGGCACGGTGCTCGAAACCGTTCTCGCCGGCATCTGCGTCGCGCAGATCAAGGCGGTGGGCATCCAGCCGCAGCTCGACCGGGGCGAGCTGGTCGATCTGTTTCCAGACTGGCCCGACGAGCGGCTCCCGCTCTACGCGCTCTATCCGTCGCGCCACTTGCCGGCCGCGAAGGTCCGGGCCTTCATCGATTTCGTGATGGAGGTTGTCTCGCCAGCTTCCGAGCCAGCTGCGAAGAAGCCGCGGCGTTGACGCTCGCGCGTCCGGAAACGGCCAGCCGCGAAGGCCCGCCGCCAGCACGATGAGGGCATGACTCGAACAACGCCCCTCCCCCACGCATTTCAAAACCTCGCCTGGTCCAACCTCGCCGCGCAGTCCGCCGAACAGCTGAGCCTCGCGGCGGTGCCGCTGGTGGCGGTGCTCGCGCTAGGCGCGGGGCCTGGCGAGATCGGCTTCCTCGCGGCCGTGCAGACTCTGCCCTTCCTGCTGGTCTCGATGCCCATGGGCCTGCTCGCGGATCGCATGTCGCGGCGGCGGCTGATGGTCTGGGCCGAGGGGCTGCGGGCGGTGTCGCTTCTCGTGCTGCTGGCGATGGTCTTCGCATCGAAGCTGAGCATCGGCTGGCTGGCGGTGCTGGGATTTCTGGGCGCTGTCGGCACCGTGGGTTTCAGCGTCGCGGCACCCGCGCTGGTGCCGGCGCTCGTGCCGAGGGACGCACTGGCAGCGGCCAACGGGCGGCTGGAACTGGCGCGCAGCGCGGCCTTCACCGCCGGACCTGCGCTCGCGGGTGCCCTCGTGGCCTGGGCCGGCGCGTCGGCCGCGTTCGTGCTGGCAGCAGTGCTTTCGGCGGCTGCCGTGGCCCTGCTGCTGCGCCTCGCCGAGGCACCGCGTGCCCCTTGCGCCAGCCGGCATCCGCTGCTCGAAGTGCGCGACGGCGCGCGCTTCGTCTGGCAGCACGAGATGCTGCGCCCGATGCTGCTGACCGGCGCGGTCTTCAACACCTCGTGGTTCGTGCTGCAGGCGGGCTACGTGCCCTACGCCGTGCGCGTGCTCAGCCTCGGCGCGCAGGCGGTGGGCTTCACGCTGGCGATGTACGGCGCGGGCATGGTCGTCGGAGCGCTGCTGACTCCTCGCGTGGTGGCGCGCCTGCCCTTCGGCCGCGCGATACAGGTCGGCCCCTCGGTCGCGGTATTGGCTGCAGCAGCAATGGCGGCCACGCTCGTCGTGCCGACCGCGACGCTGGCGGCGCTCTCGTTCTTCCTGTTCGGCGCGGGGCCGATGGTCTGGGTCATCACATCGACCACGCTGCGCCAGAGCGTGACGGCAGCCACGATGCTGGGCCGGGTGTCGGCCGTGTTCCTCACGATCAACGCCGGCGCCCGGCCTATAGGCGCGGCGCTGGGCGGCATGGTCGGCGCCGCATGGGGCGAGCCGGCCTGCCTGCTGCTGGCGCTCGCGGGATTCGGGCTGCAGGCGGCGATCATCTTCGCGTCGCGCATCGCGGCGCTGCACCGGCTGCCGGTGCCTGCTGCCTAGAAAAGCGACGCCATTCCGTTCGGCCGCGCATCCTCGATGTCGAGCATGCGCAGCTTGGTCAGCGCGCCGCCGCCGGCCGAAAAGCCGCCCGGCTTGTTGCCCGCCGCCAGCACGCGATGGCACGGCACCACGGGCGCGAAGGGGTTGTGGCCCATGGCCTGGCCCACGGCGCGCGACAGGCCCTTGTCGCCCAGTTCCTCGGCAATCTCGCCGTAGGTGCGGGTCTGGCCCGGTGGAATGCGCCGCGCGATCGCGTAGATGCGCTGGTGGAATTCGGAGACGCCGCTCATGTCCAGCTCGATGTGGCTCAGGTCGTCGTGCACGCCGCGCAGAAGGCCCTGGATGGCCTCGACGGCACGCTGCGCCATTTCGTTCGGCGGGCCTTCCTGCAGATCGGGAAATCGCTGCCGCATGCGCGCGCGCGTGGCGGGCTCTCCGTTATCGGCGGGCAGCTGCACGCCGACCAGCCCGTGCGGGCCCCATGCCAGCGCGCACATGCCGATGGAAGTCTCGAACAAGGCAAAGCCGCTCATCGCGATGTCTCCCTTTGCAGCGAATGCTGGCGCGACGCGAGTACCGCGCCGAGCCACAGGGCCGTTGCCGAAGCCACGAGCCCGCGCGCCAGCCCGCCCGGACCGTCCGAGATCCAGCCCGTGACCGTCGGCCCGACGATCTGCCCCAGCGCGAAGATGATGGTGAAGGCGCTGATGCCCTGCGCCCAGCGCGACGGCGGCAGGTTGTGGCGCACCAGCGCGGTGGTCGAGGCCACCACCGACAGGAACACCGCGCCGAAGAGCACGCCCGAGATCAGCGCCACCGGCGCCGACGAGCTCAGCACCGGCAGCAGCGTCGCCACGCCCAGAAGCCCGTTGAGCAGTGCCTGCGGCTGCCCGCCGTGATACCGGTCGAGCAGCCCTGCCCACAGCCTGGAAGACGCCACGCATGCGATGCCCAGCAAGGCATAGAACAGCGTGACGAAGCCTGCGCTGGCGCCCTGCTCGCGCAACAGCGCGATCACGAAGGTCATGTAGCCGATATAGCCCATGCCGAACAGGGCATAGCCGGCAAGCGCCCAGCCGAAGCGATGCAGCGCGACGGGCGGTGCCGAGCCCGCCGCGGCGGCGGGCGCCGCGGGCGCAGCAGACTGCTGTTCCGGCATCGCACGCCCCGCCCAGGCCAGCAGGCAGGTGGCGGCCGCGCTCGCAACCGCCAGCGCCCACCACGCCCAGGCCCATCCGTGAGGCACGCCGGCCGCCGCGCGCAGCACCTGCGGCACGAGCAAGGCCGACAGCAGGATGCCGAAGCCGGTGCCACCGTAGTAGATGCCCAGCAGCAGACCTCCGCGCGCGGAGCCCGCATCGCTGAGCCGGGCCGCGAGCAGCCCGCCCGCCACGAACACCCAGGCGCTGGCCACGCCCGCCAGCAGCCGTTGCAGCAGCAGGGCCGACGCATCGGTGACGAAGCCGCTGCCCGCCATGAACACGCTGGCCAGCACCGCACCGAACACCAGCAGCCGTGTCGCGCCGAAGCGCCGCATCAGCGCCGGCGTGCCCAGCGCACCGACGAGATAGCCGACCGCGTTGGCCGTGTTCATGCCCCCAGCCAGCGCGTAGCTCCAGCCCAGGTCCGCGCGCATGGGCGGCAGCAGCAGCGCGTAGGCGAAGCGCGTGATGCCGAGCGACACGGCCGCGCCCATCGACAGCGCGAAGGCAAGCCGCAGCGTGGGCTGGGCGGAGATGGGGGATGGAGAAGCGAGCGTCGTCGGCATTGGCGTGGCGGGCGGCAGGCGGGCCTATTCTGCGGCAGCCGCCGCGAGCCTGCAGGCGCCGGCCGCTCAACCCGCTTCGGCCACCGGGTCCGTATGCAGCAGGTGCCGCTCCAGCAGCACCGCCACGTGCACCGCCTCGCGCTGCGCCCCGTCGCCGATCTGGTGGCGGCAGCTGGTGCCGTCGGCCACCACGATGGCGCCGGGCTTCGCGCGAATGGCGGGCAGCAGGCTGGCCTCGGCCATCTTCATCGACACCTCGAAATGGCTGGCCTCGTAGCCGAAGCTGCCGGCCATGCCGCAGCAGGAGCTTTCGATGAGCTCGGGCTGTGCGCCGGGAATGAGCTTGAGCACTTCCATCACCGGGCTCACAGCGCCGAAGGCCTTCTGGTGGCAGTGGCCGTGCAGCAGGATGGGCGCCTCGGCGGGCTTCAGCGGCAGCTCGAAGCGGCCCTGCTTCAGCTCACGGACGATGAATTCCTCGAACAGCAGCGCATGCTTCGCCACCAGCTCGGCCTTCTCGCCGAAGCCCATCACCAGCGCCTCGTCGCGCAGCGTGAGCAGGCACGAAGGCTCGAGTCCGACGATGGGCACGCCCGCGCGCGCCAGCGGCAGCAGCGCGTCGATCAGCGCCTCGGCCTTGCTCTTGGCCTCGTCGACCATGCCGCTGGCCAGGAAGGTCCGGCCGCAGCAGTGATGCCCACCGCCGCCCTTCTCGACCGTGTGCAGCACATAGCCCGCCGCCTGCAGCACGCGCGCGGCCGCGAAGGCGTTCTCGCTCTCGAAGGTGCCGTTGAAGGTGTCGACGAAGAGCACCGCTGCCTTGCCGCCGCGCCGCGCGATCGACAGCGCCACCTCGCGTTCGACGAACAGGCCCGGCTCGTTGGCACGCGCACGCCAGAAGGTGTCGCCGCGCCATTCGGGCAGCGAGCGCTTCGCCGAGAAGCCCAGCAGCTTCTCGCCCAGCCATGCGGCGCCGGGCACGCTGTTGCGCAGGTTCAGCAGCCAGGGAAAGCGGCTGGCCTTGTGGGCGTAGTCGGGCAGGTTCGCCACGAGCCTGTCTTTCAGCGTGTGGCCGTGGCGCTTCTTGTAGTGGTCGAGGAACTCGACCTTCATCTTCGCCATGTCCACGCCGGTCGGGCAATCGCGCTTGCAGCCCTTGCAGCCCACGCACAGGTCCATGGTCTCGTGCATGGCCTCGCTGGTGAAGGCGTCGGGGCCGAGCTGGCCCGACAGCGCCAGCCGCAGCGTGTTGGCGCGTCCGCGCGTGAGGTGCTGCTCGTCGCGCGTCACGCGGTAGCTGGGGCACATGGTGCCGGCGTCGAACTTGCGGCAGTGGCCGTTGTTGTTGCACATCTCCACGGCCTTGGCCAGGCCGCCGGTGCTGTCGCCGCCGGTGCCGGGCGCGGTGGTCACCTCGGTCACGGGGTCGGCGTCGACGTTCCAGGCCGACCAGTCGAGCACGGGCTTGAGCTCGATGCGGCGATAGGGCTTGGGCGCGGTGGGCGGCGCGAAGCGGAACAGCGCGCCGTCGTCCATGCGCGGCGGGTCGATGATCTTGCCGGGGTTGAAAAGGTCGATCGGGTCGAGCTTGCGCTTGATCGCGCGGAAGGCCTCGTTGATGGCCGGGCCGAACTGCCATTCGATCCACTCGCCGCGGCACAGGCCGTCGCCATGCTCGCCGCTGAACGCGCCCTTGTACCTGCGCACCAGCTCGCTCGCCTCCTCCGCGATGGCGCGCATCTTCGCGGCGCCGTCGGTGCGCATGTCGAGGATCGGCCGCACGTGCAGCGTGCCGACCGAGGCATGCGCGTACCAGGTGCCGCGGCTGCCATGCTTCGCGAACACCTCGGTCAGCGCGTCGGTGTATTCGGCCAGGTGCTCCAGCGGCACGGCGCAGTCCTCGATGAAGCTCACGGGCTTTCCGTCGCCCTTGAGACTCATCATGATGTTGAGGCCGGCCTTGCGCACCTCCCAGAGGTTCTTCTGCCGTGCCTCGTCGGGCATCTCGACCACGCTGCCCGGCAGGCCGAGGTCGCCCATCAGCTCGACGAGCTGCTTCAGCTGCGGCAGCAGCGAAGCCTTGTCGGAGCCCGAGAACTCCACCAGCAGGATGGCTGCCGGCTTGCCGATCAGCGCGGTCTCGACCGTCGGCTTGAAGGCCGGGTTGGCCAGGCTCAGCTCGATCATCGTGCGGTCGACCAGCTCCACCGCCGTGGGCCCGAGCTTCACGATGTGCTGGGCCGAGTCCATCGCGGCATGGAAGGTCGGGAAGTTGACGATTCCCAGCACCTTGGCGCGCGGCAGCGGCGCGAGCTTGAGCGTCAGGCTGCGGGTGTACGCCAGCGTGCCTTCGGAGCCGATCAGCAGGTGCGCCAGGTTCACGCTGCCGTCGGCCGTGTAGGGCCGCTCGCTCTGGTTGTCGAAGATGTCGAGGTTGTAGCCCGCCACGCGCCGCATGACCTTGGGCCAGTTCTCGGCTATCGCCTCGCGGTGCTGCCGCGCGAGGCTGCGCACGAACTGCGCGATGCCCGCCGCGCGCACGCCCAGCGAACCCACGGTGCCGAAGTCGACGAGCTCGCCGTTCGACAGCCACGCGCTCGCGCCCAGCACGTTGTGCACCATGTTCCCGTAGGCGATGGAGCGCGAGCCACAGGAGTTGTTGCCCGCCATGCCGCCCAGCGTGGCCTGCGCGCTGGTCGACACGTCCACCGGATACCAGAGCCCGTGCGGCTTGAGTTGCGCGTTCAGGTGGTCGAGCACCAGGCCGGGCTCGACGGTGGCCGTGCCCGCCTCCACGTTCACGCCGAGCACGCGGCGGAAATGCTTGCTGTTGTCGATCACCAGCGCAGCGCCGGTGGTCTGCCCGCACTGGCTGGTGCCGCCGCCGCGCGCGAGCACCGGCACCTTCAGGTCGCGGGCGATGTCGATGGCGGTGGCGATGTCGCGCTCGTTCGTCGGCACGAAGGCGCCGACGGGCGTGATCTGGTAGATCGACGCGTCGGTGGCGTAGCGCCCGCGCGAGGCGTCGTCGAACAGCACCTCGCCCTGCGTCTCGGCGCGCAGGCGGCGCGCGAGCAGCTCGCAGGCTTCGTTGGGCGGAAGAACAGTTCCGGCTGGCTGCATGTGGCTGGCGGGGTCGATGCGCATGGTGATCAGGTCGCTTTGACGGACTTGGCCGATTTACTCGGCCGCTTTACTTGGCTGATTTGGCCGGTGGATAGATCTCGCCGGCACGCAGCAGCTCCAGCACCGTGTCGCGCTTGCGCAGCACGTGCGACACGAGCACCTTGCGCATGGCCTCGGCGTCGCGCTTGGAGAGCGCATCGATCATCTGCTCGTGCTCCTCGACCGCATGCTTCCACTTCGCCTCGTTCTGGTTGGTGCGAAAGCGCAGCGACTGCACTCGGGCGTTGATGGAGCGGTAGGTGTTCGACAGCACCGGGTTCGCCGCCGCCTCGTTGATCGCGGTGTGGATGCGCGCATTGAGCCTGTAGTAGCCCGAGAGATCGCGCCGCGCAAAGCAGGCCAGCATCTCGTAGTGCAGCGCGCGCACCTCGGCAAGCTCTTCGTCGGTGATGCGCCGTGCCGCCAGCTCGCCCGACATGCCTTCGAGCATGGCGAGCACCTCGAAGGTGTCGAGCACGTCGGCCTCGGTGAGCTTCACCGCCACAGCGCCCCGGTTGGGCAGCAGGTCGACCAGCCCTTCGGCCGCGAGCAGCTTGATGGCTTCGCGCAGCGGCGTGCGCGACACGTTCAGCTGCAGGCACAGCTCGCGTTCGTTGAGCTTGGCGCCGGGTGCGATGAGCCCTTCGACCAGCATGGTGCGCAGGCGCGCGGCCACCTGGTCGTGCAGCGCGAGCCTGGAGATTTCGATGATTTCGGCGGTCATGGTTTGTCCCTTGAATGCATTTTGAATGCAAAAAACAGGTCCCACAACCTTGGTTAATAAGGGTAAACCATCAAGCAAAAATGAATTTTGAATGCAAAACTGAACGCAAAAGGAGCGTTCATGCTGCAACTCGACATCCATCCCACCGGCCGCCACTTTCTCCAGATTCCCGGTCCGAGCCCCGTGCCCGACCGCATCCTGCGGGCCATGAGCCTACCTACCATCGACCATCGCGGGCCCGAATTCGGCACGCTCGGGCTGAAGGTGCTGGGCGGCATCCGGCAGATCTTCAAGACGAAGCACCCGGTCGCGATCTACCCCGCCTCGGGCACCGGCGCCTGGGAGGCCGCGCTCGCCAACACTCTCAGCCCGGGCGACCACGTGCTCATGTACGAGACCGGCCACTTCGCCTCGCTGTGGCAGAAGATGGCCACGCGCCTGGGCCTTTCCACCGAATTCCTCGCGTGGCAAGGCGCCGATTCGCAGCTGCCAAACGCGCCGAGCTGGCGCCGCGGCGTGCAGGCCGATCTCATCGAGGCCCGCCTGCGCAAGGACACCGAGAAGAAGATCAAGGCCGTGTGCGTGGTGCACAACGAGACCTCCACCGGCGTCACCTCCGACATCGCCTCGGTGCGCAAGGCCATCGACGCCGCGGGCCACCCCGCCCTGCTGATGGTCGACAGCATCTCGGGCCTTGCCAGCGCCGACTACCGCCATGACGAATGGGGCGTGGACGTGTGCGTCAGCGGCTCGCAGAAGGGCCTGATGCTGCCGCCGGGCATCAGTTTCAACGCGCTTTCGCCGCGCGCGCTCGAAGCCGCGAAGCACGCGAAGCTGCCCAAGGCCTTCTGGGCCTGGGACGAGATCGTCGAGATGAACAAGGACGGCTACTGGCCCTACACGCCCAACACCAACCTGCTCTACGGCCTCTCGGAGTCGCTGGACATGATCCTCGGCGAAGGCCTGGAGAGCGTGTTCGCGCGCCACCAGCGCTGGGCCGCCGGCGTGCGCGCCGCCGTCAACGCCTGGGGCCTGCCGGTCCAGTGCGCCGACCCGGCCGTGTACTCGCCCGTGCTCACCGGCGTGATCACGCCAGAGGGCGTGGACGCCGACGCGCTGCGCCGGCTGATCCACCAGCGCTTCGATCTCTCGCTGGGCACCGGCCTGGGCAAGCTCAAGGGCCGCATGTTCCGCATGGGCCACCTGGGCGACAGCAACGACCTGACGCTGGTGGCCATGGTCGCCGGTGTCGAGATGGGCATGAAGCTCGCGGGCATCAAGCTGGCAGGCAGCGGCGTGCAGGCCGCCATGGACCACTTCTCGAGCCACACGGCACCGGCCGCGCTGCAGAAAGCCGCCTAGACAACAGGCTCACAGGCTCGCAGCGCCACTGCCGGCGCGCATCGGATTCCCACCCACGACGGAGACAAGGAAGATGCAGAGACGTTCGTTGATCCAGGCTGCGGGCGCCGCGGCCGCCACGCTGGGCGTGCCCCGGCTCTTCGCGCAGGAGTGGCCCACGGGGCCGGTGCGCATCGTTGTCGGCTTTCCGCCCGGCGGCGGCACCGACGCGCTGGCCCGCGTGGTCGCGCAGAAGCTCACCACGATGTGGGGCCAGCAGGTGATCGTCGAGAACAAGGGCGGCGTGGCCGGCGTGCTCGCGGCCGACTACGTGGCGCAGCAGCCCAGCGACGGCAGCACGCTGCTGATGGCCCACATCAACAGCCACGCGCTCGCGCCCAGCCTGCAGCCCAAGCTGCGCTACAACGTCGAGCGCGACTTCGTGCCCATCGTGCTGGTGGGCGTCACGCCCAACCTGCTGATCGCCAACCCGGCGCAGAAGGCGCTCTCGGTGAAGGACATCGTCGCCGCCTGCAAGGCCGCGCCCGGCACGCTGAGCTTCGGCTCGGCCGGCGCAGGCTCGGCGCAGCACCTGGCGCTGGAAATGTTCAAGCTGCAGGGCGGCGTCGATGCGCTGCACGTGCCCTACAAGGGCAGCGGCCCGCTGCTGGCAGACCTGATGGGCGGGCAGATCCAGTACAGCTTCGAGACCATGACCGCCGCCACGCCACACGTGAAGAACGGCCGCGTGCTCGCCGTGGCGCAGACGCGCACCAAGCGCGCCAAGGGCCACCCCAACGTGCCGACCATGCAGGAGCAAGGCTTCCAGGGCTTCGAGGCCACCACCTGGTACGGCCTCGCCGGCCCGGGCAAGCTGCCCGCGTCCATCGCGCAGAAGGTGAACCGCGACGTGAACACCGTGCTGGCCATGCCCGACGTGCAGGAGCGGCTGGACACCTACGGCGCGGAGGACGGCGGCGGCTCGCAGGACAAGTTCAGGCAGTTCATCAGCACGGAGATTGCCAAGTGGGCGAAGGTGGTGAAGGACGGGAACGTTCACGTCGAGACCTGAAGGGCCTGCTTTGCTGAGAAGATCCGGAAGATGAATCCATCCCAGACCGCCCTCACCGACGCACTCGTGGCCGCGCGCCGCGGCAACCGCACCCTCGACGCCACGCCCTGGCTCGACACACTCGAAACCGCGGCACAGGCCTATGAAGTGCAGGACGCCGTTGCGTCGGCGCTCGGCTGGTTCGAGAGCCAGCCGGTGCCCCGCGCATGGAAGTCTGGCGGCGGCTCGCGAAGCGCGACGCTCACGCATGCGCCGCTGCCGCCTGAAGGCGTGCGGCAGAGCCCGGCGGATTTCAGCGACCTCGTCTTCCACACGCCCGGCATCGAGGCCGAGATCGCCCTGCGGCTCGGCCAGGACGTGACGCCCGCGCGAGCTGCGACGCTCGACCACGAGAACTCGGCAGCGCTGATCGACGCCATGGCGGTTTCAGTGGAAATCGTCGATGCACGCTGGCAGGACCTCCCCTCCACGCCCGCCCTGCTGCGCCTGGCCGACTCGCAGGTGCATGGCGCGCTCGTGCTCGGCGAGTGGAAACCTTTCGCCGCTGTCGACTGGGCCTCGCAGCGCTGCGAGACGAAGATCGGCAATGCCGAAGTGGTGGTGCGCGAAGGCACGCACCCCCTGGCCGATCCGGCGTGGCTGCTGCCGATCTGGCTGCGCCACATCGCGCGCAACGGCCAGACGGCACCGGCCGGCACCGTCGTCACCACGGGCTCATGGGTGGGCGTGCTGCCCTGCCGGCGCGGCGATCAGGTGACGGCCGAGTTCCCCGGCGTCGGCGCCGTGCGCTTGATCGTGTAGCGCCCGCCTCCCACGCCCGAGCAGGCCACCAGGAAGTCGAGTACCGCCCGCACCCGCGCGGGCAGCGTGCCGGCCTTGCCGATGTAGACCGCGTGGATCGGCTCCACCTCGGCCGGATTGAATTCCTCCAGCAGCGGCACCAGCCGGCCAGCGTCGATGTCGTGCTGTATGTGGTACAGCGACAGCCGCGCCACACCCGCCCCGGCGATGGCCAACTGGCGCAGCGTTTCGCCGTCGCCCGCGCGCACCGGGCCGGCAACGGGCAGCCACTGCATGCGGCCGTCCACGCGCAGCGGCCAGTCGGGCGTGTTGCGCCGGTAGCTCCAGCCAAGGCGGTTGTGCGCCTGCAGCTCCTGCGGCGTGCGCGGCGTGCCGTACTTGGCGAGGTAGTCAGGTGCGGCGACGATGGCCTGGCTGGTTTCACCCAACCTGCGCGCCACAAGGTCCGACGCCGGCAACTGGCCCCAGCGGATCGCGATGTCTGCGCGCTCGTCCATCAGGTCGACGATGCGGTCGGTCAGCGCGATGTCGAGCGTGATCTGCGGGTGCATCTCCAGCAAGCGTGGCACCAGCGGCACCAGCTTGTGGTGGCCGAACGAGACGCTGGCGTTGATGCTCACCCGCCCGCGAGGCGCGGCGCCAGCCGCGGCGCAGCGCTCGGCCTCGTCCATGTCGGCCAGCACGCGCAGGCTGCGCTCGTAGAACTCCGTGCCCTCGGGCGTGAGCTGCAGCTTGCGCGTCGAGCGGTGCACCAGCTGTATGCCCAGGCGCAGCTCGAGCCGCGCCACCAGCTTGCTCACGGCCGAAGGCGTCATGCCCAGCAGGCGCGCGGCGGACGAGAAGCCGCCCGACTCCACCACCTGCACGAAGGCTTCCATTTCGCCGGAGCGGTTGACCTCGATGCGCGGCATGGTTCCTCATCAGTTCTGTGACTTCAAGTCACAAGTCTATGTAGCCGTGGCATTCTAGTCATCGATGGCATTCGTCCTCACAGTACAGGGCATCATGCCAATCGCTCTACTTGCCCTCACCGCCGGTGCCTTCGGAATAGGCACTACCGAGTTCGTCATCATGGGCCTGCTGATGCAGGTCTCGACGGATCTTCACGTCTCCATCACGGCCGCCGGCCTGCTGATCTCGGGCTACGCCCTCGGGGTCGCGGTCGGCGCTCCCGTGCTCACCATCGCCACCCGCAAGCTGCCGCGCAAGACGGTGCTGCTCGCGCTGATGGCGATCTTCACGCTCGGCAACCTCGCCTGTGCCCTCGCGCCCAACTACGAAATGCTGATGGCCGCGCGCGTGGTCACCTCGCTGGCGCACGGCACCTTCTTCGGCGTCGGCTCGGTGGTCGCCACCGGGCTGGTGGCGCCGGAACGCCGCGCCTCGGCCATCGCGATCATGTTCACCGGCCTGACTGCCGCCACGCTGCTCGGCGTGCCCGCCGGTGCATGGCTGGGGCTGCATTTCGGCTGGCGCTCTACCTTCTGGGCCGTGACGGCGATCGGCGTGCTGGCGTTCGCGGTGCTCGCGGTGTTCGTTCCCCGCGTGAAGGAAGAGGCCAAGGCCGCGCCGCTGCGCGAGGAGCTGGGCGTGCTTGCGCGTCCGCAGGTGCTGCTCGGCCTGGCGATGACGGTGCTCGGCTTCGCAGGCGTGTTCGTGGTCTACACCTACATCCAGCCGCTGCTCACGCAGGTCACGGGCCTGTCGGAATCGGCCGTGTCGCCGATCCTGCTGGTGTTCGGGGGCGGCCTCGCGGTCGGCAACCTGCTCGGCGGCAAGCTGGCCGACCGGGCGCCGATGGCCGCCGTGTTCGGTACGCTGGTGGCGCTGGCGGTGGTGCTCGGCGCAATGCAGTTCACCATCGGCACGCCTTTCACCGCGGTGGTGTTCGTCGGACTGCTGGGCGTGGCCTCCTTCGCCACCGTGGCGCCGATGCAGCTGCGGGTGCTGGAGAAGGCTTCGGGCGCCGGTCAGAATCTGGCTTCGAGCCTGAACATCGCGGCCTTCAATCTCGGCAACGCACTTGGTGCCTGGGTCGGCGGCGTGGTGATCGACCATGGCCCCGGCCTGCGCGCGCTGGGCTGGGTGGCCGCGCTGCTCACGCTGGTGGGCCTGGCCATCGCGCTGTGGAGCCGCGCGCTCGACAGGCGCGAGCCGCGCGACGCGCTGGCCGACTGCGCTTCGGCCCGGGCCTGAGTTCTTCTTCTGGGGGAGCGCGAGAGCACAATCGCGCGGCCCCATGCCCCGCAGCACTCCCCTTCAAATCCGCCCCGCCATCGCCGCCGACGCTCCCGCGCTGGCGGCGTTGTCCATTCAAGTCTGGCTGAGCACCTATGCGACCGAAGGCGTGAACGAGCTGCTCGCGCGCTACGTGCTGGACGAGTTCACGCCGGCCGCGTTCGTTTCCTGGATGAGCGATCCGGACACCGCCCTGCTCGTCGCCGAGGCAGGCGGCCATCTGGCCGGCTACGCCCGACTGCGCTTCGGCGCACCGCAGGAGTTGTTTCCCGCCGCCAGCACCGAACTCTGCACCCTCTACGTGCAGGAGCCCTTCACCCGCTCGGGCGTGGGCTCCGCCCTGTTGCGGGAGGCCCGCTCCACGGTACGTGGTCGCACGGGCAACGGCGCACTCTGGCTCACGGTCAACGTCCGCAACCGCCGCGCCAGCGCCTTCTACGAGAAGCACGGCTTCGCCCACAGGGGCACGGCCTGGTTCGCGCTGGGCGATGGCCGCCACGAGAACCACGTGCTGGGCGCCTGCTGATTCGCAGGGCCTGCCGGCTCAGTGCTCCAGCCGCGTCGGCGAGCCGCTGTGCGAGCCGCCGGACTGCATGAAGAACGCGAACCTGTCGCGCCCCGCCGCCTTGGCGTTGTAGAGCGCGACGTCCGCGCGCGCCAGCAGCTCCTCGGCCGTGGCCGACGAGCCGCTCGCGCGGTGGAAGGCGATGCCGATGCTCGTCGTCACGTCGACGCGCTGGCCGTCCACCACGAAGGGCGGCGTGTGGACGCGGTCCACGATCTTCTCCGCGACGATGGCGGCCGCCTCCGGCGTGCCCAGCCCCTCCAGCACCAGCACGAATTCGTCGCCGGCCAGCCGCGCGACCATGTCGGTGCCGCGCACGCAGCCTTGCAGCCGCCGCGCGTATTCGGAAAGCACGGCGTCACCCACCGCGTGGCCCATGGTGTCGTTGATGGCCTTGAAGTGGTCGATGTCGAGGAACATCAGGGCCATCGCATGGCCGGTGAGCTGGCTGCGCAGCACCGCGTCGGGCAGGTACTCGTTGAAGGCCAGCCGGTTGGGCAGGCCGGTGAGCGTATCCAGCCGCGCCAGCTCGATGAGCTTGTGCTCCACCACCTTCAGCGCCGTGATGTCCAGCGCCAGCGAGAAGATGCCGTGCGTCACGCCGTCGGTGCGCACGTCGGGCACGTAGATGACCTGCGTGATGCGCTCGCTGCCCGCGAGCTGCATGCGCGCCTCGAACTCCACCCGCTCGCCCGCCAGCGCGCGCGCCAGCATCGGCTGGCGCGACACGTACACCTCGCGGCCCGACACCTCCTGCACGTGGCGCCCCAGCACCTGCGCCGGATCGAGCCCGAGCCACTCGCGGCTGGTGGCGTTGGCGAAGGTGATCTTCTCCTCGCGGTCGATGTAGGTGATGAGCGCCGGCATGTTGTCGGTGATGGCGCGCAGCCGCAGCTCGCTCTCGGCCTGGCGCAGCTCTGCTTCCTTCAGCGCCGTGATGTTGAAGGACATCAGGTAGAAGCCCACCACTTCGCCGCGCAGGTTCTTGTCGGGAATCAGGTTGACCTGGAAATAGCCCTGGCGGCCGTGCAGCGGCGCGCGCACCGGAAAGCGCACCTTCTTGCCCGAGAACATGACCGGAAGGTACGGTTTGAGCTGGGAATAGATCGTCCTGCCCAGGGCCGAGCGCAGCGTGGTGCCCTGCAGCGCCGACTTCTCGCCCAGGCCGGCCATCTGCCGCGCGCGGATGTTCGCGAAATGGCAGTTCTGCTGGCGGTCGAAGTAGCCGACCAGCGCCGGGATGCTGTCGGTCACGTCGCGCAGGCGGGTTTCCTGTTCGCTCAGCGCGCGGCGGATGTTGACCTCCTCGGTGATGTCGAAGGTCATCGAGAACACGCCGCACACCCTGCCCTGGGCGTCGAGGTCGGGAATGTAGTGCGCCTTGAAGGTGCGGTCGCCGATGCCCAGCGCCGGGTCGCCCGATTTCTCGAGGATCACGGTCTCGCCGGCCAGCGCGCGCATGAAGTGCGGCTCCACGACCGCGAAGTCGGCCGGGCCGCGCACGTCGGGCATCAGGCGGCCGACGAGCGGCCCGTTGCCGCGGTGCAGCGCCCGCACGTGTGCATTGACGAAGGTGTAGCGCAGCGACGCGTCGACGTGCGACACCATCGCCGGAATGCTGTCGGCAATGATGCGGACCTGCGCCTCGCTGTGGGCCAGGCTGCGCTCGATGGCGCGCCGCTGCTCCATCAGCTCGTCGAAGGTACGCGAGAGGTCGCCGATCTCGTCGGCGGCGTAGCGCCGCTGCGCCACGGGCGTCCCTTCGTCCCCCCCGGAGGGCGCCTGCTGGGTGGACTGCATGTGACGGTGCAGTTCCGCCAGCGGGGTGAGCTGGCGGCGCACCACGGCCAGCGTCAGCGCGCCGGCGCACAGCGCGAGCGCGAGCGCGCCGATCCAGGCACCGCGCTCGATGGCGTTGATGCTCGCGAAGGCCTCGCTGCGCGGATACATCGCCCCGACGATCCAGTTCGCCTGCACCATGCGGTCGAAGGCGTAGAGGCTGGGCACCCCGGCCTCGTTGACGCCTTCGCTGGAGCCCTGGAAGCCGGCCATCGCGCGGAGGATCTGGGCGTCGCCGCCGCTGCCGTTGGGCTGGACGTGATTCAGGATGCGCGAGGCGTTCGGGTGGTCGACCACGATGCCGTCCACCGTGGTCACGAACAGGTAGCCGGTCTTGCCGAACTTCACGTCGGCGAGCGTGCCCAGCACGCTGCGGTCCTTCAGGTTGATGGCGCCGGAGATCACGAAGCGCACCTGCCCGGTGCTGTCGAACACCGGCTCGGTGATGGCCACCTGCGCCAGTCCGTTGAGCCGGTTGCGGTAGGGCTCGGACACCAGGCCCGTCCTGGAGGCGACCGTCTGCTGGAAATAGGGCCTGTCCTTGACGTTCACCTTGCCGATCGCCTGCGCGCCGTTGAGGTTGGCCACGAGGTTGCCGTCCATGTCGAGGAAGGCGACGTTGTCGAAGGCCTGGCGCAGCGAGGGATGCTTCTCCACGAAGGTCTGAAGCGCCGCCGTGCCCTGGAAGTCCTGGGCCTCGACGCTGCCGCTGAAGGTCTGCAGCAGGATGCGGCGGCTGCCGAATTTCTGGTCGATCGCGTCGGCGATGGCGTCCACCCGGGCGAACTCCTCGGACGCGATCGAGGCGCGCATGCTGCTCTTGACAAGGTGCAGGGCGAAGGTGGCGATCGCGAAGGTGGCCAGCAGGACCACCGCCGCCACGCCCAGGCTCAGGCGTGTGTGCAATCCGAACCGGAATTTCGAGGGACCTGTTTGATTCATTGAACTTGCTCGGGGCCGGTACGTTGCCGGCGGCGCGAATGTTTCCCGTCTCTGAGTATCGGTGGGTTCGGGTTGCGGCGGAAGATACCGGGTTTACGCGGCGCGGTCGCCGCTGGATTCATTCCATTTGCAACAGCACGTCTCGTACCCGGTCCAGCGACGGGTCGATGTCGGCCTCGCCGATGGCGCCGAACCCCAGCATCAGCCCCGCCCGAGGGGGTGAGAAATGGAAGAACGGCGCCAGCGGATACAGCCCCACGTCGACCCGGCGCGCCAGCCGCACCAGCTGGTCCATGTCGATCCGGTCCCCTTTTCCGGGCCTGCACAGCGCCGCCATGTGGATTCCGGCCGAGATCGGCACCAGCTCGAACCACGGCGAAAGATCTTCCGCGAAGCGCCGCACGATGCGCTCGCGTCGCGGCGCATAGGCTGCGTGGCAGCGCCGGATGTGCCTGTTGAGGTCGCCGTCGGCGATGAACTTCGCCAGAGCCGACTGCGCCGGCGTCGCGGTGTGGCAGTCGCTCAGGTACTTGGCCGTGGCGGCTGCCTCCAGCACGTCGGGCGGCGCGAGCAGGTAGCCCAGCCGCAGATCGGGCGCCAGCGTCTTCGAGAAGGTGCCGACGAAGACCACGCGGCCGTTGGCATCCATGCCGTGCAGCGAGTCGGCCGGGCGGCCCTCGTAGCGGAATTCGCTGTCGTAGTCGTCCTCGATGACGATGGCGCCCAGCTCGTCGGCCCGCTTCAGCAGTGCCTTGCGGCGCGCCTCGCTCATCGGCATGCCCAGCGGGAACTGGTGCGCGGGCGTCACGTAGATCAGCCGCGTTCCGTCGGGAATGCGCTCAACCACCAGCCCTTCGCCGTCGACCGGTATGCCCACCACCTTCGCGCCCTGCCCGGCCAGCAGCAGCCGTGCCGGCGGATAGCCCGGCTCCTCCATCGCGACCGTGCTCCCCGGCTCGACCAGCACCCGCGCGACCAGGTCCAGCGCCTGCTGCGCGCCGTTGGTCACGAGGATGTCGGCCGCGACGCAGCGCACGCCCCTGGAAAAGCTCGCGTGCCGCGCGATGGCGTCGCGCAGCTCCGGCAGGCCCTCGGCCTCGCCGTACAGCCCGCGCGAGCGGGCGCCCTGCCGCAGCGCGTGCAGCATGCAGCGGCGCCAGTCCGCGTGCGGAAAAAGGTCGCGCGCGGGAGCACCGCCGATGTATTCGTAGCGCGCGCTGCCAGCCGGCGCGGGGTGCCGCAGCGGTGTGCTCATGCCGCGCCAGTGCTCGACCATGGCGCCCCCGGCCAGCGCCCGCGTGGCTGCCGCGCCCGGCTTGCGCGCGGCGTCCAGCGCCACGAAGGTGCCGCTGCCGACGCGGCCCGTGAGCAGCTTTTCGAAGCTCAGGCGGGCGTAGGCCTCCGACACTGTCTTGCGCGACAGCCCCAACTGCCGGGCGAAGAGGCGCGACGGCGGCAGCTTCTCGCCCGCCGCAAGCCGGCCGCTGCGAATGGCCTCCTTCAACTGCCGGTACAGCTGGCCGGCCAGGTCCTTGTCGCCTTCGATGACGACGTGCAACTCCATGGGATTGGTCTCCTGCGAATGCCCCGGATTGGCCGCCTGCGGCGACGCCCCTCGCTCCTAGCATCGAGGCTGCATTGAACCACTCAACCCATTGAAGGAACCCGCGCCATGCAATCCCGCCTCGACTTCTACAAGGCTTCTCCCGACGCGCTCAAGGCCATGATCGGCTTCGAAGCGGCCATCGGCAAACTCGGCCTGGAGCCGAAGCTGCTCGACCTGGTCAAGCTGCGCGCTTCGCAGATCAACGGCTGCGCCTACTGCATCGACCTGCACTCGGCCGACTTGCGCAAGGCCGGCGAAACCGAACGCCGCCTGGCCACCCTGTGCGTGTGGCACGAAACGCCGCTCTTCACCGGGCGCGAGCGCGCAGCGCTGGCCTGGACCGAAGCGCTGACGCAGGTGTCGCTCACCCACGCGCCCGACGAGGCCTACGAAGCGCTGGCCGCCCATTTCAGCGAGGCGGAACGTGTCAACCTGACGATGGCGATCAACGCCATCAACAGCTGGAACCGGCTGTCGATCGGCTTCCGCAAGCAGCTGGCGGACTGACCGGGATCAGCCCTTCACGATGCGCGCGCTGGCCGTGGAACGCGCCACGATGCGGCCGCCGGCATCGCTCAAACGGGCTTCGAGAAAGGCGATCGTCCTGCCCCGCTGCACCACGCGGCCCTCGCCGTACAGCAGGCCGGGCTTCGCGGCAGCCAGGAAGGACACACTGAGGTCGATGGTGACCGAGCAGGTCTCCTCGCCGTTCAGCACCCACAGCGCCGGTCCCATCGTGTCGTCGAGCATCGCGACCAGGATGCCGCCCTGCACCGCGCCCGCGGGGTTGAGGAAGGCGTCGGTGGCGACGAAGCTCAGGCGGATCGAGCCCTTGGCTCTGTCGAAATCCAGCACGCGCTGGCTGAAGAGTTCGGCGGTGGGTGGACGCGGAAAGCGCTCCAACCGGGGGGCGTTGGGCACCATTTTTTCGCTCCGGACGTGGAGCGAGAAATCCTAGGCCGCAGCTGCTGACAGCGTGGTGTCAGCAGGCTCCAGCAGCGCATCCACCAGAGCGTCCACCCGTTGCTCCGCGCGCCGGATCGACTGGGCGAGCTGCTCGCCGCCGAACTCGTCGGACTCCACCGCTGCCTCGTATACCTCCGTGATGCCGATGTAGCCCAGCGCCGAGCGCACGCTGTTCTCGGTGTGGTTGAGATGCGCGATGCGCCCGCCCGCGTCGTAGCCGTGGTCGCCGCGCGCGCCCAGCAGCACCACGCGCTTGCCCGCGTCCGCCAGCATCGGCCAGTACGGCACCGCGCCGCGCGAGCGGTCGAATCCGAAGGTGCGGCCCACGCGCACGATGTTGTCGATCCACGCCTTGAACTGCGCGGGCGCGCTGAAGTTGTACATGGGAAGGCCCACCACGATCAGGTCGGCCGCGACGAGCTGGTCGACCAGCCGGTCGCTTTCGGCGAGCACCTGCGCCATCCAGGGCTCGCGCGCGGCGGGCGGCGTGAAGGCCGCGTGGATCCAGCGGCCGCTGACGTGCGCGGGCGGCTGCTGGCCCACGTCGAGGTAATCGACGCGGTCGCCGGGCCGCGCCTCGAGCCAGCGTTCGACGAAGCGCGCGGAAAGGCGGCGGGTGTGCGAGCCGTGCAGGTCGGTGTCGGAACGGCCCGGCCGGGCGCTGGCGTCGATGTGGAGGATGTTCATGGTCGCGTTCGTCATGGATGAGTTTCCTTCTTTCGTTTCGCGCTGCCAGAATGGAGCGCAGGCCTTGAATCTAGGTTTCAGGAGCCAGCTTCACAAACGATCATTTCTCCACCGATGAACGAGATTGGCTCACCTGTCCGCACGCCGCGCCGTCTGCCTGCGTTGCTCTCGCTGCGCGCCTTCGAGGCCGCGGCCGCACACCTGAGCTTCCAGCGGGCTGCGCAGGAGCTCTCGGTGACGCCATCGGCCATCAGCCACCAGGTGCGCGCGCTCGAAGACACGCTGGGCCAGCCGCTTTTTCGCCGCCTCACGCGCCAGCTTGCGCTGACGCCTGCTGGCCAGCGCCTCTTCGACGACCTGCGCACAGGCTTCGACCTGCTGGAGGCCGGTGTCGACAGGCTGCGCCGCCCTTCCGCCTCGCAGGCCGTGACCCTGAGCACCAACACCGCCTTCGCCGCGCGCTGGGTGCTGCCGCGCATGGATGCCTTCCGCAAGGCCTGCCCCGGTGTGGAACTGCGGCTGCATGCGAGCGACACGCTGGTCGACCTGGCGCGCGGCGAGGCGGACATCGCGGTGCGCTCCGGCAACGGCAACTGGCCGGGGCTGGTGTCGCGCGAACTGATGCCCGAGCGCTACGCGCCGCTGTGCAGCCCGATGCTCGGCCTGAAGGACGCGGCAGATCTGCCGAAGCACCGGCTGATCCACTGCGACTGGCAGCCGCAGGCGCTCGCCCCAGCCGTGTGGCCGCGCTGGTTCCGCGAAGCCGGCATCGCGCCGCCGAGGGGGCGCGCGATGAAGGCATCGGGCCTGTCGTTCTCCGACGAGACGCACGCCATGCTGGCCGCGCTCGCCGGGCATGGCGTGGCGCTGCTGAGCCTCACGCTCTCGGCCGAGGAACTCCGCAGCGGCGCGCTGGTGCAGCCCTTCGGGCCTGTGCTGGACACGGGCAGCTACTTTCTTGCCGTTGCGAACGGCAGGGAAGACGAGCCGGCGTTACGCGCCGTGTGGGAGTGGATCGCATCGCAGGCCACCGCAGCCTGAGCGGAATCTGAAGACCGGGCTTGCAGTCTGTTACCGGTTTCGCGCAGACTCCGGCAACAACTAAGCGAGGAGCCCCCTATGAAGAGGTTTGCCGGCGTGCCCGTTGCCATTGCGACAGGCGCGCTTCTTGTAATGGTTTTGGCCTCATGCGGAGGCGGCGGTGGGGGCGGCGGCGGAGGTGGAGGAATAGGCATGGGACTGGGCACCGGCGGAACCACGCCGCCCGCCACGAACACACCCGAACTGCCGGCGCGCGAAGCCCTCATCGCACGCGCCAGAAGCTACGAACTCAAGACGCCGTACGTGCCGCCGCCGGGCGATCCGCTGGAGCACAACACCTCGGGCTACGCCAAGGCGATGTGCTCGGCGGCCTTCATCACCGGGCTCGACCCCGCCGTCGCGGCCGAGAGCGTGGGCTACTTCACCGGCCCTTACGCGCAGCGCAAGAAGGTCGGCACGCCGGTGGTCGACCGCGCGAAGAAGGAAGTCCGCATCACCATTCCCAACGGCCCGACGCTGACGGCCCGCTACTACGGCTCGCAGGGCTGCATCACGCTGCCGCCGGGCAGGGACGACGTGTTCTTCACGCCGGTGGCGGTCAAGAGCGCCCTGCCCGACGCGTCGACCCAGGCATGGCCCATGGGCGACGTCATGCCTGGCGGCACTCCGCCCGGCATCGACACCGCGAAGGTGAGCCAGGCGGTCGACGCGGCCTTCGAGCTGCCCGAGGCCTACACGGCGGCTTTCGTTGTCACGCACAAGGGGCGCATCGTCGGCGAGCGCTACATGAACGGCATCGGCCCGGGCACGCCGCTGGAGTCGTGGTCGATGGGCAAGAGCGTGACCGCGACCATGATGGGCGTGCTGATGAAACAGGGCGAATACCAACTCGACCAGCGCGCGCCCATTCCGGAATGGCAAGGCGCGGACGACAAGCGCAAGGAAATCAGGATATCCGACATCCTCCACATGTCGAGCGGCCTGCGCATCAAGGCGCCCGACGATCCGGACTTCGACCCCAACGGCACGTACCCCGACCACGTCTACTTCTACACGGGCCGCATCAACATCTTCAACTACGCCGCCACGCGGCCGCAGCAATGGCCGCCCAACACCATCGGCCGCTATCGCAACACCGACCCGGTGCTGGCGAACTACCTGATCCGGCTGGCCGTGGAAAAACGCGGCGAGGAATACCTGTCGTTCCCGCAGAGAAACCTGTTCGACAAGATCGGCATCCGCACGATGACGCTGGAGACCGACCCCTACGGCAACTTCATGGGACAGGGCTACGACTTCATGTCGGCACGCGACTGGTCGCGCCTGGCCAACCTGTACCTGCAGGACGGCGTGTGGAACGGCGAGCGCATCCTGCCCGAGGGCTTCGTCAGGTTCGTGAGCACGCTCGCGCCGACGTGGGCGGCCGACAAGCGCCCGATCTACGGCGGCTTCTTCTGGCTCAACGGAACGAGCACATGGCCGGTGCCGACCTCGGCCTACTACATGCTCGGCGCCGGCGGGCAGGTGGTGCTGATCGTTCCCTCGCACGACCTCGTCGTGGTGCGCCTGGGTTTCGACAAGGGCGAAAGCTCGTCGGTCCCGAGCCTGCGCAAGGCACTGACGCTGCTGATGCAGGCGGTGCCCGCGTCGTCGTGAAATGAAGAAAGGCCTCCCGAAGGAGGCCTGCAACTCGAGGTGGTGTCCGGCTTCGTCTCAGCGCGTCTTGCTCAGCAGCGTCGGCACCACATAGCCATCACGGTAGACAGCCTCGATGGTTCCGTTGACCGTGTCGGACGGATGCGCGGTCACGAACTTTTCCTCCGTCACGCGGTAGACCACCATGGTGCAGGACGAGTGCTTGCTCAGGGTGCGGGCCACGCCTGTGGCCTGCCTCAGGGTCGGATATGTCTCCATGGGGTGCTGCCTTCTCGTGTGCTTGATGTGCTCCAAATGTTAACTCTTTGGTACTCAAATATTCCTAAGGGTATTTTCCGAGCGCCAACAACGCGGATTTTCCTCATGGCGTCCTCCGGGGGAACCGGATGATCCCGTCATTGACAGTCCGGGCGACAGGCGCGACGTGCTTACTACACTGCCCACCGATGAACCAGGCGCTGATCTCCTTCTTCCACAGCGGCGGCGACCGCCTCCGCAGCCGCAGCGTGAGCGAGGTTGTGCTGACCGGCATGGTGGACGTGCCCATGCCTCCCGCTCGCCTGCTCGCCGACTGGGACCGGGAGGTTTCCTCGCAACTCGCGCTGGAGCTCGGAGACGTGGAGCCCCTGCCCCTCGCACGGGCCCGCGCGCGCTGGCCGGACTACCGGCTCTGCGTCCAGGCCGCGTCCGACTGGGCGCGGGCGCAGAGCCTGCCCGGGGTGCTGGCCTCCAGCGACATCGCCCTGATGGCCTGCCGCGGTGCGAAGTACCACCACGACGGCACCCGGTACGGCTTCGCGGCGTTCTGCAATCTCTTCATGAGCGAGGACAAGGGACTGGACCTGCACTTCCCCTTCGCGGACCGGCGCATTCCGCTGAGGCGAGGCACGGTGGTGATCTTCGACACCGGCCAGCCTCATGCCGTGATCCGGCGCGGCAGCAACGGCTTCGACGCGGCCGACTTCGCGGAGGGCACGGATTGCAACCTGGTCTTCCTGACATGGGAGCTGCCTATCGAGGACGCCTCCGTGGCGAAGGCACTGCGGATCGAGTTCGACGTGGCCGCACAGAACGCGGCGCAACCCGACGAGGAGTCGCTCATGCTGGGCGGCAAGCCCGCCGTCGTGCACCCCGCTTCCGGCCAGTGGATCAGCGACGACTGACCGGCTTCGCTCAGCGCTCCTGCGGACGAGCGGCAGCGCCGGCGGCAAGCTCGGCCAGGCATTCCCTGACCGCCTGAAGCGGCGTCCTCTCATGGCAGCGTGCCGCAGCCTCGCGCGCGACGGCTTCGCTCAGGCGCCGCTCCTGCGCGGCCTCGACCTGCAGTTCGACAATCCATTTCATGAGCACGGCCAGCACGATCAGCAGCCCGATCGCAGCGCCGATGAAGGTCAGGCGCCAGCTGCCGATGCGAAGGATGGGAGCCGTGCCAGGCTTGCCGGCCATGCTTTCTTCCCGCCCGGGCATCTAGCGCGGCAGGCCCGGAAAGACCCACATGCTCAGGCCGAGGATCAGCCCGATCCCAAGGAACACGATGGCGGCCGTGGTGAACACCGATGCCGCCACGATGTTCTGGACGAACAGCGCCATCAGCACGAACCCCACTGCGGCGGCGAAGCACATCACGACCGGCAGCAGCGCCCTGAGCGCCGCGCCGCGCCCGGGCACCGAGGTTGGTTCGTCCGGGCTGCCTTCGCGCAGGAACGGGGTTCGCATGACTGTCCTCCTCTTCGCGATATCTCGCGTATATGCATGGGGTCCGCTGAAGAAGGCCGGCTGCGTCGGGGCAACCTTTTCTGACCTTCATCAAAGAAAGTGTCCGAAGGTTAAGGAAAGGATCCGGCCGGGCTAAGGGATTACTGCGCGAACCTCGCGCGTGAGAAGAGGCCCGGCGAACAAAGCTCGACGGCCTGCGTAATAGTTAACAACCGGTACACCGCAAGGCACCGCCCGATCCTCGCGCGGACTCTAGAAGCCCGAACCGGCCGCCACCAGTGTCGAAAGTCATTGCACGCGAAGTCAGCTATTCGCGCCGGGCGGCTGAAGCTCCCTCACCCACTCGAACACCGCCGCCACGGCGGGTTCGTCGCGCCGGGCCTGGGGGCAGACGAGATGGAACGGCAACCCCGGCAGTTCCGGGCCGAAGGGCTGCACGAGATTGCCCGCGCGCAGTTCGTCCGCGATCAGCGCCAGGCTCATCAGCGCGACGCCCTGCCCCTGCAGCGCGGCCCACACCGTGTGCGTCTCGTCGGAGAACACCGGCCCCGCCGATACGTCGAGGCCCGGCACCTGCGCTTCCTGCTGCCACGCGGCCCATGTGCCGGGCTGGCTCTTGCTGCCGGGCACCGTGAAGTGCAGCAGCGTGTGCCGCGCCAGCTCGTCGGGCCGGCGCAGCTTGAGCGCGGGGCTGCACGCGGGCGCGAAGACGTTATCGAACAGCTTTTCAGACACCATGCCCGGCCACTGCCCGCGTCCGTAGCGGATCGCGAGGTCGGCCGTGACGCCATCGAGCGCCACCGCGTCGTGCGACGCGTGAATGCGCAGGTCGAGCCGCGGATGCAGCGCGCGCAGCGTGCTCACGCGCGGCAGCAGCCATCGCGCCGCGACCGCCGGGGTGGTCGACAGCGTGATGGCCATGCGCTCAGGTGGCGCTCGCAGCCGTGCGACGGCGTTCGCCATCGCGTTGAACGCTTCGCCGAGCACCGCCTGAAGTTCCCTGCCCTGCGGCGTGAGCACCAGTTGCCTCGGCTGGCGGATGAAGAGCGCCACGCCCAGCGAATCCTCCAGTTGGCGCACCTGGTGGCTGATGGCCGTGGGCGTCACCGAGAGCTCGTTGGCCGCGAGCTTGGCGCTGCAATGCCGCGCCGCGGCTTCGAAGGCGCGCAGCGCCGCCAGCGGAGGGAGTTGGCGAAGGTTGGCCATGGATGAATTTATTTTTCAGCAACGCAAAGAAATCATCGTTTGTCGCCTTAGCGGTGCGCCGATAAATTTCTCTCCATGCCAGGCAGACAGCTGAATTCTCTTCATCCAACCTTTCATGTCAAAGAGGACTGCACCATGACCACACTGCTCCACATCGACGCCAGCGCCCGCCCCGGCCGTTCGGGCACGCATGTCCACGGCTCGCATTCGCGCCGCCTCAGCCATCACTTCGTGACGACCTGGCGGGCAGCCCGTCCGGACGACGAAGTGATCTACCGCGACATCGGCGCCGCGCCGCCCGGCAACGTCACGGGCGAGTGGATCGCCTCGGGCTATACGCCGGCCGGGCAGCGTGAGCCGTGGATGCACGCGGTGCTCGCCGAAAGCGACGCACTGATCGACGAGCTCCGCCGCGCCGACGTGCTGGTGATCGGCGCGCCCATGTACAACTTCGGAATGCCCGCGCCGCTGAAGTCGTGGATCGACAACATCGTGCGCATCGGCTCGACCTTCGACTTCGACCGCGCCCGCGAGAACCCGTACGTGCCGTTGCTGGCCGAGCGACACCGCCGCACGGTGTTGCTCACCTCGTGCGGCAGCAGCGGCTACGGCCCGGGTGGATTCCAGGCGCAGATGGACCTGCTCACGCCGGGCATCGCGAGCCCGCTGGCGCTGCTCGGGCTCAACGAAGTGCACAGCGTGGCGATCGAGCACGCTGAAGACCACGGCAACCTGCTCGACCGCTCCATCGCCAGCGCGCTTGCCCGTGTCGAAGCGCTCGTGGCCGAACTGCAGGCCGGCTGAACGCCCCGGCTCAGGCCGAGCGCAACTGCTCGCGCAGCTTCTGGCCGATTTCGGGCCGCTCCAGGAACGGGTCGGCCGGATTGGTGATGGAGACGATGTTCTCCATGCGGCTGCGCACGTTGCCCAGCGCCTTC
>Ga0102590_1000385_pt1 | contig 104187 bp, 75 predicted proteins | sample AraplaMF_Col_mMF_FD_76859 | JGI IMG/M metagenome (GOLD analysis project Ga0102590, IMG submission 76859) | Arabidopsis root microbial communities from the University of North Carolina, USA - plate scrape MF_Col_mMF | ecosystem: Host-associated > Plants > Roots > Endosphere | place: USA... | reverse complement strand
GCCGATCGACCTGGACGGCGGTGAACGTCCGGAGCGTCGATGCGCCTGGCCGACGCAGGCGGTGCGTGCCCGGGAGCCGGGGCCCGCGCGGGGTTCGGTCGCCTCATCGGGCGTCTCGTAACCTGGGCTCCATGAGCCAGGACGCACATCCGCCCGCCCCTGCCCGCCGTCGTGACTCGGCCGCCACTCGAGCCGCGATCCTCAAAGCGGCCCGCGAGACCTTCACACAGCGGGGATACGACGGAGCCGGACTCCGTGAGATCGCGAACGCCGCGGGCGCGGACACCCGGCTGATCGGCCGGTACTTCGGCTCGAAGGAAGGGCTGTTCGCCGAAGTCGTCGACCTGGCCTACGAGAAGTCGATGATGATGACGCCCGAACACAATGCGGAAGCAGCGCGCACGCTTCTGACCGGTGAAGGCGGCGCGCAGGCCGACGGCCTGCTGCTCACCCTCCGCTCCGCCTCCAACCCCCGCGCCGCCGCCATCATGCGTGACAGCATCGAACGCAACTACCAGCGCAGACTTGCCGACGCGCTGCCCGGTACCGACACCACCGGACGCTCCGCCGTCCTCATCGCCATCTGCGCCGGGGTCCTGCTCAACCGCCTGCTGCTCGGTCACACCGCCCTCAACGGCCCCGACACCGAGCGGCTCGTCCCGTACCTGCACGCCGCCCTCGACGCCGTGGCCAAGGTCCCGCAGTCCGCCGACGACGAGAAGTAGAAGTCCCGGCACCGGCTGTACAAGAGGCGCGCGCCCGCTTCGATGTTTCTCCCTGCCCAGCAGCCGTGCCCGGGGGAGCCCTGGGCCCGTCATCACCCCGCCCCATGGCCGGTCATTGCAGGCCACGGCAGCCGGATCGGGCTCCGGACCGAGTGCGGAGACGGCGGCCGGTCGGACGTCCCGACGACGGACAAGGCGCCGAGACCTTCCGCACCTGACCTCCATGATCCACGACGGCCGCCGGGCTGTGCTATGCTTCTCGTGTTGCAGTTGTGGTACCCATGAACCTATGTGCGCCTGACGGGAATGTTTCTCCTGCAGGCGCATTATTTGTTTTTCCGGCATCTCCGGATGGGGCCTCTGCCTACCAAAAGGAGAAAGTCATGGCACAGGGAACCGTGAAGTGGTTCAACGCCGAAAAGGGCTTCGGCTTCATTCAGCAGGACGGCGGCGGCCCCGACGTCTTCGCCCACTACTCGAACATCGCCACCCAGGGCTTCCGTGAGCTCCAGGAGGGCCAGCGGGTCTCCTTCGACGTCACGCAGGGCCAGAAGGGCCCGCAGGCGGAGAACATCGTCCCCGCCTGATCGCCCGGCGCGTATCCGCTTACCGGGGTCCGCACTGTAACGGTGCGGACCCCGGTTTGTGCTGTTTCCAGGAAGGTGAACAAACGCATGTCCCGTAGGCCCCAGAAGTCCAATCGGCGCGCCTCGTCACCGTCGCAGTCCGCGTCGTCGCCGAGGGAGTTCCGGCTGCCGGAAAGCACGACGCCCGCCCTTCCCGCCGTCGAGGACTTCGCCGATCTGGACCTGCCCGCGGGATTGCTCAAGACCCTCACCGAGCAAGGCGTCAAGACTCCCTTCCCCATCCAGGCCGCCACCCTGCCCAACTCGCTCGCCGGCCGCGACCTGCTGGGACGGGGCCGCACAGGCTCCGGGAAGACCCTCGCGTTCGGGCTCGCACTCCTCGCCCGCACGGCCGGCCTGCGCGCGGAGCCCAAGGCGCCCCTCGCCCTCGTACTGGTCCCCACCCGTGAACTCGCACAGCAGGTCACGGACGCCCTGACCCCGTACGCGACGGCGGTGAACCTCCGGCTCGCCACTGTGGTCGGCGGGCTGTCCATCGGCAAGCAGGCCGCTGCGCTCCGGCGCGGCGCCGAGGTGCTCGTGGCGACCCCCGGCAGGCTCAACGACCTGGTGGGACAAGGCGACTGTGTGCTTGGCAGCGTACGCATCACGGTGCTGGACGAAGCCGACCAGATGACCGACATGGGCTTCCTGCCCCAGATCACCAAGGTGATCGAGCAAGTGCGGCCCGACGGACAGCGGTTGCTCTTCTCGGCCACCCTGGACAGCAACATCGACCGCCTGGTGCAGCGGTTCCTGACCGACCCGGTGGTGCACTCCGTGGACCCGTCCGCGGGTGCGGTGACCACCATGGACCACCATGTGCTCCACGTCCTGGACGAGACGGACAAGAAGGCCGTCGTCACGCGCATCGCGGCCCGTGACGGCCGGGTCATCCTCTTCCTCGACACCAAGAGGTCCGCCGACCGGCTCGCCAAGCGACTGCTGGCCGTCGGTGTCCGCGCGGCGGCACTGCACGGAGGCCGCTCCCAGCCGCAGCGGAACCGCACCCTGGAGCAGTTTAAGAACGGCCAGGTGACCGCGCTGGTGGCGACGAACGTCGCGGCCCGCGGGATACACATCGACGACCTCGACCTCGTGGTGAACGTCGATCCCCCCACCGATCACAAGGACTACGTCCACCGGGGCGGCCGCACGGCCCGCGCCGGCGGCACCGGGAGCGTGGTCACGCTGGTCCTGCCCGACCAGAAGCGGGACGTCACCCGGCTCATGTCACATGCCGGCATCCGTCCCCGTACGGCCCGCATCACGTCGAGCGACGCGGAACTCGCCACCATCACCGGTGCTCGGGAACCCTCCGGCGTGCCCGTGACGATCGAGATCCCCCAGCCCGCGACACCACCGGTGTCCCGCTCCGACCGCAAGACCGACACCGAGCCCGGCAAGCGGTCCAACCGCCGTCGCCGAAACGGCGGCAAGGCCACGGCAACGGCGGGCAAAGCCTCGGAGACGGGGAGCCGGGGTTCGGCCCGGCGGGCCGCGGACGGGTCGGCTGCGACGGGTGGCAACTCCTCATCCGGAGGCCGGGGTACCGCCCGCCGGGCCGGAACCGGCAGGACCACGGGCAGCACCGCCGGCACGGGCGGTCGCAGCGCCGACCGCCGAGCCACGGCGGGTGCGGCGGCCGGTGCGGCCTCCGGCAAGGTAGTCCGCAGACCGAGCCGCCGCGCGGCGGCCGGTGGAGCCACTGGCGGTGCTGCCGGCACCAGCGGCCGCGGCTCCGACCACCGGGGCGGCCGACGTAACTCTGCCTAATACTGCAATCACAGTTATGGGGTCTGGTGTGATTGAGTGTCCTGGTGTCTGTGGATCTTAGTGTGGGTCAAGTCGAGTCGTGGCGTGAGGTGTTGGCGGGGTTACACGCGCGGTTCGCTGCGCGGTTTGCCCGCTCGGAGCCGCGGGGCCGGGCGCTGGAGTATATGGCCGGGCTGGTGGCGCCGTTGGAGCGCAAGAACGGCTGGTCGCTGGCGGAACGAGCCGGTGAGGCACATCCGATCGGGATGCAGCGGCTGCTGGGCGAGGCTGACTGGGATGCTGATGGGGTCCGCGATGATGTGCGGGACTTCGTCGTGGAGAGCATTGGTGACAAGAACGCGGTGCTGATCGGTGACGACACTGGGTTCTTGAAGAAGGGCACCAGGTCGGCCGGGGTGCAGAGGCAGTATTCCGGCACTGCAGGGCGGACGGAGAACTCCCAGATCGGCACCTTCCTCGCCTACGCCTCCCGGCACGGGCGGGCGTTGATCGACCGGGAGTTGTATCTGCCGAAGTCCTGGACGGATGACCGGGAGCGGTGCCGGGCGGCCGGTATCCCGGACGATGTGCCGTTCGCTACGAAGATCGAGCACTTCCAGGCCATGCTCCAGCGTGCTCTGGATGCGAAGGTGCCGTTCGCGTGGGTGACTGCGGACGAGGCATACGGGCAGGTCAAGCGGCTGCGGTACTGGCTGGAGCAGCGCGCGGTCGCGCATGTGCTGGCGACCAAGGTCAACGACACCGTCATCACCACCCGGGGCCCCGAGGTCCGGGTTGACGCCTTGGTGGCCGGCCTGCCGCGGCAGGCGTGGAAGCGGCTGTCCGCCGGTCCGGGCGCCCACGGACAGCGGGTCTATGACTGGGCCCGGGTGCCGATCCGGATCTGGTGGGAGAACGGCTTCGGCCACTGGGTACTGGCCCGCCGCAGCGTCAGTGACCCGACCGAGATCGCCTACTACGTCTGCTACGGCCCCGTCGGTACCCGGTTGAGGGACCTGGCCCGGGTGGCCGGGGCCCGGTGGCAGGTGGAGGAATGTTTCCAGGCCGCGAAGAACGAGTGTGGCCTGGACCACTACCAGGTCCGCCGCTACGACGCCTGGTATCGGCACATCACCCTGTCCATGGCCGCCCTCGCCGCGCTGACCGCCATCCGCGCCCAGGAACTGTCAAAGGGGGCAACGATCTTGGACAACTTCAGGCCCAGGCCGATGCTGAGGGACTGATCACGTGGGACGTCTCCGTGGACTCGACCATCGCCCGTGCCCACCAGCATGCGGCGGGTGCCCGAAAAAGGGGGATCTGCAAGTCGAGCCGCCCGGTGGCGTCTTCACCGAGCGCGACGACCACGGGCTCGGACGCTCCCGCGGCGGGCTGACCACCAAGCTCCACCTGGCGGTCGAGCAAGCCCAGAAGCCGATGTCGCTGGTGATCACGGCCGGACAGCGCGGTGACTCCCCGCAGTTCCAGGTGGTCCTGGGACGTATTCGGGTGCCCCGGCCCGGGCCGGGCCGTCCGCGCACCCGGCCGGACAAGGTTCGTGCCGATAAGGCGTACGGCTCCCGCGCGAACCGCGCCTACCTACGCAAGCGCGGCATACGCTGCACGATCCCGGAGAAGCGCGATCAGATCGCCAACCGCAAGAAGCGCGGTTTCCACGGTGGCCGGCCGCCGAAGTTCGACGCGGCCGACTACAAAGAGCGCCACGCGGTGGAGTGCGGAATCAATCGACTCAAGCGCCACCGCGCGGTCGCCACGAGATACGACAAGCTCGCCGTCCGCTACGAGGCGACCGTCCTCGTCGCAGCCATCAACGAGTGGCTGTGACCAGCACTTTCGAAACGCACCCTAGATTCGGCGGTGAACCGTTCCGGGACAGGACGGCGCTGTTCGCCGCATCAGGCGCGCCGGACGCATCGGCGACAGCTCGACCTCAGGCGCATCCGGTCGCCGTCTGCTTGCCGCGGTTGTCGCCGGGCAGGCACACGACGTGCCCTTGAGCGGATCGTTATCGCCCTCAACGTACAGACGAAGGACCCCCCATGCCGGCCGTGACCGTCGAGGATCTCATGGTCCTCCCCCGCCTACCTCGTCCTGATGCGACCGCCACCGACCGTCCCGTCCGCCACGTGATCACCGCGCACGAGCAGCGGGAGGGGGCCGGTTTTGTGGTGCGCCGCCCGTTCCCGAGTGGTGCGTTGCCCGACGCGGACCCGTTCCTGCTGCTCGACCACGTCGGTGAAACCGTCTACCAGCCGCATGAGGCTAAGGGCGCGCCCTGGCACCCACACCGCGGTTTCGAAACGGTCACCTACGTCATCGATGGCACGGTGGTGCACCGCGATTCCAACGGTGGCGGAGGCGTGATAGCCGACGGAGACACTCAGTGGATGACCGCAGGATCGGGGATCCTGCACGACGAGGTCCCCAGCGAGGAGGTCCTTGCCAAGGGCGGCCTCGGTCACGGCATCCAGCTATGGGTGAACCTGCCCCGCAGCCGCAAGTGGGCGCCACCGCGCTACCAGGACGTCCCGGCGGATAGGTTGCGGCTGCTGACCTCCGATGACGGCGGGGCGCTGATACGCCTGATCGCCGGAGATCTCGGCGGCCACCAGGGGCCGGGCGTGACCTACACGCCCATCGTGTACGCGCACGCGAGCCTCTTCCCCCGGGCACAGCTGCGGACGCAGTGGGACCCGCAGTTCAGTGCGATGGTCTACGTGCTGCAGGGGTCGGGAAGCGTGGGCGCCGACAAGCGCCCCATCAAGGAGGGGCAACTCGCGGTGTTCGGCGCAGGAGATGTCCTCACCGTTCAGGCGGGTGCACACCAGCACGGCCGGACCGGTCGCCTCGAGGTGCTGCTGCTGGGCGGCCTGCCGCTGAGGGAGCCGATCGCCCGCTACGGCCCGTTTGTGATGAACACCCAGGCGGAGATCCTGCAGGCCGTTGAGGACTACCAGCGGGGCAGGATGGGACACATTCCCGCAGCCCGCCTGGACGGCACGCCGTAAGGGGTGCGGCAGGGTCGGCGATGGTAGCGGGGCCGGTGGGCTTGCCCGCCTGGTGGGAGTGGGCGCGCGCACGGGCGACGGCATTCTGCGCGCCGGGGGCCTGGCGCGGGCGCCGTCGTTCATCCCGGGCGCGGCGGCACCTGTTGGGGTGGCAGCACGACGCCATGATGCCAGGGGGTGTTGCCGCCGTCAGCGGGAGGCGTGCACGTACGCAGTGAGGCCGGCGCGCAAAGGGGCGGGCACGGCTCGGTACAGGGCGATGTGGAGCAGCTCGCCGTCGAACACGAGATTGTCGCCGTCGGTCTTGAGGAGGCCGGCGTTGAGAGCTTGTTCGACCTGCTCGGCAGCCTTCCAGCCGTTGGTGCTTGTGGCCTTGAGTAGGTGCTCGAAGCGGAAGGTGGGGCCGATGAGAGCCGCGGTGCGCAGCAGGTGCGTCATCGGTTCGCCGACCTGGTGGACCAGGTCGAGTGCTGCGTTGATCAGGGTGTCGGGCAGGTGGTCCGGCTGGTCCAGGGGTGCGCCCTCTTGGGCCGCTCGGAGCGCCGCAACGGCCAGGGCGGGGCGGCCGGCGGTGAGCCGGTGGACGCGGTGGGCTGCTTGGGGCACATCGTGGCGGGCGGCCAATTCGGCGATGGCGTGGGGTGTAAGCGGCCCAAGGGATAGGTGCGTTGCGTTGGGGAGGCTTCTTGCGATGCGGTCGGCACCGTCCTCCCGCACGCCAAGGACCACCATCAAGCGATGGCCGGCTGAGCCCTGAGAGAGGTGGTGGATGGTCTCCAGGGTGCTCGCGTCCGCGCAGTGGGCCTCGTCGACGACCAGCAGCACGGGGCGGTCGATGGACAGCCTCAGCAGGAAGACGGCGGCTGTATCGGGACGCCCCTGCCCCGGCGGCCTGCTGTGTTCGTCGCTGCGGCCGCCGGACCCGGTGATCGCTTCGATGTGCGGCGTCATCGCCCGCAGCCGATGTTCGATGCCGTCGGCTGTGCGGGGGGCCTCTTCGGACTGTGCAGTGCGGCAGAAGTCCTCGATGGCCTGTTCAAGTGCGGGGGTGGCCCGTCGGTGTTCGGGCTGGGGGCAGCGTGCGGCAAGGACGGTGGCACCCGTGTGTGCGGTGTGGCGGCGCAGTTCGGACAGCAGGGCGGAGGTGCCTGCTCCGGCCCCGCCGCGCAGCATGACAGTGGTGAAGTGCCCGGTGAGCGTTTGACGCCACAGTCCCTGTAGACGCTCGAGTTCTTTCTCCCGGCCGACGAGGTGCTGGTGGGTGGTGCCGTCTGGTGGTGCGGATCGTGTGTGCGCAGGGGTAGGGGCCGGTCGGCCCTGGAGGATGACTGTGTGAAGGGCTGTGGTGAGCGGATCGGGGTCTGTTCCCAACTCGGTACGCAGGGTGTGGCGCAGTCGGCTGTAGGTGTGCAGCGCGGCACCGGTCGAACCCAGACGGTACTGGGCCGTCATGAGAGCGCGCCATGCCGGCTCGTCGTAGGGGTCATCGTGTGTTGCCGCCGCGGCGAGGTGCGCCGCCTGCTGGTGGTCGTGCAGGTGTTCTGCGGCCTGCCAGGCCACTTCGCGGGCACGGTGCAGCAGCCGCTGCAGCATCCGGCCCAGGTCGTCGCTCCAGCCGGCCGGCTGGAACTCCTCGACCGCCCGGCCTGCGGTCAGCAGGCCCAGTGCCCGTCGGGCGGCGGCATCCGCGAACGTGGGTTCGCCGGCGCGCAGGTGCTGTTCGGCCGCTCGGGTCAGGCGGGCCGCCTCGTCCACGTCGACCTGCCAGTTGGTGGTGTTGAGCCGGTACCCGGAACCTGCGCGCTCCAGGCAGGTGCCGACCACTCTGCGCAGCCGGCTGACGAGGGAGGCGACCGTCTGCGGGGCGGTGGGAGGAGCGTGGCGGGGCCAGAGCGTGTCGATGATGGTGTCCATGCTCACGGCCCGGTTGCGGTGGGCGGCCAGCAGTGCGAACAGGAGTACCGCGCGTCCTTTGGGGATGCCTGGCGGGTTGTCGGTCTGTGACCCAAGGAGCTCCAGGGGCCCGATGAGTCGCAGTTGGACGGGCTCGCCCAGGATGAGTGGGGTCGTGCAGGACGGCATGCAGGTGGTGCTCTTTCGTGGCGCGGGGCAACGACGGGCACCCAGCCTCGCCGCATCTTGTGCCTGCCCGCCAGGGGTTTGCGGGACGGCAACCCCTCAATTCGGGCCCTGGCCGTGCCACTCGCCCTGCCTGTGGGCCGCGCTTTAGGGCCGGTTCTGCAGCGCGTGGTGCACCTCGGCGCGCAGGGCGGTCCAGGAGTCGACGAAGCGCTCCAGCCCTTCTTTCTCGAGGGTGGCCATGACCTCGTCGTAGGTGATGCCGGCGGCCTGGAGCTGGCGCAGGACCTGTACGGAATCCTGGTAGGTGCCGCGCATCCCCTCGGGCGGGAAGGCGGCGTGGTCTGCCACCGCGTCAAGCGTGGGGCGGGGCATGGTGGTGATGGTCCCTGGGGCGAGAAGCCCGGTCACATAGCGGGTGTCGCTGTAGTGGGGGTTCTTGGTGGCGGTGGAGGCCCACAGAGGCCGTTGCGGGCGGGCGCCTGCGGCGCGCAGGCGCTGCCAGCGCTGTGCGGCGAACTCTTCTTCGTACAGGTGGTAGGCCAGGCGAGCGTTGGCAAGTGCAGCCTTTCCCTGCAGGGCGACCTGCGCACGTCCACCCTGTTTGGCCAGGTCGGCGTCGATGGCGGTGTCCACGCGGGAGACGAAGAAGGAGGCGACCGAGGCAATCGGGGCAAGGGGGCGGCCTTCGGCTTGAGCACGCTCCAGCCCGTCGAAGAAGGCGTGGATGACCTCGCGGTAACGGCGCAGGCTGAACAGCAGCGTCATGTTGACACTGATCCCTTCCGCGAGCAGCAGGGTCAAGGCGTGCACCCCTTCGGCCGTGGCCGGAACTTTGATCATGACGTTGGGCCGGTCGACGAGCTGCTGCAGTCGGCGCGCTTCGGCGAGCGTGGCGGCAATGTCGTGGGCCAGCAGAGGTGAGACTTCCACGGACACATACCCCTCGATGCCGCCCGAGGCCTCGTGGGTGGGGCGCAGCAGGTCACAGGCCCGACGAACGTCTTCGGTCGTCAGGGCTTGCAGCGCCTCGTCGACGTCCGCTCCTTGGCGCCGCAGTTCCTTTAGTTGCCCTGCATAGGGACCGGTGCCGTCCCCGATGGCCGCTTGGAAGATCGTGGGGTTGCTGGTGATACCGGTGACTTTCCAGGCGTCGATGAGTGAGGGCAGTTCGCCGGAGTCCAGGTCGCGCCGGTTCAGATCGTCCAGCCACACGGCCACGCCGTGTGTCGTGAGGTGGGCGAGAGGGTCGGTCATGGTGTCGCTCTTTCTTTTCAGGGCCGGCGTGCGGCATGCCCCCTGGTCTGCGACAAGCCTGAAGGGCGGCTTTGCACCCGAATTGCACTGCGGCCGCAGGGCTGGGCGGCAGCTGTGCAAGCACAGTGCAAGCCGCCGCGGAAGGGTGGGCGGCACGTCGTCGCTCGGCACACTCGCTGAGCCTGCCGGTCGGTGCGGGCAGGCGGCCCCGGCCGGGGCCCCTGGTCGTCCTGCGCCAGCGGCAGTGGCCTGATTGGTGGGCTACGTGGCCCAGGCCGCCGACATGGCGTCGGCGGGGGCATGGGTTGACGCCGTGGAACTGCCCGCATCCCGTGGCCCGGTGTCCTGTTCGGGTCGGCCGCGCCTGGGCCGTGAACGGGACGCGTACGCAGCCGTGGGGCTGGGCGCCGGCCGGGAGGGGCGTCCCGCGTGCGCGTGGGTCTTTTACGGGGCAATCAGGAGGATGGCGTGAGAACACAGAGCCGGCGCAGTCTGGGCCGGCACTGGCGTGCGTGGCTCAGCGAGTTCGCCGCGACCGCGATCCTGCTGATGGTCATGGTCACCCTGTTTCGTGGCCTGTTCGGCACGGGGAGTGTCCTGGCGCGCGCCATCCCCTCGCAGGAGGGCCGACTGGTCGCGGACGCCGTGGTCAGCGGTAGCACCGTCGCCCTGCTGATCGTCTCGCCGTTGGGGCGACGTTCAGGCGGCCACATGAACCCGGCTGTCTCGCTGGCGTTTTGGCTGATGGGTGCACTGCCCGGGCGGGATGCGGTCGCGTACGCCGCATCCCAACTGGCCGGTTCCATAGCTGGTGTGGCGGTGGGCCGGCTGGTGTGGGGCGAGCAGGCGGCCCATCGGGCTGTCGGCTTCGCCACCGTCCGGGCGGCCGAACACATTCCGTGGACGGCGGTGTTCGCCTCCGAGGCCGCGGCGACCGCCCTGATGCTCGCTGCGGTGACCTTCGTGGCGGCCCGGCCCCGGTTGGCCTTCTGGCTGCCGACGGTCGTCGGCGTGGTGATCGCCGCGCTGATTCTGCTGGCCGGCAGGTGGATGGGCGCAAGCTTCAACCCGGCCCGGCAGTTCGGGCCGGAGCTGTTCTCCCATGACTGGACGTGGCTGTCGGTGTACCTGATCGCACCTCTGGTGGGCGGCGGGCTCTTCGGCCTGGTGCGCAGGCGCCTGCCGCACGCGCCCCCACTGCCCGGCCTCCTGCCACCAGCCCCCCGTGTCGCGCCTGCCGTGACGGGCTCGGCCGCCCGGTGAGCGCCTCCGTCCCGGGGGGGGCTCGGCGATGGCCCGATTGGTGGGGACTGAGGCCCGGCGGCCGGACATGGCAGCCCCCACAGCACGGGTTGAAGGCCCGTGAAGGCGCCGGTCAAGCGCCGTGATCCTCAAATCCGGATCGTTCGAGAAAGGCCCCTTGATGATCGACTCGACTGCCTGGGAGCGTGTGCGATGACCGCCTCACCGTCTCTGGCCGCCAAGCAGCGGCCGGAATTTCTGATCGCGCTGGGCCTGGCAGCGGGCCCCGTGGTGGCGCTGGGCTTCACCCGGTTCGCCTACGCACTGCTGCTGCCGGCCATGCGCGAGAAGCTGCACTGGAGCTACGCGGCAGCCGGCGGGATGAACACCTCCAACGCGCTGGGCTACATCATCGGAGCCGCCACCGCCGCCTGGTGGTCGCGCCGCTTCGGCGCCCGGGCAGCATTCGTGGGGGGCATCGTCATCAGCGCGCTGGCCCTGCTCGCCTCCGCGGCAACCGACAACTTCGCCGGCCTTACCGTCCTGCGGTTCATCGGCGGTCTGAGCACCGCGGTGACCTTCGTGGTCGGTTCGGCCTTCGCCTCCCGCGTCCACAGCGGCGGCCAACAGGCCCGCTCGGCCTCACTGGTCGGGATGTACATGGCCGGGGTCGGCATCGGGGTCGTGCTCTCCGGCGTGGTGGTCCCTGCGGCCCTCACCGCCTGGGGCGTGTCGGGCTGGCAGGCCGGATGGCTGCTGATGGGTGTGCTCGCCGTCCTCGCGATCGGCCCGGCTGCCTGGGCCGCGCGCCAGGTGCCCGAGCAGGCCGCGGCCGGCGCCGCCCACGGCGGCCGCGTCAGCCTCAAACCGCTGACACCCACGTTCGTCTGGTACGTGCTCTTCGGCGCCGGCTACGTGTCCTACATGACCTTCGTCATCGCCCTGCTGCACAGCCAGGGCATGAAGGTCTGGGGCACGGCCACGTTCTTCATCGTGCTGGGCGTGGCTTCCGCGGCGGCGACGCTGCTGGTGTGGGGCCGGGTGATCGGCCGGCTGCGTGGTGGCACAGCCCCTGCGCTGGTCTCGGCCGTCGTGCTGATCGGCGTGCTGCCCGTGTTGCTGTGGCATGGGATGGGCGCCGCGATCGCTTCGGCGATCGTCTTCGGCGGCTCGTTCATGGCCGGCCCCACCGCCGTGACCGTCCTGGCCCGCCGGATGCTGCCCGCGCACGCCTGGACCTCCGGTATCGCCCTGCTGACGGTCGCTTTCAGCGTCGGCCAAGCGGTCGGCCCCCTGGTCTCCGGCTTGCTGTCCGACTCCTCCGGAGGCATCGCCAAGGGCTTGTGGCTGTCCGTCGTGCTCCTCGCCGTCTCCGCAGCCGTCGCCCTCATCCAGCGCGAGCGGGCCGCAGGGCACCAGCACCAGGAGACAGCGGCCGCTGGCGCCCCCACCGCCGCCGGGCACTAACCCCCCTGTCCTTCAAGGAGTTCTTCACCATGTTCCACCGCATTCTGGTTGCCGTCGACGGCACTGCAGCCGCACAACGCGCACTTCGCACCACCTCCGAACTGGCCTTGCTGACCAGCGCGAAGGTCCGGGTACTGCACATCGACACCTCCGACGTGGTGTACGACACCGTCGTCGGCCTGGAAGACGATGCGGCCGCCCACCAGCTCCTGGACTCGGCTGTCGCAACCCTGCGGCAGGCCGGCGTCCCGGCGGACGGCGAACTGCTGGACGGCCTGGTGGCCGATGTGGCGCAGGCCGTGCAGGAGGCTGCCAAAGGATTCGCCGCCGACCTGATCGTCGTGGGCCCGCACCACCGCAGTCGTCTGGCCACCTGGTTCTCTCCCAGCGTCAGCGACGCCGTCGCCCACCAGAGCCGGATCGCCGTGCTTTTCAGTGCTGCGGAGGGCTGAGGTGTCCCACCCCACGGCGCACGTCACCGAGCACGCAGGCCTCGCCCGCGTCATCACTGCCGGGACCCACCGTCTGATCGCCGCCACAAGCGCTCCCGTCGGGGACAGCGCCGGCAAGTCGTAAGCACGTCGGCTCCGGCCTGTCGGCCCTCCCGGTCCGACAGGCCGGAGCCGCGAAGAAAGGCATGGTGGCAGATGCCCCAGCAGCAGATCATCCTCGTCCGACACGCGGAGACGGCCTGGAACCGCTCACGCCGGTACTACACCGGGCAGGACGACCCCGACCTGACCGCCGCAGGCAAGCGCGAGGCCGTCATGCTCCTGCCCCATCTGCAGGCCTACCAGGACGCCCACGTGTTGTGCAGTCCAGCGCTGCGTGCCCGACGCACCGCTCAGCTGGCGGGCCTGGACGTGGAGGTCAGCCCCGACCTGCGGGAATGGAGCTACCAACTACTCGACGGTCACACCGTGGACGAGCACTGTCACAGCGAATCGTGCCACCACGACATCTGGGACGACGCCCTTCACACCATGGCGTGCACGGGCGAATGCCTGCAGGAGGTGACCGCACGGGCGGAGGATGTACTCGACCGGGCCCGCCGACTCCTGGCCGGCGACAGACCCGTCGTCCTCATCTCGCACGGCAACCTCATCCGGCTGATGACCGTCCGGTGGCTCGGCCTGTCCGCCGCGGCGGGGGCACATCTGGCGCTGCGCACCGCCTCCATCGGGCGCCTGGCCCACTACGACGGGCGACCCAGCCTGCTGGGCTGGAACTTCAGCCCGTCCTTCGACGACCCTGCGCTCGCCCACCCCCAGGTATCCACCGTCGACGGCACCGTGCCACCGGCGGGGCGAATTTCACCCACGGCAGTATCGCCGCAGCATCACGCCCCCGACGCCGCCAGGCATCGTCCCTGACACCCCGCCGCCCTCCCCCCTCCTGGAGGAACCGTTGGACACCAAAGAGCCGGTACGCCTTGATGCCTATGCCGAGCGTTTCCTGGCACAACTAATCGCAGCGGATGCGCCGCCGCTGGAGACCCAGTCGGTCCCCGATGCTCGGGCCGCCGCCCGGGCCGGCCAGTGCGCCGCCCAGGCGGTGCTCAAGCCCGTTCGCATCCACGAACAGCACCTGCCCATCGGGCCCGGCGGCACCGTGTTGGTGCGGATCGTCCGACCGGACGCCTCCTCGGGCACTCTGCCGGCGGTGATGTACTTCCACGGCGGCGGCTGGGTGCTGGGCGACCGAATCTCCTACGACCGCACCACCCGCGACCTGGCCTACGCCAGCGGCGCCGCCGTGGTGTTCGTGGAGTACACCCGCTCGCCGGAGGCCCGCTATCCCATCGCGCTCGAAGAGGTCTACGCGGCCACCGCCTGGATCGCCGAACACGGGTTGGAGTACGGCCTGGACGGGGCCCGGCTGGCGGTCGCCGGTGACAGCGCAGGGGGCAATCTGGCCACCGCCGCCGCCCTACTGGCCAAGCGCCGAGGCGGCCCCCGCCTGCTGCAGCAGGTGTTGTTCTACCCGGCGCTGGACGCCGGCTTCGACACGCCGTCCTACGAAGAGTTCGCAGACGGCTTCTTCCTCACCCGCGCACAGATGCAGTGGTTTTGGAACCACTACGCCCCCGATCTCTCGGTACGCACCGAGCCGACCGCCGCACCGCTGCAGGCCACCACCAAGGAACTGGCTGGGCTGCCGCCGGCCCTGGTGATCACGGCCGAGGCGGACGTGCTGCGCGACGAGGGCGAGGCATACGCCCGCAAGCTGACGGAGGCAGGCGTACCCGTGGTCGCGGTCCGCTACCTGGGGGCGATCCATTCCTTCACCGCGCAGGATGCGCTGGCGGCCAGCCCCCTCACCCAGGCGGCGATCAACCAGGCCGGGCAGGCGTTGGACCAGGCTCTTGCCGCACCTCGTTCAGCGGCGGGGGGCTGCTGATGTCGACGGCCCTGGTGCTCGGCGGAGGCGGCGTGACGGGGATCGCCTGGGAACTCGGGGTGCTCCAGGCGCTGCAGCAGGCAGGGGTCAACCTGGCGACGGCCGACCTGGTGGTCGGCACGTCGGCCGGCTCGGTCGTGGCGGTTCAGGCCACCAGCGGCATCGGCCTTCACCGGCTTGTCGCCGACCAGCTGCAGCCTGCCGCCGTCTCAGGGGAGGTGAAGGCCGACTTCGACCCGCGGGCTGCGGCGGCCGCCTTCACCACATTGCTCGAGGGAGCCCGCGACGAGCAGGACATCCGAGCCCGGATCGGAGCCATGGCCCTGGCCGCGCACACCGTCCCGGAGGCCGAGCGGATGCGGACCGTCCAGGCCCGGCTGCCGGTGGACACCTGGCCCGCCCGCCAGCTGCTCGTCACGGCGGTAGACGCACAGACGGGGAATCTTGCCGTATGGGACCGTACCTCAGGCGTATCGCTGGCATCCGCCGTGGCGGCCAGTTGCGCCGTGCCTGGCGTGTGGCCGCCCGCCACCGTCGCAGGACACCGCTACGTCGACGGCAGCGTCCGCTCCGCGACCAATGCCGACCTCGCCCTGGGCCATGACGTAGTGGTCGTCCTCGCTCCCGACACCGGCCCCGGCCTCAACCCGGCATCCAAGGGACTGGCCCCCGAGGTGCAGCTGCTGCGTACGCACAGCCAGGTCCTGGTCATCACGCCCGACGACGACGCGCAGGACGCCATCGGCCCCAATCCGCTGGATCCCGAGCACCGGCCCGCCTCCGCCCGCGCAGGCCAGCGGCAGGGCCGGGCACTGACCGGCGCCCTGCGCGAGATCTGGCCCGCGCCTGCCACCCGATAATCACAACGCCATAACCGACCGGCCGGCCAGTCTGCGACGTACCGTCGAAAGGTGCTCCGGGAACAAGCCACCGGCCCCGCCGGCGCGCCTTCGGACCGCCGCCCCCTGTACGGGCTTGCCGACGCGGCCTGGGAGTTCGTGCTGACGTCCGTCCTGTTGTACTGCGTGGTCACTGCTGCCCGCTGGCTGACGTCACCGGATTCCCCACTCGCCGTAGAAGGCACCTGGGCGGCGACGGCCCCCGTGGGGGTGGTGGTCGGGATCGTTCTCGTAGTACTGATCACCTCCCCGCCGGGGCGCTGCTCCGGCGCCCATATGAATCCCGCGATCAGTGTCGCGCTGTGGCTGATGGGCGCCTTCCCCGGGCGCTACGTGCCCGCCTACGTCGCCGCACAGCTCGCAGGCTCGGTCGCAGGCACCGCGCTGGGGCGGCTGTGCTGGGGGCCGGTGGTTGCCCGGTCATCGCTGCACTATGCCGCCGTGCACCCAAGTCCAGCGTGGAACACAGCCGCACTCGTGGTCGCAGAAGGCGGCTGCCTCACGTTCGTGGTCCTGATGGTCGGATTCTTTCTCGCCCGCCCCTCCATCAGCCGCTGGCTGCCCTACGCTGTCGGCGCCGCGACAGCGCTGATCATCACCGCACTGGGGGGACTGAGCGGAGGCTCGGCGAACCCGGCACGCCAACTGGGCCCCGCGCTGCTGTCCGGTGGCACCCAACTGCTGTGGGTCTACCTGGCCGCCCCGCTGATCGGCGCGTCGCTCGGGGCCGCGGCCCACTGCCTGTTCCAGCGCCGCCTGGGCGTCCCCCCGCCGTGCAGCTACCGACTGTGTGGAAGCGACGACGTTCTGCGAAACCGAGTCCGCTGAAGCGCGGCGTACGCAGCACCCCCTCCCCGGGACCGCGCCCTCATCACCCCCGCGGAGCCATGACGTGACGACGACCACAAATGCTGGGTGCTGATCGTGCCGGACCGCACGAAAGGCCAAAAACGTGGGAACCGGGTCCCAAGGCACTGCCATAGTCACATCGGCGCCCCCCGTTGCCAACGATGTGCAGGCGGAATTCTCCGCCGCGCAGGACCCCGGAGGCCGCCATGCTGCGCCCACGCCATCTCAGCCTTGCAGCTCACCAGACCGCATCGGCCGTGGACACACACCGGCCGACACCACCTGTGACGGACGACCGGACAGCCGTGGTGGCGCTGCCCGCCGAGCCTGCCAGCGTGTGTATCGCCCGTCGCTGGGCCACCGACCTCCTCACCCTGTGGGGAGTGGGCGCGGACGCCCTCGACACAGCCACGCTGGTCATCAGTGAGCTGGCGGCCAATGCCGTCCGATACGGCCACGCGGAGATGACCATCCGCCTCCTTCAACAGACAGACCGGCTGTACATGTGCGTGACCGACTCCGGAGGTCCTCCGGCGTCACACCCGCTTGTCATCCCGCGGGAACTGGCCGAACACGGCCGCGGCCTGGCCATCGTCGAGGCGCTGTCCGAAACGATCGAGGTAACCCGCGAGCCGGAGGGATGGCGTGTGGGCGCGGTGATCCGCGTGACGGCGGTCAGGGCAGCAGTGGAGAAACCTGCCGATGGCTGCGTGAGCCGGTGACCGCACGCGTGGCCGTGCAGACCTTCCTGTGTCGCCGGCCAGCACGCAGAGGACCAGTCCGGGCTGTGTCGTAGTTGTTCCTCGCGCCAGCGTGGTCTGCGTTCGTGGTGACCGTGCAAGCCGGAAGGAACCTGACTGTGTCAGTGGCTCTCCCTGTTGGCCCCCATGTCAATCGACGACCAGCGGGAGTTGCTTCGCCTGGTACGGCGAAAGGGGCCGAGCAACCTCGTCCGAACTCCGCCGGGCACCTGACGGCGCTGCGCTGAACTGCCACCAGCCGACGCCAACAGATGAGCGCAGGCCGACCGGTGCGGGTGTGCTGCGTCCACCGCTTCTAGGTGCGCGGGCCGGGTCCTGGGCCGAAACAGCGCGGCACAAAGGGTTGGTGGCAATATGCGGATCACCGCTTTGACGGCGATATGTCGGGCGGAATCTGATGGGTGTCGCTCTGGCCTGCTGCCGTGCACTCGAGGAGGCGGTGGGTGTGCCGAGTCAGGGACAGAACCTGGTGCAGGGCGGCGCTCATGGATGCGATGCGCAGCCACTGGCCGCGTCGTCGGCTGAGCGTGTGAGCCTCGGCCAGGGGGCGCAGACCGGCGGCGTCGATGAAAGTGAGGTCGGCTGCGTCGAGGGTCACGCCGTGGCTGTGGTCGAGGCTGAGACAGAAGTCGAGTGCGTTCTTGAACGCGGGGCCGGTGGCGATGTCCAGTTCGCCACTCAGGCGGATGAGCATGCCGCAGCCCGGCCCCATGAGGAGGGTGATGCGCAGGTGAGGTGAGCACGGCCAGGAAATCGTCGGGCAGGGGGCGGGACGGTCGAGCGTGGTCGTGGTCACGTGTTTCCTCAAGAGATTCGGCCGCCTGTCAGTGCGGCGTTCGCTACTGCCAACGGAGGCGTGGTCGTTGATTGCATCCAGTTTGGGCATCACTACGTCCTCGGGCATCAGCCCTGGTGGCGACGATGGGGATCATTCGCATGGATGAAGGTGGCAGGCCGTCTCCTGCCCCGTGCTGTGCCTATGGCCGGGTGGGAGTGGAAGGCACGGCAAGTCCTGTGTCGTAGGCGAGGATGATGGCCTGTACTCGGTCGCGCAGGTGGTACTTTTCGAGGATGTGGGCCACATGGGTCTTCACGGTGGCCTCGCTGACGAAGAGTTCGGTGGCGATCTCGGCGTTGGACAACCCTCGGGACAGGGCCCGCAGCACGTCTGTTTCCCGCTGGGTAAGGGCGTTGAGGCTCGGGGGGGCGGATGCCGGTTCGGGCAGCGCAGCGAACCGCTCGAGGAGTCGGCGGGTCACTCTTGGGGAGATGACCGCCTCGCCCGAGGCGATGGTGTGGATCGCCTCGACGAGCGAGTCGGCCGGGCCATCCTTGACCAGGAAGCCGCTGGCTCCCGCGCGTATGGCGTCCAGGACGTGTGCGTCCAGATCGAAGGTGGTCAGGATGATCACCCGGGTCGCTGGTTGGGCTTCAAGGATGCGGCGGGTGGCCTCCACCCCGTCCAGCCGGGGCATGCGGATGTCCATGAGTACGACGTCCGGCTGCAGGCTGCGGGCGTCGGCGACGGCGGCCAGGCCGTCGCCGGATTCGCCGACCACGGTCAGGTCGGATTCGGCTTCGAGGATGAGCCGGAACCCGGTACGGATCATGGGCTGGTCATCGACGAGCAGGATACGGGTGGCGGTTATCAAGGACAGTCCGTTTCGTTGTCGCAGGGCAGGGTGAGGGGCAGGTCGGCGCGGACGAGGAAGCCGCCGTCCGGTTGCGGGCCGGTGTGCAAGCTGCCGCCGGCGGCCGCGACGCGTTCGTACATGCCCACCAGCCCGTGGCCGCCGCCGGGCGGCACCGTGTGGGAGGTGGTGACGTCAGCAGGCGGTCCGTCGTCGCGCACCATGACGGTCAGACAGTGCGGCTGCCAGTCGAAGGTGACGGCCGCATGCGTGTGCCCGGCGTGTTTCAGCGTGTTGGTCAGCGCCTCCTGCACCACCCGGTAGGCGGTGAGTTCGGTGCCGGCCGGCAGTCGGCGGGCGGTACCCGTGTGGGTCGCTTCCACGCGAAGCCCGGCTTCGCGCAGGGAGCCCAGCAGGGAGGGGATATCGGCGAGAGCCGGCTGCGGCGAGCGCCCCGCCACCGCCTCGTCCTCGTCGGTGCGCAGCAATTCCAGCAGGCGCCGTAGCTCCGCGACGGTGGCACGGCCGGTCACCTCGATGGCGGTGTGCAGTTCATGAGTCTTGTACGGGTCACTGATCTGGACGCGATCGGCAGCGATCACTTGCACGATCATCAAGCTCACATGGTGGGCCACAATGTCGTGCAGTTCGCGGGCGATCCTGGCCCGCTCCTCCACCACCGCAGTGCGCGCCAGCGCGAGCTGCTCTCGCTTGAGTGCGGCCGCATGCTCCAGTGCCTCCGCTGCCATTGCACGACGGGCCCGGACCAGGCAGCCCAAAGCCCACGCGGCGATCACGAGGACAACCACGACGAGGGCTGAGCCGATGCCGCCATCAGGTGCGATCAGGACTTCGGTGATGCCGGCCGCCCCTACCGTCACCGCCAGCAGCCGGTAGGTCGGGCAGCGTCCGGAGCGGACGGTGGTAAGGAAGACCGCCACCGCGACGGCCAGCAGCACCGTGCCGATGGTGGCGCCGGCGCTGGCAACCGGCGGCGGGATGGAATGTCGGGCCTGGAGGGCGGCCGCCGCCGCGCCGACGGCCCACAGCGCGGCACTGGGCCATCGACGATGCACTGCGATGGGAGCCCCCACCATCAGTGCCAGGGTGATGCCCACCCCGTCCAGGCCGTGTCCGCTCGGATGCGCGGGATCGACGGCCTCTGTGAGGGCGGCCGCCGCCAGCAGGGGGGCAAGCAGGAGGTCGACTGCTGCGCGCGGTAGTCGGCGCCGGGCAAGGGCCTCCAGATGCCCATGCCTGTGCGCCTCTTTTGAAAAAAGGAAGCGTTTGCCGATGACAGCTACCAAAACAGCCCCTTTCACGTCACGGATTCGGCAACGTGCAGGAACTCCGACGGATTTCCGAATCCGGCGCGAAAGGGAAGCCTTGGCCCATTCAGCGGGAAGTACGGCCGAATACGCGGGCGGGCCGCAGGAAGAGGAAGCGGTCAGTGGGCCCCGGCCATGGCTGAGTGGGCCGTGAAGGTGGTCCTGAACCGCGCCCGATACGTGCCCGGGGTGATGCCGCGTTCCCGCTGGAAGGCGCGGCGCAGGGTCTCTTCGGAGCCGAAACCCGAGCGGCGGGCCACGACGTCCAGCGGGTCGGTGCCGGACTCCAGCAACCCCTGGGCCGCCTCGAGACGGATCTCCTCCACGAAGCGGGTCGCGGTCATCCCGGTCTCCGCCCGAAAGAGCCGGGTCAGCTGGCGTACGCTCACCCCGACCCGTCCGGCTATCGCCTCCAGACTGTGATCGGCAGCGGGATCGGCCGTGACGTCGTCCATCACCTGCCGCACCACCTGGTGGCGCGGCTGCCGGGCCGTCTGGCGGACGCTGAACTGCGACTGACCGCCCGGGCGGGCCATGAAGACCACCAGATACTTCGCCGCCGCCCGCGCCACCCGGGGACCGAAGTCCTCCTCCACCAGCGACAGGGCCAGATCGATACCGGAGGTGACCCCGGCGGAGCTGATGAGATGTCCGTCTCGCACGAAGATGGAGTCGGCATCGACCTGGATGCGAGGGAAGTGCCTGGCCAGGTCGTCGGCCAGGCACCAGTGTGTGGCCGCCCGGCGCCCGTCCAGCAACCCCGTGGCCGCGAGTGGGAACGCGCCGGCGCACACCGAGGCCACCCGGCGGGAAAACCCGGCCAGGCGGCTGATCCCGGCGATGAGGGGGGCGTCGGACACCGCTGTACGCCAGTCGGGGCGGCCGGGAATGATCAGGGTGCCGACCTTTCCTGTGAATTCCTCCAGGGCCACATCCGCCGCCAGCCGCGCACCTGCCGTGGTCACCACCTCCCGCCCACCGCACGAGGCGGTCAGCAATCGGTAGCAGGCGCCCTGGTCGTTGGCGGCGGCGAACACCTCCAGCGGACCGGTGACATCCAGCAACTGAACGCAGTCGAACAGCACCATCACCACCAGGTGCGGCTGGCTCCGCCCGCTTTGCCCGTCCATGGGGAAATCCTCCGCCCGACCTCCTCAGCAGGGCAAGGCGGTCACTCACCGTTGGCTGGCCCGCCGCGCAGCGCGGTTGCCACCCGGCCTGCGGGCACTGCGCCAGCGGGTCCGGACGGCGCCCGGAGGCATTCCGGCTGTGTGGTACGGAAACGCGCGCGGTAGGCACCGGGGGTAATTCCGAATTCGCGTTGAAACGCACGGCGCAGTGTTTCCGCGGATCCGAATCCGCTCCTGCGGGCGACCGTGTCCAACGGGTCGGTGCCCGATTCAAGCATGCCCTGCGCCGCTTCCAGGCGGATCTGCTCGACAAACCGGGCGGCAGTGGTGCCGGTCTCCTGGCGGATCAGCCGGGTCAGGTGGCGCACGCTCACCCCCACCCCTGTCGCCAGCGCGCCCAGCCGGTGATCCAGGTGGGGGGCGGCCGCAACGGCATCCAGCACCGCGCGGACTGTCGCGCTGCGGCAGTATCGTGCGCGCAGCCGGACACTGAACTGAGACTGGCCGCCCGGCCGAGCCATGAAGACCACCAGGTCCTTCGCCGCAGCACGCGCCGCCTCGGGCCCCACGTCCTCCTCGACCAACGACAGCGTCAGGTCGATGCCTGCCGTCACGCCCGCCGAGGTGATGATCCGTCCGTCACGGATGAACAGCGCATCATGGTCCACGTGCACCGACGGGAAACGGGCGGCCAACTGGTCGGCCTGCCGCCAATGGGTGGCCACCCGGCACCCGTCCAACAGGCCCGCAGCCGCCAGTGGGAAGGCCCCCGCGCACAAGGAGGCCACCCGGCCGGCCGAGCCAGCCAACCGGGTCAACTCCCCGATCAGCCCGTGGTCTTCCACAGGCACGCGCCAGTTGGGGCTGCCGGGAACCATGAGCGTGCCGATCCGCTCGGACCACTCCTCAAGCACCCCATCGGCAGCAAGCCGCAACCCGGACGTGGTCCGCACCTCTCTACCGCCGGGAGACAGTGCAACCACCCGGTAGCGGCCCCCATGGTCGTTGGCGGCCGCCAGGGCGTCCATCGGCCCGGTGACGTCCAGCGCCTGCACCCCGTCGTAAAGGATCATCACGACGAGGTGAGTGCGCGGGCGCCTGTCCGCGCCGGCCTGGCCGTTCGAGGTGATCATGACTGCCAGGGTCGGGCCAGGCCTTACGGCGGGGCAAGGACCGATAACCCTCGTATCCGGCCATCGCCCGCGAGAGGGCCGAAACGGTGGGAGTCCCCGGCCGGGCAAGCTCGGAGCATCCTGGGGACGATGGGGGCACAACCTCACGGCCACGAGACAGACCTCGCACATCCGCAACCGTCAGTCGCGGGGATCGCACTCCCCCGGAACTGCTGCGCGAAGCACCGTGATCATCAAGCGCTGCCACCATGCTGCGCCATTCCCGCCGGGTGTTCGCGGTCACACCGGCATGCCGCCCGGCCCACCCCTGCTCTTGCCCCCTTCTCACAGCAGCCCGGCTCGGGCGGCATACCAGCCCAGTTGCATGCGGGTGGTGCAGGCGGCCAGGGACATCAGACGGCGGATACGCCGGTGAACCGTCCGGATGCTGAGCCCCAGTTGGGACGCCAGGGCCTTGTCGGGCAGGCCGGCCAGCATCAGCGCGAGGAGTTCGAGGTCCTCGCCGCTGAAGGCGGCCTGCACGTCGCTGTCCGGCTCGGTCCGTTCGTGCCGCTGTAGGGGCACCGAGCGGTCCCACACCTGCTCGAACAGGGCGGCCAGGGCGTCCACGATCCCTCTCGTGCGGATCAGGAGGCAGCCAGCGGCCGGCTCCTGATCCGCACCCACCGGGATCAGGGCAAGGCGGCGGTCGGCGATGATGAACTTGCTGGGCAGGACGGTCGCGGCGCGGGCCTGTTCGCCGGCATCGAGGTAGCAGCGCAGGTGTTCACTCGCGCCGGGCTGGGCCAGCACGGCCCGCTCGTACACCGCCCGGTAGCGCACACCCCGGCCGAGCATCTCCAACTCCGTGTCGTTGCTCTCCAGTGCCAGGACAAAGGGCAGCCGGGCAAAGCTGAGCACCTCCCGGCGGGCCGTGCGCTGCAGGCGCACGAAACACTCCCGGATCTCTCCCGGGCCGCGGACGAGCTCTGCCGGTATCTCGAAGGCGCCCGCACGTCCGCGATAGGTCTGCATTAGTGCGTCGATACGCGACTGAACGTTCAGCAGAGCCAGTTGACGCTGCATCACCGCCGCCGCCACCGCGACATCCGGTGCCATGGCCGCATATCGGCCGTCGTCCGCAGCATCCTGTTTCGCCACCAGTCCCAGCGCTTCCAGACCCGCCAGGTCCTCGGCCACGGCCGGCAACGGCAGGTCCAGGACGCCGGCGAGCTGCTCGATATGTTCGCCGCCCAACGCCAGCAGCGTCAGATAGACCCTCTCCTGGCCCGGCGAGCAACCCAGCGGACCAAGAACAGGCTCCGCCTTCTGATCCGGCCCCTGCTCCACCACGGTGACCTGCACCCCTCCCCTGGCCCGCTCACGCCACTGCTGCAGTCCACGCGCCTCGTCGCGGTCGTGTGCGCTCTGCTGCCCGGCTCAGTGAAGGCTGGCAGACCATGATCGGGTCGGTAACCACGCGGTGGGCCACCCTTGCCTCACCCCGGGCCATCCCCCAGCCCGGCTTCGTCGCTACGTCATCAGCCGGGTGTGCGCCCGGCCACCGCGCCAGTCCCCGCCCTTGAGTCACGGGCGCCAAAAAGCCGATGGGCCGGGCGTTGAGCCCGGCCCACCGTCCCCGAAGAAAAACGCGATCAGCTTTTGACCTTGAACGCGTTGTTAAGGATCTGGTCGACGGAGTTGCCGTCCGCGTCCTTCGCGGTCACGTGCAGGGCCACGGTGCCGCCCTTCACCAGCGCCTGGGCGGGCAGGTGCATACGGTACTGGCCGTCGTCGTCACGGACGACGCGGGCAGTGCTCCAGTGCTCTCCACGGTCGGTGGACCAGGCGCCCGTCATCGATGCGATCTTGGCGGTCACACCGTCGAGGCGCTTCGCCGCGAGCCCAATCTCCATGGGCTTGCCGGACTCCGCCTCGTTGTAGCCGTCAAGGGCCGTACGGAGGCTGACGTTGAGCAGCGGCGGGAGGTACGTCTTGGTGCCGGCGGAGGTCATGTCGGTGCTGAAGTTCCACGTGGTGCGGGACTCGGTGCCCGTCCCGGCAAGGCTTTGCTGCATCATGCTCTCGCCGTGGAGCACCCAGTTGGTCCTCTTAGTGGGGACGTTCGCAATGAACCAGCTGACCGGGCCGGACCGCTCGTCGTTGACGACGAGATCGCCATCCTGCCACAGCTCGTAAGTGAGCCGTCGGCGGTCGGCGTCGCCGACACCCGGCATGGAGTCGGCGAGCGAGTCCCCAGTGGTGTCCGTCATCCGGTTGATGTTCAAGTACATGTTCCGCAGACCGGTCCCGGGCTGCCAGTCAACCTCGACATCGCCTGCCTGGGTGAGCGGTCCGCCGAGCTTGCTCTCCTTCTGCTGACCGGGAAGGTAGCGCTCCGTAGCGTTCTGGAAGATCGCCCTGGCGCCCGCGTAGGAGCCGTCCACCTGGAGCTTACGCAACCAGTCGATGCCGGGAGTGACGTAATCCGTGCGGTGGCTGGGAGCCGTCAGGCGCTGCCGGACCTCGACACCGGCGAGCGTGGGCACGCGAGTCTCCCAGACCCGGTCGCCGAAAGCGCCCGCCTGGCGGAAGTCGGTGTCGATGCGAGCCAGGCCTTTGATGTCCTGTGCGGTGACCGTGTGGGTGAGATCCGAAGGGAACCCGGTCCTCTGCCAGTTGAGATCGTAGTTTGTGGATGCGGTCCACGGCCGGTTGACGGCAACAGCGTCGTTCAGGCGCACGTACTGCATGGTGTGGGTGGTGCCTGCCGGTGCGGGGGTGTCCGATCCGTCGCCGGCGTACAGGTCGACAGGGTCGTGCTGCGAGCCGAAGTCGCAGACCAACGCCGCCGTCTGGAAGTTGAACGCATTGTCCGCCCGCTGATGGACGCCGACCTCAGCGATGCTGGCATTCGCCGTGCGGCCCGGCACGTTGACCGAGAACTTGTGGGCCTTGCGTGCGTCGAGGACGAGGCTGTCCATGCTGTAGGGGAAGACGTTGGGCAGGTTCAGCAAAACGCCCTCGGCCTTGCCGTCGGCGGAAGCGCTCGCAAGGCGCGCAACCATGGCGAAGTGGCGGCCCTGCTGGAACCACATCTTCGTGCCGGCCGGACCGACCGGCACATCATCGAAAAGACCGTTGGCCCTGTTCATGATCCGGATGAGCGCCGGGGCCGGCCTGCCGCTGCGGTCGAGGGCGGAGATGCGGACCGGGCACATCTCGGACGCTCGCCACAGCGCCACCGGCAGATGCAAAGCCGTGCCCGCGCCCACGGGTGTGGCCAGAACGCTTCCGGTCCACGCACCGTTGTCGATCAATGTCGTATCGACGGTGACCTTGACGGAGGACGACTTGCCTGCCGGTACGGTGATCCGGGAGTCGGACAGGGTGGCAGCCGCCGGGTCGGCCGGCAGGTGGTTCGAGTCCGCGAGATTGACGCTCAGGTCATAGGTCACGTCGGTGTCACCGGTGTTGGTGAGCGTGACGTGACGCGAGACCGATCCAGTGGTCTTGCAGTCGAGATAGCCGAAGTCGAAGGCACTCTGGTCCGGGACGGACTGCTCCTGGAGGGCGTGGCCGATGTTCAGCCGACCGGAGCCCATCTGGTAGGCGGAGTAGTTCTGGCCTCCGTTCGGGACATCGGAGCTCTCCTGGAGGACGCTCTTGAGCTGTGCCGGGCTCCAGTTGGGGTGTGCCTGGGCCAGAATGGCCGCCGCGCCCGAGACGGGCGAAGTCCCCATCCCGGTACTGCTCACCTGGGTGTAGTACTGGTCGACCGCGTCCCCTTCCGTGGTTCCCGCGGCGCGCGCTTGGACGACAAGGTCGCCAGGGGCTCCCAAGTCCGGCTTCAGGGAGTAGTCACCCCATCGAGGGCCGCGACCGGACATGGGGTCCACCTGGTCCATCATGTTGGTCGATGCGACCGTGAGTGCGTCATCCGCACCCCCTGGCTGGGCTATCGACCCCGAAAGTGTCCGCACCGCCGGCACGACGAAGAGCGTGCCGTACTGCTCCGTCAACTGGTTGATTTCCACGCTGACGGGGTCATCGCCCTCGCTGGCGACACCGTCGCCCACGCTGATGTTGGCGACCTTGGCACCGTGTTGTGCGGCCCACTCCATGCCGGCCATGAGCCCCGACAGGGAACCCGCGCCCGCGTCGTCCAGGAACTTCACGTTGAGGAGGTCCGCCTCGTACGCGACGCCCTTGTGCTGACCGTCCGAAGCCGCACCCGAGCCCACAATGCTGCCCGCGACGAAGGTGCCGTTGCCCTGGTGGTCACGTGTGTCGGAGGAGTCGCTGAAGTTGGCGGCGTCGACGACCTTGCCGGCCAGGTCGGGGTGGGTGGTGTCGATGCCGGTGTCGATGACGGCGACCTTGACGCCCTTGCCTGTCTTGCCGGCAGACCATGCCCCAGGGGCGCCGATCTTGGTGAGGTTCCAGTCCAAGGGGCCGGCAGCCGGCTTGACCGAGGCATGCTTGACGACCGAGACGGCCTGCACCTTGCCGTCGAGCCAGATGTGGGTCACGCCGGCCAGCGGCCCGGCAGTGGCCAGGGTCTTGATGGCGCGATGCCGGGCCAGGGCTACGCGGCCGGCCTCGGCGAGGGAGGCGCCCAGACCCTTCGCGGCATCCTTGCGCACCTCACGGACCGCAGTGGCGCGAATGCTGCCGAGCTCCCGGACCACCTTGAGGGAGGTGCCGGACAGGGTGCCTGCCGCACTGCGGACGCCCGCGGCGTGCTGCACGATCAGCGGGAGAGCCGCGCCATGGGCATCGTCGTATCCCTCCCGGACCAGTTCGGTGACGTCGAACAACTTGGGGTCGAGCACCGATCCCATCAGCGGGATCATGTCGCCCGGCACAACGCTGACGTGACCGTCGCTCCCGGTCGTGGTGCTGAAGAAGGTCGAACGGCCGGGGATGACGGCCGGCGTTATCGCGACTCTCGGGTGGGCGGTGCCCAGGCCCTGGACGAGCACGCGGTCACCGGTGACCAGGGTGACCGTCGCGGACTTGCCGGAGGCTGCCGGGGCTGGCTTGGCGGCCTTCGCCGTGCGGCCGAGGGCACCCGTGCCGATCCGGGCAGCGTTCGCGACGGCCTGGGCGGGCACGGCGGCAAGACACAGCGAACCGGCGGCGACGAAAGCCGCCGCGGCCGTATGAAGACGTTTCAAGACAGCTCACTCCTTGGATCGCAAGCAGGCAGAAAGGGAACGTGCTGCATTCCCAATACAGGCCCGGGATTGGCGGGTTCACCGCCAGGCGCCGACATCCTTCAACCCCCGCTATCGATCACGGAAGGGCCTAGCGTGTCGAAGAGGCGTCAGCGGCAGAAAGTCGCCACACGCGCCGTGGCCAGGCCATTCGGCCCGGTCGTCTCTGCGCCGGGATCGGCACACCCCACGCCGGGAATCAGCACCGGAACCGGCCGCGCAGAGGAGAGCCTGCGAAGAGAAAGCGTTTGAAGAAACGCCTCATCCGGTACGGCATGACGTCGCGACGATGTCCGGATCAGAGGGAATGACGGCCTATTCGGTGGCCACTCGGCCTCTTTCCGCCGCTGCTTTTTGTAGGCGACTGCGTGAGCGCACCGCTGCCCCGCGTATGCATCGACCACGACCGATCGCCGAATGTGCCCCTCCACGGCTACCGCCTGCACGGCCACGCATCCCGATGCCCTGTTGCGGCCCGAACCGGCTCACGTCCGCCGCCAGGGCCGTCCTGGCCCCGCAAGCCATGGCCGGCGGGGCTGCGCCGGGTGGCGGCGGTTCTCGGCCGGCGGACGGAGCAGCATGCTCTCCTCCCCCACAGGGCGGAGCCCAAGGGTGGTCCGAGGGGCGGACGTCTTTCGCCGCGGCCGCACGCAGGCTGGTGACACACCGATCCGCCGACGCGCTAAAAACACCTGCCCCCTGGAGCCCCTTTCATGACCCGTGACGCCATCGCTCCCTCCCGCCCGACACGCCGACGCGGCAGGTGGGTCACCGCCCCCCTGTGCGCCGCGGGCGCGGCTGCAGCCGTCCTTGCCCCCGGCGCCACCGCTTTCGCCGCGGGCCCTCACACGGCCCCCTCCCCCACGGCTGCCCTTCACACGGCACCGGGCCGTCCCTGGGCTGGTGACCATGCCGTCCAGCAGGCCGCCCGCCAGCTGACCGGGGCGGGTCTGCCCGGAGCGATCGCCCTCATCCAAAACCACGGCCGCACCGCGATGGCCGCGGCCGGTTACGCCAACCTGGCCACCAAGCGGCCCATGGCCACCGCAGACCATCTGCGCATCGGCAGCAGCACCAAGGCGTTCACCGCCACCTTGGTGCTGCAGCTGGTGGCCGAAGGCCGGCTCGGCCTGGACGACACCGTGCAGCAGTTCCTGCCGGGCATCATCAAAGGCGGGGACCACATCACCGTGCGCCAGCTGCTCAACCACACCAGCGGGCTCTACCCCTTCGAGCAGGACCCAGCCTTCGCCGCCCCCTACCTGCAGGGCAACGCCGGATACTACCGATCACCGCGTCAGCTGGTGGCGTTGGCAAACGCCCACGCACCGCTGTTCAAGCCCGGCACGAAATTCTCCTACTCCAACACCAACTACATCCTGCTGGGCCTGATCATCGAAAAGATCACCCACCGCTCCTACAAGCAGGAACTCAACCGCCGGATCATCCAACCCCTCAGGCTGCGCGACACCCAGCTCCCCGTCCGCTCCCTGAAGGTCCCCGAGCCGGCCGCGCACGGCTACCTCCTGGGCCAACCAGGCCATGCACCCAAGGACATCACCTCTGCCATCAGCCCATCCACCACCTGGGCGGCGGGCGCACTGACCTCGACCGTCAGCGATCTGGCCCGCTTCGACCGAGCCCTGCTCACCGGCAAGCTCCTGCCCAAGGCCCAGCTGAACAAGATGATGAAGGCCGGTCCCTACAAGGTCGATCCCGCCGATCCGACCAAGGGTTACGGACTGGGCCTGGAAAAAGTGCGGCTGTGCGGCGTCACCATGTGGGGCCACACCGGGACCGTCCTGGGAACCCAGACCAACGCCTTCACCAGCGCCGACGGCACCCGGCAACTGGTGCTGGCCACCAACGCCGACCCCGACACCTGGAACGCCGGCCAGGTCTCCGCCTGGCTCACCACCTCACGCCACACGCTCTGCGTCAATAACCCGCGTGACGGGGGCCGCTTCCTTTCCCGCAGTGACCACCATCAAAAGCCGCGCACCATGAGCAGCCGCAACGACCGGATACACGACCCAGGGCCCTACCGCACCAAGGAACAGCCGACCACGTCCTGAGGTCGAACGGCACGTGAAGCACCGCGGGCTTGTGCACTGTGCATGGTGTTGCCAACGCGGTCGCCACACTGTCGTGTGGGAGTCGGGTCATCGAGCGACGGCCGACTGCGGCGCTGGTCTCGGCCATCGTCCCGTAGGCGGACTGCCAGTCCGCACGTCCAACGGGCCGACCGCTGTAATCGTCGTGCGGGCTTCAGGACCGGGTCGGCCCAGGTCACCGTGCCGACCCGGCGGATGCCGCCGCGACACGCCTTAACTCCCGCTAGAGGCTTGGCCGACCGTCCCGTCCAGCGTCGACCAGGCCGCTGGCCCGCCGAGGGCGAGCACCTGACCGATTCCAAAGGCGCCATCGCCAACGAGCTGTGGCCATCGGTGATCCTCCCGGGCCGTCGACGGCTGTCGCTGCACGTGTCCCGCGTGAGCGTCCCGTCGCGGCGCCGGCCCATGCCGCGACGCCCTGCAGGCCGTGGATGCGGCCCGGTCGTACAGAAGTAGATGAGGAGGCACGCCATGCCTGGACGGACTGTCACCGTCCGCAAAAGCGGGCACCTGGCTCGGACCATCGAAGTCGGTCCCCACCGGCTGACCGGCGATGAACCCGACCCGATCGGCACCACCCCCGTTTCAGCTGCTCATGGCCGGCCTCGTCGCGTGTACCTCGATGACGGTGGTCTGTACGCCGAACGCAAGGGCTGGCCTCTGACCGACGTCAAGGTCGATGTCCGCGCGGCCCATGGGATCAGGCCGCTCGGGCAGATCCTCAAAGACGTCGAGATCATCGGTGACTTGAACGCCGAGCAGATCAGCCGGCTGGCCACCGTCGCCGAGCACTGCCCCATCCAGCGCATGCTCAGTGCCTCAGTGCCCGTGCACACCCGCACCACGGCGCGGTGCCTTGCCGCGCCGTCCCCGGGCGCTGTCTGAGGACCCTGCACTGGCAGGTGCCCGGCCTGTATCGGGTCGGGGCACCTGCTGTTGGGCGACCTTGCCGGGCGGCGGGAGGGGTGAGGCCCGCGGGTGTCTCATTCCTGCGGCGGAGCGCGGAAACCGCTCGTGCGACAGAGGAACGGGAGGCCGGACGCAACCACGATGGAACCCAAGCCGAGTGGGCGCAAGGAGCCCACCCGCACGTGGAAAGGACGCAGCATGCCGCACAGTTCATCGACCGGCGACACTCGGCCCATGACCCGGCGTCGTACGCTCGCCGTGATCGGGGCGGCTCTGACCGTCGGGACCGTGGTGGCGACCGGTGCAGGGGCCCAGGCCCTCACCGGCGATGCGTCCCCTGCGCACAGGGCCGTCTCGGGCCACCCGGTGATGCGGACGCTGACGCCGCAGGTCCGCGCTCAGCTCGACCGTGCCGTCCAGCATGTCCTGAAGACCACCCACACGCCTGGGGTGACGGTGGGGCTGTGGGCTCCGGGCAAGGGCAGCTACGTCAAGGCCTTCGGCACCGCCGACACGGCGACCAACGCGCCGATGTCCCCGGGGTTCAACATGCGCGTCGGCAGCGTCACCAAGACCTTCACGGTCACCGCGCTGCTGCGTCTGGTCGACCATCAGCAGGTGAGCCTGGACGATCCGATCTCCAAGTACGTTCACGGCGTCCCGAACGGCCACCACATCACGCTGCGTCACCTCGCCGAGATGCGCAGCGGTCTGTTCAACTACCTACTCGATGACGACTTTGTCAGGGAGTATGAGGCCGACCCCCACCGCGTGTTCACCACCAAGGAGATGCTGGCCTACTCCTTCAAGCATCCGGTCGCTTTCCCCGCGGGCAGCCAGTTCAACTACAGCAACACCAACACCGTCCTTTTGGCGAGGGTGGTGCAGAAGGTGACCGGGAAGCCGTTCGACCGCTACCTGGCGCAGCACGTGCTCAGGCCGGCCCACCTCACGCACACCTTCATGCCGACGGGTGCCGAGTTCCCGGCGCCCCACGCCCACGGGTACACCAATCAGACGGCGGACGACTCGGTCGCGGACGCGACCGACTGGAACCCGCCGGGCGGCCCGTCCGGGGTGATGATCTCCACTTTGCACGATCTGCGGTCCTGGGCCTCCACCCTCGCCGAGGGAACCCTGCTGTCCAAGGCCACTCAGGCCGAACGGCTGACGATGAAGCCGACGGGCAAGAAGGGCGTCGGCTACGGCCTGGGGGTGTTCAACAACCACGGATGGATCGGGCACAACGGCTCGCTGCCCGGCTACCAGACGGTGATGGTCTATCTACCCAAGGTCAAGGCTACGCTCGTGGTGCACACCACCAGCGACATCGCGGTGAAGGACAAGGCTCTGAGCACGAAGTTCGCCCAAGCCATCACCGGCATCGTGACCCCGAAGAACGTCTACGACATCCCCACCTCCTAAGGACCTGCCCCCACGGCCTCCGGTGGTGTGCCCGGCCCGCGTCGCGGAAGGGACACCCCGCCGGGGCCGTGGGGATCAGTCGGGCCGGTGGCACAGCGGCAGTTCAGCCGCACCGGTCTCGGCCTGGTGGATGGCCCAGGCGGCGTTGACCAGGCCTATGTGGCTGAAGGCCTGCGGGAAATTGCCGAGCAGCTCGCCGCGTGCCGGATCGACTTCCTCGGCCAAAAGTCCCACGTCGTTGGCGCAGCGCGCGGCCCGTTCGAAAACCGTGCGGGCCGCTTGGCTCTCGCCGGCCAGGGCCAGGGCGTGGGCCAGCCAGAAGGTGCACAGCAGGAAAGTGCCCTCTTCGCCGGGCAGGCCGTCATCAGCGCTCAAGTAGCGGTAGACGAGGCCGCCCTTGCCGGTAAGCCGGTCGCGGACGGCGTCGATGGTGGCGCGCATGCGGGGCGCGGCGGCGGGCAGGAAGCCCACGATCGGCATCATTAGGACGGAGGCGTCCAGCACGTCGCTGCCGAACGCCTGCGTGTAGGCGCCGGCCTTCTGGCTCCAGCCGTCCTCCTCGATCGCCGCGCGGATCTCGTCACGGGCCCGGGCCCAGGCGGGGATGTGGGAGTGGGCGTGGAGGGCGTCGGCGAGCGCCAGGGCGCGGTCGACGGCGACCCAGCACATCAGCTTGGAGTAGACGAAGTGCTGCGGACCGCTGCGTACCTCCCAGATGCCCTGGTCGGTCTCGTTCCAGCAGGCGGCGGCCATGTCGGCGCAGGCGGTAAGGAAGGCCTTGGTGGGGGCGTCCAGCGCGGCGAGATCGTCGCGCAGGCGGTGGGCGGCTGCCAGCAGTTCGCCGTAGACGTCGAGTTGCCGCTGCTGCCAGGCACCGTTGCCGATACGGACCGGGCGGCTGCCGCGCCAGCCGGGCAGGCGGGGCAGTTCCCGTTCGGTCAGATCGCGTTCGCCGCGGATACCGAACATGATCTGCATGGACTCGCAGTGGGCGGTGTCGCTGGCGCCGGCCTGGGCCATCCACCGAAAGAAGGCCTCTGCCTCGTCGGGGCAGGCGGCCACCCACAGGGCGTCCAGGGTGAAGGAGGCGTCCCTGACCCAGGCGAAGCGGTAGTCCCAGTTACGGACGCCGCCGACGCACTCGGGCAGGGAGGTGGTGGGGGCGGCGACGATCGCGCCGGTCGGCTGGAACGTCAGGCCCTGCAGGATGCGCCCGCTGTGGTGGACCAGTTCCTCCCAGGGGCCCCGGTAGGACTGGTGCATCTCGGACCAGGAACGCCAGCCGTCGACAGTGTCCTGCAGGTGCGCGACGATCTCCTCCTGCGGCATCAGCAGGGGGCGGCTGCCGGCCGGCACCTGCCGCAGAGCGAAGGCTAGGCGCTCGCCGGCCTGGAGGCAGGTGTGGGCGCGGGCCATGTCGCTGATCTGCAGGGGTAGCGGGCAGCACAGGCCCAGCGTGTCCGGGCCGCCGTGGCAGCGCAGGCCGCCCTCCACAGGCAAAAGCAGCGGTCTGACCAACCCGTATTCGGGGCGGGGCGCGAACTCCATCTCGACGTCCGCACGGCCGTCGGTGCACTCCACCACCCGTATCAGCAGATGCGGGGCATGCTCGCCCAGGTGGTGGCCGCGTTCGCTCCACCCGGTGGCGAGCGTGTCGGTGACCGTCACGGTCGAGGTGGGGGTGCAAAACTCCGTGCACAGCACCAGGCTCCGCTCCAGGTAGTGTCGGCGGGCGGTGTACGGGCCGGCGGGGCGGATCGACCAGTGGCCCGCCTGCGGTCCCAAAAGCCGGGCCAAGACCGCCCGGGAATCGAAGTGCGGAAAGCACAGCCAGTCGATGGAACCGTCCAGGCTGACCAGCGCCGCGGTCTGGCAGTCGGAAAGCATCGCATAGTCCGAAATAGGACGGTCACTCGTGCCGGTCACCCCCTCATGGTCTCGCCGACCCGCGCCGCAGGCAGCACGGTGCGACCAGGGCACCACGCCGGGTCGTGAAGGGGGAATGTGCTGGGAGCCTTCTCCTCCTGAGGGTCCTCATCCGGGGGATGAGGACCCTCGCTGTCCCTGCCCCCAGACGTCCGTCGTCGTTGCGTCGACCGGCTGATGCCGCCCCGTCGGCTCATCCCCGCGGCGGAGACCTGTATTCACCAGCACGGCCGAGGACACGGCGCTGTGCCCGGCATGCAATGAAAAGCGGGTGTGGCCCGGATGGCCGGCCAACAACCGACCGGACGAACCGGATGAGGAGAGCCCCACATGAGCCACTGGACTCGGCAGCCGCACCGCGCTGCGAGCGAGGCCCCCTATGCGGTCCAACTGCGAAAGGTGACCAAGTGCTATGGGAAGGGGACGCAGACGGTCCGGGCTCTCGACCAGGTCAGCGTGGACATCCCCCACGGCACCTTCACCGCCCTCATGGGGCCCTCCGGGTCGGGCAAGAGCACCTTCCTGCACGTGGCGGCGGGACTGGACCGTCCCACCTTGGGTGAGGTGCGACTGGGCTCCACCGAATTGACCCAGCTGAAGGAGACACCACTGACGAAACTGCGCCGCGCAAAGATGGGGTTCGTCTTCCAGACGTTCAATCTCCTGCCCTCACTCACCGTGATGCAGAACATCACGCTGCCGCTGCGGCTGCAGGACCGCAGACCGGATGGGGAGTGGCTCTTTGAGATCGTCGCCAGGACGAGCCTGAGCGAGCACCTGGACCGCCTCCCCGCACAGCTGTCCGGCGGGCAGCAGCAGCGGGTCGCGATCGCCCGCGCCCTGGTCACCCGCCCGGACGTCATTTTCGCCGACGAGCCGACCGGCGCCCTAGATCCCCACACCGCAAAAGACATCCTCGGCCTGCTGCGCCAGGCCGTCACAGACCTGCACCAGACGGTGGTGATGGTCACCCATGACCCCGTCGCCGCCGCCCACGCCGACCGCGCCGTCTTCCTCGCAGGCGGGCGCATCGCGGGCGACCTGCCCTCCCCGAGTGCCGACGGGGTGGCAGCCGCCCTGACCGGCCTGCGCAAGGCCGCCTGATGCTCACCCTCACGGTAAAGACCCTCACAACTCGCAAAGGCAGCTTCATCGCCACCTTCGTGGCGCTGCTGTTGGGCTCCACGGTGCTCAGCGTGTGCGGAATCCTGCTGGAATCGGGGCTGCGCATAGCCCACCCGCCCCAGCGGTACGCGACCGCCGACGTCGTGGTCGCAGGCCGTCAGCAGGCGCCCAGCCAGCGCGGGAGCGGGCACAACTCCTCCCCCCTCACACAGCCCCTGGTGGAGCGGGTCCCAGTGCCGGCGGAGGTCGCGCGGCGCCTGACCGTGGTGGAGGGAGCCAGCACCGTGGTCACGGACACCGGCGTGCCCGCGCAGGTGATCGGTTCCGGAGGCCTCCCGTTGGGCGGGGCGAGGGGAGCTCCCACCACGGGGCACAACTGGTCCAGCACCCGCATGGGCCCCTACCGGCTGGCCTCCGGGCGGCCGCCGGCCGGGAACCACCAGGTGGTACTCGACGAACAGCTCGCCCAACAGGCCGGGGTGGCCGTCGGCGACACCGTGTCGCTGATGACCCGGTCGAGGCCGCAACACTTCCGCGTCGCTGGTGTCGTCACCCTGCACGGGGTGCCCTCCCCGCGGCGGTCCGTCCTCTTCTTCTCCGACGACCTGACCACGCATCTGGCGGGACGGGAGGGTGTCGTGGACGCCGTGGGCCTCCTGGCGGCCCCCGGGGGCGACCCGAAGCAGCTGGCCCGCGCCGTCACGCACGCGCTCGGTGACCCACGCCTGGCCGTACTCACGGGCGAGGGCCGCGGCAAGGCCGAGTTCCTGGACGTGGCCACCACCGGCTCCACCCTGGTCCTGGTGGCCTCGGCACTGGCCGGGAACGCCTTCTTGGTCACCGTCTTCGTGGTGGCGGGCACCCTGTCGCTGACGATGGCCAACCACCGCCGCGAGAGGGCCTTGCTGCGGGCCGTGGGAGCCACGCCCGGCCAGATCCGCCGCATGGTCACAGCCCAGGCCCTGGCGGTGGCCCTTGCGGGAGGGCTGCTCGGCTGGCCGGTCGGCATCGCCGTGGTGCACGGGATGTGGGACCGGCTCGCCAAGTACGGTTTCGTCCCGCCCGACCTCCAGCCGGTGATCGGGCCGCTGCCCGCCGTGGGCGCGGTGCTGACGGCGGTGCTGACCGCCCACACGGCCGCCCATATCGCCGCCCGCCGCACTCGCCGCATCCGGCCCACCGAGGCGCTCGGTGAAGCAGCCCTCGAACCAACGCAGGTGGGCAAGGGCCGTCTGATCACCGGCGGTGTGCTGGCTGCGGGTTCCGCCGGGCTCTTCGTCGCCGGCCTGACGCACAGCGGCGACGCCACCACGCTGGTGCAGATCGCCAACTCCCTCGTCTTCGTCACGGTGATCACAGCAGCCGTCCTGGGCCCCCTCCTGTCGCGGATGTCGATGCGCGTGCTGGCACCGCTCCTGAAAGCGTCCAAGGTCACCGGATATCTGGCTGCGGCCAACCACGGCACCCACCCACGCCGCCTGGCCGCCGCGGTCACCCCGCTGATCCTGGCCGTGTCCTTCGCCGCGACCGTCATCTTCGCGCAGACCACCACATTGCAGGCATCCCGCGCACAGTTGCAGGACGGGCTGGTCGCCAGCCACGTCCTCACAGCGGCACAGGGTGTGCCACCGGACCTGGCCGACGAAGCCCGCCATCTGCCCCAGGTGCAGGCCGTGACCGGCGTGGTGAGCTCCACCGTCATCGCCGGCCCTGCCCCCACCGGCGGCGGGCAACCGGTGTCCCTGAGCGCCCAGGGCGTGGACCCCAACGCCCTGAGCGCCACGATGGATCTGAAACCGCGCCAGGGCAGCCTCAAGCAGCTCAGCCGGAACGCCATCGCCCTCAGCACGATGGCATCGTCCCGACTGAAGCGGGGCGTGGGGGACACCGTGCCTCTGCGTCTGGGAGACGGAACCCCCCTGGCCCCCAGGGTCATCGCCGTCTACGAACGCGGCATGGGATTCGCGGACATCACCTTCGACCACGACCTGCTGCTCGCCCACACGACCTCGCGCATGGACCAGTCCGTGCTCGTCCACACGGCTGCGGGCGCGCACGACACCGCGGCAGCGGTGCTGGCCAAGGTGGCCGGACGCTATCCCGGCATCGTCCTGCAGCACTCCCTCACCGGCAGCGAACAGATGCGGGCCCAGGAAGCCAACGCCTGGGTCAACTACCTACTGGCCGACCTGATCCTCGTGTATACGGGGGTGACCGTGGTCAACACCCAGGTGATGAACACCGCCGCCCGACGCCGGGAGTTCGCCCTGCTGCGCCTCGGCGGCACCACCGCGGCCCAGGTGATGCGCATGATGCGCTGGGAAAGCCTCGCGGTCGTCCTCGCTGGAGTGGGCACCGGCACCCTGGCATCCCTCCCGCCGCTCGTGCTGGTCTCCCGCACCCTCACCGGCAACTTCTGGCCCACCGTTGCCGCACCCGCCTACCTGGCCATCGCAGGAACAACAACCGCGCTCACCGCAACAGCAACCCTGCTCCCCACACGGGCCCTGCTCCGCACCCCACCCATGAAAGCAATGAACGCGAGACAGTAGGGGCGCACGCGGGCCGCCGGTCTGGTGTCACGCTCGCGCGTGGCGCACAGCCCTCTCCCCGCCCACACCCGAAATGGCGTCCAAGGCTCTGCGGGGGCGGCGCCGCACCCCGTCAACCAGGTCGCCTCTCCCGATGACGTTGTCGGCCGACGGGATGACGCCCAGCACGGCTCATCCTTACGGCTGAGCCGGAAGTTCGTCACGAATACGGAAGGCGCCCGCATGAGGCGGCCCAAGACTGGATGGACGCCCTGACCAGGGCATTTACCCGACTTGAGCACCACCGACTTCGAGCGGAGCGAGCCGCATGGCCACCTTCCTTGACCAACTGGGCAGATTCGCATTCCGTCACCGGTTCGCCGTGGCCATCGCATGGGTCGCACTCCTCGTAGCGGCCGGGGTGGGGGCGTCCGCAGCGACCCCGGCCGCTCCCAGTTCGGTCGCGATGCCGGGAACCGAGGCCCAGCACGCCGTGGATCTGCTCAAGGAACGCTTTCCCGGTATGGACGCCGAGAGCGCGACGGCCCGCGTGGTGTTCAAGGCGCCGGCAGGTCACCGGGTCACCGAGCCGGCGAACCGGGCGCAGATCGTGAAGACGATCGCCGCGTTGCAGCAAAGCTCCGCGCAGGTAGCCTCCGTCGCCGACCCGTTCACCGCCCACACCGTCAGCAAGGATCGCTCGACGGCCTATGCCCCCATCGCCTACAAGGCCAGGGCCGTGGCGCTGAGCGAACAAACCAAGACATCCCTCTTGCGCACGGTGGAAAAGGCCCGCACCGCAGGGCTTGACGTGGAGGTGGGCGGCAGCGCCGTGCAGGCGAAGGACGAGGGCTCCGGTATGGAGGTGGTGGGCATGGCGATCGCCGCACTCGTCCTCGTGCTCACCTTCGGGTCGCTGGTGGCCGCAGGCCTGCCACTGATCACCGCGCTGCTCGGCGTCGGCGTCGGCGTCTCCACCATCAACGCGCTGGCCCACACCCTCGACCTGGGGGATACGACGTCCACCCTGGCGCTGATGCTCGGCCTGGCGGTCGGTGTCGACTACGCCCTGTTCATCGTCACCCGCTACCGGGCCGAACTGGCCGAAGGCCGTGAGCGGGAGGAGGCGGCCGGCCGGGCCGTCGCCACGGCCGGCTCGGCCGTCGTCTTCGCCGGTCTCACCGTCGTGATCGCCTTGGCGGGCCTGTCCGTGGTCGGCATCCCGGTACTGACGAAGATGGGCCTGACCGCGGCCGCAACCGTCGCCCTCGCCGTGGCCGTCGCCCTCACCCTGCTGCCGGCACTCCTGGCCATGGCGGGCAAACGCATCGTGGGACGGCGCGCCCGCAAAAAGCCGCCCGCACACACCACGTCCACGAAGCCGACCATCGGGGCCCGCTGGGCACGTTTCGTGCTGCAGCGGCCCATCGTGGTCATGGTCATTTCCGTCATCGGCCTGGGCGCCCTCGCGATACCGGCTGCCTCCTTGAAACTCGGCCTGCCCGACGAAGGGGCCATGCCGACCACCACCACGCAGCGCAAGGCCTACGACCTGCTCTCTGCCGGGTTCGGCCCCGGCATCAACGGCCCGCTCACCCTCGTGGTCGATGCCCGGGGCAGCAAGGACGCCAGGAGAGCAACACAGAAGGTCACCTCGACGGTCAGGGCGCTGGACGCAGTCGCTGCGGTCGGGCCCGCCGCCTTCAACCAGGCGCACGACACCGCGGTCGTCACCGTGGTACCGGCCACCAAGCCGGGCAGCGTGCAGACGGAGAACCTCGTCCGCACCATCCGCGCCACCAGTGCCGACCTGCAGCACGTCACGGGAGCCCGCACCCTCGTGACCGGACCGACCGGCATGAAAGTCGACTTCTCCCACAAAATCAACGGCGCCCTGCTGCCCTACCTGGGCATCACGGTCGGCCTGGCGTTCCTGCTGTTGATGCTCGTGTTCCGGTCCGTGCTCGTCCCGCTCAAGGCCGCCGCGGGATTCCTGCTCTCGATCGGAGCATCGCTCGGAACAATCGTCGCCGTCTTCCAATGGGGATGGCTCGCCGACGCCCTCGGCGTCCACCAGAGAGGGCCGATCGTGAGCACCATGCCGATCTTCATGGTCGGTATCGTCTTCGGACTCGCCATGGACTACGAGGTCTTCCTCGTCACGCGGATGCGCGAGGCCTACACCGCCGGACAGACACCACGCGAAGCGATTGTCACCGGCTTTAGCCACGGCGGACGCGTCGTGAGTGCGGCAGCCATCATCATGACGGCCGTCTTCGGCAGCTTCATCACCTCCAGCGACCAATCCGTCAAAATGATCGGCCTCGGACTCGCAACCGCCGTCCTCCTGGACGCCTTCGTCGTCCGCTTGACCATCGTGCCCGCCATCCTCGCCCTCCTCGGCAACGCCGCCTGGTGGCTACCGGCATGGCTGCACACCCTCCTGCCCAACATCGACATCGAAGGAACGAAACTGCACAGCCAGCGCGGCACCCTCACCCCGATCCCGCATGCCCGCGAAGGGGATACCGAAGGCGACAGGCCGCGCCTTTGACCCCTAGCGTGCCTACCCGGCCTCCCGCGGGGCCGAGCCCTACGACCGTGCGTCGGGTCCAGCAGGCCCCACGAGCAGTCCACGGCCTTGGCCCGCGGGATCATCCGGTCCTGGACGAGCTACCTCACTGTCCGCCCAAACCGTTCTTCCCGCTCTGTCCCACGGGTGTGAGGGGGGCACGCGCAAACGGCCACGTGCCCTGCCTGCCTGTGCTGCGGGACTCGCGTACTCCGTCCCCCCGAGCGGGATCCGCACACAGGGCGACACACCACCTCTCCCCCGCTGTCGGCGAAGCCGCTCGGCGAAGGAAGCCTGCCCGACACGCTCAAGGTGCGAGGGCGCTCACGCGCGTCATCAAGAAGCGCGCTCTCACACACCTCCGCAACGGCCCACCGGGTTGCTCCCACGGAGCAGTTACGGGGCAGCCCGTAGCCGAGCACCCCTCTTGTGCGCCAGGGTTTGCGTGATCCACTGCGCCGAACGGGATGTGAGCTTTCACACTCATCACCAAATTGCCACCCGGTATCCACGTGCGGCAGAGTTCCACCCCTGCCAGGCCCCGCATACGACACACCTGTACCCCCAGCGGTACGGCACCTCAAAAGCACCACAGCCAACTTCACAGCGCCGTCGTCTGCCGCCCGAGCACCACGCGGCCGCCCCCGACAAGGGGGTTGCCCACCGGGCCCGTGCCTCCCGTGACCCCGCAGTTGGGAGGCCAGCGTCAAGGGGCACGATTGCGTCCGCCCCGGTCACCCAAGCGGACGATGCTGGAAGGAAACTACGTGAGCCGGATTTCGGTCCGGGGATTCGCAGTGGCCTCGGCCACCGCGGTCACCGCTGTCGGCGCCGTCACTGGTGTTGCCTCGGGCAGCACCGGGCAGCCCTCGAGCGACGCCGAGGCAACGGCAAGCGACTCGATACTCCTCGCTGACCTGCCCACGGGTCAGCAGGCCCAGGTCCAGACCGCGTCGCTGACGCAGCAGGCCGACGCACAGGCCATCGCCGCGGACGCGAGCGCGAAGAAGGACGCCGAGGAGTCGGCCCGCAAGCAGGCGGCCGCGGACGCGATCGCCAAGCAGAAGGCCGAAGAGGCTGCCAAGGCGCGCAAGGAGGACCAGGCCAAGGCCAGCCGCAGTGCGTCCAGCTTCGCCGTCCAGAGCTCTTACACCGTCGCGCAGATCCAGGCGATGGCCCGTCAGATCGTAGGCGCGAACCAGTTCCAGTGCTTCAGCAACATCGTGGACCACGAGTCCAGCTGGAACTACCGCGCGGTCAACGCAGGCTCCGGCGCCTACGGTCTCGTCCAGGCCCTGCCCGGCTCCAAGATGTCGTCCGTCGGCTCCGACTGGCAGACGAACCCGGCCACACAGATCAAATGGGGCCTCAACTACATGAACCAGTCCTACGGCAGCCCCTGCCAGGCCTGGTCGTTCTGGCAGGCCAACCACTGGTACTGAAGCCCACTCTCCGCTCGGAAGCGGAGCACAGCCCCCACGAAGCCCCTCGCCGTCCAACGGGTGAGGGGCTTCGGCCGTATACACCCGCGAGGCCCCACCGTGTATGCCGGGACCACAGACACGAGAGAACCGGCACCGAGCCCACGCACGCCCGGGAGCCGAAGTAAGTGCGCCGAACGAGATCATGTACACGCTGGAGACCCTTGGCGCTGATCACCGCCACCGGCGCACGTCTCATCCCGAGACGTCACAGCCGAACCGGACCGGCGCGGTTGGGCAGGTACAGCCGGAGCGCTCTGGGCTGGCGCTGGATCCTGAGCCGGGAGCGGCGCCGGGAGCGCGAGCATGAGCTCCGGCTGCTGCCCTGCGCCCGGGCACTCATCATCACCACCTGGCTGGCGGGCGAGAATTCCCGCCACTGCCCCGCGGTACGGGACACACTTCAAACGCTGGGGAACGCCGCCTTCGATGCCGACTTGATCGGCGCTTGGGACAGGTTGAGGCGTCCCTGCACCTTGGAGAACCCCGGTGGGCACTACCGGTTCGGCCTGCCGTACTGCTGAGACGGGGGGTGCCTTCCGCCCACCCTCCTCCCCCGCTGGGATACGAGGTGCTGCACAGCGCGCCACGGCTGACCAGCAGGTGGTCGTAGGTAGAATCCGGCACACCGGTCGGCATGCTGTCCTCAGGCCGAGTTCATGCCCTCCGCAGTGGTAGCAGGCGATCACCGCCATGAGCTCGATGAACCGTTGGTCGCAAACCTGCGCGGTCATGACGAACTGTAGTCCGTGACCGTCCTTTTCCATCGGAGTCCAGCACCCGGCACTCATATTGGCCCAACGTCGCTGTGGGGGCCGGGCCCACTACGACGATGCGCAGATCGGTCATTACCTCTCGCCGCATCGGTCCGAGGTCGTAATCGACGACCTCCACACCATGCCTCGTGAAGATCGCCCGCACGTGTGACGCAAAGGGCTTGGGCCGACTGCCCTTCCTCACTCACCGCGCGATCACCCCAGACCTGTTGGCGGCCACCATCCGTGTCCGGGAGGTTCGGTTCCCGGCACAAAGCGCGTCCGATCTCGGCGCCGAGCGCACGTTCGCGTGGCTGATGCATTCGCGCCGGCTGGCCCGGGACTACGAGACGCTGTCGGCCAACAGCGAGGTGATGATCCAGTGGTCGATGCTGCACGCACTGGTTGACCGACACTAGCTACAGCCTTACAGTAGTGTCGCGGCCTATGAGGAGGAGTGACTCGATGGCCCATACGCGCACTGACGTTGAATTCCGGGCGCAGAGGGATGTGGCCCTGCGTGGTTGGCTGTATCACAACATGCGGCTCAGTGCGAACGGCTGTCGAAGTACGGAATTCTGTTGGCCTTAGGATCAACCTAAAGTTGAGGGAGGTCTCGCATGGTGCAGTGGATCGCTACAGAGCGAATTTCCGGACTGGTTCCGGCTCCAGGAGGATTGGCCTTTGTCCAGGACCTCTTGAACTCTTCCTCTGACGGCCTAGTAGGTCCCAGACACACTCACGATGATCTTCTGTCTGACATCACATCTGCGCGGAACTGGCTGACTTCGGCGGGAAGGGCGCTGAGTGCGTCCTCCGGACTCGATTTCTCGCTGCCATCGTTGCCCGAGGAAGACCTCCCGGCTCTCAGGGAACTGCGAAGCGAGCTCCGACTACTCGTTTCCGGGCAAGCAGACGCAGGCGCTGATCAATCCGCCCCTCCGTCCCGACTTCGCTCGGCCGCAGTGACAGTAGCGACGACCTCGGGCCCTTCGTTTGTCGCCCTGCCGAACGGATACGGCTGGCACTGGGTAGCTTCTGCGGTTCTTGCGGAATCCTTCAATGCACAGAAGGAGGGTACGTGGCGACGGCTAAAAGCGTGCCGAAATCCCGCATGTGTAGCCGTGTTCTATGACCGGACACGGAACAACATTGGGGTCTGGCACAGCGTCCGGTCATGTGGAAACCCGGCCAACCTACGCGCGTCGCGGGCCCGCAAGCGGGCGTCCGCGGAAGATCGTGCCATCTGAATTTCTAGGGTTGTGAGCAGGTCAAATCGCATATTTGACATCCGCTGCATCAGCCTCCAAGGCGTGTAGCACGCCCTACCCACGGCATCACGTCATCCATAACAGTCGGACATATGGCTCGCCGGTCACGCCCTTGACGCCGACGCAGCGGCATGGAAGTCCACCGTACATATCGCATGTCGACTGCGCGTCCTCATCGCCGCTCACCCACCTTGCCCTAATGCTCCAAGGACGATTTTAAGCACCTTCACCTCGGCGCCAGGATCATTGGCGATCCAGATACGAACCAGGTCCAGGACTATTCCACCTGTGCACTGCGCTTTTACCCATCGTGCGTCTTATCAATCACACCCGCTTCCGGGCTTGCTATTACGGTCCTGGGTGTAAGTTGGCTATAGTTTCCATTAGTCAGATTGACGAATATGGCGCCCGGTTCTTCATACCTAATCCCTGGAGTAGTCCGAGCTCAGTGACCTGTCGTTATTGTCTACCTGCGCGGATGACATACGGAGGCCGCTGATCCATCTGGCTGACTCGTCGACTGCGCCGCGTCGTCCGTTATATCGATTCCGACAGCGGTATTTGCTCGCATAGCTGTTGCGCCGTAGGAAGTCATCCCCAAAACCATCGATCACTCATTAAGAGGTAGTCATGTCTACAAACAGCGCTCTCGCGTACGAGGTTTTCACCGCCGACCCGATCCCGCTGAACGTTCCTGAACTGGTCCCCAACGGCGACCGGCGGATGTTCTCGCCCCTGTCCATCACGCTCATCCACGGCGAGCGCGACGCCGTACTGGTCGACCCGCCCATGACCACCGTTCAGGGCGAGGCGGTCGCTCAGTGGGTTGAGGCCAGCGGCAAGAAGCTGACCCATATCTTCGTGACCCACGGTCACGGTGACCACTGGTTCGCCGCCAACCTCCTGGCCGAGCGGTTCGGCGCCCAGGTCGTTGCGACGGAGGGCACGATCAAGCAGATGCACCACAACGTGGCGATCCGTCCGGGCTTCTGGGACAAGCTCCTCCCCGGCCAGATCCCCGACTCTCCCGTCACGGCTGTCACTGTGCCCAACAACCGCTTCACGCTCGAAGACCATGAGGTGGTGATCGTCGAGGTCGGCCACACTGACACCGACGACACCTCCGTCCTGCATGTCCCCGACCTGGATCTCGTGGTCGCCGGCGACGTGATCTACAACGGCGTGCACCAGTTCCTGGTGGAAGCCAAAAATGGCGGCCTGGATGCATGGCGTCGCGCCATCGACACCGTCGAAGCCCTCCAGCCCCGCTGGATTGTCACCGGTCACAAGAACAAGGCACTCGACGACGACGCGACGCGCGCCATCAAGGAGACCCGGCAGTACCTCAACGCCACTGATGAGCTGCTCCCCCAGCACGACAGCGCTCTCAGCTTCTTCAACGCCATGCTGGAGCTGTTCCCCGAGCGCCTTAACCCCGGTGCTCTGTGGAACGGGGCGGCTGCACTTTACTCCTGAGCTCCCGGTCACAGACAGCGGCCGCAGGAGTGCCATGACGTCCCGGCTTTGAGGTTGTCTCATTCGGCCAGGCCAGCCAGTTGGTTGTGTCGTCGGCCGGACCCAGCCGGATCGCATCCAGCACACGGTCCATGATGTCCTCCCGGTCTCCAGCGCGGCGACGAAGGAGTAGGGCCAGCCCGGGATGAACTGATCGGCGCTGCGGCCGCGGCCGTAGAGGTGGCAGAACAACCGGTCCGGGCTGGTCGGGGCGTCGGGACGCAACCAGTTGCTGACGTCGACGGCGAGCACGATCCTCCCGTCGGCGGCACGCGGCAACGGCGTGGAGGCCAGCAGCCGCCGCAGACGCCGCGGTTCCAGCCATCCGTGGTTGACGGCGTCGTCCACCGGAGGGATCGGCGGAGTCGTGCCGGTCGTGCCGTCGTCCTCGCGTACGGTGATCGTCGCGAAGTCGTTCGCGCCGAGGACCGCATTGGTCGAGACGGAGACCGCCGTCTTGAAGGCGGTGCTCGGGGCGGCGCCGGGGAGGGTGTCGCCGGTGATCGGGAACGGCACCGCCACACAGGTGCTGCCCGGATGGAAGGTGACCTGGGACATCACCGGGCCCAGCGCGCCGGTCGTGGCGCCCAGCACGGTCAGGTAGGTCGTGACCGGCACCGTGCTCGGCCGGGACAGGTAGACCGCGACCTTTGCCGTGGACAAACCCGAACCCTCCTCCGCCGACGTCGAGTCGACGTTCACCGTGGGGCGGGAGTGGGAGTGCGGGGTGCCCATCAACGGAGTGTCGAAGGACAGGTCCGAGAGGACGCCGAGGTGTCAGCCCGCAAGCAGGCGGCCGTGGAACTGCTGCCGCTGATCTGTCGGCGTCGACCGGGTCGGCGTTCAACAGCGAGTCCGGAGCCATCGACTCGCGCACGACCTGATCGGGGTGCCACCGGCCGACTGGCTCAACTCCCCTACTGGGCCCATGTTCGTCACCCCAAGCAGAAGACCACTGTTGTACTTGGCGGTCGTACCGGCCTCTGGAGGACCTCATGGACCGCCGTCGAGGGGCCAGCAGCACACGCCCACGGCACCGTGAGGCGACATGATAAAGCAGGCCCCCGAGGGGAGGAACGTCACATGAGTGCAGCCGCCGACTACGAGACGGGCATTGACCCCGAGCGGGCCCTGAAGTACGCCGTTCAGCACATGCATGGCGACCGCGTCGAGATCATCGAAGGAGCCATCGAGCCCGTGTCACCTACCTGGGACCACGAGGCGGCAGCCGAGGCGATCCGTGACCAGATCAAGCCGCGGGTGCGGGAGCTGAACTGCGTCACCGGCTCGGGAAATCTGGACCTTCCTGGTTCGGCGAACTGGTACGTGCCCGACATCGCCGTGGTGCCGCTCGATGTCGCCAAGGGTGGCGGCGCCCTACTGCCCGATCAGACGCTTCTCGTGGTCGAGGTGACGTTGGAGTCCAACGCAGACACGGACCGTATCGTGAAGCGCCGTCGGTACGCCGAATACGGGGCGCCGCTCTACCTCCTGGTCGACCGGATGGAGCGCAGCGTCACCCTGTTCTCGGATCCCGGGCGCCTCGGCTACACGAAGGCGGACGGACCGCACCCCTTCGGCACGAGGCTGCAATTGCCCGCTCCGTTCGGAATCGACTTGGACACGAGCAGCCTGTAGCCGCAAGGTCCCCTCCCCCGGCGCGTCAACCCTATCCCGCTGAGATGCAGACGCCGCGTCCGCACAGTCAGGATGCCGAGGGCGGGCTCCAGCCCGCTGTCCAAAGGACCGAGCGCAAGGCTGCGGCTAGCATCCACGACACCGTGGCTGTGCAGGACCGGTACGGCTCACCCTCACCCGCCACGATGGAGGCCATACCTGGCGCCTGGCCGACACCTGCGCCGCGGCGACAAGCAACACGGCCATCGTGCCGGACACCCTGGTCAGACCAGACCGACCACGTCCTTCCAGTTGCTCGACCACTCCGCCACACAGCGGGACCCGGCGCAGGAAGCGGAGGGCGGAGCTGGACACGTCCACGCCCGACGGGTAAACAAGCACGTGAAGCCTCCGGTGGAGACGGTTCTCTTGGTCGAAAACCCATCTACCAGGGGCTTCACCACGTTGTGAGCCCAACTTCAATGCCAACTCGACGAACTCACTTCATCTTGACGAGCCGAACTCAGTAGTGCCTTCTTGCACACGACAGGAGCGTTGGATGGCTGTGGGAGCGTGTTGCCAGTGTTCCGTCCGGGTTCAGGGATACCAAAGCGAGAATCGTATGATGCATGGTGTGACCGAGAGATTCTGCGCTCCGCATGCCGTTGCGTCTGGCGTGGCTCCTGTTCAGCAGCGGGGGCGGCATCGGTGACCGTGCCAGTGACTCCGCCTCGCCCGATCGATGTCCTCTCGGCTTTCCCGGAGCTCGCCGACCACGCGAGGACGGCGGTGCGATTGCACCCCGAACCGGATTGCCCGGGACCGTATGACAGCTCGATCGGTGGACCACTGGCTTGGCCGGCTGATGAGGCGTGGCCGACCTGCCCGGGCGGTAAGCACCTCAAGCACCGCCCTCCGCATCGGCCCGACAACGTCCGTGGTGAACGGTCGACAACGCAGTTCGCCTACCGTGGCGAGATCACCTGGGATGAGATCCCTGCGGACGCAACCTGGCCCATGCTGCCGGTGATGCAGGTGTACGCACGCGACGTCCCCTGGTTCGACGGCTTTCCGAAGGACGCGGACGTGCTGCAGATCCTTTGGTGTCCGTTCCAGCACTACTACGAAGGCGCGACGGTGCCCTACAACGGCATCGCCGCCCCGTTCGTTCATGTCCGCTACCGCAGCAGCCGCGACCTTTCAGGCGGCTTCTCGACGCCCCCCGAGCCCCTTGCCGTCGGGGAGCCCGGCTACCTGCCGTCACCGTGTCTGCTGCGCCCGGAGCCGGTCACCGAGTACCCCCACGCCGGCGCCCTGGGTGAGGAGTTCGAAGCACGGGTCCAGGAGTGGGAGACGGCTGCCTTCGACGACATGGACCCCGAAGACTACGAACCCCGATTCCGCTGGGAACTCACGACCGCTCCGGGCTGGAAACTCGGCGGCCACGAGCCCTGGAACTACCAGGGCTATGGCGGACCGGTGCGGTGCCACTCGTGCGGCAGCGAGATGCGGTTCGTCGCAGCAGCGGCCAGCCTTGAATGGGACGGCGGCACAGCGAGCTGGGCCCCGGCTGAATTCCTTGACGAGCCGGTGCACCGTCGGCGGCGTCAGGAACCGACAGACGTGCGGCTCGGCAGCAGTGAGACCATGCGCATCTTCACCTGCCCTGTTTCACCGGAGCACCCGGTGATCAGCGATCTGCAGTAGTAGCGTCCCGCAGACGTCGACGGGCCGCGTGTGCACTCATGCGGCTGTTTTCCCCTGCTCGAACGAGGACCGTCTTTCAAACCGGGCTGGACGCGGACCTGTGGCTCTCATGCTGTGCCGCGGGAACGGAAGTAGCGCCGCGTCAACCGTAGGACGAAGAACAGGACCGTGATGGCCAACGCGAAGTCGAGGGCGTCAGCGAGTTCGACGACGAGGTATGGCGCATGCAACAAGCTGGGCGCCTTGGCACCGATCATCGCCAGGCCTACCAGCAGAGGGAGCCAAGCCCAGAAGAAACGGATGCCCTGGTTGGGGCTATGTCCCTTCGAGACCAGGAGGCGTTCCCACCACCGGCTGCCGAGACTTCCGAGAACGAGGAGACAGCCCATCACGACTACCGACCAGTCCATCCACCGCAGCATCACGCCTCCTTGATCAACGGATCATCCTCTCGAGGCAGGCTGCATGCAAGAGCTGCGTCATGAAGCAGTACTCCAGTCGTCAGTTCACTATCCCGCAGGTCAGAAGTCTGCGTCAGACCGAGCAACCTGATGGGCTGTCGCGTGTGGTAGGGGGTGGCGCAGGTCCCCCGGGGCGCTGTCGTTCTACTTACAAGACGGTCTGTAGCCGGAAGAGTTGGGCGAGGCGCCGTTACGGTTGATTCGTCGATGGTTTTGCGCAAGGGCGCACGCAGCCAACTTGCCGGCAGCAGAAAGCCGGATCGCCCGCCTACTCCCTGGCGCTAGCCAGGCCCGACATCAACTGATACGGCACCTTCCACATGGACAGGGAGTGCTCAACCTCCTACTGCCGTTTCGCGCACACCGCCCCTCGGACGTCTCCTCGCTTGTGCAGGCCGGAGCAGCTGGCCACAAGTGCCCCGGCTGATTGCCATCACCATCACGGCGGTGGAAGCTTCGACAGCCCGTACCGCCGTCGGTGTCGCCGTCGAGGTCAGTCGCCGACGGAGTACCGGCTGGTGATCGCGACGCGGTTGAAGGCGTTCATCACGGTTGCCAGCCAGGCGATGGCCGAGACCTGGTCCGCGGTGAGTACGGCCGCGGCGGCGTTGTAGTCCTCGTCGCTGACGTGTCCGTCCGGCACGCGTGTGATCGCCTCGGTCAGGCGGAGGGCGGCGCGGTCGGTTTCGGAGAAGTAGCCGGTCTCCTCCCAGCCGGGCAGCACGGCGATCCGGTCGGGGTTTTCGCCCTTCTTGAGGGCGTCGCGGGTGTGCATGCGCAGGCAGAACGCGCAGCCGTTGATCTGGGAGGTACGGATCTTCAGCAGCTCGACCAGAAGCGGGTTGAGGCCCGCCGCTGTGGTGGCCTTTTCCACCTCCGAGGATAGGGCGATGAGGGTCTTGTAGGCAGCCGGATGCTGTTCGCCGATGTTGATGCGCTGTGGGTCGGTCATGGTTCCTTCGATCCGTTCGTGTGCCTTGGCCGTGTTTTTCGGCGCGTCTTGGTAGCGCGTGTTGTGCGGGCCGGCAGCGGCAGAGATCGGGGTGTTGCTGCCAGCTGCGTGCGCTGGGCTATGACTTCGGGTCGTCGACCTTGAGCTTGTCTCCGGTGTTGGAGACGAAGACGACCAGGAGCTTGGCCGGCTTGGTCCGGCTGGGGTTCTCGGTGAGGACGTGGTGGGCGCCCGGCTGCTCGATCCAGTTTTCGCCCTGGTGGTAGGTGGTGACAGGCTTGTCGTCGACCTTGCTGCGCACGGTGCCTTCGAGGACGTAGGCGTAGACGAATGCCTGGCCGTGCCGGTGCGGCAGTGCGCTTATGTTGGGTGGAAAGGCGACGACTGCTGAGGTGAACGTCTTGCCTTTCACATTCGGAAGGGCGTGCTGGAGCAGCGGTGTGAGGGTTTCGGAGTTTTTCGATGCCGCGGCCGCTGCAGGTGCCTCGGCGTGGGCGGGCTGCTCGGAGGTCGAGCAGGCCGTGGCCGCGGTCAGCGCGGTGACAGCCAGGAGGCCGGCGGCGATTCGCATTCCGATCACGATGGGGCTCCTGACTCAGTCTTCCGTGACGCGGATGATCGTCCTGCCCGGGGTGTGTTTGCCAGGGGCGAGGGCGTCGGGTGCCTCGGCGAGCGGCCGCACTGCACCGACGACCGGCTTGAGCCGGCCGTCCCTCAGCCGTACGGCGAGATCGGCGAGCCGGGCGCGGTCGGGCTCGACGACGAAGAAGACTGCCCGTCCGTCCTGGGGCTGGACTTTGGGCGGCATGACGATGGTGACCAGTGTGCCGCCGGCCCGGACCAGGGCGGCCGAGCGGTCGAGGATGTCCCCGCCGATCGTGTCGAACACGACGTCGGCCTCGCCGGCGTCCTCCAGCTTCTCGGTCTGCAGGTCGATGAAGGTGTCGACACCGAGTGCGAGTGCCCTGTCCCGGCCGGAGGCCCGGCCGGTGCCGATGACGCGGGCGCCGGCCTCGCGGGCGAGCTGTACCGCGATCGAGCCGACGGCGCCCGCGGCGCCATGAATCAGCACGGTCTGGCCTGTGGTGAGGCGGCCATGGTCGAACAGGCCCTGCCAGGCGGTCAGCCCGGAGATCGGCAGCGCGGCTGCCACGGTGTGGTCGATGTCCGCCGGCAGCGGGGCGACGTTGCGGGCCTCTACCGCGGTGTACTGGGCGAGCGTGCCGTCACGGGTCCAGTCGGCCAGGCCGAACACCCGCTGTCCCACGCTCAGGCCGGTGGTGCCGTACCCCAGCTCTACCACGACACCGGACAGCTCGTGCCCGGGCACGCTCGGCGTCCGGTCGCGGCCGGCGCGATCGGTCCACGTGGCGGGCCAGTCCAGCTCGCCAGGGGTGAAGCCGGCGGCGTGCACCTGCACGATGACGTCGTTCTCAGCCGCATGGGGGTAGGGGATGTCCGTCAGGGACATTCCGGCAAGACCGGCGTCACGATCTTGCACAGTGATGGCTTGCATACAGGTCCTTACCGGGGAGGGGCGACCTGAGCGCGCAGCACGCTCGCGTATTCGTTCGTCGCCCGTTTGGCGTTCTCATCAGGCAGACGAGGCAGCCCCTCCGGGTGTGACAACTCAGACGCGCATGAGCTTGTCGGGATTGACGACCCTGCGGTACGCGGTGATCAGACCATCTGTGATCTGCACCGTGTCGACGGAGTAGACCCGGCCTTCCCGGCGGAACACGAGGGCGAGCTCGCCGCCGACCTCGGCAAAGTCAATGCGGTCCGGATGCCACTGGCGCCCCACACGCACCATGACCTCGGCGACGCGTTCGCCGCCGTGGATGAGCTTGCGTGCCGCGGAGATCTTGCCGCCGCCGTCGGTGACGTAGACGGCGTCGGGATGCAGCAGCCTGACCAGGCCGGCCAGATCCCCGGCCTCGTACGCGGCTCGGAAGACCGTGAGGATGCGTTCGCGCTCCGCCTTCGACGCCTGCGGCGTGGACTGCTTCGCTTTGGCCACCCGCCGACGTGCTCGCGAGGCGAGCTGCCGGGCATTCGGCACGGAGACGTCCAGCACTTCGGCGATCCGTCCGAACTCAAGTTCGAAGACGTCGTGCAGGACAAAGGCCACCCGTTCCGGCGGACTCAGCTCTTCCATGACCAGGAGCATCGCCGAACTGACGGACTCATCGACCAGTACCGGCTGCGATGCGTCCGGCCCTGTCAGCAACGGCTCCGGCAGCCACGGCCCGACGTAGGTCTCCCGGCGGAAACGCGCACTCTTGAGAACGTCGTACGACCGTCGCGCGGCCACCGTCACAAGCCAGGCATGCAGATCACCGACGTCCTGCAGATCCGCTCCGGCCGCACGCAGCCACACGTCCTGGGTCACATCCTCGGCATCGGCCACGCTCCCCAGCAGCCGGTAGGCCACACCGAAAACCGCGGGCCGGTGCCTCTCCCAGTCGCCTCCGAGCGGGTCCGCCTGCTCAGACCGTCCGGGTCCGTGCCCGTCACCCATACAGATCCCAGCCTCCTTCAGCTTGCGGAACCAGCGTAGCTATTCGAACCCAGCATCTTCGAAGACGGGCCTTCCGCCGTGAAGGTGGGGTGGCGTGGCATGCGTGGCTGGCGGAGCCGATTCCGGGGGCTTTGTGTCGGATCTCGTATCGGCCGGTATGCCCGGGCCAGGAATCGCTGAAGGTGTGGTCGTGGCTGGTATCGGCGCACGCAGCCGCCAACAACGGGCCCGTCTCCGAATGCTCCGCGCCATCAACGCCCGTGCGACGGGCTGCGATTTGTCCCGCCTGCACGGCTGGCGCATGGCGGAAGCGCACGCACAGTGCGAGGGCGGTACGCGACGCCGAGCTGAAGACACAGATCAGCCGCGTCCACGCCGATAGCTTCTTCGGCGTGGACGGAGCCCGGAAGGTATGGCGGCAGCCACCAGCCCCAACCGGCGGCTGGAGTGAACGCGTAGAGCCTCCACCGACCCCGGAGCGGTTCACTCTTCCCCCACAGCTGTGGCATGTGCACAATCAGGACCAGGCTATGACTGTAGGGGGGCGGGTGGCTGACTCAGGAATCCCTGTTGCGCTTGTCGGCTTGGGGGGAGCGGTCGTCGGGGCCGCGGCTGTGGCGTTAGCTAGCAAACTCACCGGAGACGCCACCTTCAACTCCGCACTTCTGAGTCAATTAAACTCGTACCAGGCAGGCCTAACGAACTTCTGCAACCCCTACGTGGCAGCCGGTTTCCGCCTACAACCGGTCCTGTCGGGGGCCACCCCAGAAGTGCCATGGCTCCCCCTCATGCCGGAACTACCGAACATTCCACCTCCTTGGGCACCTATGTGCCTCAACCCACAGAGACTCTTCCAATTTCCGCATGAAATGCGGAGAAAAGCCCACTATTTAGATGAGCGAATTCCAGCACACCAGGCGCGATTCACCCCTTTTCTCGATCCTCTGACGCACGGGATGGTTCAGCAACTGCACGGCGACACGGCAGCTGTTGTCGACCTGTACACACGGGAGTTCAACGAACTTCTAAAACGGGGCCTTGGCGTGAGATAGGGCGGTCGCACGTAGCGAGCCTCATTCTCACCCCGTTCGATGACGATAGGGGCTCCGGGGCTTGTGGGGGCGGCGGCCGGTCAGTGGCCGTCTCGGTGCGTGTGTGCCTCGGCCAGAAGGAGGTAGCTGCTGGCGGTCCAGGTGTAGGCGCGGTCGCGCAGGCCCGTTCCGGTGAGGGCGTCGAAATTCTCGGCGAAGCCGTGGGTCTCGCACAGGGCGCGGAAGCGGGCACTGATGTCGTCAGCGAGGCGCTGATGACCGGCGCGGCGCAGGCCGTCCTCGACGAGGACGGTGGCGGGGGCCCAGATCGGGCCGCGCCAATAACCGTCGGCGAGGTAGTGCGGTGAGGTGGTCAGCTCGGTGGCCAGGCCGTACGGGGTCAGGTGGGCCTTGATGCGGTCGGCCAGCGTGCTGCTGACCGGGGCGGGCAGGTGCTCGCCCAGCACGATGGGCATGAGGTCGAGGAGACTGTCGCTACTCCAGGTGTCCCCGGTCCCGGCACTTCGGGTGACGAACCGGTCACCGGTCCAGAGCTGGTCCAGCAGCGCCGTCTGTATCTCCTCGGCCACCCGAATCCACCGGCTCACCTCGTGCGGCCGATCCAACTCCTCGGCCAGAGAAGCGAGTTCGCGCAACTGGAGAACGAGGAAAGCGGCAAGGTCCGCGGTGACGACCATCCGCTCGGGGTCGAAGGTGGTGGCGTTGTCCCACCCGCTGTCGTTGCCGTGCTGGTAGTAGGGAAGTTCGGCACCGGGGGCGCGGCGGGCGGTGAGCCAGAAGTCGGTCCAGCGTGCCAACCGGTCATATGCCTCCATCAGTTCAGCCCCGGTGAGGGGCGTCGGCAGACGGCGGCGCAGGTGACCGAAGGCCCAGCCGTGGATGGGCGGCTTGACGAAGTTGCGGAGGACCTCGGAGTGGGTGACCGAGTCGGGCAGGGCTCCGCTGTCGTCCTGGTGGTCGAAAGGCAGGTGGAACTGGTCCAGCGCGAGCTCCGGGGCACCCGGTGCCAGGGCAAGGGCGTTGAAGCAGTGGTCCCAGCTCCAGACCTTGTCCATCCAGTGCTTAGACATCAGTACGCCGGGCCGGGTGACGAGACCGGTCGGGCGTACGGTCGCCGACCAGAGAACGTAGGCGGCGAGTTCGGCAGCCGGGGTGGCGGACGAGCGCCACGGGGCAACCGCGTCGACGAACTCCGCGAACCCGTCCCGCGCAAACTCCACGATGTCGTCGAAGGTCGCCGCGGATCTGTACGGCGGGCGGGCGGTGTCGAGTTCCTCGATCGCGATCTCCCACGCTCCGAGAGTGTCCGCGGCCACGGCGAGACCGCGGTCGGCGCTGCCGAGCGCCTGGTCTCCGGCCTCTTCCACGATGGTTCCGGCCAACAGCGTCACGCGGTAGCGGCGACCGGTCTCGTACGACGTGAACACATGGGCGCCCGCCGCCGCGTCGTGGAAGAAGTACGTGCCACTGAATGGGGTGAGGGTCCGTGCGGCGGCGAAGACTCCGAAGCCCGATTTGTTCCCCCGCAGCCGTACGGTGTCCGGGGACTCATACGCGAGCTCGACGCGTCCGCCGTCGCTGATCCAGCTGAGCAGACCCGGCGTCGCCTCGACACGAGTCGCAGCGCGGCCGCCAGTCGCGGGGTCGAGTGGCACAAGGCGCAGCACCGCGTGCATGCCGTTCTGGTGCGAGACAAGGTGGAGGTCCTCGGCGTACGTCTTCTCCGCGACCACGGGCGAGATATCGAACCAGGATCCGAAGGTGCTGAAGGGGATGTCGTGGACGGAAAAGGCCGGGCCGGGGGCGGCGGTCATGTGGCGTGACTCGTTTCTGGGGCAGGGGCGACGGTCGGCTGACGCACCGTCGGGTCGGTCGTCGTGCCGGAGTTGGAGGGGGAACTCAGTCCTTGACAGCACCGGCGGTCACACCGGCGGCGACATAGCGCTGGGCCAGCACGAGGATGACCGCAGCCGGCAGCGAGGCCACCACGGCGGTCGCCATGATGGCGTTCCACTCCTGGTTGTTGTTGCCGATGTAGTGATAGATGCCGAGCGTGATCGGCTCGTGTGCGCCTCCGTTGACCAGGGTGCTGGCGAAGACGAAGTCGGACCAGGACCAAAGGAACGCGAACAGGGAGACCGTGACGACCGCGTTGCGGCTGATCGGCAGGACGATGGACCAGAAGGTGCGCAGTGGCCCGGCTCCGTCGGTCCTCGCGGCCTGGAGGAGCTCGCCGGGGATGCCGGTCATGAACGCGGTGAAGATGAGTACGGCGAAGGGGACGGCCAGGGTGGAGTCAGCGACGATCAGGCCGGGCACGGACTGAAGCAGGCCCAGCTGGAGGTAGATGGCGTAGAAGCCCATCGCCATGATGATGCCGGGTATCATCTGCGCGGCCAGCAGGACGAAGCTCAGGACGCCGCCGCCGCGCGGGCGCAGCTTGGCGAGCGCATAACCGGCGGGCGCGGACAGGGCGACGGTCAGTACCACGGCGCCCAGTCCGATGACGAGGCTGGTGCCGAGGTAGGGCAACTGCTCGTCGAGGACGGTGCGGTAGCCGGCGAGGGTGCCGTGGACGGGGAACAGGTCGGGCGGGCTCTTGCGCATGTCCTGGTCACGGGTGAAGGACACATTGATCATCCAGTAGACCGGGAAGAGCATGACCCCGGTCAGCAGGATGCCGATCGTGGTCTTCACCCACCTACGGCTTCGGCTTCGGCTTCGGCTCATGACAGCCCCTGCTTTCTCTGCACCCGGACGTAGACAAGGCCGAAGACCAGGGCGGCGACCACCAGCAGGTTGCCCACGGCCGCGCCTGGGCCGAAGGCTGGCAGCAGGTTGCCGAAGCCGAGGTGATAGGACCAGGTGGCGAAGGTGGTGGACGAGTCCGCTGGGCCGCCCTTGGTCATGATCCAGATGATGTCGAAGACCTTGAGGGTGTAAACCAGCCCCAGGAGAAGGGTGATCGCGGACACCGGACGCAGCAGCGGGAACGTGACGCGCCAGAACCGCTGCCAAGCGTTAGCCCCGTCGATGGCGGCGGCCTCGTACAGGCTCGCGGGGATGGACTGCAGACCGCTGTAGAGGACGACCAGGTTGAAGGGGACACCGATCCAGATGTTCGCGATGATCACCGAGGTCAGAGACCAGGACGGCGAGGTCAGCCAGTTCACCGGGCCGATGCCGACGGCGTGCAGGGCGGCGTTGACGACACCTGACTCGCTGCTCAGCATCCACGACCATGTGGAGGCCGAAACGATCAGCGGCAGCAGCCACGGCACGAGGAACAGGGCGCGCAAAGTGGCGGAGAGCCGGAAGTGCTGGTTGAAGAAGACAGCGAGCGCGAGCCCGATGGCGTACTGGAAGACCAGGCACACGGCCGTGAAGACCGCGGTGTGCAGCAGGGCCGGGGCGAAGGTCGGGTCGGCGAAGACCTTTCGGTAGTTCGCCAGGCCCGTGAACGGCGCATCGCCCTGGACGAAGGAGCGAACGGTGTAGTCGCGCAGACTCAGGTCGAGGTTGCGGTAGAGGGGATAGGCGTAGAAGAGGGCGAGGTAGACGGTCACCGGGGCGAGGAAGGCCCAGGCGGCCCACTGGGTGGAGGTGATTCGGCGTTTCGCGCTTCGGGCCGGGGGCGGGGCGGCGGTCGCCGCCCCGCTCCGGGCGACCGTAGGCCGGTGGGCCTGGAGCTTTGTCGTGTGATTCATCAACGACCCTTGAAGTCAGCCTACTTGGCTGCGGACTGGGCCTCGGACAGCGCGTCCGTGGGCGACTTGGAACCGCTGAGGGCGGACTGGACTGCCTTCCACATCTGCTCGGAGATCTTCGGATACCTGGTGCCCAGGTCGTCACTGGTGCGGCCCTTGGCCGCCTTGACCGCGTCGACCCACGGCTTCAGCTCGGCGTTGGCGGCCACCTGCTTGTCCTGGACCTCGCTAGTGGGGGCCACGTAGGACAGCGTGGTGTCGGTGTTGTAGAGGTTGTCGCCGCTGGTCAGGCAGGTCTCCAGTTTCTGGGAGGTGGTGTATCGGCCGGTGTCCTTCTGGACCGGGACGGTCACGAACTCGCCGCCGGTCGGGGCCGATGCATTGCCTCCGGTTGCGCCGGGGATGGGCAGGACTCCGTACTCGAAGCCGGCCTTCTTGGCGTTCGCGAGCTGCCACGTGCCGTTCTCGCTGAACGCGTAGTCACCGGTGGCGAACTCCTGCCAGCTGGTGGTCTGGGTGTTGTTGAGCACCGAGTTGGGGGCGTAGCCGTTCTTCAGCCAGTCCTTCCAGAGGGAGAGGGCAGACACGGCCTGGGAGGAGTCGAGTGCGGTCAGCTTGGCGCCCGCGCCCCAGAACCAGGGCAGGAACTGGAAGCTACCCTCCTCCGTGCCGATCGCGGAGAAGGTGATGCCCTTCTTGCCCGCTGCCTTGACCTTCGCCAGCGCCGCCGTCAGCGACTTCCAGTCCTTGACCGAGGCGATGTCCACGCCGGCCTTCTTCAGCACCGCCTTGTTGTAGTAGAGGGCCAGGGTGTTGGCGCCGATCGGGGTGCCGTACGTCTTGCCGCCCGACTGGCCGGCCGCGAGGAGGTTGGCGTCGACCTTCGAGGTGTCCAACTTGTTCTCGTCGGTTGTGGTCAGCACGCCGGCCTCGGCCAACGTCGACACCACCGGGTTGTCGACGATGAGGACGTCCGGGGAGTTGCCCTGCTGCGCGGCCAGGAGTGTCTTGCTACCCAGGTCGCTGGTGTCGAAGCCAGTCCGCTTGATCTTCACTCCGGCCTTGGCACCGCACTGGTCCAGCAGCTTCGCCCAGTCCGAGCTCTTGGCGAACTGCGGGTAGGGGTCCCAGATGGTGTATGTACCGTTGCCGACGCTCTTGGTGTCGCTACTTCCGGAGTCGGAGGAGCAGGCGGTGGCGCTGACGGCAACGGCCAGGGCGGTCACGGCCGCGGCGGTCAGACGGCGCTGTCTGAAGGAGCTGTTCATCGCGAAGGTTCCTTTGTTTTGGACATGCGAATGCCGAGGCACGGGGTGGTGAGGGCAGGCGGGCCACGGCGCACGGCGCGGTCGGCGGTTCGGGCGTCGGTGCGGAGCTACGCGGGTGCAGTCAGGGCGTGGTACCGGATCCGGTCGGCCCGGTGCTGGCCCTCAAGGAGATCGGAGGCACGAGGAGAAGGTGCCGAGGGGGCGCATCAGGGTGGTCGAGCCGCTCGACGAGAAGAGCAACGGCATGTCTGCCCATCTCCTCCGCCGGTACGTCCGCAGCGGTGAGCTGCGGGGTCACCGTCTCCGCCCACCGAGCGGCCACGACCCCGGTGACGGAGAAGTCGCGAGGCACATGGCGGCCCGCCCGGGCGAGCCCTCGGTACAGACCGCCCAGCGCAGCCTCGTTCAGCGTGACAAGCCCTGTGGTCGCCGGGTCGTCGTGCAGGATCCGCTCCAGGCACGCCTGGCCCGACGCCGCGTCGTCCCCACAGCAGTACGTGCGGACCGTCAGCCCGCGCTCGGCAGCGGCCTTCGTGAAGCCGTCCAGGCCGCGGTGCGCGGACTCGTATCCGGCCCGCAGCAGTTGCTCGGGACGGTTGACGAAGGCGATCCTGCGGTGGCCGAGATCCGCCAAGTGGTGGACACAGGCCGCCGCCAGGGCGGTGTGGTCCAGGCCCACCCACCAGCTGCCCTCCGAGCGGGCGGTACGGCCGATTGCGACGGCCGGGAAGTCCAACTCGGCCAGGTGATCGACCCGGTCGTCCGCCAGCCTGATCTCCATGAGGATCGCGCCATCGACGCGGCGCTCCCCCAGCAACCGCTGGAAGGAACGGTCGCTGTCGACACCGCTCGGGGAGAGCAGCACGTCGTAGTCGTAGGCCGCGGCGGCCTCCACCACGCTGCCGATGAAGTCCAGCTGCATGCCGGTGTAGTGGTTGCCGGCCGGCGGGAAGACCAGGCCGATCGTGTTGGTCCGGCCGTTGGCCAGGGCACGCGCACTGGCGTTGGGTTGGTAGCCCAGCTCGTCGATGACTTCCTGGATCTTCCGGCGTGTGTCGTTCGAGACAGGGCGCTTGCCACTCAGCGCGTAGGACACGGTGCTGCGCGAGACACCGGCCCGGCGGGCGATCTCACCGATGTTCACAGGTGGCTCCTTGCTCGAACCGGTTCGACTCCTCAGTGGAGGGAGTGCTCGCCAGCCGCGAGGGGGTGTGGGTGGGGCTTTGATCGGGAGCCGGTCGTCGAACCGGTTCGCATGAAGTGAACGTAGGAACTGGCCGAATGCCTGTCAACGCCTTCGACGGCACTTTTTCGCGCCCCGCGGAAGGTGCCGTTTTCTTCCAGTCCAGGGGATTGCTGACCGGGGTTGCCGATGCTAGGTTCCCCGAACCGGTTCGATGAAGTGATCCTTCCGACGGCCGTAGAGGTTCTGCATCCTCCTCGTAACCGGTGGGCCTCGGGTAACCGCCGCTGGATGCCTGGGGGCGTGCCGTGAAGACAGTTGCACCAGAACGCCTGGGCAGATTCGCCGACGAGCTCGCAGTCCAGGAAACCACGGCGCGATAACGGCAGGGGACGGTCCGATCGGTGCTCACCGCGCCCGGCCGGGCATCCTGGCTTCTCGGCTGAAATACACTTGCCCAGTGGCCGAGAACCTGCCGCCCTGCCCCGAGTGCTCCAGTGCGTACGCCTAGGAGACGGGCCCGCTCCTGGTCTGCCCGGAGTGCGGGCACGAATGGTCACCGGCATCCGCAGAGCCCGCGGGGAACCCCGGGGACCGGGTGATCACGGATGCGGTCGGCAACGTACGTGCCGACGGCGACACGGTGACCGCGGGTCAAGACCTTGAAGGTCAAGGGCAGCCCGACCGGGATCAAGGCGGGCACCAAGGTGCGCAACATCCGCCTCGTCGACGGCGTGGACGGTCACGACATCGACTGCAAGGTCGAGGGATTCGGCCCCCTGCATCTCAAGTCCAGCGTGGTCAAGAAGGCTTGACCCGGTAGCGTGCGGCCGCTCCTACGACGGCGGCGGCACCGGATAACGGGTGTTCGCGCGTCCGAGGGCTGTGGCACGATGCCGCGACGATCTCCAGCTCGCCCATACCAGCCGTCGTTCCCGCAGGTCGGATGGCCCAGAATGCCCAGCCGTCGCTCAGCCTTCCCAGCGGCCTGGAGCTACGCCCCTGGTGCCCCTCCGATGCCGACGTCCTGATGGCCGCTGGCCAGGATCCGGCCATTCGTCAGTGGAACCGTCTGCTGGTGGAAACCCCGCAAGACGCGCGCCGCAGGATCGAGCGCATGCATGAGCGCTGCGGGCGCAGCACTTACGTGTGTGACGTGTGCCGTGTCTGCCCCGCGGGGGTGGGGGCTCGTAGGGGAAGGCGAGGAGTCGTGTCCGAGTTGCTCTGGGCTGTGTGCGTGCCGGAGCAGGGGAGCCGGCCCTGTCTGTTGGGTCCGCGTTGTGTGCGATGGGTTCGGTGAGCCGTCGGTCATGCCAAGTGGTTCAGCAGGGTGTGTGCTTCGTTCCTGGCGGTGGTCACCGCTGACTCGCTGAGTCCGCACAGCCGCAGGCATGACGACGCGATGGCGTCGGTGTCGGCTGCTTCCGGTTCACGGAAACGCCGTATCTGAATGACGACCTCCACCAGCTGGATCAGCAGTTGACCGAGCCGCTCGGCGGGCAGGCTGCCGACGACGCTCTCGGTTGCCGCCAGGGCGCCGAGAGTGCCGTAGCTTTTCTGCAGCCGGCCCCGTTCGGCGCGGAAGGCGTCGAATCGTTCGGCCCGTACTTCCGGCAGTAGGTAGAGCGTGCCGATGTTGTACGGGGTGCGGGACAGGGTGCGTACGTCCGTCGCGGCCACCGCGTAGAGCGCTGCGGCCGCTCTCGCCCGCTCGGGCACCGGTGCCTGGATCCGCTCCACCATCTCCAGGCTTGGCCGCACGGAGGTGGCCAGCAGCTCGGCGAGGATCTCGTCCTTGGTGGTGAAGTGGTAGTAGAGCGAGGCCTGCCTGATGCCCACCCGCTCGGCGATCATGCGGGTGCTGGTGGCGGCGATGCCGCGTTCGACGAAGAGCGCTCCGGCGGCGTCGAGGATCTGTTCCCGGGCAGAGGTGCGAGGGTCGGACGGCGGCGTGTGCCGGGGTCTTCCTTGGCGGGGACGCGTCGTCGTCATGGGCCCATCCTGCCACTCCTGGTGGTGGGCACCCGGCCGTTCCCGGCACGTGGGTGCCCGCCTTGGTGCCTTTGGTCAAGTGGACGTCAGATAGGCACGCCAGCCGCCGAAGTGGGTGATGTCGGGCGCGTTCTCGACGGCGTACGGCTCCACCAGGAAACCGCTGACATGGCGCCCGTCGGCCAGTTCGACGGTGCCGATGGTCATGGGCGCGGGAACGGCGGCGGTCAACGCCCCGAACCCTGCGGCCGGCAGCCGCCAGATCTCGCCCTCGATGGCTGTTCCCGTACCGCCGCCTGCGTGCGTGTCGCCGCCCGTCCCGGCGTGGGCGTCCGGCCCGCCCTCGGCGACTCTGACCAGGCCCGGTTTGGGCGGCTCGGTGGCCAGGGCGTGCAGCCGGTAGCCGCCGGCGGTGCGGGCCGGGCCCACCAGCGTGCCGCCCGCCTGCACCAACTGCGCGTTGAGCGGCTGCCCGGTGAGGTGGGCGCCGACCACGAACAGGTCGAGCCGAGGACTGGCGAACCGCTCGGCCAAGGCGGCCAGGGCGCGGTCGGAGAAGGCCGGGCCGGTGAACATCACGCCGAACGGCAGGCCGTCCACGAACCCGGCGGGAACGGCGAGCGAGGCGTAGTCCAGCAGGTTGGCGAAGTTGGTGAAGCGTCCCATCCGGGCGTTGGCGCCGATCGGGTCGGCCGCCACTTCCTCGAGGGTTGGGTGCCAGGTGGTGGTCGGGGTGAGGAGCGCCGAGCAGCCGTCGAGGGCCGCGTGTCCTGCGGCGCCGAGGGCGGCGAGCCGGGCGGTGTCGGCGGCCCAGTCGGCGGCGGTCTTCTCCCGGCCGGCCAGCACGATGGAGGCGACGCTCGGGTCGAGGTCCGTACCGATCAGGTGGCGGTGCTTGTCCAGGTGCTCGCCCACGGCGGCGTACCGCTCGGCGACGAACGCGCCGCCGTACAGCAGCTGCGCGGCCTGGAGCAGCGGGGTGACGTCGATCTCGACGATCTCCACCCCGGTGCTCGCCAGGCGGGTGACCGCGGCGTCGAAGGCCTCGCGCCAGCCGTCGGCCATGCTCTCCAGGTGCTGCGGAGCCGGGACGGCAACCCTGGGGCGCGCGGGTGGCGGCGGAAGCTGGGTGCCGGTGCGGGAGAGCGGGTCGGCCGGGTGGGGGCCCTCAACGATCTCCGCGGCGATGCGGGCGAGCCGCAGGTCGCGGGCGAAGACGGTCACGCAGTCGAGGGTGTAGCAGGCGGGGACCGCCCCGGTCACGGGCACCAGACCCTTGGTGGGCTTCACCCCGACGATGCCGTTGAGGGCGGCGGGCACCCGCCCGGAGCCGGCCGTGTCGGTGCCGAGCGCGATGTCGGCGATGCCCAGCGCGACCGCGACGGCGGAACCGGAGGACGACCCGCCGGAGATGCGGGCCGGGTCCCAGGCGTTGCGTACCGCGCCGTAGGGGCTGCGGGTGCCTACCAGGCCGGTGGCAAACTGGTCCAGGTTCGTCTTCCCGAGCACTACCGCGCCGGCCGCGCGCAGCCGTGCCACCGCGGGCGCGTCGGCGTCCGGCCGGTAGGCGTACGAGGGCGCGCCCGCGGTCGTGGGCAGGCCGGCCACATCGATGTTGTCCTTGACGGCCGCGGTCAGGCCGGCCAGTGGCAGCGCCGGGTGGATCCGGGCCGCTTCGGCGAGTACTTCGTCGCGGGGCCTGAGGTGGATCCAGATCTCGGGGCGGTCGGCCGACTTGATGCGGTCGTAGGCGGCCTCGACGCGTTCGGCCGGTGTCATGGCGTTCATGCCTTCACCGCCGCGAGGATCTGGCCGGGAGCGACCTGTTCACCGGGCTTGACGTAGATCTCCAGAAGTGTTCCGGTGACGGGGGCGTTCACCTTGGACTCCATTTTCATCGCCTCCAGCGAGAGGATCGGGTCGCCCTCGGCGACGGCGGTGCCCGGCTGCGCGACGGTCTGCCAGACGGTTGCGGTGAACGGCGCGGTGACCGGGACCGCGCCGTCCGGGACGGCGACGGCGTCGGCGGCCGGCGGGTCGGGATCATCGCCCCGGTCGAACTCGCCGGCGGCGCGCCAGCGTTCCTTCTCGGCCTGGAACGCGGCGCTCTGCCGCTCCCGGAAGGCGGCGATGGAGTCGGCGTTGGCGGTCAGGAAGGCGTTGTACTCGGCGATCGAGAAGGTGCCCTCCTCGGTGTCGAAGGCACCGCGGCCGGCGTCGGTCTCGGCGCGCAGTTCGAGCAGTTCCTCCGCGGTGACGGGGTACCACTCGATGCGGTCGAAGAAGCGCAGCGCCCACGGCGAGTCCTGGAACAGGCCGCCCTTGCGAAACCGGTTCCAGATCTGCACGGTGCGGCCGACGAACTGGTACCCGCCGGGACCCTCCATGCCGTAGATGCACAGGTAGGCGCCGCCGATGCCGACGGAGTTCTCCGCGGTCCAGGTGCGGGCCGGGTTGTACTTGGTGGTCACCAGGCGGTGCCGTGGGTCGAGCGGGGTGGCGACGGGGGCGCCGAGATAGACGTCGCCGAGACCGAGCACCAGGTAGGACGCGTCGAAGACCGTGCGGTAGACGTCGTCGGCGGTCTGCAGGCCGTTGACGCGGCGGATGAACTCGATGTTCCACGGGCACCAGGGGGCGTCGTCGCGCACCCCGGCCATGTACCGCTCGATGGCGAGCCGGGTCGCCGGGTCGTCCCAGCTGAGCGGCAGCCGCACCGTGCGGGAGGGCACCACGAGTTCGCTGGTGGGCGGGACCTCGTCCTCCAGTTCGCGCAGCAGGGCGGTGAGGTCACGGGCCCTCAGCCGGTGGGCGTCCGTGTGGATCTGCAGTGAGCGGATGCCCGGGGTGACGTCGACGATGCCGGCGGGTGCGTGCGCGGCGAGGGTCTCCTGGAGGGCGTGCACCCGCATCCGCAGGCCGAGGTCGAGCGCCATGGGGCCGTACTCGACGAGGACGTTGTCGTCGCCGTCCCGGCGGTAGGTGACGCTGGGGCGGACATCGGTGGCCTCCAGGCGGCCCAGCACACCGTCGTCGCCGTCTCCGCCACTGCTGATCAGCGTGGGGGAGGCGCGGTGGGTGCCGAGGGCGGCCGCCTCGGCCTCCTTGACCGGTACGAACCGGACGGTGTCGCCGGGGCGGAGCTGGCCGAGCTTCCACAGTTCGCCGCTGGCGACCACCGCGGGGCAGACGAATCCGCCGAGGGACGGTCCGTCGGGGCCCAGGACGATCGGTGTGTCGCCGGTGAAGTCGAGGGCGCCCACGGCGTACGGCGTGTCGTGGATGTTGGAGGGGTGCAGACCGGCCTCGCCGCCGTCCTGGCGGGCCCATCGCGGTTTGGGTCCGATCAGGCGGATGCCGGTGCGGGCCGAGTTGTGGTGCACCTTGTAGTCGGTGGCGTAGAGGGTGTCGATGTCCTCGCGGGTGAAGAACTCGGGGGCCGCGTGCGGTCCTTCGGTGACACCGATCCGCCAGTGCGGGGTGATCGCGGGACGGCGCTCGGGCGGGGTCGGGCCGCCGGTAGCGGTTTTGGCAGTTCCGGGCCGAAGTACGTCTCCGGCGAGCAGTGCCCGGCCGCCGTGGCCGCCGAAGCCGCCGAGGGTGAAGGTCGAGGCGCTGCCCAGGTATGCGGGTACGTCGATGCCGCCCCGGACGGACACGTAGCTGCGCAGGCCGGGCCCGAGGGACGCGCCGAGGACCAGGGTGGCGCCGGCCGGGACCGGCACCGGCTCCCACAGGGCCGCCCCGGTGCCGTCCACAGTGATCGGGACGGGGGCGCCGGTGACGGCGACCACGGTGGCGGCCGAAAAGCGCAGGGTCAGGCCGCCCGCGGTGACCTCGAGCGCGGGTGCCTCGGCCGGATTGCCGACGGCCAGGTTGGCCTCGGCGAAGGAGACGGGGTCGAAGGGGCCGCTCGGCGGCACGCCCACGTGCCAGTAGCCGAGCCGGCCGGGAAGGTCCTGGACGGTGGTCATCGCTCCCGGCACCAGGACGTCGATGCGCGGCTCGGGGTCGGCGGTGGTGGCGAGCGTGCTGGTGCTGTGTACGGCCTTGCGCACCTCGTCCCGCACGGTCAGCGAGCGCAGCAGACCCAGGTTGGTGACGATGCCGTCGACCCGGCTCGCGGTCAGGGCCTTGCCGAGCAGGTCGAACGCGGTGTCGCGGGTGGCGCCGTGCGCGATCACTTTGGCGAGCATGGGGTCGTAGTACGGCGAGATCTCCGAACCGGTCTCGGCGAAGCCGTCGACGCGGACGCCGGGCATCTCGTCGGTGCCCTGGCCTGGGAGGACCGCCCGGGTGACCAGGCCCGAGGAGGGCAGCGAGTCCTTGCCGGGGTCCTCGGCGTAGACCCGGGCCTCCACGGCATGTCCGGTGGGCGTCCATTCCCGGTCGAAGACCGCGTTGTCGACCCGGCCGTCGCGGGCCAGGGCGAGCATGAGTTCGACGAGGTCGACGCCGTACGCCTCCTCGGTCACCGGGTGCTCGACCTGGAGCCGGGTGTTGACCTCGAGGAAGGCGGCCTCCTCGCGCACCGGGTCGTAGACGAACTCCACGGTCCCCGCGCCGCGGTAGCCGACCGAGGCGAGCAGCCGGCGCGAGGAGTCGTGCAGCAGTGCGCGGACACGGCCGGGCAGGGCCGGGGCCGGGGCCTCCTCGATCACCTTCTGGTTGCGGCGCTGCAGCGAGCAGTCGCGGTCGCCGATGACGGCGATCCGGCCGGTGCCGTCGCCGAAGATCTGCACCTCGACGTGGCGGGCCGGGCGCACCAGGCGCTCCAGGAAAACTCCGGCCGATCCGAAGTTCGACTCGGCGAGCGCCGCGACGCGGGCGAAGGCCTCGCGCACCTCGTCGGCGGTGGCGCAGGCCTGCATGCCGATGCCGCCGCCACCGCCGGTCGCCTTGACCATCACGGGCAGCCCGATCGACTCGGCCGCGGTGACGGCCTCCTCGGCGCTCGCGAGCAGTTCCGTCCCGGTCAGCAGGGGAACTCCGGCCGCCTTGGCCAGGGCGCGGGCGGTGTGTTTCTCGCCGAAGGCGGTGATCTGGTCGGCGGTCGGGCCCGCGAAACGCAGGCCGGCCTCCTCGACGGCACGGGCGAAGGCGGTGTTCTCGGAGAGGAAACCGTAGCCCGGGTGGATGATTCCGGCGCCATGGTCGAGCGCGGCCTCGATGATCGCGTCGCCGCGCAGATACGAGTCGCGGGCGGGGGCCGGACCGAGGCGGACCGCGTGGTCGGCCTCGCGGACGTGCGGGGCGGCCCGGTCGGCGTCGGAGAAGACGGCGACGGTGTCCAGTCCCATCCTTTTCGCGGTGCGGATGACACGGCGGGCTATCTCACCGCGGTTGGCGACGAGAACAGTGGTGGGACGGGTCACGCGGCGCCCTCCGGGGTGCTCGGGTGCTGCGCGGACTGCGGGCTGCCGGAGTCGGGGCTCCCCGGGCTCGCGGGGCTCTGCGGGTCCACGACGATCATCCGCAGCGGGGTCGGGTTGAAGTCGTTGCACGGGTTGTTCATCTGCGGGCAGTTGGACACCAGCACCAGTACGTCCGTCTCGGCGCGCACCGCGACCCGGCGGCCGGGCGCCGACATGCCGTCCACGATGCCCAGCGCGCCGTCCGCCTCGACGGGCACGTTCATGAACCAGTTGAGGTTGGACACGAGGTCCCGAACCCCCAGGCCATGCCGGGCGGCCTCGGCGAGAAAGTTCTCGCGGCAGCCGTGATGGAACATCACGTGATGGCCGTAGCGCAGGCTGTTGGACTCCTTGCCGCAGGCGCCGCCGATGGTGTCCTGTCGGTCGATCTCGTTGGCGACGACGGTCATCAGCGGGCGGCCCTCACTGCTGTGCAGCACGGTGCCGGTGCGCACATAGGCGTTGCCCTGCCAGGCCAGGGTGTCGGGGACGCTGTAGCGCTCCTCGGGGTCGTCGGCGTTGTAGATCAGGCAGTCGGCGGACTGGTTGCCGCCGACGTCGACGATCGTCAGGACGTGTCCCTTCTTCACCACCGCCGACCAGGGCGCGTTGGAGGCCACTGTGTCGTCCAGGACGACGGCGCCCTCCACCAGGCTCGCTCCCCAGTTGAGGGCGGAGCTTTCGGCGTACACGGCGCCGACCGGGACGGTGGAGGAGACGGTGCCGCCCGAGGCGGTGGGGTAGGTGGTCACGGTGTTCTCGGCCTGAGTGGTCGCCATGTCACAGCCCCCGGGCTTCGCAGTAGTCGACGGTGTTGAGGTACGCCCGGTGCAACTCGGGCGTGGCGGTGAACCGCGGCGCGCCGGGGCCGGTCGGGGTGCCTCGCCAGGCGTGCACCCGCAGCGGCCCGACGACGTAGTCGGGGCGCGGGTCCAGCGGGTGGGCGACGTTGGCGACCAGCACCAAAAGGGGCAGTTCCGCGACGAGTTCGACATGCGTGCCCGGGCCCGCGCCGCCCTGCCAGGCGAGGGTGCCGTCCGCCGCGACGCGTACGCCCTGGAAGAAGGAGACGCCGGGCGGCAGGTCGCGCCGGCTCAGGCCGTGCTTGGCGGCCGCCTTGACGAGGAGTCCGCGACCTGACGGGGACGGTCCCTCGGGGCGGGCGTCACCGTACTTGCGTTCGTTCCAGGCGTCGGTGGTGGTGCCGCAGAAGGCGTCGTGCCGACCGGAGGAGTCGCCGGTGATCACGGCCATGACCCGGCCGTCACCGGACAGCAGCGGGTGGTTCTCGCCCAGGTAGGCCTGCCACGGGATCTTCTGGGTGTCGGCGACGTTGAGCCGCTCGACCGGTTCCAGGGCGTTGAAGAGCAGCAGATGGGCGCAGGCGTCACCGGTCGGGTCGTCGAAGCGCAGCCGGGTGCCGCGGGCGAGGACCTTGTGGGTGTAGCCGCCGGGTGCCACGGTCTCCGCCCACACCAGGGCGGCCGGGTCCACCCCCGGCGGGCGGTGCGGGCTGCCCGACGCCGGAAGGTACGGCATCCAGTCGCTGGCCTGTCCGCCTTGGGCACGGGCGTCGTCCCGGGCACTGCGTACGCTGTCGGTCAGGTGCAGCTCTCGGGCGCTGGCGGGGGCCTGCCCGGTGGGCTGCTGCTCGTGGACTGCGGTGGGCTGGTCGGTGGGGTGCGGGCCGTGCGGCGCGGTCGCCGTCGGCCCTTCGGCGGTGGTCATGGGGTGCCCCGTCGTCCCTTCGTCGGTGCGTCGTCGGTGCGTCTGGCGGTGCGTCGCCCAGACCGCCGAGCCGTCAGGCGGGCTCGGCGACGGCCTCGGCAGGTGGCTCGATGTGCGTGTGGGGTACGTGCGTCAGCTCGATCCGGCGGTGCAGCCGGGAGGCCAGGAAGTAGGCGGCACCGACGGCGAGGCTGAGCCCGATGAAGAGCAGAGCGCTCCACCGCAGCCACCAGGTTCCGCCGGTGACGTCGTAGATCTCCGCGCGGGGCCATAGCAGGTTGATCGTCATGCCCGCCTGGTAGAGCACGGCGAGCGTGGTGACCGCGATCCCCCAGCGGCCCAGTGAGAACAGCGGCCGGCCGGTCTCGTCGACGCCGTCCGGGAGCCGGCCGGTGCCCCCGCGCCGGAGCCGGGTGACCAGCAGCGGCAGCGTCACGCCCAGATAGGCCAGGTAGAGCATGGCGATGCAGAGGCTGGAGAGGGCGGTGAAGATCGCCGACTGGCGGATGTTGACCAGGAGCGCGACCGCGGCGCCCACGCCCACCACGATCGACGTGGTGATCGGCGTACCGGTGCGGGCCGAGACCTTGCTGAGGTGCCGGTGGAAGGGCAGGGCGCCCTCGCGCGCCATGGAGTAGATCATCCGTGCCCCGGAGGTCTGCACGGCGAGGGTGCACGCGAACACCGCGACCGCGACGCAGCACAGCAGCAGGCGGCCCAGGACGCCTCCGAGCCGGTCGGTGAGCACCCAGGAAAGTCCGCCGGCGGCCAGGTTTCCGTCGGTCAGGCTCCTGGCGGCCATCAGCCCTGAGAGGATCAGCAGCGCCCCGCCGATGCCCGAGGTGATGAGCGCGCGCAGGATGGTCCGGGGAGTGGTTCGGCGCGGGTTGTGGGTCTCCTCCGCCAGCTCGCCCGCCGAGTCGAAGCCCACCATGACGTATGCCGCCATCAGCGAGGAGGCGAGGAAGGCCCCGGTGTAGCCGCCGTGGCCGGCCCAGCCGGTGTGGTGGGTCACCACCTGGGGGCTCCGCTCGGGCAGGAAGAAGAGCACCAGCACCAGTGCGATCACGCCGACGATCTCGATCGTGACGCCGATGCTGGTGGCGGCGGCCATCTGGCGAACGCCGAGGATGTTCACCACTGTGGTGATCACCAGCAGGAGGCAGCCCAGGAGGACCGCGTTGTGTGCGCCGGTCGGGGAGACGACCGACGGGTCGGCGTGCGGTCCGCCGACAATCTGGAAGCCGGACCAGATGCCCGGCAGCACCGCCTGCGCGGCGATCGCGGCCGCCGCGACGGTGAGGATCTGCCCGATGATCATGATCCAGCCTGTGAACCAGCCCACCGTGGTGCCGGCCAGACGGCTCGACCACTGGTAGACCGCCCCGGAGATGGGCCAGCGCGCCGCCAGTTCGGCGAAGCAGAGCGCGACCAGCATCTGGCCCACGAAGACCAGCGGCCAGGTCCAGAAGAACGCCGCCCCGCCGAGGCCGAAGCCGAGGCCGAAGAGCTGGAAGACGGTAGTGAGGATCGACACGAAGGAGAAGCCCGCGGCGAACGAGGCGAAACTGCCCACTCCGCGGCGCAGCTCCTGCTGGTAGCCGACGGGAGCGGGACTGGCCGTGACGCTGCTGGCGGCGCTTGACCCAGGGGCGAGCTCGGATCGGTTCATCACCGCACCTCCGATCGAGAGTTACCTGTCGGTCGACAGGTAACGCGATGGTGGGGCGGGCCGGTCTCACGGCTGAGTCGCAGACGTTAACGTCCTGTATCCGATGTCGCTAGGAGATCCCCGCATCGTGGGCCGCTCTGGGGGCCCGGAAATCCGGCATAGTCAAACTCCTGGCCAACGGCGACGACTGCTGACCCCGACGAACGCTGCAACGAACTGACCAAGCACGGCGGGGACCGCGGCTGACCGCGGTCAGCTATACGATCCATACGGAGCATCCGCTCGTGGACTGTTCGGCAAGGCCCGGACATTCGACGGCGTGGCCAAGACCTCGCGCAGCCGCTCGATCTCCATCCGCTGGGCGGCGAGCTGGGAGAGGACTCGCTGCCTGAAGTCGGTAAGGCCGTCGATCTGCGCGTCGCGTGCGGCGAGGCGCTCCTTGAGCCCGGCGACCTGTTCCTTGAGGCGTTCGATTTGGGCGGCCCGCGGGGTCCGGGACGACTCCCTGCTCTCGGAGCTCGGCCAGTCGGCGTTCGAACTCCTCCGCCGGGTGCTGGTAGGGCCCCGGCCGTGGCGAGCCGTCGCGGTTCTTCTTGGGGTAGAAGCCCGTGCGGGCGACCCCGGCCTGGGCCGCGAGCGTCTTGATGTCGCACTTGCTGCGCGCGGGAATCTCGCCGGCCAGGAGTCGGTCCATGACCTGTCGAATCGCCGACTCGTTGTCGCGGCGGGTCTCGTCGCTGATGCGTGCCACGTCATGCCCCCGTCGCGACGGCGGTGTCGATCTCGGACAGCACCCGTTCATCACGGGCGAGTTCCGTGGTCAGCCGGGCCTTGCGCTGGTGGCAAGCCAGTTGAGCAGGGATTGTTCACCCAGCCACGGCCATAGCCACCCGGCGAGGCCACCACCAGCCCGATGAGGAATTGCCCCGCGGGTGACAGCTTGGGCTCTCGGCCCCGCTCCCGCACCTGCCACGCTTCTGGGGTAGTGACTAGGAAACTGAGAGGGCCACCCCGCGGACCGCTGTCCGCGGCTGCACAGTTGATGGCACAGCTTGAAGGTGCGCGTGCCGTCTTGGTTCTCGATCGGCACGGTGTGCGCGCTTGGTAAGGCCACGCCGAGGAGGGTGTCCGACGTCGCCTGGGCGCCGGACGTGCGCGTCGCGCTCTGCCACAGGATCACTACGACTCGCCGACCTGTTCGCTTGTGAGGGCGAAGATCCGTGAGGGGCAAATGGGCAGTACGTGGTGGTACAAGGCGCTGCGTGGCGGTGCAGAGTAGCGCAGGGAGCGCAGTGCGAGGAGCGCGTTGATGGAGACGGTGGCCCGTGCGGCAGACTGGGTGTCGTTCATGCCGTCCCCGACCGAATGAGAGTCTCGCACCTGTGACCGACGAGTCCGCGGACCCGGAATCCGCCGACGAGGACGCCTTCGGAATCGACGCGTTCACCCTGGACGATCGGCTGCGGCTGTTCCATTTCGCCGCCGCCGAGAAACGCCACGAATATCTGTGGCTGTTGCGTGCTTTCGACCGGGGGCGGGCCAACTACCAGGTGCTGCTGCACGCTTCGGATGCGGCGGGGGTCCTGAAGCGGCTCGCTGCCGAGCATCCCGGCGCGGCGGCCGTCGGGGACGTGCAGCCGTTGCTCGACGCGCTCGCCGACTGGCGGGTCCTCGACCGGTCGTACGACGGGACTCGCGCCGCGAATCTCGCCGAGTACCGCAACCGGCACTACGTCTACCAGTTCACCCAGGCGGGCTACCGCGCGTACCGGGCCGTGGAAGATGTACTCGGCGCGCGGCTGGAGGACGCCCAGCTCTCCCGGCTCGTCTTCCCCGACATCCTCGCCGACCTTCACGCGCTGGCCGACGCCAACGCCGCCGGTGATGCCGAGGAGGTGTACCGCAAACTCGGCCGCCTGGACTCCGTACTGGGTGAGATGGCGCAGCGCGCCGCCCGGTTCTACCTGATGCTCGGCGACCTGGCACGGACCAACGACACCCGGCCCGAGGTGTTTCTCGCCCACAAGGACGCCTTGCTCGGGCACATGCGGGAGTTCACCGCCGAACTCGGCCGCTACGCTCCGCTGCTCGCCGAGGCTGTCGAGAAGACCGCCGCCACCGGCGTCGACCGGATGATCGAGCACGCCGCCGAGGCCGACGAGCGGCTCTTCCGCAGTCCCGCCGAACGCCTCGAGGACTGGCGGCAGCGGTGGCAGGGCATCGTCCACTGGTTCGCGGAGCGCGAGCACAGCGAGGCCGATCGGCTGCAGGACGCCACCGTCACCGCCATCCGCTCCGTCCTCGCCCTGCTGCGCCGGGTTACCGAGGCCCGACGCGGCGGGGTGAGCCGGGAGAGTCAACTACGGCATCTCGCCCAGTGGTTCATCTCCTGCGAGAGCGACGAGGACGCGCACGCCCTATTCCAGGCCGCCTTCGGACTAGGCGCGCCCCGCCATATCGCCGTCCCGTACGCGGACCCCGAGCTGATCCCGGGGCGTACGTCCTGGTGGGAGGCCGAACCGGTCGAGCTGGCGCGCACCCTGGTCCAGTCCGGCCGCAGCCCCGGCCTGCACGGTCCCGGCCGCATCGAACGCAACGAAGCCCAGCGGGAACGGCTCCGCGCCGAGCAGCTGAAGCAGCAGGCCGAGCGCCGCACCGCCGCCGCCTCGCTCGCTGCGGACGGAGCGCACGGCAGGGTGCTGGACGAGGCCGAGACGCGAGTCCTGCTGGCGCTGATGAACGTAGCGCTCGCCGCTCGCGTCCCCGCCAGCCGCAGCGTCTGCGCCGCCTCCGGCTCCGCCCACGGCGTACGCCTCACCCTCACCCCTGTTGAGGGCTCCACCACCGTGCACACCGTCCGCGGCAACCTGCACTTGAACGGGCTGCGACTGGAGGTCACGGCATGAGTGCAGCACGAAGCACCTCCGCCCCGGGCGGCGGTGGGCGACGCGCAGGGGAGCGTGTCGCCGAGCACGTTTCACCTCTCGAACTCGCCGACTATCAGAAGGCCGTACGGCTGGTCCTGCGGCATCCGCTGATCACATCCTCGTACCCGGACCGGGCGGCCCTGCCGACCGTGCGCCGCTGGGCCGAGCAGCTACGCACCGACCTCATGGAGGTCCTCGGCTACCGGCTCGTCACCACGGCCGACACCGCCCGGCTACTACGCGTGCAGGACCACCTGGACGCGACGCGGCCCGCCGTCACCCGCGCCGGCCGCCCCTTCGACCGGCGCCGCTACGCCTACCTCGTCCTCACCCTCGCCGCCCTCGGCCGCCACGGTGCGCAGGTCGCCCTCGGTGAACTCGCGGACGCGGTCGCCGCCGACGCCGCGCGCATCGACGGCCTCGGCCTGGACACCACCCGCAAGACCGACCGGGACGCCTTCGTCGACGCCGTCACCTGGCTCACCGAGCGCGGCGCCCTCGCCCTCACCGACGGCTCCGCCACCGCCTGGGCCGGCGACCCCGAGCGTGCGGAGGCTCTGTACGACATCGACCGCGAGATTCTCACCGCCGTCCACCAGCCCACCCGAGTCCTTCAACACCTCACCTCGGTGACAGGGCTCCTCGATTCCGGAAGCGCGCTGGGCCTGGCCACGGGCCGCCACGCCCAGCGCCGCGATCAGGCCCGCCGTGCTCGGCGTCTCGTCCTGGAGAACCCGGTCGCGTACTACGCCGACGCCGAGGCCGAGTTGCTCGGCCAGCTGCGTGCCCCATCACTCGCCGAGGATCTGGAGCGTCTGACCGGCCTTGCCGTGGAGCGCCGTGCCGAGGGCGTGGCGCTCGTCGACACCTCCGGCAGGCTGTCCGACATCCGTTTCCCCGGTGGCGGCACGGTCGCCCAGGCCGCGCTGCTCCTTGGCGCCCGCATCAGCGAGGCCGCCCGGCGCACGGGGCGGCACGTCCCCGACCTGCTGCCCGCTCCGACGGCCGCCGAACGCCTCGCCGCCCGGGCCCGCCGCATCGACGCGGCCCTCCCGGCGCGCGGAATACTCGCGGAGCTCTCCGCATCCGAGGAGGAGACGCTGTACGAGGCCGCCAACGAGGAGGGCGACGAGCCGGAGGAGACCCGCTACCCCTTCGTCTCCGACTCCTGGCTGCGTGGCAGGCTCAAGGAGATCATCGGCGAGTACGGCAAGGGCTTTGCTGCGGACCTGCGCGAAGACCCGGACCGGCTGCTCGCCCGGGTGCTGGACCTGCTGGCCGCCCTGTCGCTGGTCGCCCGCGTCGACGGCGGAGTCCTCGTGCTTCCGCTCCTCGCCCGCTACCGCGGGGTCAGCGCCCGCGTGAAGTCCCGTGTGCCCGCCCCGCGGTCCGCCGCCCAGACCGCTCGGTTCGCCGACGACACCGTGAAGGACCCGACGCCGTGAGCACCCCGACTCCCGTCCCGGCCAGCACCGCCGCTCCCACTGCGGCCACCCGATACGTCCCCACTCGCGCCGGGATCGTCAACCTCTGGGACTACCGGGACGAGGAGTTCTCCTTCGCCGGCGGCTGGCTGGTGCTGCGCGGGCCCAACGGCTCCGGCAAGACCAAGGCCCTCGAAGTGCTCTTCCCGTTCGTCCTCGACGGCCGTATCGATCCCAAGCGGCTCAACCCGTTCGCGGCCGAGGACCGCACGATGAAGTCCAACCTGCTCTTCCGCGGGCAGGACAGCGCGCTCGGCTACGTCTGGATCGAGTTCACCCACCGCACCAGTGGCGAGGCCGTCACCTGCGGCATCGGCCTGCACGCCCACCGCCACCGCGACACCCCCGCCCGCTGGCATTTCGTCACCGACGGGCGCGTCGGCGAGGACTTCTCCCTCCTCACCGACGACGACCGGCCGATGACGAAGAAGCAGCTCGCCGCCGAGCTCGGCCAGGAGCTGATCGCCTCTCCGACCGACTACCGCTCCGCCGTCGACCAGCGGCTGTTCGGCCTCGGCCGGGAGCGGTACGAGCAACTGCTCACGCTCATCCTCACGCTGCGCCGCCCGCAGCTCGCCAAGAACCTCGACCCGACCAAGCTCTCCGACACCCTCACCGAGGGCCTGCGCCCGCTGGACGACGACCTCATCGCCGAAGCCGCCCGCTCCTTCGACGACATGGAGTCTGTGCAGCGCACCCTGGAGGGGCTGGTCGCCGCCGACGACGCCACCCGGGCCTTCCTCGCCGGCTACTCCACCTACCTGCGGGTCCACGCCCGCGTGGCCGCCGACCGACTCACTGCCCGCCGTACCGAGACCGCTGCCCGCACTGCCGCCCTGGACAACGCCGTAGCGGAGGTGGCGGCGGCCCGCGAGCAGCAGGCCGCCGCCGAGACCCGCGCCGAGACCGCCGACGCTGCGCTCGCCGCTCTGCGCGCCCGCCTCGACCAGCTGCGCTCCTCCGCCGCGTATCAGGCCGTCGAGCAGCTCGCCGACCTGGAACGTCTGGTGCGTACCTGCGAGCACACCGCCCAGCAGGCCACCGCCGAACGCGAACGCCGCACCGCCGCCACCGGCCGTGCCCGTGCCGAAGCCGAACGCGCGGCCCAGCTTGCCGCCGAGCTCGAGGGGGCCGCCTCCCGTGGCGCCGCCGCCGTCGCCGACCACGCCCACACCGCGGGCATTGCCTGGACCCCGCCCGACGCCGAGCCCACCCGGCTCGCCGAGCGGTCCGCCGCGCTCGCCACCGCTCGCCACGACGGCGTGCGGGCGCTACGTGCCGCCCAGCAGGACTGCCGCAGCGCCGAGCAGACCCGCGACCTCGCCCGCAGCGCCCTCGACCGCGCCGAGGAGGCGGTCAGTGGCGCCGAAACCGGCGAAACCGACGCCGAGCAGGCGGTCGAGGCCGCCCGCGCACAGGCGCGAGAGGCGCTCGCCCAGTGGACGCAGGCCCGTGGCCCGCTCCTCCCCGAGGGCGCCACCGACCGCCTCGCCGAAGCCCTCGACCTCACCGGCGAAGGGGAAGCGGCCACCCTCGCCGACACCTACGCCGAGGCCGTCGCCCCCGCCGTGCAGGAGCTGCGTGACGCCCTGGCCGCCCTGCGCGGCCGACGCACCGACCTCGAACGCCGTCGCGCCGAGACCGAGGCCGAGCGCGACCGCATCGCCGCCGAGCACGACGACGCCCCTCCCGCCGCCCGTGGCCGCACCGCCGACCGCACCCGTGGGGGTACTCCCCCGGCTACCGCTGGGGGCACTGCCACCCAGGCCCTCACGACACTGAGGGAGGGCGTACCTCTGTGGCAGCTCGTTGACTTCGCCGAGCATCTGACGGAGGAGCAACAGGCCGGTCTGGAAGCAGCCCTGGAGGCCTCCGGCCTCCTCGACGCCCTCGTCACCGCCCAGGACACCCCGGTGCCGGCTGGGCACAGCGACGGCTACCTGCACACCCGCACACCCGTCGACGGACCCAGCCTGGCCGACCTGCTGCGCCCGGAGGACGGCACACCGATCCCCGCCGCGCGCGTCACCGCCGTCCTGCGCTCCGTCGCCATCACCTCCGGCCCTGACTCCGGCACCGCGCAGATCACCCCGGACGGCCGGTACGTCGCCGGCGTCCTCGTCGGCGCCCACACCAAGGAGCACGCCGAGTACGTCGGCGCCACTGCTCGCAAGCGCCGCCGCGCCGCCCGCATCGCGGCCTGCGAGGCGCTGCTCGCAGAACTCGCTGCGGGGATTGATGAGTTGACGCGCTCCCAGGCCCGCACCGAGACACGGCTGGAGGAGTACGCGGCCGCCCGCGCTGCTCTGCCCCGCACCACCGGCATCACCGCAGCGCTGCGCGAACTCGACAAGGCCGCGGCACGGCTGCGCGCCACCCGCGAGGCCGCCGACTCTGCCCAGGCCTCGTACGACAAAGCCGTGGCCGCCTGCTCGGTCGCCGAGCGCGCCCTGCGCCGCACCGCCGCCGAGCACGGCATCGCCCCCGATCGTGTCGACGCCGTGGAGACCGCCACCCACGCCTTCGAGGCGGCGGTACGCGAACTCGCCGCCCGCCGCCGCGAACACGCCCGGCAGTCGCAGGTCACCGAAGCCGCCACCGACCGGCTGAGTGCGGCAGCCGAGGACGAGGAAGCCGCCCTGGACGCCGAGCGCGCCGCGCGCCGCCGCCACGCCGAGGAGGCCGCGGGGCTCGACGCCCTCCAAGAGGCCGTCGGCGCGGAGGCGCAGGAGGTGATGCGCCAGGTGCATCAGGCCGAGGACGCCCTCGACGGCGCGGTCCGGGAGGCCGAGACGGTCACCGCCGCCCTGCATTCGGCCATCGCCACCACCGCCTCCGCGGAGGCCCGGCGTACCGCGGCAGCCGAGGCCGGCTCCGTCGCCGCCGCCGAGGAGAAGGAGACCGCCCGGGGCCTCGCCCCGTACGCGGCTCGTGAACTGCTCGACATCCTGCGCTGCCCGCCCGGCCTGTCCTGGCCCGCCCAGGAGGCCGACTGGGCGGGTCAGGAGCTGCCCGCCGCGGCGGTAGCGGTCCACGAAGCGATCCAGGCCGCCACCCGCGACCTCGCCCCCACCGAGACCAGCGTCAAGCAGTCCGTCACTCGCCTGACGAAGGCCCTGGACGACCTGCAGGCCCAGCTCGCCGCCGCCGGACAGGACTATCGGCCCGAATGGGACGGCTCCGACGGTGTCATCCTCGTCCGCGTCGCCGATGAGGAAGGCCCGTTGCCCGTCGCCTCCTTCGCCGAGAAGATCGCCGAGCACCGCCGTGACCAGGCCGAGCTGCTCAGCGACTCCGAGCAGCGCATTCTCGAGGACGCTCTGCTCACCCGACTTGCCCAGCAGATCCACGACCGCACGGTCGACGCCCGCGACCTCATCCGGCGCATGAACACCGACATGCGCGAACGCAGGATGTCCTCCGGCACGACGGTCGGCGTGAGCTGGCTACTCGCCGACGACCTCGACGTCGAGCAGCGTGCCGTGTGCGCCCTCCTCGACGCGGACGCCGCCCGGCTCGGCCCCGACGGACTCGCCCGGATCCGCGCCCACTTCGCCGCGCAGATCAAGAACACCCGCGCCCGTCACCGCGACCTGCCTTACCGCGAACTGCTGGCCCAGGTGCTGGACTACCGCCGCTGGCGGCAGTTCGCCTTCCAGCTCGTACGCCCCGACAGAAGCGAGGAGCGGCTCACCCGCGCCCGTCACAGCCGCCTCTCCGGCGGCGAGCAGTCCGTCTCGCTGCACCTGCCGCTGTTCGCCGCCGCGCACGCCATGCTCAACTCCGCACACCCGCACTCCCCGCGGCTGCTCGCCCTGGACGAGGCGTTCGCCGGCGTCGACGACACCGGCCGCGGCGAACTGATGTCGCTGGCCGCCCAGTTCGACCTCGACCTGTTCATGACCGGATACGACCTGTGGGCCGCACACGCCACCGTCCCCGCCGCCGCCCACTACGACCTCGCGCACTCGGCGATCGACCACACCGTCTCCACGCTGCTGCTCCTCTGGGACGGCGAGAAGCTGCTGGCCGACGACATCGGCAACCTCACCGCGGTCCTCGGTTCACCCGGCACCCGCCGTGTCCCCGGGTCGAAGGAGGCCACCGTTGCCGACTGAGCAGCACAGCTACGGCGAACTGCACGGTGAGGGCTGGACCCGGCTGCTGGCCGCCGCCCGCCGCAAGCTGGAACGTACCTCGGGCGCGCTCGACGGCGAGATCGGCCTCTTGGCCCCCAGCGATGCCGAGCGTCGCACCGTCATCGGCGTCACCGGCCGCTACCGTCCCGAGACCGCCAAACGCCTCGCCGTCCCTCTCACCGCCCTCGACGCCTACCTGTACGACCGCTGCGGCACCGGCCTGCTCCAGACCCTCGGCCACCTGAACGGCCCCCTGCGCGACCGGCCCGCCGAACGCGCCGACGAGGACACCCGCCGCGAACAGGTCCTGACCTCCGCCCGCTCCAGCCGCCTCGCCACCGAAAGCTGGTTCGCGGCCTGGCTGGACCGCCTCGCCGCCGACGGCACCCTGACCCGCCTTCTGCGGCGCGGGGACGCACCCCTGATCGACGCGGCGGTGCGAGTCCTGGAAAAACTCCCCGAGGACCTCTCCCGCATCCTGCCGCTTCCGGTCCTCGCCGAATGGGCCACCGGCGACACCAAAGCCCTCGTCCCCGGCTCCCCGCTCGAACAGCTCGTCCTGCGCGCCCTCGCCCAGCGCACAGGCGACGAAGTCCCGCGCGAGAGGGCCGGACGCCGCGCCCTGTGGGAGAGCGCGGGCGCCATCGCCGACGACCTCGCCAGCCAGGTCCTCGTCCTGGGTATCCGCCCCGAGGGCGACACGGTGGTCTGCGACTGGCTGCGCGATGCCGCCGACTTCGGCATCCCGTTCCGGCTCACCCTCCACCAGCTCGCATCCGGCCCCGTCGTCCCCGCCGCCGGTGACATCTTCGTGTGCGAGAACCCGGCCGTCCTGCGTGCGGCCGCCGCCGAACTCGAAGCCGCGAGCCCATCCCTGGTGTGCACCGAGGGCGTACCGTCCGCCGCCTGCCACAAACTGCTCGCCGACGCGGTGCGCGCCGGAGCCCGGCTGTACTGGCGGGCCGACTTCGACTGGGCGGGCCTGCGCATCACCGCCACTGCCGTGGAACGCCATGGGGCCCAACCCTGGCGCATGACCACCGCCGACTACCGGGAAGCCCTCGGCCAGGGCCAGTCCACACCTCTGGGCGGCCCGCCGGCGGCAAGCCCCTGGGACCCCCAACTGGCACGTGCCATGGAGGAGTCGGGACAAGCCGTCATGGAGGAGCGCCTGCTGCCCGCGCTCCTGGCCGACCTCACCCGCACCTGACGCCGATGGACATGGCAGGCGGTCCTGATCTTGTGATGCTGTCGACGAGGTCTTCGGTAGGCGCAGCGTCAGGTAGCGACGGGGAAGAACAGGAGCGGCTCCTCGCTACGCTGCCGCTGCCGAGCTGCCTGCCGATCGGTGTCGTCATACGGGACACGCACCTGCGCTGCGTCCGGGTGAACGACACCCAAGGCTCCAAGGACGGCATCCCTCGGCGAGTCACAGGCGGTTGGGGCCATCCGCGCTGAGGCTCCGGGTCGTCCTGTATCGGCGGACCGGCCCTTTTGGTCCTTGCCGTCCTGGGTAACTCCAGCGCTGACGTGTCGCGCCGACACCGCTGCTGAGGACCCCACCGACCGAGCGACCGGCCACCAGGACGCGATCATCCACACTGCGCGGTGGAGGTTGTCTCATGTGGCCGCCCTGCCCGTGTAGGCGGGTAGGGCGGCCCCTACCGCCGCGCGGCCGCCCGCTATCGTGTCGCCTTCTCCCCGGTCGGTCCCACTGCGAACCACTTGCCGTCGATCCCCTGACCGTTCAGGTCCCCCGGCTTGCTGTCGCCCGCGAAGCGGTAGACAGGCCATCCGCCGACGGTGATCTGGACCTGGCCGTCCTGGCGGCGAATGGCCCCGACCTCCTTCGGGTTCACGCCGGCCAGGTAGACGTTGCCGCCCTCCTGGACGGTCACGGGAGGCCACTTCGTAGCGCAGGCGGCGTTGCAGGCCGACTGCGACGGGGAGGCGCTGTCGTCGTCGAAACGGTACAGGGCCGCCTGGTTGATGTTGATGAGGTGCGGTGACGACAGCGGTGGCGAGGTCACCGCCGACAGCTGGACCCACTTGGGCGGCGCCTCTTGCACCGCGGCTCCGACCACGGTCCCGCCGTTGCCGTCGAGACCGGCGTCCTGCGCCGTGGAGTCGACCACCTGCAGTGCCGAGTTGCCCGCGTTCTGGCCTGGCGGAGGGCTCGAAGGGGAGGCCGAGGCCGCGGAGGCAGCCGGTGCCGGGCTGTCGCCGATGGTGATCGTCTTGCCGCAGGCCGACAGGCTCGCCGCGCCGCACAGTACGAGTACGGATGCGACAACGGTGCGGCGTACAGCGCCACCGTTGAACGGCGGACGGGTGAAGAGCGGATTCATGCCCGCAACACGAGACAGGCACCGCCAAGGGTTCAACGCCGCCCGGACCGATCGAACCGTCTGCCGCGTTGAACGCTCCGCTCCCCCGGTCTCGTGTACCGCACGGAGATGAATCCTCACCGCACAGGAACGGGGGCCCGCAGTGGCGTCGGACGTCAACATCCCCGGGAGTGAGCTCAAAGAGGCCCAGGACATGTTGGGTTTCGTGCACGACTTCATCGACATCGGACACCACACGTTCGACTTCGATGCCGCGTTCGGGCCCGAGCTCTCCCACGGCTCCGCACAGAACTTCGAAAACAAGTGGGAAGACGGAAAGCACCAGCTGCAGAAGCAGGTGAAGGGCATCCAGGACGCCATCGGCGACATCCTGGACTCCTTCGAGAAGACCGACCAGGACGCGGTGTCGAATCTCGACGACGGAAGCGGCAAGTGAGCTCCGCCGTCATGTCCCCGACGTGTCCAACTGTTCCCCCGAAAGTGGCGGCTGACCTATGAGCACTGCACAGCGTTTTCTGCTGGACATCCCCGATCCCTGGCAGCAGGTCGACCTCAGCGGGGAGGAACTGGCGAAAATCCGCGCCCAGGCACTGGCCTCGACCGGCGACCCTCGTCAGAAGGCGCGGATCAACGACATGTTCCGTCAGGGCCGGGAGGTGTCCCGGGCCGCCCGCCGTCACGGGGCGCTGCTGGCCGCGGGTACGGCGACCATGTACACCGAGGGCCTCTTCATGGCCTACGCGATGGTCTTCGCGGTCAGCACGCCCGAGGGCGAGGAGCTCACGCTGCCGGTGCTGTCCGCGCGACTGGGTGTCTCCTCAGCGACCGGTGTCGCGCCCCGGGACCGGGTCATCACATCGGCGAAGGTGCCCCACGTGGGCACGGTGGCCCGGGTCACCGGCACCGAGGTGACCCGGCTGACCGGGGACATCGACGTCAAATTGCTGACGATGCACACGATGATGCCGGTGCCCGGCAGCAGCCGGGACTTCCTCGTGGTCACGCTCGCCAGTCCCAACCTGCCGCTGAAGAACGAGGTGTATGACCTGTTCGACGCCATCACCAGCACGTTTCGCTTTCTGACCGACGATGGTGTCCAGGTCTCCGGCAACGGCGACGAAGCAGGCACGAGCGGCAGCCTCGCTGCCTGATCCCCCTTGCGTTGCATGCCGAAGGACGGCCGGGTCCCCTGATCCGGCCGTCCTTCGGTGCTCCGCAGGGCCTACCGCTCGTCTCGGCCCGCGGGCAAGAAGGGAGGTGCGTCCCCCGTGGGAACGCGGGGCGCACCTCCCGGGCTTTTAGAGCTCCGCTTCAAGCAGAGGCACCTGCACCGTCCGCAGGGTTCCGTCGCCCAGGTGCAGCAGGCCCCGCCCTGGCTGCGGAGCCTGTCCGACAACGCCTCGCGGCAGCTTCACGCCGATCACATCGCCGTCGCTCGGCCCCTGCGGGGACAGGAGCATGCCGGTGCGGTTGCGTTTGACCTGTCCCATCCAGCCGGCCAGGCTCAGCGACAGCGATTCGGCGTTGCCGGCCGCGAGGACGCCCCAGCCGGTCCCGGCGCCGCCGCGGGCGAGCAGCGCGAGGTCGGAGTCGATTTCGGCTCCCATGAACAGCTCTGCGTCGTCCACGACGATCACGCCGTGCTCCTGTGGCACATTGCCCAGCGCGTTGCGGAAGTCTCCCACCGACACCTCGGTGTCGGTGATGACGGCGGTCACGCCGGGCCGTCCCTCCAACTGCCTCAGCGGCGAGCGGCGCGGGGCCAGCACGATGAGGCCGGTTCCGGCGGCGAGCAGCGACTGCGCCGCGGTGAACAGGGCGGTGCTGCGGCCGGTGCGTGGCGGTCCGGCGATCACGAAGGTCGGTACGTCCGCGAGATCGGGGCCGAGCGAGGTGAGCGTGTCGCCGCCGACGGCCACCAGAGGCTGCATCGGCGCTGCGTGGGTGTGCAGAGCGAGGGCGTCGGCATACGCGATCCGGTCGGGGAGCACGTCCAGCCGGATCGGGCGCCGTGCATCGGGGACCGAGGCTTCGCGCTCGGTCAGCTCCCGGCCCAGGGTGGCCAGGACCTCGGCCTGTGCGGTGCCGGACAAGTCCTCGCCGAGTACCGCTATCTGCGCCTCGCTCAGGTCCTGGGTGCGGATGCCGCGCCCTGGCGCGGGGTCGGACGGTGCCGATTTGGAGGGGATGCCGACGCTGGAGTAGTCCTGGCGGTCGTTGAGCCTGAGGACGATCTTGTCTTCGGTGGTACCGGAGAAGCGGCTGCCGGCGAGCACCCGGTCGCCGGCCAGCACGACATGGATACCGGCGCCGGCTCCGTCGCGCAGCAGGCGCAGCATGCGTTCCATGTAGCTGCCGTTGTCGTACGAGGTGAATTCGCGTTCGAAGACCTCGAACCGGTCGACCATCAGCACGATGTGGGCGAGCCGCTGCTGGTGCGGCTGGTTTTTTCGCAGTTCGGTCAGGTCGGCTGTGCCCCGCGCGCCCAGAATGCTCTGTCGTGCGCTGAGTTCGGCTCCCAGCCGGTCCAGCAGACGGCCCAGGCGCTCGATCTGGTTGCGGTCGACGACCGCTCCGCAGTGCGGCAGCGTGGTCAGGGCGTTGAGCGCACCGTTACCGCAGTCGATGCCGTACAGGTGGACGTCGTCGGCGCCATGGGCCTGGCCGAGTGCCGCGGCCAGGGTGCGCAATGTCTGGGAGCGTCCGCTGCGCGGCGAGCCGACGATGTGCAGGTGGCCGGCTCGGTCGAGATCGAGGACCAGGGGGGTGCGGGTCTGCTGTGCGGGCAGGTCGACGATGCCGTACTCCACTGCGGGCAGGGCTGCCTCGCGTTCGGCGGACGGCTTGGGCGCGGGCGGTGCCGTCCATGGGAGCAGTGCAGGCAGGGGCGGCAGCCAGGGGCTGGGCTGGCGCGGTACCTCGGCGAGCCGGGATGCCTGTGCAACGGCTCCGGCCAGGACTGCGAGGTCGGTGACGGCCTCGGTTTGCGCCGCGCCCGAGCCTGCGCGGGAGCCGCGGGTGGGCAGCGGGCCGCCGAGGTTCTGCCAGGTCACTGGTTCTGCTTCGACGGTCGTCTCGGTTCCTTCGGCGCTCTGGCCGCCGGGGCGGCGGCCACCGACGCGGCCCGACTGGAAGGGCAGCAGCGCCGACGGCCCGAGTCGGGCGTAGGCGCGGCCGGGGTTGGCCGGTGAAATGTCCCCGGAGTCGGGGGCGTCGATGATGTCGCGGCTCTCACTGGTGTCGGTGGTGCGCAGAGCGATACGCAGATTGGTGTTGGCGCGGATGTCCGGGGTGACCGCTCCCCCGGGCCGCTGCGTCGCCAGCACCAGGTGGATGCCGAGCGATCGGCCGCGCTGCGCGATGTTCACCAGGCCCGAGATGAATTCGGGCAGTTCGCGCACCATGGATGCGAACTCGTCGATGACCAGCAGCAGGCGGGGCAACGGCGGCAGGACGTTGCCGCCGCGTGCGCGCTTGTCGAGGTAGTCCTCGATGTCCTTGGCGCCTGCTTGGGCCAGCTGGGTCTCTCGGCGGCGCAGTTCTGCGCCCAGGGAGACCAGTGCCCTCTCCACCAGCCTGGTGTCGAGGTCGGTGACCAGGCCGACGGTGTGCGGCAGGTCGGCGCACTCGGCGAAGGCGCTGCCCCCCTTGTAGTCGACGAGTACGAAGGTCATTTCATCAGGCCGGTTGACCACGGCGAGGGTGGCGACGAGGGTCTGCAGCAGTTCCGACTTGCCGGAGCCGGTGGTGCCGGCGATCAGAGCGTGCGGGCCGTCACGCACCAGGTCGACGGCGAACTCACCGTCGTATCCGACGCCGAGCAGGGCCCGGGTGCTGCGACCTCCCAGCGACCAGCCGGCCACCACGGCCTCCGCGGTGGGCGGTTCCATGTGCAGCAGGTCCAGCAGGCGTACGGAGCCGGGCAGTGCGCTCTCGTCGCTGTCGCCGACGCCGCGCAGCGGTGCCAGTGCACGGGCGAACTGCTCGTACCAGCCGGGCTCGGGTGAGTCGCTGCGCACGTTCTCCAGTGCAGCGCCGGAGCCGGTGCGCACCGTGGATGTGCCGGCGCCTGCTTGGGTGACGACGACGGCGCCGCACTCCTCGGGCAGTAGTCGCTCTTCACGGTCGATGCACACGGTGTAGACGCCCACGGAGGGGCCGTCACGCAGCAGCGCGATCACGCCGGGCAGCGAGCGGGCCCGGCGTGCCTGTTCCAGGACGACGAGGATGTCGGGGTAGCCGTTGGCTCCGCCGCGAATGACGTCGGGGCCGGCAGCCATGCGGGAGGCGACGATCTGGCCGAGTTCGCCGATGCGCCGGGCCAGGGATTCGGCGGTACTGCCGATCAGGGCGTAGGCGTCCTCGCCCTGTGCTTGAGTGTGGGGCAGCCAGCGGCTCCAGGACCAGTCGCGTTCGCCGTCGGGTCCGGCAAGGACGACGATGCGCAAGTCGGTGGGGCTGTGCAGGGCGGCGGCCTGGGCAGCCAGCCAGCCGGTCAGCCGGGTCGCTCCCGGTCCGGCGACACCCGCGACTCCCGCCCTGCGCAACGGAACGGCGACGGGCACCTGGTTCAGCCAGGGCACGGTGCTGCGCCGGTGCTCGTCCTGCTCCGGGTCGTCGACGCTGATCGAGGAGGGCAGGTCGGTTGTGCCGACGCGCACGGACAAGAAATCGGGGTCCTGCCAGCGGCGCTCCCACAGCCGTTCGGAGGGCTGGGCGGCCATCTGCAGGAGTGTGGCCGGATCGGGCAGAGAAAGGCGCAGGTTGTGCTGTTCCTCGAGTACGGCAGCGTCGATGTCGGCGCGCACGCGGGCCAGTGCCTGCTCGTGCTCTTCCTTCTTCTCCAGGTATTTCAGCATCGCCTGCTTGCGTCCGCCGAACTGGGTCACCAGGGCGGCGATCGGCGAGAGCAGAGCGATGAAGACGAAGGACCACCGGTGGGTGACGAAGATGGCGATAGCGGCGCTGCCTGCCGGCAGCAGCAGGATCGGCAGCAGCGGGATGGGCCGCTTGTCGGGCTTTGTGGGAGGGGTGGGCAGCCGGAACTTCGCGCCCGCGGCGGGCGGCAGAAACCTCGGCGGCCGGTTGAACTCCAGGCCCAGCCCGTCCTGGGCGGGTGTCAGTGGAGCGCGGGCCGTCGGCCGTGAGGTCAGCTCCAGCAGGATGTCGCCGACGGCGAGCTGGCTGCCCTCCCTCCACGGTGCGGGGCTGTGTGCGGGTTTCCCGTCGAGCAACGCCGCATCGGTCATGAGGAGTTCGGCGCTGCCGTCGAGGCGGATACGGGCCCGGGCCGCGAGCGTCGGCGCCCCCTCGGCGAGGCGGATACGGCACGCCGGGCCGCTGCCGATGTCGTAGTCACCCGGGACGAGCCGGAAGACGGTTCCGGCTCCGGGACCTGAGACCAGACGGACTTCGGTTCGGCCCTCGGGCTCGGGCTCCCGGGGAAGGGGAGCTCCGAGCCCAAGGTCCATGCCGTCCCGCACACCGGCGACCTGCAGGGTGGTGTGCGGGTCGAGGGGGGTGGAGTCGATGTAGAGGGACGGCTCCCCCTCGGCCGCCCCCGCATATCCGACGGCACGTGCCAGCTCGGCCGCGAACCTGCCCGCCTGCGCGGACGGTTCGGTTTCCACAGCGACGGTGGTGGACACCCCCTCGACCTGCGGGTCACGCACGCTGACGGTCAATCGCACTGCTCATCGTCCTTCTGGTGTGGAGGTGGGGTGCGGCGCCGGCCGCCGTGGCGGCGAGCTGGTCCGGTGGGTCAGGAGAGGTTGGAGCCGAGCTGGCTGTCGGTCTGGTCGAATGCCTCGCCGACGGACTTCACGTACTGGCCGATCCCCTGCAGCCCCTGGTTGACCTGGTCGAAGCCCTTGGCGAACTCGTCGAAGAACGGCGAGAACTTCTGCTGGGCGGCCGGCGTGCTGTAGCCGTCGGCGAGCAGGTTGGAGATCTTGCCCTTGACCTCGGTGAGCTTGTCCTGCAGCTGGGAGAAGTCGTTCAGAAGGGCCTGCGAGGTCGAGGAGGTGGTGTCCGAGTTGACGCTGTAGTTGGGCATGGGAGTACTCCTTGCTGGTGTGTGGTGCGGTCCATCCCTTTCGGGGATGGAGGACTGATGGGTGGGTGGACGTTCAGCGACCTGTACCGGCGTCCGGGCTTTCCGAAGGGCTCGTCGGTGCTGTGACGAACCCGTCGCTGGACGGGGAAGGTGAGCCGGTGCCGCCGTTCGACTGCGCGTCGGACGTGCTGATCGGTGGGGCTGTGGGTCCCGAGGAGGTGGGCGAGGGCGGAAGCGGTACGTCCGCCGGATTCACCGGGGCCGGGCTGGAGGGACGCGAACCGGTCGGTGACGGCGGAAGCGGCACATCCGCTGGATCCACCGGGGCCGGGCTGGAGGGACGCGAACCGGTCGGTGACGGGGGAAGCGGCACGTCCGCCGGATCCGGCGTCGTGGGTTGAGCGGCGGGGGGTGTGTGGACCGGACCGGCCGGCGGCCGGGGACTGCCCTTGATGGGGATCTTGTCGGCGAGGCCGTCGACGGCGCGACCGAGGCCTGCCTTGCCCACCGGCCCCACGCCCAGCTTGGGAGCGGAGTTGGCGATCTCACCGGCGGCCACCTCGTTGGGGTCGCCGCCCTGGGCCACACCCACGCCGATCTTGGTGCCCAGGGTGGCGCCTTCCTCGACGAAGCCACCGGCCTGGTCGGACGCCCGCTTGCCTACGGTGTCGGCGGCGGCAGGTGCTGTGGTGTCACCGAACCGGCCGCCCTTGCCCTCCTCCACCGGGGGGTTCCCGCGGCTCTTTCCTATCTTGCCGACGCCTCCCTTGAAGGCGACTCCGGCCACGGCTCCGGCCGCAGCCCCGGCGAACACACCCGCCGCCGTGATCTTGTCGTGGTTGGCCGCCTTGGCAGCCGCTTCCAGCCCCGAGTTGGTCAGGAACTTGCCGGTGACTTCCGTAGCCGCCTTTCCTACGGGGTTGGCAAGGACGCCACCGATGACCTTGCTGTTGGTGAGAGACTCGCCGATCTTGGTGATCGAGCCGGTGCTCTTGGTGATGAAGCCGGAGTTCTTCACAGCGGCCACGGCGGCCGGCGCGATCGCCTCGACGGCCTTGCCGCCGAGCTTCAGCAGGGAACCGCCCGGGATGATCCCGAGCAGGCCGACGACGAAGTCACCGGCTTTGAGACCACCGGTCTGACTGGCGACGACTTGGTTGAAGACAAAGAGCGCCCCGCCCAACAGCGCGCCCACCACCGGGAAGAACACCGCCACGACGGCGACGAGGGCGGCCAGCAGAATCTGGACGAACGGGAAGTCCTTGAAGAAGTCGGCGATCTTCTGGAAGATGTTGCGCTCCGGAATCGCCTCCTTGGCCGCCCGGTCCAGCACGTCGGCGCACTGCCGCTGCGCACTCTCGCGCATCGATCTGGCCTGTTCCGCCAGACTCTTGGCCGCGCTCAGCTCGGCCTTGCCCGCGTCGATGGAGTCCTGCGTCGTGCGGGCCTGCGACTTCTCCTCGTCCGTCGGGTTCGCACTCAGTTCCTTGGGCGCCTGATTCGCCTGCGGTGCGGCCGACCGCGCCTGGTCCACCGCCCGGTCGAAGGTGTCCTGGGCCTCACGCAGCCGCGGCATGTAGTCGCTGTATGCCTGGGCCGCATCGTGGTAGGACGTCATCGTCTTGGTCAGCTTGTCCGGGAGATCGTCGCCGATCTTCTCCTTCAGCTGATCCATCGCCGCACCACGGCCCTGTGAGATCGTCCCGTCCTTCTTCAGGACGTTCAGCGCCTTCTCCGCGGCATCACCGATGTCCCGGTACCGCTGCATCACGCCCTGGATGAGGTCAGGGTCACCAGGTGTCGGGTCCGAGTCCATGCCGACGAGCTGGAAGTCCTCGGGACTGGCGTGCCGACGTGCCATTGGAATCCCCCGGTGCGGTGCCTGTGAGACGCGATCGCCAGGTACACGGGGTCGGCCTTCCGGAGGGTTCAAACCGTTTTCGCTTCGAACGCTTTCACCGGTCGGCTCCGTGTAGGTGGTGCAACGAAATCCCGGAGGGCATGGGTGGACACGATGAGCAACGGCGCGGACTTCGGGTTCGAGCACAGGCCGGCAAACGCCACGGCACGCGTGCTTCTGCACGCCCTGGGCGCACTGCTGGCGGCGTGCCTCGTAGCGCTCGGGGCAGCCACGTCCGCGCACGCGGCGTCCGGGGACGGTCTGATCAAGGTGTTCGTGGTCCCGGAGCCCACTGCGACGGGCGGACAGCCTGCCACCCTGCAATCGATCGCCGCCTCTACGCTGGGCGACCCCTCGCGCTCGGTTGAGGTCTTCGACCTCAACCGCGGTCTGGCACAAAAGGACGGCGGGGCGCTCAACGGCCCGGACGACCAGCTGCACCCAGGCTGGATCTTGCGCCTTCCGCAGGACGCCGCGGGACCCGAGGTCCAACTGGCCCGTGACACCGGAGCCCAGAACGCCCTCTCCTCTCCGCCGGACTCCGGACAGCGGACGTCGCCACCGGACACCGCTTGGACCACGATGTTCACCATTCCGCTGACCGCGGTCGTGGCCGTGCTCGCAGCGATCCTGCTCGCGCTGATCACCGCGGGCATCGTGGCAAGGCGCAGGGTGCGCAGCGCGTACGCCGCCTCACTGCGCGCCGTCCGCAAGCTGGGCGAGCCAATGCGGCGCAAGCGCCGGCTGACGCAGCGGCGGGCGGCGGGCCGACGGTTCGCCACCGACGCCGAATCCGTGCGGCGCGCCTACGCCACCCTGGACGACTTCACTCCCACCCGGCAGCAGCCCGAACGGCCGGTGCACGCGCTGCGCGTCGACGACACGGGCGTGACCGTATGGCTTACGGCCTCCGACGCAGCCGACGCCCCGTGGACGAACATTGACAGCACGCGCTGGCGCCGCCCTGCCGCAGCCGGCGGTTGGCTGACCCGCGGGGAGACCACCGGTATGACGTCGCAGTCCTCGGTCAGCACGGCCTGCCTCGTTCGGGCCGGCACCGACAGCGACGGTGAGCCCGTGTTCGTGGACCTCAGCTGGCTGGACGGTGTCCTCAGCGTGAGCGGTGATCAGGCCGTGGCCCGGGACGTCGTGCACAACCTGCTGGCGGAAATCGCACGCACCCGGCCGAACACTCCGGTGAGCGTGCTGCGCGGGGCCGACGGTGCCCCGGCCTTCACCGTACCCACGGGTCTGCGGGAGCTGCCCCGAGTGGAGGCACCTGCTGTCTCGGTGCCGGCGACGGGGCACGGGACGGTACGCGCCGGAGCGTCGCGCCGACCGGTGCAGGGCTTGGTCGTGGTCACCGGTGCACCCGGCGAGCGGGAGGCCGCGGAGCTGGCCGCCCTGTGCGGGCCTGGCGGCGCGGGCTGGACGGGGCTGGTCTGCGGCGAAGCAAGCGGCGCGCACTGGCGTTGGTACACCGATGCCGACGGCCATGTCGACATCCCCGTGCTGGATGTGCAGCTCACCGTTCCGGCCTGAGGCCCCGGTCGGCTTTGGCGCGCAAGGTGTTGAGGGCGTAGTGCTGGCGGGACTTGACGGTGCCGGCAGGTATACCGAGGATGCGAGCCGTTTCCTGTGCTGTCCGGCCGCACAGGTAGGTGTGCAGCAGGACCTCGCGGTGTTCGTGGGACAGCTGTCGCAGCAGGTCGATCGTCTCGACCGAGGTCAGCACCATGCCGGAATGGTCAGGCAATGGCATGTCCCGGTCGTGGGCATCGAGGGTCTCGTGGCGGGCGGCGGCGCTGCGCATCTTGTCGACAACGAGGTTGCGCGTGACTTTGAGGAGCCAGCCCCGTATTGATCCCTCGGTGCTGTAGAGGCGTTCCGCGTGTGACCAGGCGCGGATGAGGGTTTCCTGGACGATGTCCTCCGCCATGTGGTGGTCGTTCAGCAGCTTGTCGGCGTAGGCAACCAATGCTTTCGCATGGTCGGACATCAGGGTGTGCAGCAGCTGATTGCTGTGGGCGGCCGACGCGACGGCCGCGTCAGTGGTCGAGGTCATGTTCCAGTTCCTGAAGGACAAGGCTGTACGCGGCTTCAGCTCCTGGTGGAGCGGAGCGGGAGCGTAGGCAGGGTCCGCTTCCGGAACGCTGACGGTTTACTGACGTGGGGGCGGATCAGGTGCGAGAGGGCCCTTCAGCCGGTCGCGGACGTTTGCAGCATCCGGGTGGCCCATCTCCTCGAGGATGGCGAGTGCTTCGCGCCATGCGTGCGCGGCCTGTGTGGGGTGGTGGGCTGCACGATGGGTTTCGCCGATGTGCACCAAAGTGTCGGCCTCCAGGTAGCGGTCGCGGATCGCCCGGTACAGCTCCAGCGCATGCTCATAGCAATCGAGCGCCCGTTCGTGGTTGTGGAGGTGGTGGTGGGCGTAGCCGAGGCTGTCCCATGCAGCGGCCTCGCCGTTGCGGTCGCCGCTCGCCTGGTGGTCCGAGAGCGCCTGCGCACACTCCTCCAAGGCGTCTTCGTACTTGCCCATCAGGATGTGCGTCCATCCGACCTCGTTGGCAATGCTCGCCTCGCCGCTGCGTAGTCCAGCCGCCCGGTACAGGGTGCTCGCGTGCTTGTAGTGTTCGAGGGCTTGCTCATGCTGCTTGCGCCGGTTGGCCAGGAATGCGAGATAGCGGCGGGTTCGACCCTGCCCGGCTAGGTCGCCGATCTCGCTGAACAGCTCCAAGGCGCGCGCGAGGTGCGCGTCGGCTTCGCCCCACAGTGCGAGGCGGCCGTTGACGAAGCCGAGCGCGCGGTGCACATGTGCCTGACCACGAATGTCGCCCAGGCGTTGAGTCGCGCCCACGGCCGCTGTCTGGGCGGCGACTTGTTCCTGCCAGCGGCCGTTGCGGTCCAGGTACAGCTCCAGTGTCGCGGCCAGCTGCCAGCCGTGCTCGCCGGTTCCGTGCCGGGCGTCCTGTTCGATCGCGGCGAGCAGGACGGAGCGGTTGGTCTCCAGCCACTCGGCAGCGGCCGTTTGGTTGGCCAGGCGCGGCACAGTCACCCCGGGTAGGTGGGGCCGCAGGTCGATTCGCTCCCGGCTGGGCGCAAGGACGCTGTCCGCAGCGTGCGCACCATGCAGGTAGTGGTCCAGCATGCGGCGCCGTGCCATGGCCAACTCGTGTGCTGTGTCTTGCGCCCGGGCCAGTTCGGCGCCGTAGGCGCGGAGCAGTTCGTGACATCCGTAACGTCCGGGAACGGGCTCGGTGATCAGGTGGGCCCGAACCAGTTCCGTCAGAAGGGCCTTGGTTTGGCCAGTGCGCTGACCGGCCAGGCTGGCGACGGCCGCGAGTGAGCAGTCGGGTCCCGGATGCAGTGCGAGCAGGCGGAAAACGCGGGCGGACGCGGGGGTGAGAAGTTGATATGACCATGAGAACGCGCTGCGTGCGTCTGCGACAGGGGCCTCCCCGGAAAACGCGTCGAGGCTGTCCTCGTTCTCGTGCAGTTCGGCCGCGATGGACGCGAGCGGAAAGGTCGGGTTCACCACAGCGCGAGCGCTGACGACGGCCAGCGCGAGAGGCAAGTGTCCGCACGCGGCGATAATCTGCGCGACCGCGTCGGGTTCGGCCGCGATCCGTTCGGCGCCGAGACGGCTGGAAAGGAACTCGCTGGCGTCCGCGTCGCTGAGCACGCCGAGCGTCAGCGGGTACGCGCCTTCGCCGGCGACCAGCCCGTACAGCTGGTTACGGCTGGTGACGACTACCAGGCAACCAGGGGCACCGGGCAGGAGGGGGCGGACATGCTCAGTGTCTCGAGCGTTGTCGAGGACGATCAGCACTCGCCGGCCGGCGACCAGGCTGCGATACAGCGCAGCCTGCGCATCCAGCCCCGCCGGAATGCGCTGTGCTGGAACGCCGAATGCGTCGAGGAAGGACCGTATCGCCTCGGCCGGGCTCATGACCGAGCCAGTAGGGTGGAAACCGCGCAGATTGACGTAGAGCTGTCCATCGGGGAAACGGTCGGCGAGCATGTGTGCCCAGTGGACCGCCAGCGTTGTCTTACCCACACCCGCCATGCCGCCGATCAATACGGTGGACACCGCCCCTTCAGGCGCGGGCAACAGCCTCTCGACGTGGGCGAGCTCATGGCGTCGACCGGTGAAGGCGCGCAGACCCACGGGCAGTTGGGCAGGCCGCACCATGACGCCGGTGTCCAGCTGGGCCTTCGCCGCATCGGCCGCCTCTCCCCCACTCGCGTCAGGATCGGTGGACTCCCCGCTTGCGACCTGCTCGGCAGCACGCAGGGCATAGGCGCGGCCCAGCACACGCTGGTGAGCGGCTTGCAGTTCGGGTCCCGGCTGTACCCCTAGTTCCTCAGCGAGTCTGCTACGCACCGACCGATGAACGTCCAAGGCCTCGGCCCGATGCCCGGTGGCTGCAAGCGTCAGGATCAGCCTGGCCTGCAACGCCTCGTCCAACGGATGCTGTGCAGCGGCCTGCCGAAGCGTCACCAGCATTCGCGCACCCAGGCCCGGTCCGGCCTCCAGAGCCAGCTCGGCCGCTTCCTTGACGGCGGTCAGATGTTCGCCGTCAAGGGCGGAGAAGGCGGGGTGCGACCTCACCTCTGCCGCAATCCCCGAGGCCGCGGGCCCGCGCCACATGGCCAGAGCCTCGATCAAGTACTCGGTGGCAGCGGCCGGATCCCCGCTCTGCGCAGCATGCTCCGCCTCCTGCCGCAGGGCTCGGAAGCGAAGTAGGTCAAGTCCGTCAGGCTCTACTTCCAGTCGGTAGCCGCCCGAGCCACGCACCAGCCACCGTGACTCACTCCCCGCCGGGAGATCGGGTTCGAGCAGTCGGCGCAGTGCGCCGATGTGCCGCTGGACCACGTTGACGGCGGTGTCCGGCGGATCCTGCCCCCACAGGGCATCGACGATCTCATGGACGGCGACGGGATGCCCCACCTCGGTCAGCAGCAGTGCAAGGAGGGCCCGCTGTTTGGGCGGCCCCAGCACCAGTTCCGTGTCGCCGCGCCAGGCTCTGACCGGGCCGAGCACGGCGAAACGTATACACACAGGAATTACCGTACCAACTGTAATGACATGTAGATCCGAAGCACCCCGCCTTGACGGGGTTCGACCACGGGCCAGCATAGAGTCCACGCGAATCCCGACCCGCAGGACAGCCCCGCCACAGAGCACCAGGCACGACCCGGTCCGGCACGCACGATAAGGGCTTTATTTGCCACTTTAAGCAATATGCCGTTTTTGGTCTCGCCCGTCGGTACTTGATGGGCAAGTCTTCGAGGTCAGTTGTCGGTAGTCGCAAAGTGAAGACCGAACCCCGATCGAGGCTGGACGCGGCGATGACCCCGCCGGTTGGGTTTGCGCGCGGCCCCGGGCGATTTTGAGGGCGCAGTCGCTTCATGCAGCCATGCGGTTGCGGGACGCCCACGTGCGGTCAGCCACCGGACGGACTCACCCCCGCCCGCCTCCGCTGGGATTTCCAGCACATCCGTCCACGGACCGCCTGCCCGGCCCGGGCACCGAGACTCTCCCGGCCCGGGCCCCGCCCAGGCAGAAGACCCGGGCCACACCCCGCCGCGACCTGCACACCCCGCAAAGCAGCGCGGCGTGGTCTCTCAGAGGTGGTGCAGGTCGGCTGCCACCGGGCGGGCAAGCCGCAGGTGGTGTAGGCAGCGAGGATCAGCCATGCGGGGCAGCCTCATCGCCGCTTTCTTCCTGGCTTGCGCAAAAGTTCCGCGAGGCGGTTGCCGACCGGGGTGACGCTGGGCAGGGGTTCGTGGGCGAAGTGTTTGGCCTTGCGGCGGCGCAGCAGCGTCTCCCCGTCCCGGTCCCAGGCGAACGTGGGTTTGCGCAGCAGCGCTTGGAAGACGGCATCGGCGTTCTCGGGATGCCGCTGGACCAGACGGCGGATGACCATGGGAGCGACGGATTCGTCGTTCAGGTACTCCCGAAGCCGGCTCAGGTGGGCGCGGTCGCGGGTCAGGGCGGGATCGGCGAACAGTGCGTCGAGGTGGCCGAAGTCGGCGTAGTAGCACAGGCCTTCGGTCTCGTCGTAGATCACGGCGACGGTGTCCGCGTCGTGGAATTCTTCGGGGATGCTGCTGAGTTCGTCGAGGGAGGGCCCGCCGCGTGCTGCCTTGGCGGCGGTCTCGTCGTCGAGTTCGGCCAGGGCCTTGTCCTGCCGGTGACGGTGGTACTCCCGCATCCGCGCGGTCGCCTCGCCGGGGTCCAGGACGAGGATGTCGGTCCCGAACACCTCGATGAAGTCGGCGCGCGCCTCGGCCTGCATCTGCCATGCCTTGTGCAGCATCTCGGGATTGCGGCGCAGCACCTGCGGATGGGCGGTGAGCGTTTGGACGGCGAGCTGTGCCAGTCTCGGTCCGTCGTCGGCCGCGTAGATGCTGAGATTGCCGCTGACCAGCCAGGCGTCGGTGTCGGGATGCACGGGCACGATACGGGCAGTCACGAACATCCTGGGGCGGAGTTTGCCCAGGGCACGCCGCCCCAGGTTGGAGTGGACCTGGTAGACGAGGTCGTCGAGCAGGTTGTGCAGGACGACGGCGTCCTTCTCGAAGCCCTGTACCTCGAAGACTCCCTCCACCACGTCGTGCCAGCCGAGCAGCATCGCCCGCTCGTCCTCGCCCAACCGCGGCCGCCGCTGCGCCACAAACCGCTCAAGGACGCTGGAGCCGTCCGCGAGGCGGTGCTGCAGCACGAAGTGGTCGATGGTGGCGATGGCGGTCGCCTCGTCCAGGAAGCCGAGCCGGTCCGCTGCCTCATCGAGCCGGGCATCCAGCCGCCGGGCAAAACGCGGGCTCTGTGCGAAGGCCACCAGTTCGCCCTTGAGGTCCCCGCTGCGGGCCACCAACGTAGCGACGCGGGGCGACACCGTGGTGGTGGAGGGATCGCTGTGTTCCACTACTGCTTCTTCCTGCCTGCTCCTGCACTGTGTTCCGATTGTGCGAGCCGCCGCCCGTGAACCGTGCACGTGTCAGGACATGCATCGGGGGCCAAGGGGCGGTACCGGTCCCTTGGCTGTTGAGCGAGCCGTTCGGCGCCACGGGCGGCCACCCCCGACGGCGAGGACATCCCCGTCGTCAAGACGCAGCATTCGGACATGCCTGTGAGTCTGTCAGAGCAGTGTGCACCGCGGACCGTTGCTTGGAGGATAACCCTCGCCAGGGTGAGCGGTGATTCTCCCGTCGTATGCCCGGGCGCGCGTCGAAGGCGGGACAGCCCACGCTGCGGGGAGCTTGAAGCCGCCCGCCGGATACGGTAATTGTCCAACCGGGACCGAACGGCAGCTCAGACCATGAGCGACCAGAGGCGGGTCCGCTACCCAAGGCGCACTCCCGTCACCGTGGCCTACCGACACGTGGGCGGGATCCTTGGGCGGTGCCGTCGCGCATGTCCGTCTTGCGGCGAGCACGTCATAGGAGCAGCTGAGGAGCCTTCTCGTCAACGATACCGACGGCGATGAGGAGGCGACCTGGTCAAGCTCGCTGTAGGCGGTGGTGGTCGTCCCGGTGCCGGGAGCAGTCTTGCGGCCCATCGAGGCCCGCGCCACGGTCATCTTCAAGGGACGTCTCCGCACCAGTCGAACACACCCCCATCCGCGTGCCTGGGCGCATACAGGGCCCGACCACCCGGACCGTACCGCCCTATCTCCGTGCGCAACGCGACACCTTCAGCCCGATCATGCGCGGACCAGCCCGTGACATCCAAGAGCAGACCGTCCAGCGGGCCCGCGACCAACACCGCGTACACGCGCCCGTGCCGTGGCCCGGCGTCCTCGTGGTCGGCCCCGTAGACGCGGCCCCGCATGAACTCCAGCTCATCCATGCTCAACAGGGTTGCAGCCGCCACCGACAGCCCTGCCGTAACCAACCCGCGGAAGAGCCGTTGAACACGGCATCGCGCATTGCAATCCGTCCCCCGCGGATACGCGAGCCCATAGAGGCCCGAACCCTGCCGGCTTCAGGCCTCTACTCATGCCTCTCACCGCATGTCCGCCGAGCATGCGGTGAGGGGCCCGGGCCGGACTGGAATTCGTCGGTGCGGCTGAGCGCGATCGTCCGGTTCGTGGCGCCACTGCCACGACGTGCCGCTCAGAAACGACCTCCAATGTTTCCGGCGCGCAGCCGTCGACCCGCCGTTTCGCCCAGCCCATCGTCCGTCGGCTCCAGCGCGACCACGGGGCGGGCGGGGACGCGTCTGTGACGCCCCGGTACTGACCAAGCCTTTGTGGACAGGTGCCGTGGGCGCAGCAGTGAAAGGCGGGGAAGCCGACCGCGACACCGTCCGCGGCGGACCTCGTTGATGGCCCCGCCGGTGGTAGACGCTCCCACCTCGTAGATCACGGCCAGGGCCTCGCGGTCAGACCGGTGTGCAGATCGACCAAGTTGGCAAGCACCGGTTGGGGGAGGTCAAAGGGTTCACAGGCGAGCAGCACCAGCGGTGCGGGGAAGGCTGACGTACCTAACCAAAGACCTGTGGGGATGCTCCGTCCTGCAATGCCTCGAGTCTCCAACCGCTGCCGCTGCACTCCGGGTGCAGCGGCGGAAAACGATCGCCCTTCACATCGGTGCTGTATCCGTGGCCCTGGCCGCAGTCGCACTCATAGACCCCAGGAAAGGGAACGATCTCGCCAGGATGGTGGACCTTCTCGGCATCTTCGCCCATAGAGACTGTCTACGCCGCGATCAGGGACACCGCACGCCAGTACACGGCGATCGGGTAGGCCCGCCAACTACGCACCTTCGGACACATCGGCGAGTGCCCCCACGCATCGATCCCACAACCAGCGGTGTCTCCGCAGCCCTCCCTGGGACTCTCCCCGATGCGGGATCGACCCTGCATCCGCTGCCAGGTGCCAGGTGCCTAACGTTTCGCCGTGAGCCCGGCGCTCATACCCTCCAGCTCGGTTTGTGCCAGCCATCGTCGGGTTGTGCGCATCCCCGCTCGCCACCGGCGCCGTCCCAAAGCTCGGTGCCGCTGATGGACTGGAAACCGCAAGTTCGGTCGGCGACCCCGGCTCGCGCACCGTCCCCCGCGGCAGCAGTCCCGCGCCGGGGGAACAGGAGCGTTGATCTCCGAGCGGGCATGCCGGCACTCGTGGTTCTCGGCTTGCCGGTCATGCGCGATGTCGGATGGCATCGCGCGAGAGCCACGCCGCCGCGCGTTCGAACTGCGAAGGCTGAAACAGGAGGTCCGGCCCGTGAGGAACGGCTCGTCCGCTCCCCCGGGCGCGTTAGCCAACAGGCCATCCGGACAACGGCGTGCTGCCTAGCGCCGCCGGTCCGCGACTTCGGCCGCGGCCCGCAGCGGGCGGGTGGACACATGGGGGAAGTTTTCGTTCGCCGGCTCTTCCCCGCAAAAGTCGTTTCTTGCGGCGGCTACGGCTCGGGCTTGGTGGGCGAGGCTGTCCTCAAGCAGATCCAGCAGCTCCATGTCGTGGTGCCGGATCGCCTGGAACAGGTCGAGGGCTGCATGGTCCTGGGCCTGGTCGGCGAGAACCTCGCCGACTCGAGCAGTGGCCAGCGCCCGGGCGGCAGCGGTGTACTCGTCCTCGGTGTGCCTCAGCAGTCGCCGCTCGTCGGCCGACCCACTGCCACGCATCACACCGTTCACGGCCTTCTGCCCCAGGGTTACCGGGAGGGATGCCGCTTTCCAGGTGATGCGGGCGGCGAACCGCGCGACGTCGGCCGCTCCCCCCAGCAGTCCGCGTGGCTGTAGATCGCGGGCACGGTGTTGGATGCGGTACACCCTTTCGTCCATGTCGTCGGCCTGACGCTCGAGCATCCGCTGGTGGGATCCAGGTGGCGCGAGAGCCGCGCCCACGCGCAGTCGGTCGCGTACTGCGGCATGGGCGTGGTAGGCGTCTTCGAGCGCCGGCAACAAGGCCTGCGTCGTCATCATGGGCTGCTCCTTGCGGAGGTCAGGCGGCGTCAACCGCGCGGAAGGAATGAGCTGCCCAGCCGCCAGCCGTCCTCGTCGGGCTGAGTAACCGGGATCATCCTGCGAGGTTCTCGCCAAGATCACCCGTCGGGGGCATGCCTGCTAACGGCGGTGACGGTGCTGGAGCCCGGCCCTTCTCTGGGATCAGAGAGCCCGTGATGATCGCCTTAGCGATTCGGCTGTCTAGGGGGTGGCTGGAACGGACAACAGACTCCCTTCGGCCGGGAGGCATCCGAGTTCGGTCGGGAGTCCCCGAGCCTCCCCTCTCACTGGGATCGAACGCTCCCATCGACGGGTCGCGGGAATGTCGGTGGGGCCGTCCACTACCACTACAACTCGGAGCATCCGCCCACGACGGTACGCGCGTGACGGCCATACCGTCTGCGGCGCCGACCGCATCGAGGCAACAGACGGAAGCTGGACCCCATCTGCCAGATTGACGCGCGCCTGCGAGAACCTTGACGGGGCGATCATCTAGCCACGCGACGGTAGCGCCGCAGTTCGGCTTGCGCGATACCCGCACGAAGCTGCGGTAAATCACGCACAGAGTGCACGGACCATTACCGATGCGCCCTCCGGTGCCTGCGGCTGATGCTCGGATACAGGCACACTCGTAGCCCCCTCCAGAGGTGATCACGATGACACGCTCCCCTCTTGCCGTCACCGGGGCTGACGGTCCGACCGTCATGGACGCCTTCCGGGTAACCGACCAACTGGTCAACTCCGCCGTACCCGCCGTGGCCGACATCGCCACCGTCGAGGTCTCGGATGCCACCCTCCACGAGCACGTTGCCTTGGTGCACGCATGCGACGGGATCGGCTTTCGCCGCGCAGCCTTCCGCGATGCGTGCCATCGAGGGTGCGCCCGCGCCTATCGCATCGGCGAAACCTGCCCAATCCCTTGCGGCACGCCCTACAGGCGCAGCCTGAGGGACATGCGGCCCCGAGTCGTCCCCCACATCCCTGCGCAGGCCCGATGGCTGGCACGTGACTCGATTCGAGCTGAGGTAATGCGCCAGAACGGCGTGCATTCCCTCATGGTGGTGCCGCTCGTGGCAAACCATGTCCCACTCGGCCTTGTGGCCTTCTACCGATGCCAGGGTTCCTCACCATTTCGGCAGGCCGACCTGCGGGCGGCGACCAACCTGGTGAAGCAGACCGCCCTGGCACTCGACGCGATTCGTCGCGACCTGCAGGAGCAGGCGATGGGGCGCAGGTTCCAGCGCGCTCTGTTGGGCCAGCCACCCCATCTGACCGCTATCAAAGAAGTCGACGGTCATGTGCCCGTGGACGGCCCACCGGGTGGGTGGTTCGACGTGATCCCGCTCCCCAGCGCCCGTGTCGGGCTCGTGGCGGGAGTCTGCGGCGGTCACGGAATCACCGCGGCAGCCGCCATGAGCCAGCAGAAGGCGCAGGTCAGGGCGCTCGCGGTACAGGATATTGATCCCGTCCAGGTATTGAGCCGCGTTTTCCAACAACGCGAACGCCAGTTCGAATACTCGGAATGCGCGGAAGACCCGCTCCCGGAAGCTGGGCACTGCGTGTACGCCGTCTACGACCCGGTGACCGGCCGCTGCACTGCAGCCCACACAGGCCTGGCCCATCTGACCGTGATCGACGCCGACGGTGTGAGATCCGTTGCTCCTTGCACTCAGGCCCCCATCCATGCAGACCTCTGCGATGCCGCTGAATTCAACGTCCCGCCGGACAGCCTCCTGACCCTGAGCTGCGCCGGCATCCAAGACCAACTCCGGCAAGGGGCCGACGACGCGGCAGGAGCAGACAAAGCAGATTCAGGCACGGACTCGCGGCACCCAGCACGGGGGACGGCGCCAGCCGTAACACTGACCGTCCGGACACGCGCTGTCACAGCCGCGAACATTGCCGCGTGGGATCTGCCCAATGAACCAGCCGCCGTGGCCGACGCGCGGGCCCGCACAGCAACACAGCTGACGTCGTGGGGGCTCCCGGATCTGTCCTTCACCGTCACCCTCCTGGTCAGCGAACTGGTCACGAATGCGGTCCGCTACTCCACCGGCCCCATCCGGCTACGGCTGATCCGCGACCATGTCTTGACCTGTGAGGTGGCGGACACCAACCGCGCAGCACCCCATGCCCGAGAACCGGCGCCAAGCGAACAAAGCGGCCGAGGTCTGAGCATCGTCGCGCACCTCACTCAGGACTACGGCACGAGATACACGACGACCGGCAAGATCGTGTGGACGGAATTGGCGTTGAGCGGTCAAGGAGCCTGAAGGTCAGAGGAAGGCGTGAAAAAACCTGTGCTCGCTCAACAGCAACCGAACACCCACGCCTTCTGAACCTCAAGCCCAGATGGCGGGATTGCCGCGCCATGCTCAAGACCTGTGGATCGAGCTCGGGGAGCACGTGAAGGGCGTACCTTCCCGAGTGATCGACTGATGGTCATCGAGTAGGCCGGTGTTCGCAGCACCGGTCGGGAAGGCACGCCCGACTGCTCAGCGTAGTCAACGACGACGGCACCACCGCCAACGGCTCCTCCCTGATTGACGAGATCGTCCGGGAGGGCGCGAGGCGGATGCTCGCGGCGGCCCTGGAGACCGAAGTCAACGCGTACATAGCCGAGTTGACCGACCAGCGGGACGAGACCGGTCGGCGGCTCGTGGTCCGCAACGGCTACCACCAGCCCAGGAAGGTCACCACCGCGGCCGGGGCGGTCGAGGTGAAGGCTCCGCGCGTGAACGACAAGCGGGTCGACGAGGCCACGGGCGAGCGCAAGCGGTTCTCCTCGGCGATCCTGCCGCCGTGGTGCCGCAAGTCCCCGAAGATCAGCGAGGTGCTGCCGCTGCTCTACCTGCACGGCCTGTCCTCCGGTGACTTCGTGCCTGCGCTGGAGCAGTTCCTCGGCAGCTCGGCCGGGCTGTCCCCGGCAACCATCACCCGGCTGACTCAGCAGTGGCAGGCCGACCACACCGCCTTCATGGACCGCGACCTCGCGGAGGTCGGCTACGTGTACGTGTGGCCGACGGCATCCACCTCAACGTCCGCCTGGAGGAGGCCAAAGCCTGCGTCCTGGTGCTCATCGGGGTCCGCGCCGACGGCTCCAAGGAACTGGTCGCGCTCAAGGACGGCTACCGCGAGTCCGCCGAATCGTGGGCCGATTTGATGCGCGACTGCGCCCGACGGGGCATGCGCGCCCCGGTCCTGGCGGTCGGCGACGGCGCCCTGGCCTTCTGGAAGGCCCTGGCCGAGGTGTTCCCCGAAACCCGTGAGCAAAGGTGCTGGGTTCATAAAACGGCCAATGTCCTGGACTCCATGCCGAAGTCTGCGCAGCCGGGCGCGAAGAAAGCGATCCAGGACATCTACAACGCCGAGGACCGCGACCACGCCGAAGCGGCGATCAAGACGTTCGCCAAGCTCTATGGCGCGAAGTTCCCCAAGGCCGTCAAGAAGATCACCGATGACCAGGAGCAGCTGCTGGCCTTCTTTGACTTCCCAGCCGAGCACTGGATCCACCTGCGCACCACGAATCCCATTGAGTCCACGTTCTCCACCGTCCGTCTGCGCACCCGGGTCACCCGGGGCGCTGGCTCCGCACCGCCGCCCTGGCCATGGTGTTCAAGCTCGTCGAGTCCGCCCAGCAGCGGTGGCGGGCTGTGAATGCGCCCCATCTCGTTGCCCTCGTGCGCGCCGGCGCCCGCTTCGAACGCGGCCTGCTGGCCGAGCGACCGAAGGCGACGGCCGCATGACGGACCAAGAACGCCAGCAGGAGCGGTCGAGGCGGAGAAGCGAGCGCGGCTACTTCCCGCTGAAGGCAGAGCGTGTCGAGGACGATGCCTGGATGTCCCAGCCAGAAGCCGCCCGCCACCTGGGGATCGCGCTGATCCGCGTCGGGATGCTGATCGCCAACGGCCACCTGGCACCGGCGGAGAACCCGACCGGGCAGGCCGGAGTGACAACTACCAGCGTTCAGACCGAGAAGACCTGGCGAGCGAACGCGACAATCCCCGCGAAGTTCGCCCGCCTCCTGAAGGACACGATCAACTGGTTCTGATCGGTGATCCACAGGCCTTGACGATGGCTCGGATGCCCGCTACCGCAGAAGAGGTGATTGGCCATCAGAGCCTGGCACCCCAAATACGGCAGTCGGACTTCGTGATGCGACTCAGCTCGCCGCGGTGAGTACTGACGTCTTCGCTGTAGGACCAGTGCGTGGTTGGCCTAGCTGACGGGCCACACGCTCGGGCTGCCCGCTCGTACGTAGTCGGCGTATTCGTCTATGCCGAGGCCGCGGTTCATCCATCTACTCCGGACTGCCCCAGTCAACGACTCTGCCAGCTCGAGCGCCCCCAGCGGCTCGGATGCGATCCCGAGTTCACAGAAGGGCATATCCTCGTCGGCCTCATCCGGGTAGAGGAACGGTGGAAGCTCGTAGAGAACCCGCTGCCCCTGGTAGCCGTCGGCTTGATCCACGCCGCCGAACAGCGTGATCACGTAGCCCTGTTCCCGCGGCCAGATCTCCACCCATGCGACGCCCCGCTCGCCGTTGTGCTCCCTCGGTCCGAGGAACTGCTCGATCTCTGCTCCACGACGCAGTGCCCCGACGGCGAACGTTTCAACTAGATAACGCATGCCGCCACCGTAAACGGGAGGTCTGACAGCAAAGAAGCCGACGATGCCGCCATCGATCAGACCGTCCCGTAATCAACGAGAAACCACCGGCGGACTGCGGGGTGATCGCGCTGACCGTCCCGGAGATCCAGCGAGTGAGTCGGCGGATCGGCATGCCGGTGGGCACTTGAGGGACGCCAGGACGTACCTCCGACGCCGCAACCAGCCTTCCAGGTCTGTTCTCGATCGATACCGGTCAGCGCCTCCACGCGATGCGACGGCGAAGTCTGCCCTGAGTGCGGCCGCATTGTCGTCCGGCTACACCTTCGTGCTGCCGGTGCCAGCCAGGTGCGCCTCAAGAGCCGCT
>Ga0102590_1000381_pt1 | contig 104579 bp, 100 predicted proteins | sample AraplaMF_Col_mMF_FD_76859 | JGI IMG/M metagenome (GOLD analysis project Ga0102590, IMG submission 76859) | Arabidopsis root microbial communities from the University of North Carolina, USA - plate scrape MF_Col_mMF | ecosystem: Host-associated > Plants > Roots > Endosphere | place: USA... | reverse complement strand
TCCAGGCGGCATTTACGCCGCCCTTCAGCCCGTCCACGTCCAGCCCTTAAAGGGCAGCCCCGTCTTGCGACGGCGCGGGCGGTGGTCCGAGACGACCCTGATCCCTGCCTGCGTTACGACAGGAAACCCGGGCGCCACACCCTGCTCCGCCAAATAGACGCTCTAGATGACGCCCTCAGGTGAGCAAAGCGGGCCGACCATAGGACAGGCCATGCGGCCGTCAACATTCATTCCGTGTTTGCAAGCTCCATCAACACTGCGGCCAGGACCGCCCTAACGCATCGCAGCCTTGATCGGATCCTTCACCGCCTCGACGGTCTCAAATTCGATGTTCTGAAGCTCGCCTGCCACCTTCTCGACTCTGCGAAGGTAGATGTTCTGGATAATGTCGCGGGTGTCGGGATCAATCGCGATCGGCCCGCGCGGGCTTTCCCATGTCGCCCCCTTCATGGCCCCGATGAGGACGCCGGCATCGGTGCTGCCGCCGGTCTTGTCCAGCGCCTCGTAGATCAGATGCAGGCCGTCATAGCCGCCGACCGAGATGAAGTTCGGCCGGAAGCCGGCCGACGCCTTGAAATCCCGCACATAGGCCTCATTCAGCTTGGAGCGATGAGCCGCGGAGTAGTTGTGCGCCGTGACCACTCCGATCATCGCATCGCTCATCTCCGGCAGGCTGTGGTCATCGGTCACGCCGGACGGCTTCGACCGGCTGTCGACCACCACCTATCCGGACACGAGCACCGAGGTGCTGGGCCATGACGCCGACGGCAACGTCACGTCGCGCAAGACCCGCAAGGGCGACACGATCGGCTTCACCTACGACACGCTGAACCGGCTCACGACCAAGACCGCGCCGTCAGAGCCGACCGTCACCTATTCCTACGATCTGTCGAGCCGGCTGATCGCGGCTTCCGACAACAGCGCATCGATCGCGGTGCCTACGCCGGCCGGCACCGTCGCGACCATGACGATGAGCTATGACGCCTTGAACCAGGCGATCGCTGCGAGCTTCAGCCCGGTCCAGCCGCAGGCGCCGCCCACGGCCCAGAGCGTGACCTTCAACCACGCTTACGACGCCACCAACCGGCGCGTCAGCCAGACCACGACAGACAATTCCTACTTCTTCTATCCGACCGCGACGGCCTCGACCGTCTCCTACACGGCCAACAATCTCGATCAGTACACCGCGGTGGGCGCGGTCACGCCGACTTACGACGGCAACGGCAATCTCACCTTCGACGGCACCTTCACCTACAGCTATGACGCCGAGAGCCGGCTGATCTCGGCGAGCGGCGCCGGCAACACCGTCAGCTACGCCTACGACGCGCAGGGCCGACGCAAGCTCAAGACCGTCAACGGCACCACGACCATCCTGGTCCAGGATGCGGAGGGCCGCGCGGTGCTCGACTACGCCGCGAGCGGCGGCAGCATCGCGAACTGGTATCTGTTCGGAGCGGGCCCGAACGAGCCGCTGGTGCAAGCCAACGGCGCCGGCACCACGCGGGCGACGCTGATCCCCGACATCCAGGGCTCGATCATCGCCACGCTGGATGCGGCGACCGGCACGCTGACCAAGGGCGGCTTCCAGCCTTACGGCAAGAGCGCCACGACCGCGGGCACCTTCCGCTACACCGGCGCACGCATCGATGCGGAGACCAATGGGCTCTACGACTTCCGGGCGCGGATCTATTCGCCGGCGCTCGGCCGCTTCATGCAGACCGATCCGATCGGAACCGCAGGCGGCGCCAATCTCTATGCCTATGTCGGCAATGATCCGCTCAACCTGACGGACCCGTATGGGCTTGCGGCGGACGATCCGCAGACGAACGCGGGTGGTGCGGGACAAGGCAACAACCGGCCGCCGGTCGCGGCCGCGGCGGGCGGCGCCGGTGGTGGGGATGATGGTGACGGCGGGGATGAGTGGAAGCGGATATGGGCGTCGTTCTGGGCGCGGACGTTCGGAGCTGAGAGTCGGTTTGCTGGGCTTTCTTCTGCAGAACGGCGAGCAATCCTCGAGACTAAGCTGGAAGCCAATGCGATGCGGCGGCTACAAGAATTGCAGATTGCTACACCCGGAGCACATTTCCTCGAACGTCACGGTTCTCAACTTAGCCTAGCGTCCCAGTACGACCGAGTAGCATTCGGGGTCAATCCGACTACCGGTGTCGTTGGTTCTAAACCTCCGTCCGCGACACGCTTCTTCAGCGCTCGCGATCAATTGAACGCGATCATTCGAGCAGAGCAAATATTTGCAAATACAGGTTCGCAGCAATTGGCCGCACGCCCGTACCAGTTTGGCAGGGTAATCGGCGAGGGGTACGATAAGTCGCTCGTTTACGGAACGCAAAACTCAGCAATTGTCAGAGTGGATGCTCAGGGCAAGGCGTATACGGCGTTCCCATGGTTCGGTCATTGAGGTGTATCCATGAGGCCCGAGCCCGTCGATCTCCTAGTTTGGCTAGGCCGTATCGACGTTAACGGTCTATCTGATTCAGACGCTGAGAAGATAGCGTCAATTGATATAGAAAGCGACCAAGGTCTCAGACAACTGATTGTTGGGTGGTTGAGGCCCTGGTTCGCGGAGCATGATTCTCTGAACCAATCGGAATTGAAGGATATCCTTGAACAGTCTCGGCAATGGCCGGCCAAAACGATCCGCTCTTTTTTTGATGAGGTACTGCTTCCGTCCGGGCAGCGCATTGAAGACCCCGACCGGTTTATGACAGCTCTCCGAGAAGAATTTCTAAAATAATCGTTCGCCTTGGTCCGCGCATCGGGAGTTGAACTCACCCCCATAGCGGCGGCGGGTGCGCGTCATTGGTCGCAGGAAAGACCGGCAGGCCACCTTACATTCAGACCTGCATGTCGTACGATCGCGGCAAGTGGGCGTGACATTCGCAAGCGAACGCGACGCCCGACATAAAAGAATCGGGAGGCGAACGTGCTCAGGGTGATCCCGCGGATAACATTGTCGGCCGTGGTGTGCGCGCTGCTGCTCTGCGGCGCAGCTGTGGCCCAGGACTACCCGAACAAGCCCATCCGGGTGGTCATCCCGTTCCCGCCGGGCGGTCCGACGGACGGGATGGCGCGCATCGTCTCCGAGCGCCTCGGCAAACTGCTCGGCCAGACGGTCGTGGTCGACAACCGCGGCGGCGGCGCAGGCGGCAGCATCGGCGCCAAGTCGATCGCGACCGCGGAACCGGACGGCTACAGCATTCTCATGACGCCGGGTGGATCACTGACCACCGGGCCGGCCGTGCATGTCAACATCGGCTACGATCCGCTGACGGTGTTCGCGCCCGTCGCCCGACTGATCACCACGCATCAGTTCCTGTGCGTGCAGCCCTCCCTGCCGGTCAAAACGCTTCCCGAGCTGATCGCCTATGCCAAAGCCAACCCGGGCAAGGTCTCGTACGGCACGCAGGGCTTCGGCACCGGCAATCACCTGTTGATGGAGCTGTTGAAGCTCGAGACCGGCATCGACATCGTGCATGTGCCCTATCGAGGGACCGGGCCGATGCTCGCCGCATTTCTGGCCGGAGAAGTCCAGATGGTCGTCGATCCGAGCACCACGGTCCTGCCGCACATCCAAAGCGGCCGCGTGCGCGCGATTGCGGTGACCTCGAGCGGACGCAGCGCGAAGCTTCCGGACGTGCCGACCACCGCAGAAGCGGGCTACCCCAAGCTGCACTCGCCATTCTGGCTCGGCGTCGTCGCGCCGGCCGGGACCCGGCCGGAGATCATCGAAAAACTGAACGCCGCATTCCGGGAAAGCCTGAACGATCCGCCGACCCGTGAGCGGCTCGACGCGCTTGGCGCCGAGATCAGCATCGGTACGCCTCAGGAGTTCGGCGATATGATTCGACGCGAGCTCGCGCTGTGGAAGGGCGTGGTGCAGGCGGCGGGAATCAAAGCCGAGCAGTAATCTTTCGGCACGCGCCTGCTCAGACCTTCTGTGCGCCCCATCACAGCCGCCAGAACGGCTTCCGGGTCTCCGCATCCGCGTCGGCGCGGCTCACGCCGATGTCTTTCAGTTGCGCGTCGGACATGCCCGCCAGGATGCGCCGCTTGGCGGCGCGATCCGCCCACCGCTCAGCCAGAATCAACAACGTCGTTGCGCATGATCGTGGCGCCCGATGGTCGCTGGTCTCGCGCAGCGGATGAGTGTCGGCAGACATGGAGAACCTCTGGCGACCGGGCCGCCGAAACACAAACGAGTTTTCCTCGTGTCGCGTTGAGCGCCGCTCAATTGCCATCGTCGGCATTCACGCCGCTCATCCTGACGATCGTTTGAATTGATGGGAGCCGATTGGCTCTGCGCGGGCGCATGACCGGCTCCTGCCGCGCTTGCTATAGTCAGCCGGATTTGCCCGAACTTGGAACCCCGGCTCTGCGGCATGGCCTCCCGGTTGCCCCCTTTGAACTCGCTCCGCGTCTTCGAGGCGGCGGCGCGCCATTTGAGCTTCCGCAAGGCGGCCGAGGAGCTGAACATCACGGCGAGTGCGGTGAGCCATGGCATGCAGACGCTCGAGGAATGGCTCGGCGTGGAGCTGTTTCATCGCGAGGCGCGCGGGCTCCGGCTGACACCGGCGGGCGAGGCCTATCTCCCGCCGGTCGCGAAGGGCCTGGCGATCCTGGCCAAAGCCACCGAAGAGCTGCCCGGCCGCAAGGCCACCGGCAAGCTCGTGGTCAGCAGCGCGCCGGCCTTCGCCAACAGGCTTCTGCTGCCGCGGCTGCCGGACTTCGCCGAGCGGCATTCGGATATCGAGGTCAGCCTCACGACATCGCGCCGCATCGTCGACCTGCCGCTCGAAGGCATCGACGTGGCGATCCGGTTTGCGCCGGCGAAGAAGGCGCAAGCCTCCTGGACCGAGCTCGCGCAGGAGTTCCTCGTTCCGGTCTGCACCCCGAAGATCAAGGCGCAGTTCGCGACCGCGCCGCCGGAGGCGATCTTCGCGCAAGTGCCCCTGATCCACATGACGACAGTTGCCTCGGACTGGGCGAACTGGTTCGCCTTGAGCGGGCTCACACCACCCGGCACGATCGGCGAAGGCCTGCAGGTGGACACCGTGCAGATGGCGCTCGAAGCGGCCGCCGAGGGCCTGGGTCTCGCCCTCGGCCGGCTTCCGGTGGCCAATGTCGATCTTGAAAGCGGCCGCCTCGTGCCGGTGATCGATGCGACCGTTGCCAGCGGCTACAGCTATTGGTTCGTCGCCGCCGAGAGCGATTTCCAGAAGCCCGAGACGAAGCTGTTTCGGAAGTGGCTCGTATCCCAGTTCGACAACGCGCGGACCAACGGGATCGCGGCGCAGAAGCCGGACTCGCCGGTTCTGACGCCGGCCCCGGAGACGAGCTGATTCATCAGCCGCGCCGCGCCTTCTCGATGGCGGCAACGTCGATCTTCCTCATGCCCATCATCGCTTCGAACGCGCGTTTGGCTTCGTCGCCGCCGGCCGCCATCGCTTCCAACAGGACACGCGGCGTGATCTGCCACGATATGCCCCACTTGTCCTTGCACCAGCCGCAGGCGCTTTCCTGGCCGCTATTGTTGACGATGGCGTTCCAATAGCGATCCGTCTCGGCCTGATCTTCGGTGGAGATCATGAACGAAAAGGCTTCGTTGTGCTTGAACATCGGTCCGCCGTTGAGGCCGACACAGGAGACACCGGCAACCTTGAACTCGACGGTCAGCACGTCGCCCTTTTTGCCGGACGGATAGTCGGTGGGCGCGCGGTGGACGGCGCCCACGGCGCTGTCGGGAAAGGTTGCGGCATAAAAGCGAGCAGCGGCCTCGGCATCCTTGTCATACCACACGCAGATCGTGTTCTTCGCCATTGCATGTCCCTTCACTGAAGCGCGTTTGAACCGCTATCCACCCGGTCCGAGATAGTTGAGTCAATCGCTGTTCGCCACCGGAGAAGCGGCCCGCGTTGCGACGCAAACGCGCAGCCTCGGTGTTCGCTTCCGGAGTGGCTTTCGGGTCCCCCGTGATGCTGGACAGCCATGCCCGCGTCCGGCTTGCCTGACCTCGCCTGTCAGCTAAGACTGGCCCCGATCCTTGCCGGGACCATATGAGATGCCATCGACGACCGCTCCGGGCCGCAGCCAGGCCCGGATGATTCTGCTTGGAACTGCCCTCCTGCTCACCCTCGGGATGGGCATCCGTCAAAGCTTTGGACTTTTTCTCGGGCCGGTCACGCAGGACCTGCTGATCGCGGCATCCGATTTCACGTTCGCCCTGGCGATCCAGAACATCGTCTGGGGCTTCTCGCAGGCGTTGGTCGGGGCGGCCGCGGACCGCTTCGGGCTGCGGGCCACGATGATGGCGGGTGCGGCGATCTACGTTGCCGGTCTCGGCGTCATGGCGGCCGCGCAAGGTGCGATCGCGCTGATGGTGTCGGGCGCGCTCACCGGCATCGCGCTGTCGTGCACAGCGACATCACTGGCGATGACCGCGTGTGTCCGCGCGGTTTCGGTAGAGCGCCGGAGCATCACGCTCGGCATGGTGTCCGCGGCCGGATCGCTCGGCACGCTGATCGTGCCGCTCAGCACGCAGGCCCTTCTCGCGCATCAACCGTGGCAGATCGGCGCGCTGTTTTTCGTGCTGCTGGCGATCGCGATGCTGCCGGCCGCGTTCTGGGCCGGAGCCGCCGACAAGATACCGGCCAGCACCAAAGCAACGACTTCGATGCGCGAGGTGCTGGGTCAGGCGATGCGCAACCGGCAGTTCCTCGTGATGTCGTGCGCGTATTTCGTCTGCGGCCTCAATCTCACGTTCCTGACCACGCACCTGCCGGCTTATCTCGCATTCTGCGGCCAGGACCCGATGCTGAGCGCGGGCGCGCTTGCCGTGATCGGCGGCGTGAGCTCGATCGGCTCATTGCTGACCGGCTGGCTGGGCGGACGATATCCGAAGCATATCCTGCTGGGCCTGCTCTACATCCTGCGCTCGCTGATGTTCGCAGCCTATTTCGTGCTGCCTCCCACCCCTGCAAGCACGCTGCTGTTTTCGGCCGCGATGGGCCTGTTGTGGTGGCCGGGCCTCGCGCCCCTCATCGGCGGCATGGTCGCCGAGATCTTCGGCACACGATATATGGCAACACTGCTGGGCATATCGTTCGTCGTGCACCAGATGGGATCGTCGCTCGGCACCTTTGGCGGCGGGCTGATGTTCGATCTGTTCGGCTCGTATGACCGCGCCTGGCAGATCGGCGCGCTGATCGGATTTGGCGCCGGCGTCGTCCAAATCCTGGCAGGCGGTCCGGCCAGACAGGACCGCGCCGCGGTGCCCGTGGCCGCGGCCACGTAATTCCAGCGCAGGCGTGGGCCGCTGGCCTGCAGGATAAGATCGGTCAGGACAAGATCGGCGTTCGCGCCGCATCGGCACGACGCTGTTACGATCCATCGGCCGTTACGATCCATCGAGGGAGGCGAACATTGTTCGCCTCCCTCGTCACTGCGGGCGAAGCCTCCCCAGCCGGCTGACCCGTCACTGAATTGCGAAATGCCGAGACCGTCAGTGGCGGCGCAGGCAACCGTAGTGCTCGTTCCACGACGGCGCGTTTCGCTGGAAGCTCGCGAGCTTGCAGTACTGGCTTCCGGGGCCCCATTCCGGGCTCGGGCCGGCGCCGGTCGTCTCGGCAACTCTCGTCGGTGCCGGGGATTGTGCACGGGCCTGTCTCTGCGAGGTCTTCAAGCAACCATAGTGCTCGTTCCACGACGGAACATTTCGCTGGCTCACGGCCATTTTGCAGTACTCGCTTTGCGGTGCTGCGGCTGCAGTTCTCTTCTTCGCTGCGGCTTCGCTCTGGCTCACGAAACCCGGGGTTATCGCAACTGCGATCGTCAGTGCTGCGGCGGCCATGAACAGCTTCTTCATTCCAATTCCTCCCTTGTTCCCTGCTTGCTGATCCGCCGCACGACGTGGGCCGGATCGCCTTCGTTGACGCCCGGATGGTCCAGGCGCTGACGACAAGCGTTATCTGACCCGAAGAGTTTCGAAGTTGAACAACCAGCCTGTGCGTCACATGAGCGCGCAAACCGAAAATGCCGGAATCGAATCCAAAAAGTGCGAGGGCGAATCCATAAGTGCGAAAAGTCGCGCCGGCCTCTGTGCAATGACTCGCCGAAGGCCGAGCCGATCATCCCGTCGCGCGGGTGGTTTCCGCAAAGCGAGCGCTTGGAATGACGCCGCCTATGCTTTTGCTTTGGTGGCTGCGGCGCAGGCGACGTCGAGCCATGGCAACTCGCGGCGCATGGCGGCGAGTGCTTCAGCCTCGCTGCCGTAAGATGTTGCGGAGAGGTCTGCGACCAGGGTCCAGCGTCCGCCATCCTCGGGATCGCGCCGGAACTCCTTGACGAGAAACCGCCCGCTGCCGTCGCCGACGATATCGATGCAGCGCGTCTGGTCCTCGCTGGCGATGCTCTTCACCGGCGCGCGCCACGAAGCGACCGGACCCTGCGGGCTAGACGGATGCGCCATAGAGCGCTTCTCCCGAAACCTGCCGGCCCTGACCGTCGAAGCTCATCAGCTCGCAGGCGCGCGTCTTCGTGCCGCTCAGGTTCGCCTCGTAGAACACCGCGAGCTGCCGGCTGTCGCCATCCCAGACGGCGCTTTCGAGCTTGAACTCCAGCGTCTCGATCCTGGCCGAAGCCGTCCGCCAATAGCGCTCCAGCGCCGCCTTGCCGCGGATGACCGACGTGCCGACGAAGAGCTGCGCCTTGGGGCTGATGAAGGTCGCGTCGTCCACGTAATGCGCCAGCACCGCATCGACGTCCCGCCGGTTCCAAGCCGCCACCCAGCGGGCGGCGAATTCCAACACTTCGGACCTCGTCAACAGAGCCTCCCTGGGTGGACTTACCGAACCATCACGGACGGCATCGGCTCCCGCCCGCGCCGAATTCTACTTCCGCAGGCTGAACCACACGCCGCTGAGGATGAGCGCACCGCCGAGGATCTGGATCGCGCTCGGCCCTTCGCCGAGCCACGCCCAGGACAGCAGCGCGCTCGCGACCGGGCCGATATAGAGCACCAGCGAGGTGCGCACCGAGCCGAACCGGCCGCCGAGCCAGGCGAAGCCCGCATAGGCGATGAGGCCCGGGACGAAGCCCGCGAACAGATAGACCCAGAGCGCGTGCATGCTGAAGACGGTCGCAGGCGCGCCCATCGCCTCGTAAACCGCGAACGGCAGCGAGAACACCGAGCCCACCGCGGCGAACACGCAGACGCGGCCGAGGAACGAGACCGCGGGGGCCGCCCGCGATTGCAGGAGTGTGTAGCCGGACCAGGCCAGCATCGCGACCACGACGAGCAGATCGCCCCACAGCGTGTCGGCCGACATCAGGCTCGCCGGCGAGCCGCGCAGGATGATCGCGAGCGCGCCGGCGAGCGCGAGCGCAATGCCAATGAGCTGAAAGCGGCCGATTGCCTCGAGCCCGGTGAGCCACGAGATCACCAGCACCACGATGGGCGACAGCGCATAGATCAGCGCGATGTTGATCGCGGTGGTGGAGACGCCGGCGATGTAGATCGGCCCGCCGCACAGGAACATGCCGAAGAAACCTGCCAGCACGACGAGCCAGCCGCGCGAGAGGAGCAGATGAGCCTTGGCGGAAAGCTCGCTCCAGACGAACGGCGCGAGGCCTGCGGCCACGATCAGCCAGCGGAAGAAGGCGAGCGAGAACGGCGGGATGACGCCCGCATTGGCGCGCGCCAGGATCATGTTGGTGACCTGGGCGACCGCGACGGCGACGAAGCCCGCGAGCGCTAACGAAGAAGCAAACCGGTTTTGCACGTCTTTGGCGGGCATCGATGCAACGATATAAGCCCACCCATGACATGGCTACACCACGTTCGGCGTCCGATGCTCGCGCGCGGCTCCCGCCGAGCGACGCCGAGCAGGTGAATTGCACCGTCGTCTCACTGCAACTTGGTGTATATTTTTCGCCCGTGTAGTAACGTAAATCGATGCGTCCAACGACAGCACCGTCCTCATCGAACTCCGGCGCTTCGATCTTATCGGGGCGCCGCGGCGGCGAATAATTGGCGAGCGTTATTGATGACGGATTCCGATGATCCCTGCGCGCGCTATTTGGCTGCACTTGCGGCTCAGGTTCCTGCCTCGTTTATCTCGCCGATGCTTACCGAACGCATGAGGGCCGACGCAAACGAGGATGAAGAAGCAGGCGTTGTCCACATCACGATGTCGGAATTTGTGACGCGCTTGATCGAAACAGGGACACCGACAACATGGTTTTTGACGGCACCCGGCGGCGGCGGAAAATCCACCTTTTCCGTTGCCCTGGCGCATCAGCTGTTGATGCAGGGCCAGGCGGCTGTCCATTTGTCCTCGCGCGCGGTCGAGATCATCACTCCTTCATCCGGCGAAACAGCCGAGCAAAGATTGAAGAATGCATTGACGGATGCCCAACCTCGCGAGATTACCTCGGAAAGATGGTGGGCTCACAAAATAAAAAAGAATCGGTTGATACTCGTCATCGACGGCTACAACGAAGTCGAGCGCCGACTGGGAAGAGACTCTTCACCCCTGCAATTCTTGCGTTCGGCCGTTTTCGGCCGACATCCATTTCATGTAATTGTGACCGCAAGGCAGTCGCCCAGTCCCGACGATGTACAAGCGGCCAGGCGCAACGTGGCTTCATTCGCCATAAACGGATTTGGCACAAAGGAACGCGAGGCGTACTTCGAGAAAGTTGGCCTGGATTCGAGTGTCGGTGAACACGCCCTGATTTCTGCGCGAATAAGTCACGCAGCAGAAAATCCTTTGATCCTATCCCTGGCCTCATGGCTCCTCAGATCCGACTCATCCAAGGAGCTTCCCCACTGCAGGGCTGATCTGTTTCTCGCCACATTGGAACATCCACGCCGAACCTACGACGCCCAGGAAAAGCACTTGCTCGAACGTCCTCCGTTTCTTGATGGACTGGTGGCGGCAGCGGCCGTTGCGTCGTTCGCAAACAACAGCGCGGGATTCCAGCGGCATACGTTAGACGAGATCCAAAATAAGGCCTGGGGCAATCAAGATCACGCCCTTCGCACCGATCTTTTCCTGGCCAGTTATCTGCTGAAGCAATCAAATGACGAATCCAATCGATATTATTTCGTCCACGATTCGATCGTCGATTTCGGATTGGCGCTGGCCGGCCGCTTTCGACCGCCACCACAGTGGTCTGTGAGGCAAGTTGGGGCGCTCGATAATTATCTCGGTGACTGGATAGGATTGCAGAAAGATCGTTCCGGCGCCGTGGGCAAGGCCATTGAGCTGGTCACCGAATATCAGCGCCCCGATTTGCTTGTCGACGTCATCGCGGCGAACTATGCGGTGCTCAGCAACGATGACCTGGCCAAGCTGTGCAGAGCGATAGGCGAATGGCTTGTCCTGCGTTCGCGCCGATCTCGCCGCGATGAGTTGGCCGATCGGCTTTCCACACTCCCGCACATCCTGTGGCGCGAGGTCATTCGAGCCGGAATTTTCAGGCATCTCGCACGCGATGACGAGCGCGCTGCCGAAATACTCGTCAACTACGCATTAAGCCGGACATTCAGCGCAGACAAGCTGCAAAGCGTGCTGCTCGAATCAAGGAGGCGCAAGCGCGCGGGTGAACCGGCCGTCGAATCGCAAGCCGACGATCTGCGAATATCTGCTCTCGACGTTTCGAAGATCAGCGAAATCACGGACGCCTCCACACGTCGCAGAGCCATCAGGGAGGCTGCGAAACTTGGTTCCGGCACGATACCCACAGCGCTGCAATTGCTGGACAGCGACGAAGACATCGGTGTTCGCGAAGCCGCCGTCACGGCGCTCGGAAACATCGGCGATCGCGCAACAGTTCCCCGCCTCTTGGCGGCGCTGGAGACGGACAGCGGGTTTTCCGTCCGTCGCGCCGCCGCCAAAGCTCTGGGAAACATCGGCGACCGCGCGGCAGTCCCCGGCATCGTGGGAGCGCTGGAGAAAGACATCGCTTCCTCAGTCCGTCGCGCGGCTGCCATTGCTCTCGGAAGCATCGGTGATCGCACGGCGATGCTCGGCCTCGTTGCAGCGCTGGAGAAAGACCCAGAACCAGTCGTTCGGGGCGTAGCCGCCACAGCTCTTGGACTCGTCGCCGATGACGACGCGATTGCGAGACTTGTGGCAGCGCTGCAAAATGATGAGGCGGAGAACGTTCGCAGCTCCGCCGCCAAAGCTCTCGGAATCATCGGCGATCACGCCGCATTTCTGGTCCTCCTGGATCGGTTGGAGAAGGACCAGGCAAAGCACGTCCGGGGCGCAGCCGCTACCGCGCTCGGTCAGCTGGGTGAAAGCAACGCGGTGCCTGGCCTCGCAGCAGCATTGCAGAACGACACGGCCGAGAACGTCCGCGGTTCGGCCGCCACCGCCTTGGGAAACATCGGCGACCGCGCAGCCGTCCTCGGGCTCTTGAGAGCGTTGGAGAACGATCCAACTGGAGATGTCCGCGGCTCGGCTGCCACCGCTCTCGGGCGGGTCGGCAGCACCGACGCGGTTGCCGGACTGGTTGCAACGCTCAAGGCTGATCTCAATTATATTGTCCGCGGCTCAGCCGCCACCGCGCTCGGGAAAATTGGCGACCGCGCGGCGGTGTCCGGGCTGGTGGAAACACTGGAGAAGGATTCCGACAGAACCGTCCGGGGCGCCGCCGCCACGGCCCTTGGAAGTATCGGCGACCGCGAAGCAGTGCCGCGGCTCGTGGCGGCATTGGAAACAGATTCAGAAAAAAGCGTCCGCGGCGCAGCCGCGAGTGCGCTTGGAAAGATCGGTGACCGTGCCGCGGTACCGCCCTTGTGCGAGGCGCTTTTGCACAACCCGGAGGAGAACGTTCGCGGCTCAGCGGCCAGCGCCCTCGGAAAGATTTGCGATCGATCTGCGCTCCCCGCACTGGAAGAAGCATTGCATCGGGAAGGCAATGATCGGGTGCGCGCCAGTGCAATCCTTGCGATCAGACTCATAGGCGATGAAGCCAGCAAAAAATCATTGCTTGATTTGGCATTTAACCCAGAGGAAGACTCTCTCAATCGCGTTTTTGCATTTGAAGCAGCCCTGCGCATCGACGATACGGTCATTGAAAAGATCTTTGACGTTATCGTCGACCCGACGACCAAGCATTGGTCGCAACGGGCGCGCGGCAAACTGATCGATTTGTTAAACGGCAGGCGCGCTCCGCAAAAGGTCGTAGATTATCTGGAGAAGACGTCAATATTTAATCGGAACCCCATCATAAGAACGAACTGCGTAAGGGTGCTTCGCGAAAATGGACAATTGTCGGACGAGACGATTGGCAGGCTGATCGACCCCGATCAACGCCAGGCTTTCGGGAACAAGGCCGACACGGAGTGGGGAGTACAAACCGAAGCTCTGAGAGGAATAGTTGAACGCTTCATGGACGGCAAGTCGCCGTCCAACCGCTTGCAAGAACTTCTGGGCAACGTCCTGAAAGACCCCGATTCCAGCAGAAACGTTGTTGCGGCGGTCTTTTCGTTCCTGGAGCAATTAGCTGACGGCGAACTCGAACGTGCGGTAGCCGCAATAGAGCTGAGGCTGCCCAGAACCTCAGCGATCGAGTTTGTCAGACAACGGCTGGATGCAATGCAAACCCGATTGCGCAACGGGCGCGATCACGCAGCGACGATTTCTTCCATACGCAAGAATCCCGAAAGCCTGCTCGCCGATATTGCGCACAGCGACAAATCACTCGAAGAGGGCAGCCAAATGCCAAATTTACGTCCCGCCGTTATTGTCACCGCGAATGAGCGCGAGAGCCAGGAAGTTTACGCCTTGCTGCAGGCAGAAACAGGGAAAACGACCCTCGAGCAGATGAGGGTAAAAAACAACACGATCGCGTCGGTTGGCTCCACATTGCACGAAAGTGGAAGCGTACGGCCGGTATTGCTCGTCGCCCTACCCGATACGGGTCCGCAGGAATCCGCGGCGGCTGTCGCCGACATCTTGGAGGGTATCAAGCCTCGGATCCTGCTGCTGGTCGGGTGCTGCGGAGCGATTACAGAACGAATTAAAGATGCGGGAAGCAGCTCGGTCATCGTGGCACGGCAAGTCGTTGACGTGGACCGGCGAACCGAGCGACAGGGCAAGACGTTGCCTTCCATGATCACGTATCGATCATCCCAGGAATTGAGAAATTGTATCGCCGCGTTGAACGCCGCGAAATTCTTCGGTGACCTCGCGGTCAAAACCGACAAGGACCTCGCGAGCGGAAGTGTCCTGATGGACGATCTTGAAGGGCCCAATCGCCAGTTGGTGCTATCGAGCTTTGGATCGGATGTTGTCGGGGTGGAGATGGAAGCGGTCGGTGCTTTTTCGCAGGTTGAATCTCGGACCGGCCACCTTGGTGTTATCACTCACGGCATCATCAAGGCATTTTCAGATGGTTCTGGCGGGGATGTGAGCCTGAATAAAGACGAAAGGCAGCGAACCGCGACCAGGAACGCGGCAAAAGTCGCCTTGGCTGCGCTTCAGCGCCTACCTGATTAGATACAGTTGGCGACCCATGCGGGGAAGCCCGTCAGCGCCGGCGCGACGATCCAGCGGCTGTCGGGACTTTCCGCGGTCAAGGATCGGAGAGCCGCGGCTTACGCCGCGGCGGCCTTCTTGCGGTTCGCCTCGATGCGGCGGTCGACCAGCGCCACCTGCGCGTCGATGGCCGCATTGCTCAGGCCCTTCTGCTTCGCGATGAGCTGCACGAGCTTGTCGGCGCGCTCGATGTTCGGCGCACCGTTCTGCAGCGCGCGCGCCGCCGAGGCCGGCCGCACCAGCGACTGTGCTGCCGCGGCGTATTTCTCGTACGGCACGAGGTCGGCCGGATTGGCGCCGAGTTTGACGCAGAGGTCGAACACGAAGTCATAGACCGACTTCGAGGTCGCCGGATCGGAATGCACCGCCTCCTGCGCGGTCCGCATATTGTCCTCGGTGACGCAGCGGTAGTTGCCGGCGAGCAGCATCGACCACTTGGCGAGCGGCACGAAGATCGAGTCGTAGACGCGGAGCTTGACCGGCAGCTCGATCTTGGTGCCGTCGCCCGGATCGAACCGAACCGCGTCGATCTCCTGCTCGAGCTGGCGCAGGATCGCGGTGCCCTTCGGGTCGTCGAACTTCGCCGCCTTGAAGTTGGTCGGCAGCGTGACCATCAGCACGTTGACCTTCTCGTCCGGCGGGCGGATCGCCTGCGGGTCGGGGCTGCACAGCGTCAGATAGGTCGGGTCGAAGCTGTCCCAGACGCGGGCGTCGGTGTAGGCCGGCTCCAGCGCCGCATAGTCGAGGCCCTTGATGCGCTTCACGTAAGGCAGCGGCGGCATGTTCATGATCGACATGCACGGCACCTTCGATTTCGCCACCGCGTCGAGCAGCTCGCGCACGCCGGGCGAGCGGTATTGCGGCTCCTGCATCGCCAGGCAAATCAGGTCGTAGTCCTTCGGGTTCACGCCCGCGGCGCCCGACGCCGTCACCTTGCCGGGAAGCTTCTGCGAATCAAGCAGCACCGGATCCTTGCGGCCTTTCACGGGCAGCCGCACGCGGAACCCTTCGGCGTTGATCAGGTCGGCTTCGGCCGGCAGGCAGACGTGGTGAATCTTGTGCCCGCCGAACAGCATTTTCGATGCCAGCAATGAGCCATAGGCCGCGCCCAGGATCAGGATGTTGTATGGCATGGCGGTTCGCTCCTCTGTCGGTTGAAAATGCAGAAGGTTCAGGCCTTTGGCCGGATGGGATGGTTGGCCGCCCTTCGTTGGGACCATGCTATTTCGGCGGGCGGAACGATGCAATGCGGGCAGCGGCCCTTTGAGCCGTCACGGCGTACCGCATCCCGATGCATCCCTCACAGACGTGGGATGCCGCATCGCTGTGCCACAGTGCGGTGCAGCGTGTGTTACGCTGTGACTCTGCCGGACATTTGGAGGTCGCCATGAAGAAACTCGTCCTCGAAACCACCGCACCGTTTCAAGGATTGCCTGAGCTCGTCGCCGACAAGGAAGGCCTGTTCGCCAAGGAGGGCCTGACGCTCGAATGGGTCGAGCGCGAAAGCGACGACAAGAGCACCAAGGTCGACGTCAACAGCCCGAAGGGGCTCGATCCTTTCGCGAGCCACGGCAAGATGCTCGAACAGGGCAAGGCGGACCTCTACAACGCCTGCGAATGGGGCAACTACTGCCGCGTCCAGGACACCAAGGTCGGCAGCCGCCAGGTCGGACGCCGCGGCATCGTCACCTTCGCGGCCATCGTGGTGCGGCCGGACTCCGAGGTGTTCACGCCGCAGCAGCTCGCAGGCAAGACGGTCGGCGTGCCGTTCTACTTCGGCACCCACTATCTCGCGCTGCATCTGCTCGACGGCTTCATGCCGCGTGACCAGATCCGGCTGTGCCGCGTCTCGAACGGCTCGCGCGAACGCTTCAACGCCATGATGAGCGGCGAGATCGAGGCGACCACGCTGACCGAGCCTTATGTCTCGCTTGCCGAGAAGAAGGGCTGCCGGGTGATCTGCTCGGCGTTCTATCACGGCACCGAGGTGGCTTCGGACCGGGTCGACGCCGAGACCTACGGCGCCTTCAACCGCGCGGTGCGCGAGGCGGTGAAGCGCATCAACGCCGACAAGGCGAAGTACCTGCACTACTTCATCGACTATCACGCGAAGAAAGACCCGGAGATCGCGGCGCTGAAGCCGGAAGACCTCCGCGCCGGCCGCATCGTGGTCGTCGATCCCGCGCCGATCCCGGCGGACGAGATGCAGAACACCTACGACTGGCTGAAGAGCTGGGGCATGCTGGAGGAGACCGCCACGCCGCTGGCGCTGGTCAATCTCGACGTGCAGCGCGCCGCGCATACGATCGCGGCGGAGTAGGCCGCTCTATAATTTCGGGCTGTCATTCCGGGCAATCGCAGATGCGGTTGCCCGGAATTTCTTTTGGCTCTGGCGCCTGATCGCTTTGCGATCGAGTTCACTCGTCGTCGATCGGCGTGCCGTTCTTGGCGCGGATTGCACGCAGGACGGTTTCGGCGTTCAGCGGCATCTCGGTGATGCGCGCGCCGACGGCGTCGTCGATGGCGTTGGCGATGGCCGGCGACGGACAGAAGGTCGACACCTCGCCCACGCCCTTTGCGCCGAACGGGCCGCCCTCCTCGGTATGCTCGAGAGCGACGCTGTCCATGATCTCCGGGACGTCGTGAAACCCCGGGATCTTGTAGTCGGCCAGCGACGCGTTCGTGACCTGCCCGCCGTCGATGTACATCTTCTCGAACATCGTGAAGCCGACGTGCATCAGCGCCGCGCCGGAGATCTGCGTTTCCACTGCCTTCGGATTGATAGGCTTGCCGCAGTCGACGACGTTGACGAGCTTCAGGATCTTCACATGGCCGGTCTCGGTGTCGACCTCGACCTCGGCGCCGCCGCCGGCGATCAGCCAGAACGGCGTGACCTTCGGGCTCTGCCCGTTCTCCGGATTGGGCGACACGTAGTCGGGCTTGAAGACGCCGGTGCCGATGATGTTGCCGGCCTGCATGCCGTAGCGCTTCTGGAAAATCTCCGGGACCGGAATGTTGGAGCCTTCCGGCTCGCCGACCTCTTTCGCCAGCGCCTTCAGCTTGTCGCGCGCCTCCTCGGCGGCGCGGCGCACCGCGTGGCCCATGTGGAACGTCGAGCGCGAGCCCAGCGTCCCCATGTCGTAAGGCGTCGAGTCGGTGTCGCGCGGGATGACGCGGATCGTCTCGGCCGGGACGTTGAGCACCTCCGCGGCGATCTGCGCCATCACGGTGTCGGAGCCCTGCCCCATGTCGACGGTGCCGCAGTAGAGAATGATCGAGCCGTCGGCCGCGATGTTGACGATCGCCACGGAAGTGGTCGGCGACGTCACGGCCTTGATCGCGATGGCGATGCCGCGCCCGCGCCGGACCGTGCCGCTGCCCTTGTCGAACGGCGCCGACCAGTTCATCCGCTCCAGCACCTTGTCGAGAATCCGTTCGAGCGGCGCATCCTGGATCATCTGGCCGGTGGCGTGCGGGCGGCCCTCCGGGACGAGATTGGCGCGCCTGAACTCGACCGGGTCGAGCTTCATCTCGCGGGCCATCATGTCCATGTGGCTCTCATAGGCCCACACCAGCTGCGGCACGCCGAAGCCGCGCAGCGCGCCGGCCGGCGTCAGGTTGGTGTAGAGCGCCATCGAGTCGATCGACACGTTGTCGATGTCGTAGGGGCCGGACGCGGTGAGGCCGGCCTTCTGCGTGACGCGCGGACCGATATCCGCATAGGCGCCGCCGTTCCACAGCACCTCGCATTTGCGGGCGACGATCTTGCCGTTCTTGTCGACGCCGCTCTTGATGCGGAACGTGCAAGGGTGACGCGTGACCTGGTAGAACATCTCTTCGAAGGTGGTCGCGACCTTCACCGGCTTGCGCGCGATCATGGAGAGCGCCAGCGCCAGAGCCTCCAGCTTGATGTAGAGCTTGCCGCCGTAGCCCGAGCCGAGATACGGCACCTTGATCCGCACCTTGTTCTCGGGCCAGCCCAGCAGCCGCGCCATCTCGATGCGCACGAATGACGGCCCCTGCGACGAGTCATAGAAGGTGACGTGGTCGTCGCGGTAATCGCAGATGCAGGCGAAGGGCTCGAGCGGCAGGTGCAGGACCTTCTGCGTCTTGAACTCGTGCTCGAACTTGTGTTCGGCGGCCGCATAGGCCTGATCGAAGTCGCCGCGCCGCAGCTTGTAATTCAAGGCCACATTGGTGTCGCGCGCGCCCTTCAGGTGCTTCAGGTCGGCGAATGATTTCGCCGGCTTCAGCTCGTCGTGCACGTAGACTTTGCTGGTGACGGCTTCGACCTCGTCGAAAACCGCCGGCAGCTCTTCGTACTCCGCGGTGATGAGCTGCACGGCCTGCTCGGCGATGTGGGGGTCGGTCGCCATCACGGCGGCCACCGGCTCGCCGACGAAGCGGACCTTCTCGTGCGCCAGGATGGGCTGATCGTGGAAGGCCGGGCCGTAATAGGGATTGGGAAGGACCTTCAGGACGTCGTCGATGGTGACCACATGCAGGACGCCGGGCAGCGCCTTGGCGGCGCTCACATCGACGGACTTGATCCGGCCATGCGCCACCGTGCTGCGGAACAGCTTGGCATGGAGCATGCCCGGGACCCGCATGGTGTGGGTGTATTCGGCCCGCCCGGTCACCTTCTCGCGGCTTTCCAGCCGCGGGACCGACCGGCCGATCTGCGAGCCCACGTTGCGGACGGGGGGATTGAGAGTGGTCACCATGCGTTCAATCGTTCCTCTATCCGGTTCAACGCTATGCGCTGTGTTCCGGTGCGGTCGAGACCATGCCAGCAGATGCCGGGCCGTTAAACCCGCAAGAATGGTGCCGCGCCATGCCCCTGCATCGGAGGAGCCCCATCAGCGATCGCTGATCTCCACCGTGGCGGTCCGGCCGGCCACCAGGGCAGCACTTTTGCTGTCCTTGTCCAGCGCGATCCGGACGGGAATCCGCTGCGCCAGCCGAACCCAGGTGAAGGTGGGATTGACGTTCGCCAGCAGGTTCGCGCCGGAGGTTCGTTCGCGATCCTCGATGCCGCCGGCGATGCTCTCCACGCGGCCGGTCAGAATGCCGGGCTGGCCGACAAGGCGGACCGTTGCCGGGGCGCCAACGTGGATGCGGGGCAGCTTGGTCTCCTCGAAATAGCCCTCGACCCGGATGGTGTCCTCGTCGATCAGCGCCATGACGCCGCGGCCGACCGTGACATAGGCTCCCGGACGAAGGTCGACGTTGGTCACCTGGCCGCTCACGGACGCCTTGACTTCGGACCGGGTGAGATTGAGCTGGGCGAGATCGCGGTCGGCCAAGGCCGCGTCATACGCCGATTTCGTCTCCTGCCAGGTCGCGCGTGCGAGCTCCAGCTTCTGCCGCGACACCGTCGCGTCGTTGAGCTGTGCATAGCGGTCGTAGTCGAGCTTGGCCTGCTCGGCCGCCGCGGTCTTGCCCTCGAGCGCGGCCTCGGCCTGCCGCAGCGCCAGCTTGAAACGCTCGGGATCGATGCGGAACAGAACGTCGCCCCTGGCGACGCGTTGATTGTCTTTGACGAAAACCTCGGTCACGAGGCCTGAGACGTCGGGCGTGACGGCAACGACATCAGCGCGGACCTTGCCGTCCCGCGTCCACGGCGCCTTGGTGTAGTAGTCCCACAAGGCCTTGCCGACCAGGCCTGCGGCGATCACCACAAGCACAGTTACGACCGGCCTGAAGCCGCTGATCCGGGGAAATTTCATGACGTCACCTTTACGGCGATGAAGACGATAGCACCGAGAAGAACCACGTAGAGGGCAAGATCGAACAGCGGACGATGCCAGATGAAGCGGTAGGCGCCGGCCGCGCTCAACGCGGTACGCGCGGCGACATAGACGCCATAGGCCACCAGCAGCCAGATCAGCAGCGCCGGGACCAGGACACCGTAGATATCGAATTCGCCGATCATGCCGCCACGCTCACTGCCGGTGCGATGGGTCCGTATTCGAACGGCGGCGCATCCGGAAACAGGCTGAGCCGCAGGCCTGTCAGCCCCAGCAGAGCCTGGCGCCGCCGCGTGCACTGCTCGTCCGTTCCGAACAGACGAAGGCAGGCGTCGATCTTGCCGAGCAGGTCTTCGGCCGGATGCAGGCCCTCGCCTTCGAAGTGAACGCCGACGGACCGGATCATATCCTTCGCCACCCGAACCTCTTCGGCGGTGAGCGAAGCACGCGAGCGCTGCAGCTCGACGAGGTTGACCCCGACCCTGACCTCCGCAAGAAGCTCAGCCGTCCATTCGGCGTCTTCGGGAGGAAGCGCGTTCAGCCGCGTGGCGACGAGCCCGATGCGATCCAGCATCAGGGCGGCAAGCTCCAGGGAGTCATCGGGTCCACGATGACTGGCTGCATCGGCGAGACTGTCGCGGTTCATGCGCCTCAGGCGCCGCGCAACCCAGGCGGCGCCGACGGAGCGGACCAGCTGCGTTACCAGGATCGCGGTGCCGATGCCGAACATCACCGAAATGGCCGAGTTGGTGAAGGCCGAGAAATCGGCACCGTAGCTGTCCTGCAAGGCAAGCTGCGTGAAAAATACGACACCGGTGCCCACGCCCAGCAGAAAGGTCTTCGGACGATTGACGAGGTACGCAAGACTCAGCACCAGCGGAGCCAGCACCAGGATCAGCAGCTCGACGGTCGTGACGCGCGGCAGGATCACAAAGGAATAGATGCAGGCGAGGAAAATCGCGAGCAGCCCTGCCTTCGCCAGATTCTTGATCTGCGGTGCGGGATCATCCAAAGCCGCGAAGAAGCTGCACCCGACCGCCGCGAGCATCGGCGCAGCCGCACCATCCGGCCAGCCGGACGCGATCCAGAAGGCGCCCGAGATCAGCACCGCCGCAAAGGCCGCGAAGGCGGACAGCAAGGCAATCGCGCGATCCCGATGACGGATCGCATGAGCCGCCGCGGTGTAGCGGAACGCGAGGGGCTGCTGCATGCGGCGGCCATGAACGACGTCCAGCTCCAGCGTCCGGCAATCCTGGCGCAGATCGACGAAGTCCTTCATGCGCTCCAGCAGGCTGGTGCTCAGGAGTTCGATCCAGCTCGGCATGCAGTGATAGCGCGGCATCAGCGCGTCGATGGATGCTCGAACGCGCGCGGCAACAGCCGGGTCGCGCGATGGGGACGCGACCCAGTCGGCCAGCTCGGTCAATCCCTTTTGCAGCCATTCCGGCAGCGGTTGCAGCTTCTGCAGGGCCGTCACCCGGACATGGATCGCCGACAAGATGACCAGCTGCATCAGCATGTGCTGCCTGAGCGTCGCCACCGCTCCAGCGGACTGCTCGCGTCCTGTGCCCTCATATTGCAGCGAGTTGATCAGCGCGTCCAAACCGGTCGCGCCAGCGGCGAGCCGCAGCCGCTTATGCTGGTCATACGACCCCGGCTTCAGGCGAAGCACCGCGCAGACCCATTCGGAGGCATCCTTGAACCATTGCCGCAACTGGCTTTGGATGACGGGAGCCACCGACTGCGGCAGAACGATCGACAAGATCAGGCTTGCAACCAGAGTCCCGAGCCAGATCTCCTCCACGCGGTTGACCGCAATGTCGAAGATCGAATCCGGATTGCCCACGTTCGGAAAGGCGATAAACGGCGCGGTATAGCCGGCGAGCATCAGGACATAGCTGCGCGGGGTGCGGTCGAGCACGGAGAGGTAGAGACACACACCGACCCAAGTGGCCAAGGCGAGCGTGAGGAGTTCGGGCGTCTGCACGAGATTCGGCACCATCACCAAGCCCGCGACCGCGCCCAGCCCGGTGCCGCATAGGCGATAGAACGCCTTGGAACGCGTCGCGCCGGTGAGCGGCTGAGCGACGATCACCACGGTGGCGAGCGCCCAGTAAGGCCTGTTGAGATCGAAATAGAGCGCGATCAGAACCGTCAGCGCGACCGCGGCGAGCACTTTGAGGCCGAACAGCCAGTCGTCTCTGGTGGGCACGGGTCAACGCCTTCTGAAATCGCACATACGATCCGCCCCACCTCGTATGCGATCAACGGTATTCCGGTCTCATCACATATGCGTGCAGGCCATGGAAGGGAATATGCACGCACTGCAAGTGAGGGCCCGGCCGGTCCAACGCATGCTTGTGGCGAAGCCGCGAACGCGACATGCTTGCGGAAAATATCCGCTGGGAGGACTTCATGAAAAATACAATGCTTATTGCTGCTTTTCTGGGCGCGGGTGCGATATGGGCCGGCCCGGCCGCGGCGGCCGATATTCCGGATGCCTGCAACAGCTATCAGGCCGCGGTGACCGGCGGGCCCACGCCGCCGGCGAATTCCGATGTGGTCGTGATCCGCTGGCTCGGCAATGCCAACTTCGAATTCGCCTACAAGGGCAAGGTCTATCTGTTCGACGCCTACTTCAACCGCACGCCGCGGGCGCACAACATCGGCTTCAAGGCGGAGGACATCAAGAAGGCGGAGGCTGTCTTCGTTTCGCACGCGCACTTCGACCATATCTCCGACATCGGCACGATCGCCAAGAACACTGGAGCGCCGGTGGTGGGCGCGCCGCTTTCCGCCGAGGTGGCGAAGAAGCTCGGCGTGCCCGACCAGCAGATCGTTGTCGCCAAGGGTGGCGAGACGATGAAGTTCGGCGATGCCACGATGGAGATCGCGCTGGCGCAGCACTCGACCATCCAGGCCGGCCTCACCGACATCTACGCCAAGCTCTATGAGAACGACTCGCCGCCGATGTCGGAGGACGAGAAGAAGGAGCTGGCGCTGGTGCGCTCGCGCGGCACGTTCGATCCGAAGGTGATCACCGAGGGCACGCTGGCCTATGGCATCACGTTTGCCTCGGGATTCAAGGCGGTGCTGATCGGCAGCGCCGGACCGATCACGCCGGGCGTCAAGGCGCTGGCCGAGAAGCTCGGCCCGGTCGATGTGGCGATCGTGGCCTATCAGGTCCACGCGGTGGCCGATACGCAGATCGCCTACACGTGGCCGGTCATCGAGCTGTTCAAGCCGAAGCTGTTCCTACCGGCGCACCACGACGCCAATCCCCCGACCTGGGTCGATCTCGGCCTCGAGCCGATGTTCGACAAGATCCGCAGCAGCATGCCGGGCACGGCGTATCTCGCGCCGCTCTACCGTTCGCCGGTCTGTGTGGCCGGCGGCGGCGCCGACAAAGGCAAGGTGGTGTCGTTCAAGAACTAGCTTCCAGTCCCGCCGTCCGGGGACGACGTCGGTTTGTCCTCCGGTATCGAGGACGGAAACGGCGTCGGCCGCGGCGTCATTGGCGTGACGACAGGCCCGGTCGCCATCGGAGCCGGCGGCGTTTCAGCTGCGCGTGGCGGCAAGCTGGTCTCGGCCTTGCGGCGCGGCGCGGGTTTCGGCTTTGCCGCCTCGGGTTTTGCAGATTTGGCTTTGACGGCCTTACGGGCTGGCTTCCTGGCTGCCGCGCGGCGGACCTTCGCCTTCTTCTTCCGCGCTGGCGCGGCCTTCACGCGGCGCTTAACCGCCTTCCTGGCTTTGGCATTCCTGGTCTTAGCCTTGGTTTTAGCCTTGGTTTTAGCCTTGGCTTTCTTGGCCTTCCGCTTCGCCATGTCGTTCTCCCTGTCGTTCGTAACGTTCAGTTTCCGACACGCTCTTGCAAAACCTCCGGGACCGGCCCGCCGGTCGCCCAATCCACCAGCTCCACAGTATGCACGACCGGGACTGCCGTGCCCGAAGCGATCTGCGCGATGCAGCCGATATTGCCGGCCGCGATCACGTCGGGCGCGGTCCTGGCGATATTGCCGATCTTGCGGTCGCGCAAACGGGTGGCGAGCTCCGGCTGAAGAATGTTGTAGGTGCCGGCCGAGCCGCAGCACAGATGCGCCTCCGGCACCTCCTTGACCGTGAAGCCACAAGCCGCCAGCAGGCCTTTGGGTTCCTTATGGAGCTTCTGGCCGTGCTGCAGCGAGCAGGCCGAGTGATAGGCGACGGTCAGCGGCTGCGGCGCAGACGCGGTGATGCGGAGCGTGGCGAGATATTCGCAGACGTCCCTGGACAGCGACGACACCTTGGCGGCCTTGGCCGCATAGGCGGAATCGTTACGCAGCATGAAGCCGTAATCCTTCACGGTGGTGCCGCAACCCGACAGCGTCACCAGGATCGCATCCAGGCCGCGCGCCTCGATCTCGCGGCTCCAGGCGTCGACATTGGCGCGGGCCTTGGCGAAGGCGCCGTCCTCGCGGCCCATGTGATGCTCGAGCGAGCCGCAGCAGCCGGCCTCGGGCACGATCACCACCTCGACGCCGCTCCGGTTGAGCACGCGGATCGCGGATTGGGTGATCGAGGGCATCAGCGCCTCATTGGCGCAACCGGCAAGCAGCGCCACCCGCGCGCGGCGCAGGCCTTGCGCCGGATGCACGCCGGGCTCGGTCATGGCGGCAGGCTTGCCGCGCGGCGCAAGGCGCAGCGCCGCGGCGAGCGGCTTGAGGCCGAGGAGTGAGAAGACCGGCGCGAACGGCCGCCCCAAGACCGAGGCCAGCATCGCGACTCTGAGCCGCCGCGGATAGGGCATGACGCGAACGAGAAATTCGCGCATCAGGCGGTCGAGCAGCGGCCGGCGGTAGGTCTCCTCGATATGGCCGCGGGCGTGATCGACCAGATGCATGTAGTGCACGCCCGAGGGGCATGTGGTCATGCAGGACAGGCAGGACAGGCAGCGGTCGATATGGGTGACCACATCGCGAGTCGCCGGCCGGTCATGCTCCAGCATCTCCTTGATCAGATAGATGCGGCCGCGCGGCGAATCGCGCTCGTCGCCGAGCAGCACATAGGTCGGGCAGGTCGCGGTGCAGAAGCCGCAATGCACGCAGGCGCGGAGGATCTTATCGGCCTCCGCGATGTTGGGATCGGCGAGTTGCGCCAGGGAGAAGCTGGTCTGCATCACACCCCCGCCCACATGCGGCCTGGGTTGAGCACGCCGTTGGGATCGAAGCTCTCTTTCACACGCTTGCTGACGCCCGCGAGCGCGCCGCTCTGCGGCTCGAACACCTCGACCGCGGCACGCACGGCGGCCGGCGCCCGAATGAGCGTGGCATGGCCGCCGGTCTTGGCGGCGGCGCGGCGCACCGCAGCGGCTCCGGCATCGTCGGACGGCGGCAGCGCGACCCAGAGCAAGCCGCCAGCCCAGTCATAAAACCATTGCGCATCGGGCGGCAGCATCGCTGCAAGCTCATGGCCGCGGGTCGGCGCGGTGGAGACGCGCCAAAGCGGCCAGTCGCCGGACGGCGCGCCGGCCCAGAACGGTTTGGCGTCGCGCACGGCTTGCCACAGCGCGCGCGAATGCGCTTCGTCGGCATGATCGACCAGACCGAACGGCTTCACAAGGTCGGCCAGCGCGGCCTTGCGGTGGCGCACCGACGGCGCGACGCCTTCGAGTCGGAACACCGTTGCACCCTCCACGGCATGAATGCCGTCGAAACTCATCACCACGCTCTTCGGCAGATGCGCCGCCGCGGAGACGTCGCAGGACGAGCCCATCGCGGCCGCCATGGCCTGCGCGGCGCGCGCGTCGTCGAGGCCCGCGACCACGACGGTCTCCTCGGTCTCGGGCTTCGGCAAGGTCTTGATCGTGACGTCGATCATCGCGGCGAGCGTGCCCCAGGAGCCGGCGATCAGCTTGCAAAGGTCGTAACCGGTGACGTTCTTCACCACCCGGCCGCCGGACTTGAAGGCTTCGCCGCGGCCGGACACGCCGGACACGCCGAGGAAATGATCGCGCGCCGCGCCCGCCTTGATGCGGCGCGGCCCTGACAGATTGGCGGCGAGCGCGCCGCCGAGCGAGCCCACGCCGGCCTCGCGGCCCAGGATCGGGCCGTAGTCCATCGGCTCGAAATCGAGCTGCTGGCCGCGCTCGGCGACCAGCGCCTCGATCTCGGCGATCGGCGTGCCGGCTTTGGCCGACAGCACCAGCTCCTCAGGCTCGTAGAGCGTGACGCCCGCGAGGCCGGAGAGATCGAGCGTCAGGTCGGACTGGCTCGGCCGGCCGAGCGCACGCTTTGAGCCGCGGCCGACCACCTCGAGCGTCTTGCCCTGGGACAGCGCCCATCGAACGGCGTCCTGCACGTCCTTGGCGTCACGAGGCTTGAGCGCGTCGGTCATTCCGCTGTTATGCAACGGAAGGACGAACAGCCGCTAGTGTTGGTTAGTAGGACTGGACGCGGCGCTTCTTCCTGCTCTTGCGCGGTGGAGGCGGCGCATCGACGTAAACGCCGCTCTGGGTGCAGAAGCCGTTGCTCGGGTTGCCGAGCGCGAACCGGCAGGCCCGATACGACGTGAACGAGCAATCCTCCTCGACCCGGCCGGCGCCCGAATTCAGGTTCAGGCACCAGCCCGCCGGCGGCGTGTTGGGCCGCCCACCCCACCAGGTCTGGCCCTCGAAGGGCACGAACGGCTGCGCCGCCGCCGGGACACTGAGACCGAGAGGTGCAGCAACCAGCAGGGCCGCGATCACACCGGAAAGGCGCATGGAGTTTCTCACTTTTCATCGAACGGTTCGCCAACCTAGCCGCAAAGCCGGTGAAAACAAGGCCGGTTCCGGTCAACCCACCGCCCGCTCGTCGGCGATCACCTTGCCGTCATTGGGCAGCGCGCCTGGCTGAACAAGCTTCACTTCGCCGCGAAGCTTGGTCACCGATTGCAGGGTCGCGGCGACCGCCTCCGGAAGCGACGCATCCGGTGCGGCGCATTCGGCCAGCAGCGCCATCGAGTCCTGTTCGGCTGAGCGGGTCACCACGAGCCGCACCCGGCCAAGCACCGGGTGGCGGCGCGCCACCTCGGCGATCTGCTCGGGCCGCACGAACATGCCCTTCACTTTGGTGGTCTGATCGGCGCGGCCCATCCAGCCCTTGATCCGCATGTTGGTGCGGCCGCAGGGCGAGACGCCCGGCAGCACCGCCGAAAGGTCGCCGGTGGCAAGCCGGATCATCGGGTAGTCGGGATTGAAGGTGGTCACCACCACCTCTCCCACTTCGCCGTCGGCCACTGGATCGCCGGTGCCGGGCCGCACGATCTCGACCATGAGATGCTCGTTGACGATCATGCCTTCGCGCGCGCCGCTCTCATAGGCAACGATGCCAAGCTCGGCGGTGGCGTAGCATTGCAGCACCGCGACGCCACGGCGGCCGAGCTCCTCGCGCAAGGTCGCAGGCAGCGCCGCGCCCGACACCAGCGCGCGCTTGATCGACGAGGCATCCTTGCCGGCCTGCGCCGCGGCATCGAGCAGAATCTTCAAAAAGTCCGGCGTGCCCAGATAACCCGACGGCGCGTAGTGCGTGATCGCTTCGAGCTGCTGCTCGGTGTTGCCGGGGCCGGCCGCGATCACGGCGCAGCCGAGCGCCGTCGCGCCGGACTCCATGATGAAACCGCCCGGCGTCAAGTGATAGGAGAAGCTGTTGAGCACCACGTCGCCCAGGCGAAAGCCCGCGGCGAAGCAGGCGCGCGCGCAGCCCCACCAGTCGGGGCCGAAACCTTCCGGCTCGAAGATCGGACCGGGCGACATCATCAGGCGCTTGGCGCGGCCGGGCGGGCGGGTGTTGAAGCCGCCGAACGGGGGCGCCTCCTTCTGGCGCGTCAGCAGTTCGGATTTGTGCAGCAGCGGCAGCTTGGCAAGTGCGGCACGCGAGGTGACGGATTTCGGATCGACACCTGAGAGCTGCCGCGCCCAGCCCGGCGCGGTCATCGCCAGCGCTACCGCCTCCGGCAACAGGGCAAGCTGCTCGCGCTCGCGCGCTGCGGGATCGCGGGTTTCCAGTGTGTCATAGTGGTCGGACATGGTGGCTCGCGATTGAATGACAGCCGTCGCGGAACGCCGCGATTACCGCGCAAATTTGCCGCCGGACCTTTTCGGCCGTCTCTGTTTCTTGCGTTCCCACGCCGCCGTAATGGCCGCATCATCTTCGGCGTCCGCACGCCTCCAGATCAAGCCGCCGGCGATTGTCACCAAACCGACCGGCACCACCACCAAGCAGAACAGCGTCACCTGGGCCGCTGCAAGCTTGAGCGTGGCGGTGGACGAGCCGGCCAAGTAGAGGTGCGCCAGCCGGCCGATGGCATAGGTCAACGACACGCCAGCGACCAGCGCGCCCACGACGATGGCGATGTTCGGCAGATGCTTTCGCATCGTCACGCCAGCCAGCGCTTGCGGCGCTTGTAGTGCTTGACGTCGCGGAACGACTTCCGCTTGCCTTCGGCAACGCCGAGATAGAACTCTTTCACGTCTTCGTTCTCGCGCAACGCCTTGGCCTCGCCGTCCATCACCACGCGCCCGTTCTCTAGTATATAACCATAACGGGCGTATTTCAGCGCCATGTTGGTGTTCTGCTCGGCGAGCAGGAAACTCACAGCTTCTTTTTCGTTAAGGCTTTTGACGATCTCGAAAATTTCTTCGACGATCTGCGGCGCGAGCCCCATCGAAGGCTCGTCGAGCAGGATCATCTTGGGCCGCGACATCAGCGCGCGGCCGACCGCGCACATCTGCTGCTCGCCGCCGGAGGTATAGCCCGCGGTGGAGCTGCGGCGCTCCTTCAGCCGCGGGAAGTACGAATAAACGAGCTCAAGATCTGCCGCGACCGCGGCCTTGCCGTCGCGGCGGGTGAAGGCGCCGGTGAGCAGATTCTCCTCGACCGTGAGATGGGCGAAGCAGCGCCGGCCCTCCATCACCTGGATGCAGCCGCGGGTGACGAGCTCGTTGGGCGTGAGCGAATGCACGATTTCGCCGTCGAACTCGATCGAACCTTTGGTGACCTCGCCGCGCTCGGCGTGCAGCAGGTTGGAGATCGCCTTCAGCGTGGTGGTCTTGCCGGCGCCGTTGGCGCCGAGCAGCGCCACGATGCCGCCCTTGGGCACTTCGAGCGAGACGCCCTTCAGCACCAGGATGACATGGCTGTAGACCACCTCGATGTTGTTCACCGAGAGGAAGGCCGTGTCGGTCGCGGTGCTGGCTGCGGGAGCGGCGGCTGCCATCGGTATTGCCCGTTGAAGCAAAGCGGGCGGCGGTTCCGGCCGCCGCCCGCTTCGATCGATCAGCTCTCCTTGGAGCAGTCGCGTGCCGTGATCTTCTTGTCGGCCGCGTATTTGGCCGACTGCTCCTTGACCATCGGATCGAGGATCGAGAGATCGGCCTTGTAGGAACCGGAGATCACCTTCCACTCCTTGCCGTCCCACTGCTGGACGCGCGCCATGTCGGCGCCCTGGTGGTCGAGGCAGCTGAGCTTGATCGGGCCGACCATACCCTCGAAGCCCAGCTCCTTGATGCGCGCCTCGGTCAAGTCGAGGTTCTCGAAGCCCCAGCGGATCTGCTCGCCGGTGAGCGGCTTGTTGCCGAACTTCTTCATCGCGGTGCGGATCGCCTCGGTGCCGATCATCGAGTTGAGAATGCCGCGGTTGTAGAGCACCTGGGCGTAGTCGTCCTTGGCGGCCGACTTGCCCCTGGCCACGACGAACTTGTCGAGGTCCGCGTGCACCTTGAACTTGCCGGCGCCGTGCTGGAGCATCAGAGCCTTGTAGCCCTTCGACTGATCGCCGGCCGGCGTCACGTCGGGCTCGGCGCCCGACCACCACACGCCGATCATCTTCTCGCGCGGATAGCCGACCGCGGCCGCTTCCTTGATGGCGGTCGAGTTCATCACGCCCCAGCCCCACAGCAGCACGTAGTCGGGGCGGTCCTGGCGGATCGCGAGCCATTGCGACTTCTGCTCGACGCCCGGATGGGTGACCGGAATGGCCTTGAAGGTGAAGCCGTTTTTCTTGGCGCGCTCTTCGAGCGCCGGGATCGGCTCCTTGCCGTAGGGGCTGTCGTGATAGACGAGGCTGATCTTCTTGCCTTGCAGCTTGTCGAGGCCGCCGAGCTCGTGGGCGATGTGCTGGATCGCGACGTCAGCGGCGGTCCAATATGAACCGACCGCGATGAAATTCCATGGGAACACCGCACCGTTGCGGCTTTCCGAACGGCCGTAGCCCATGGTGAGCAGCGGGATCTTGTCGCCCGGCACCTTCTCGGTCAGCGCGAAGGTGATCCCGGTGGAGAGCGGCGAGAAGTAGCTCGCGCCGGTCGGGCCCTTGCTCTTCAGCCGCTCGTAGCATTCGACGCCCTTGTCGGTGGCGTAGCCGGTTTCGCATTCCTCGAACACGAGCTTGACGCCGTTGATGCCACCGTCGCGCTCGTTGAGCAGCGTCCAGTAGTCGGCAACGCCATCGGCAAATGGAATGCCATTCGGTGCATAGGGGCCGGTGCGATAGACCAGCGACGGTAGAAATTGCTCCTGCGCTTGCGCCATCGCGGGCTGCGCCATCGCCACAGCGCCCAACGCAGCGGCGAACGCCAAAGTGACTTTCATCATCGTCCTCTCCCTGTCAGGCCGGCCTTTTGGCCTGCTCTCGAAGCGCTTGTTCTGTGCCGGTGCGGCGCGCCGCTTCGCACCGTGATTTGGGCTCAAGCCTAGGCCCTCAATAGGGGTAAGGCCAGAGCCGGAGCTTCTCCTTGGCGGTCGACCAAAGTCTAGCAAAGCCATGGGGTTCGACGATCAAGAGCCAGCAGATCAGCGCGCCGATCACGATGAACACCAGGAGCGAGACGGTTTCCACCGAAAGGGGGACGCCAAGCGCGTGCGGCACTTGGTCGAGCAAGATCGGCAGCACCAGAATGAAGGCCGCGCCCATGAACGAGCCCAGGATTGAGCCGAGCCCGCCGATGATGACCATGAACAGGAGCTGGAACGAGCGGTCGATGTTGAAAGCGAGCGGCTCCCAGGAGCCGAGATAGATGAAGGCCCAGAGCGCGCCGGCGACGCCAATGATGAAGGACGACACCGCGAAGGCCGACAGCTTGGCATAGAGCGGCCGGATGCCCATCAACTCGGCGGCGATATCCATGTCGCGGATCGCCATCCATTGGCGGCCGATATTGCCGCGCGTGAGATTCTTCGCCATCAGCGCGAACACCGTCACGAAGGCGAGGCACACGAGATATTTCTCGATCGGCTTGTTGGCGTAGAAGCCGAAGAAGTTCAGCTCCGGCGCGGTCACCGAGCCGGACGGCGTGTAGTTCGTGAACCATTTCACGCGGATGAACAGCCAATCGAAGAAGAACTGCGCCGCGAGCGTCGCGACCGCGAGATAGAGTCCTTTGATGCGCAGACTCGGCACGCCGAACAGGATGCCGACCACAGCCGACATCAGGCCTCCGAGCAGGATCGACGGCAATACCGGCAACGGCGGGATGTTGATGGTGAAAATCTCCAGCGGAATGTGGACGCCGGTCGCGAATTTGTAGGAACTGTAGGCACCCACCGCCATAAAGGCGCCGCTGCCGAGCGAGAGCTGGCCGCAATAGCCGGTGAGGATGTTCAGCCCGATCGCGGCGAGGGCCAGGATCAGGAACGGAATAAAAATGGCGCGGATGAGATATTCGCCGCGCAACGGCCCGATCTGATAGGCGTCGAGCACCGGCACCCCGATGAACGCGACGGCGAGCAGAACCCAGAACGCGATGCGGTCCTGGCGGATCGGAAAGATCGCCATGTCCGCGGCGTAGCTGGTCTTGAACTGGCCGGTCTCGCGATAGAGCACAGGTGGCCTCTTAAATTCGTTCGATGATGCGTTCGCCGAACAGGCCCTGTGGCCGTATCAGCAGCACCATCAGCGCCAGCACGTAAGCGAACCAGTATTCGATGCCGCCGCCGATGGTCGGGCCGAGATAAGCCTCTGCGAGCTTCTCGCCCGCGCCGGCAATCAGCCCACCGACGATGGCGCCCGGCACCGACGTGAAGCCGCCGATGATCAGGACCGGCAGCGCCTTCAGCGCCAGGAACGTGATCGAGAACTGCACGCCGAGCTTGGTGCCCCACACGGTCGCGGCGACCAGCGCGACGAGACCCGCCACCAGCCAGACGATGAACCAGATCCAGTTGAGCGGAATGCCGACCGATTGGGCCGCGGCATGGTCGTCGGCGACCGCACGCAGCGCGCGCCCGGTCTTGGTGCGCTGGAAGAACAGTGCGAGGCCTGCCACGAGAACCGCCGCGATCATCCCGCCCCAGACGTCGAGCTTGTTCACCAGAATGCCGCCGTCGAACACCTTGTCGAACAGGAACCAGGCATCGGTCGGAAACAGCCGCAGCGGATAGACGTCGGAGCCGAACAGCATCTGCGCGCCGCCCTCGATCATGAAGGTGACGCCGATGGTCGACATGAACAGCGTCAGTGCGTCCTGATTGACCAGCGGGCCGAGCACGAAGCGTTCCACCACCCAGGCGGTGATCGCCATGATGACGGCAGCGAACAGAAGCCCCAGCACGATCGCGCCCCACAGCGGGAAACCCTTCGCCACGAGAAAATCGAGCGAGCGCACCAGCGCGAGACCCGCGAGCAGCACCATGGCGCCCTGCGCGAAGTTGAACACGCCCGACGCCTTGAAGATCAGCACGAAACCCAGTGCGACGAGGGAATAGAGCACGCCGGCGAGCAGACCGCTGATGAAGACTTCGAGGAACTGGCCGAAGGCGAGCATCAATGCGCCACTCCGAGATACGCGTCGATCACGTCCTGGTTCTGCTTCACTTCATCGGGCGTGCCGTCGGCGATCTTGACGCCGTGGTCGAGCACGACGACGCGGTCGGACAGGTCCATCACCACGCCCATGTCGTGCTCGATCAGCGCAATCGTCGTGCCGAAATGATCGTTCACGTCGATGATGAAGCGCGACATGTCCTCCTTCTCCTCGAGGTTCATGCCGGCCATGGGCTCGTCGAGCAGCAGCAGATCGGGTTCCATGGCGAGCGCCCGGCCGAGCTCGACGCGCTTCTGCAGGCCGTAAGGCAGCCGCGCCACCGGCACCTTGCGGATCGCCTCGATTTCGAGGAAGTCGATGATCTCCTCGACACGATGGCGGTGCGCGATTTCTTCATTCAATGCAGGCCCCCTGCGCAAAACCTGCCACAGCAGACCGTGCCGCATCTTCAGCGTGCGGCCGGCCATGATGTTGTCGAGCGCGCTCATGCCCTTGAACAGCGCGACGTTCTGAAAGGTGCGGGCGATGCCCCCGCGCGCGGCGTCGTGCGGCCGCATCTTGGCGCGGGTCCTGCCCTTGAAGGTGATGCGGCCCTCCTGCGGCTGATAGAAGCCGTTGATGACGTTGAGCATTGAGGTCTTGCCGGCGCCGTTCGGACCGATGATGGCGCGCACCTCGCCCTTCCTGATGTCGAACGAGACATCGCGGATCGCGCGCACGCCGCCGAACGACAGCGACACATTCTCGACCGAGAGCAAAACTTCGCCCGCCGCAATATCGCTGGCGGCAGGAGCCCTCATGCCGCCTTCCCCATGACGGGCTTGACCGGCACGGTCGCAACGTCGCGGATCTTCACCCGCGCCGAGATGGTGCCTTTGCGGCCGTCCTCGAAGGTGACTTGCGTGGAGATATCGGCCTCTTGCGAGCCGTCATAGAGCGCGTTGATCAGCGGCGCGTAGCGCTCGGCGACGAAGCCGCGGCGCACCTTCTGGGTGCGCGTCACCTCGCCGTCGTCGGCATCGAGCTCCTTGTGCAGGATCAGGAAGCGCTTCACCTGCGCGCCCGCGGTGACGCTGTCCTCGGCGAGCGAGCGGTTGGTCTCCTCGATGTTCTTCTGAATCATGTCGTAGACCAGCGGATGCCCGGCGAGCTCCTGATAGGAGCCGTAGACCACGTTGTTGCGCTCCGCCCAGCTTCCTACCGCGGTGAGATCGATGTTGATCATCACGGCTGCGAAGTCCTGACCGTCGCCATAAGCCACCGCCTCGCGGATGTTGGGGAAGAACTTGAGCTTGTTCTCGATGTACTTCGGCGGGAACAGCGTGCCGTCCTTGAGCTTGCCGACGTCCTTGGCGCGGTCGATGATCTTCAGATGCCCCGTCTTCGAATCGAAGAAGCCCGCGTCGCCGGTTTTCACAAAGCCGTCGGGCGTGATCGCCTCCCGGGTCTTGGCATCGTCCTTGAAGTAGCTGACGAACATGCCGGGCGATTTGAACAGCACCTCGCCGTTCTCGGCGATGCGGAGATCGACGTTCGGTAGCGCTGGACCGACGGTGTCCGAGTAGATCTGCCCGTCGGGTTGCGCCGTGAGGTAGAGGAATGCTTCAGTCTGGCCGTAGAGCTGCTTCAGGTTCAGCCCGAGCGAGCGATAAAACGAGAACAGGTCGGGCCCGATCGCCTCACCGGCCGTGTAGGCGGTGCGCACGTTGGAGAGCCCGAGCACATTCTTCAGCGGTCCGTAGATCAGGAGATTGCCGAGCCCATAGAGCAGCCGGCCGGCCGCCGGCACCGGTTGCTTGTTGAGGATCGCCTCGCCATGGCGCCGCGCCACGCCGATGAAATAATGAAACAGCTTGCGCTTGACGAAGCCCGCATCCTCCATGCGGATCATCAGCCGTGTCAGCATCTGCTCGAAGATGCGCGGCGGCGCGAAGAAGAAGGTAGGCCCGATCTCGCGCAGGTCCGCCATCGACGTGTCGGCGCTTTCCGGGCAGGCCATGCAGAAGCCCGCCACCATGCCCTGCGCGTAGTTGAGGTAATGATCGCCGACCCAGGCGAGCGGCAGATAGGCCAGCGCCTCGTCGCGCTCGTCGAGCCGGTCGAAGGCCACGGTATCGGAGGCGGCCGCGATGCAGCCCTCGGCCGACAGCACCACGCCCTTCGATTGGCCGGTGGTGCCCGAGGTGTAGAGGATGACCGAGGTGTCGGAGCCTGAGCCTGCCGCGATGTCGGAGTCGAGCCAGGCGGCGAGATTGGCATCCTGCTTGAGCGCGGCGCGGCCGTCGGCGATCACGTCGGCAACGGCATGCAGATTGGCATGGTCGTAGTCGTGCAGGCCGCGCGGCTCGTCATAGATCAGCTTCTCGAGCTTCGGCAGCCGGTCGGACACCGAGAGTATCTTGTCGACCTGCTCCTGATCCTGCACCGCAGCGTAACGCACCTCGGCGTGAGCCAGCACGAAGGCAAGCTCGTCGGCCACCGCATCGGCATAGACCGGCACCGGGATGGCGCCGAGCGCCTGCACGGCAGCCACCGACCAGTAGAGCTTCGGCCGGTTGGCGCCGACGATCGCGACCGTCTCGCCGCGTTTCAATCCCAGCCGATGCAGGCCCGCGGCCAGCGCCAGCACCTCGTCGCGCATCTGCGCCCAGGTCCAGGTCTGCCAGATGCCGAGATCCTTGTGGCGCATCGCCGGCCGGTCGCCGAACGCGCGCGCGTTGCGCAGCAAGAGTTTCGGAAAGGTATCCGCCGGCGCGGGCGCATTGCTCGCCACCGCTTCCTCCCAATGGGCGCGCAGCGGAGCGGCTGCCGGCCCTGTCGTTCCCCTCTCCCCGCCGTTTTCCCCTCAGCGGGTCGTTCCGTCGATAAGAATAGACCGCCGCAGGCCGGTCAAGCCTTGCAGGGCCGCACCCCAACCAAAGGCTGAGCCAACCGTTACCGCATGTGCTAAATCTTCAACAGGCTGACTGAAAATCGGTCGTGGCCGGGCAGGTGTGCCCGGCCATCCAATTAGGGAAGGATGCACGGGAGACACCCGTGCGTGACGTCAAGGCAATACGAGGGCTGCAATGGGTGAGTTTGCGATCGGTCAGGGCGTGCCGCGTTTCGAAGACCCGAGGCTTTTGCGCGGCGGCGGCAAATATGTGGACGACATTACACTGCCGGGCATGGCGTTCGGCCATGTGCTGCGCTCGCCCCACGCTCACGCCAGGATCAAATCGATCGATACGACGGCCGCCCAGGCTGCGCCCGGCGTGCTGGTGGTGCTGACCGGCGAGGATTGGATCAAGTCCGGCTGGGGCGACCTGCCCGTCCCCGTTACCCACAAGCGCCGCGACGGCTCGCCGAATTACAAGCCGCGCTATCCGGCGCTGGTGAAGGATATCGTTCGTTTCGTTGGCGACTATGTCGCCTTCGTGGTGGCCGAGACCAAGAACCAGGCGATGGACGCCTGCGAGCTGATCGAGGTCGAGTACGAGCCGCTCCCGGCGGTGCTCGGCACCGCAGACGCCGCCAAGTCCGGCGCGGCGCTGGTCTGGGGCGACTGCAAGGACAACATCTGCTTCACGGCGATCCACGGCGACAAGGCCAAGACCGAGGAGGCCTTCGCGAAGGCCGCACATATCGTCAAGGAGCACCTCGTCATCAACCGCGTGACGACCGCTTCTATGGAGCCGCGCGGCTCGGTCGGCGACTACAACGCGATCACCGACAGCTACACGATCTACACCACGCTGCAGCGCGCGCATCCGTATCGCGCGGAGCTCGCCAAGCTCGTGCTGAAGGTGCCGGAGCACAAGGTGCGCGTGGTGGCGCCGGATATCGGCGGCAGCTTCGGCATGAAATCGGCGATCTACAACGAGGTGCCGCTGGTGCTGCTCGCCTCCAAGAAGATCGGCCGGCCCGTGAAGTGGATGAGCACGCGCTCGGAGGCGTTCCTGTCGGACGCGATGGCGCGCGACAACGTCACCGACGCCGAGCTCGCGCTCGACAAGGACGGCGCGTTCCTCGCGTTCCGGGTGTCGTCCTTCGTCAATGCCGGCGCCTATCTGCAATCGGGCTTCCAGGCCTATACGGGCAATCTCGGCACGCTGGCCGGCGTGTACCGGACGCCCGCAATGTATGTCGAATCGACCGCGGTGTTCACCCATACCCAGCCGTGCCGGCCCTATCGCGGCAACGGCCGGCCCGAAGCCGCGTATGTGATCGAGCGCATGGTCGACGTGGCGGCGAAGCAACTCGGTATCGATCCCGCCGAACTCCGTCGCAAGAACTACATCCCGCCGCAGGCGATGCCGTTCAAGACCAGCCTCACCTTCACCTATGACTCCGGCGAATTCGAGAAGGGCATGGACCTGGCGCTGAAGCTTGCCGACGTGGCGGGCTTCGAGAAGCGCAAGGCCGAGTCGAAGCGGAACGGCAAGCTCCGTGGGCTCGGCATGTCCAACACCATCGAGCGTGCGGCTGCGCCGAGCCTCGAAGGCGCGGAAATCCGCTTCGACCGCGGCGGCACGGTGCAGATCTTCTCGGGCAGCATCAATCAGGGCCAGGGCCACGAGACCACGTTCAAGCAGGTGGTGGCCGACAAGCTCGGCATCCATCCGAACGACATCGAGTACATCCAGGGCGACACCGACAAGGTGTTCTTCGGCGAAGGCACCGGCGGCTCGCGCTCGGCCACCATGTCAGGCTCGGCGTTCTTTCAGGCTTCCGACAAGGTGATCGAGAAGGCCAAGGCGATAGCGGCGCACGCGCTCAAGGTCGATGTCGCCGACGTGAACTTCAACGAAGGCCTGTTCTCCAGCGCCAAGACCAACCAGACCATCACCATCAAGGAGGTGGCGGAGAACGCCGCCAATCCGGCGAAGCTGCCGAAGACCATGGAGGCGGGCCTGTTCGCCACCGCGGTCTACCGCGCCGACGTGGAGAACTTCCCGAACGGCGTGCATGTCTGCGAGGTCGAAGTCGATCCGGAGACCGGCCGTGTCGATGTGGTGAAGTACAGCGTGGTCGACGACGTCGGCACGGTGATGAATCCGCTCCTGCTGAAGGGCCAGATCGTCGGCGGCGTTGCCATGGGCGTCGGCCAGATCCTGAAGGAGGACATCAACTTCGACACCAGCGGCCAGCTCACCACCGGCTCGTTCATGGACTACGCCATGCCGCGGGCGCATGATTTCTGCTCGATCGAGGTCAAGGCCAACCCGGTGCCGACCAAGACCAATCCAATCGGCGCCAAAGGCGCGGGCGAAGCCGGCTGCGTCGGCGCGATGCCCGCCGTGGCCAACGCCCTGGTCGATGCGCTGGCGGAGTTCGGAGTGAAACACATAGCAATGCCGGCCACACCCGAGGTGGTGTGGCGCGCGATCAGCAACGGGAAAGCATGAGGTCAGACGGCGCCCGATTGGTCTCCTGTTTGCTCGCGGCAGGCTTCGTCGCCGCGGGCATGCTGGCGGCCGATCCGGCGGATGCGCGGCGAGCGGCGCAATCGGGTAAGGCCGCTACGAAAGCCGCCCAATCTCCGAAGACCGAGGGCGGCTACCGCTCCTACGCGCAGTACGAGAAGGACGCGACCGTCTATTGGCAGTCGGTCGTCGACATGCGGCGCGTGCGGATCGCCAAGCGAAACCGCGGCGAGCCGATCGAACTGACCGACTATTTCCTGACCCAGCCGCCGCTCTGGCCCGGCACCTTGCCGCGCCGACCGCTGCCGCCCGCGACGCCCGGCGTGCCCAGGCTTCCGCTCGTCTCGCACATGCTGACGATGGCGGCCGAGCAGCACGGCTTCGTGCCGCAGCGGCCCGAGAGTGACCTCGAATTCAAGCGCGCCTATGCGCGGGTGGCCGTCGCGGCGGGCCTGACCGCGGAGCAGGCCGTCCGGATCTATGCGTTCGAGACCGGCGGCAACGGCACCTACGACGTTCAGGCCGGGCTGACGCATCCGAGCCGCAAGGCGCGCGCGATCTCGTCTGCGATCGGCTACAACCAGTTGCTCACGCCCAACAGCATCGGGCTCATGGCCGCGCACGGCGACCGCTTCCTCACGACGCTGCAAGCCAGGGCCGAGACCTTGTCCGGCCCGGCGCGGACCGCGATGGACAAGAAAATCGCGGCGACCCGGAAGATGGTCGCGTTCTGCCGCTCGGTGCCCTACCAGTGGAGCGAGCATGAGAAGCTCGCCCAGACCAGGCGCGCCGGTGTCGGCATCCACGCGGCGCTGTTCGACACCGATCTCGGACCGCTCCTGCAAGCCCAGAAGCTCGTCGAGTCCATGACCTTCGCCAGGAGCAAGGGCCACGAGCCGCCGCTGACCGGCGCCGAGCTCGAGATGATGAACCTGACCGGCGACGGCAACGGCATTGATCTCGTCACCATGCCGGACGAGATGCGCTCGCAGGTGCCGACCTCGAACTTCTTCCAGCGCAACGGCTACGAACGCAACCCGATCGCCAGGCGGACCGCCGTGGTATCGGCGCTCTATGATTCCATGAACGCAAAGATGGACCGCACCTCGCAATTGCCGGGCGCGGTCGAGATGCAGGGCGCGTTCGCCGACGCCGCGGGCGGCCAGGTCGCTGCGGCTGCGGGCTCGCAGCCCGCCGAGCCGTAGCGTTCGGCCCCTTCTCTCACGGCAACTCAACCTCAACACAACGCAGGACAAGAAGAACAATGACTCAGACGTCTCACGCCGAGATCAAGGAAAAGATGATCTGGGCCGGCAAGGTGCTGGTCAACGAAGGCCAGGACGATTTCACGCGCGGCCACATCTCATTCCGGCTGCCCGACAATCCGAACCTGTTCTTCATGAAGTGCCACAGCCTGGGCCTCGACGAGATCACGCATGACAACATCCTGACCATCGATCTCGACGGCAAGGTCGTGGCCGGCACCACGCGCCGTCACAGCGAGGTCTATATCCACTCGGAGATCTTCAAAGTGCGGCCGGATGTGCATTGCATCCTGCACACGCACCCGACCTGGTCGATCGCGTGGTCCGGCACCGGCCGGCCGCTCAAGGCGCTGAGCCAGCCGGCCGCGCTGTTCGCCAACGCGGTCGGGCTCTACACCGACACCATCAATCTCATTCGCTCGACCGAGATGGGCGCAGGCGTCGCCAGGGCGCTCGGGCCACACAGCGTGGTGATGCTGAAGAACCACGGCATCGTCACCGCAGGCCCGACCATCGACGAGGTCGTGATCCGCACCATCATGTTCGAGAACGCGGCGCAGATTCAGATGATCATGGAAGCGGCGGGCGACACCGCGCCGGAGTTTCCGGTGAAAGACATTGAGCAGCTCAAGCACGACATCAGCCGGCCGGAGCAGTTCACGATCAACTTCGACTATCTGGTGCGGCGCGCCAAGCGGCGGGAGAAGGCGGCGGGCTAGCCCGTCTCGTGTCCCGGGCGCAGCGCAGCACGTTAGTGATGCGCTGCAGACCCGGGACCCCGGTTGCTTTCGAGTTCTACGATACAAACCGGGACCCCGCGTCTGCGGTGCACCGCTACCGTGCTGCACCGCGCGCGGGGAACACGCGGCACTGTGCCTCAGTCCGGCCATCGATGGGATGATCTGTGTTATGATTCTGGCCCCCGCGATTCTGCGGCCGGCGCATTTGAAGTGATGCAGCATCGATTCCGAACCATTCCGGCATTGCTCCTGGCCGCGACGCTGTTCGGCGCCGGCGTGCCGTCGCACGCTCAGGACCAATCCGATGAGGCCCGGGCCGCGGCTAGTCCCGTGGTCGAGGCCTATATCCGCGCCCGCACCGCCTATCAGGAAGAAGCCGAGGCTTACTGGCAGTCGATCGCCGACAAGCGGCGTCTGCGCAACGCCAAGCGCCGCAGCGGCACCCAGATCGCGCTCGACGACTATGTGCTGACCCAGCCGCCGGTCTATTCGGGCCCGCCGCGGCCGCCGGAATACGTGCCGCCGCGCCGCGATCCCGACAAGCCGCCGGTGCCGATTCCGACCATTCCGGAGTTCCTGCAGGCCGCGGCCCAGCAATACAATTTCGTGCCGGACCGGCCGAAGACCGAGGCCGATTTCAAGGCCGCCTATGCCAGAGTCGCTGCGGCGGCCGGGCTGACCCGCGAGCAGGCGGTGCGCATCTACGCCTTCGAGACCGGCGGCAATGGCGGCTACGACTCGCAGGCCGGCCTCACCTCGGGGCGCAAGGACGCGAAGCCGATCTCGCCTGCGATCGGCTACAACCAGTTGCTCAGCACCAACACCGTGAGCCTCCTCGCCGAGCACGGCGACAAGTTCCTGTCGACGCTCACCGTCCAGGCCTCCCGGCTCAGCGGCGCTGACCGCAAGGCGATGGACCGCAAGATCGCGGCGCTGCAAAAGATGATTGCCTTCACCCGCACCGTGCCGAACTCCTGGAGCGAGCACGACAAGCTCGCCAAGTTCACCGAGGGCGGCAAGGCCACCCACGCCGCGATACTCGACCGCGACATCGGCCCGCTGCTGCAGACCCAAAAGCTGCTCGATTCCGTCGTGTTCGCCCGCACCAAAGGCTTGCAACGGCCGCTGACCGCGGCCGAGCTGGAGCTGATGAACTTCACCGGCGACGGCAACGGCTTCGACATGGTGACGATGCCGCTGGAGTTTCGCACCCAGGTGCCGACCTCGAACTTCTTCCAGCGCGGCGGCTATGAGCGCAATCCGATCGCCCGGCGCACCGGAACGGTCGCGGTGCTGTTCGAGTCGATCGACAGCAAAATGGACCGCGCCTCGCAGCTTCCCGGCGCGAAGGAGCTGGCGCAGGCGTTTTAAGCACAACGCGCCTCGCCTGCCCTGTTCAGCACGCGGAATAACCGTCTAGACTGCCCCCGGCCGCACGCGCGCATCAGATGCGCGGCGGGAATGGGAGTGAAATGCATGGTCCGGGCGCGCAGGCTCGCGTGGCTGCTGTTTGCCGTCGTCTTCGCATGGGCGTCCGGCCCGGCCGCGGCGCAAAATTATCCGAACCGGCCGATCACGCTGGTGGTGCCGTTCCCGGCGGGCGGCGCGACCGACGCCATTGCGCGCATTCTGATCGACCCGATGTCGCAGCAGCTCGGCCAGCAGATCGTGATCGAGAATGTCGGCGGCGCCGGCGGCCTGATCGGCGCGGGCCGTGTCGCCCGCGCTGCGCCCGACGGCTATATGCTGCTCCTTCATCAGGTCGGGCTTGCGGCCGGCGTGACGCTCTACCCCAACGCGTCGTTCGACGCGGCGAAGGACCTGACCGGTATCGGCCTCGTCAACACCAGCTCGTCAGTGGTAGCCGGGCGCAAGACGCTTCCGCCCAACAGCTTCACCGAGCTCGTCGCCTGGATGAAGGACGGCAACCAGGCCAAGGTCGCGCATGCCGGCGTCGGCGCCTTCGGCCACCTCTGCGGCGTGATGTTCGTCCAGGAGATCGGCGCCAAGGCCGATCAGATCCCCTATCGCGGCGGCGGGCCGGCGCTGAACGATCTGGTCGCGGGCCACGCTGATCTGAGCTGCCTGTCGGCCGCGGTGACCGAGCAGCAGGTCAACGGCGGCCTGCTCAAGGCCTATGCCATCGTCGGCAAGAACCGCTTCGCCGGCCTGCCCGGCGTGCCGACGCTGGTGGAGCTGGGCTACAAGAATCTCGATCTCGATTTCTGGCACATCATGTTCGCGCCGGCCGGCACGCCGCGGCCGATCATCGACAAGGTGAACGCCGCGCTCCGCCAGACGTTGGCCGACGCCAAGGTCAAGGACGCCTTCGCCAAGGCCGGCATGGAGCTCTATCCAGCCGATCGCTACACGCCCGAGATCGCGACCGCCACGCTTAAGAGCGAGATCGTGCGCTGGGGCGACGTGATCCGCACCAACCATATCCAGGCGCAGTAGCGCCGGGCCGCGATAACTGTAGTCGCATTGGAGACGAGTCCGGACTGACCGACCGCAATCGCAACTGACCGAGCATCCCAACCCACGCCTCCGAAGCGTGGCGACAGAAGGAGAGTCCGTCATGAAATGCGCCTGCAAGTTCGTGTCATCTCTACTGTTGGCGGCGCTCTCCCTCGTCGGATGGACGGCGGTCCCGACGGCAGCGCAGGACTATCCCAACAAGCCGATCACGCTGATCTGCCCCTTCCCGCCGGGCGGCGCGACCGATGCGATCTCGCGCATCATCCAGGACGCCATGGCCCAATCGCTCGGCCAGCAGCTCGTCATCGAGAATATCGGCGGGGCCGGCGGAATGATTGCAGCCGCGAAGGCCGCGCGTGCAACGCCGGACGGCTACACCATCATGATCCATCAGGTGGCGCTCGCGGCCGGCATGAGCATGTACAAGAGCCTCTCGTTCGACGCCGAAAAGGACTTCGCCACCATCGGCCTCATCAATACCGCCGCCTCGACCTGGTCGGCACGGGCGGACCTGCCGCCGAACGGCGTCAAGGAGCTGGTGGCCTGGATGAAGACGCCCGGAAACAGTCCCAAGATCGCTCATGCCGGCGTCGGCTCGTTCGGGCATCTGGCGGGCGTGCTGGTTGCACAGGAGCTTGGCGTCCCCGCGACCCAGGTGCCGTATCGCGGCGCAGGCCCCGCCCTCAACGATCTGCTCGCGGGCCAGGTCGACATGAGCTCGCAGTCAGCGGTGCAGGCCGGACCGCTGATCAGGGCCGGCAAGCTCAAGGGTTATGCGATCATCGGCCGAAATCGTTTCGCGGGCCTGCCGGACCTGCCGACCTTCGGCGAGCTCGGCTACAAGAAGCTCGACCTCGACTTCTGGCACATGCTGCTCGCGCCGGCCGGCACGCCGCGGCCGATGATCGACAAGCTCAACGCCGCGCTGCGCCACGCGCTGGTGGATGCAAGGGTCAAGAAAACGTTCGTTGATGGCGGCATGGATATCTATCCGCCGGAGCAGCAGACACCTGAGGCCGCAGCGACATTGTTGAAGGGCGAGCTCAAGCTCTGGGGCGACGTGATCCGCTCCAACAACATCACCGCGCAGTAGCGCCTATTCGGCCGCCTTCAGCATCGGCTGTGCGCCGGTCCGGAACTGCTCGAACAGCGCGGCCTCATCGGCCTTCGCCGCCTTGAGATGCCGCATCTTGACCGGACCGTAGCCGCGAATCTTCTCCGGGATCGAGGCGAGGCCGACCGCGACCGCATGGTTGTCGACGCTGAGCTTGTCGAGCACCTCTTTCAGCATCGCCTCGTAGTCGGCGATCAGCTGGCGCTCGGTGCGGCGTTCCTCGGTGCGCCCGAAGATGTCGAGAGGCGTGCCGCGCAGGAAACGAAACGCAGCCAGCACCCGGAACGCACTCATCATCCAGGGGCCGAAGCTCGTCTTGACCGGCTCGCCGGTCGCCGGATTGGTCTTGCCGAGAATCGGTGGTGCGAGATGGAACTCGAAGCGGAGCTTCTCGCCGCCGAGCTCGTTTGCCACCTGCTTCCTAAAGCTGCCGTCGGTGTAGAGGCGGGCCACCTCGTATTCGTCCTTGTAGGCCATCAGCTTGAACAGATAGCGCGCCACCGCCTCGGCGAGCCCGGACTTGCTCGGCACGCGATTGGCCTCGATTTCCTTCGCCTTTTCGACCCACTTACGATAGCGCCGCGCGTAAAGCCTGCCCTGATAGGCGGTGAGGAACTTCACCCGGCGCGACACCATCTCCTCGAACGACTGCGACAGTTGCCGGTGCTCGTCGCGCGCCTCGGGCGCGGGCCGCGCGATGCTCTCGACCGCTTCGAGATCGAGCGCGGCTTTGCGGCCCCAGTAGAATGCCGCGAGGTTCATCGGCACGGCTTCGCCATTCAGCGTGATCGCCTGTTCGATCGAGTCGGCCGCCAGCGGCAGTGCGCCGAGCTGATAGGCGAAGCCGACCATGAAGATGTTGGCGCCGAGCGACGAGCCGAACAGCGAAGTGGCGAGCCGCGACGCATCGACGAAGCGCGTCAGCGGGTGCCCATGCGAGTCCTGACCCGCCGCGTGCGCGATCGCGCGGCGCAGCCGCTCGGTCGGCAACGAGAAGTCGGCATTGCGGGTGAAATCGCCCGGCAGGAACTCCGAGGTGTTGATGATCATCGCGGTCTTGCCGGACTGCACCGCGGCCAGGACCTTCTTGTTGCCGGCAACGACGATGTCGCCGCCCAGCACCAGATTGGCGCCGCCCGCCGCGACGCGGATGGCGTGGATGTCCTCCGGCCTCTCGGCGATGCGCATGTGGCTATAGACCGCGCCGCCCTTCTGGGCGAGGCCCGCCATGTCGAGGACGCCGACCGCCTTGCCCTCGAGATGCGCCGCCATGCCGAGGATGCCGCCGATGGTGACGATGCCGGTGCCGCCCACGCCCGTGACGATGACGTTATAGGTCTGCGCGATCCTGGGCAGCTCAGGCTCGGGCAGCACCTTCATCTCGTGGTCCTGCGCAACGCCGCGGCCCTTCTTCAACTTCGCGCCATGCACGGTGACGAAGGACGGGCAGAAGCCCTTCACACAGGAGAAGTCCTTGTTGCAGGACGACTGGTCGATGGTGCGCTTTCGGCCGAACTCGGTCTCGAGCGGCTGCACCGATACGCAGTTCGACTTCACGCCGCAGTCGCCACAGCCTTCGCAGACCAGCTCGTTGATGATGACGCGCTTCTCCGGATCGGGGAACGTGCCGCGTTTCCTGCGCCGCCGCTTCTCGGCCGCGCAGGTCTGGTCGTAGATCAGCACGGTGCAGCCGGATATCTGCGACAGCTCTTTCTGTACCGTCTGCAAGTCGTCGCGATGGTGGAAGGTCACGCCATCCGGCCACTTCGTGCCGGACGGATATTTGTCCGGCTCGTCGCTGACCACGACGATGCGCTTGGCGCCTTCGGCCGCGACCTGCGCGGCGATCATCGGCACGGTCAGGCTGCCGTCGTGCATCTGGCCGCCCGTCATGGCGACGGCGTCGTTGAACAGGATCTTGTAGGTGATGTTGGCGCCCGAGGCGATCGCCGCGCGGATCGCCATGTAGCCGGAATGGTTGTAGGTGCCGTCGCCGATGTTCTGGAACACATGCGGGCGCTTGGAGAACGGCGCCTCGCCGATCCAGTTGGCGCCCTCGCCGCCCATCTGCGTGAAGCCGAGCGTCGAGCGGTCCATCCACTGCGCCATGTAATGGCAGCCGATGCCCGCATAGGCGCGCGCGCCCTCCGGCACCACGGTCGATGAATTGTGCGGGCAACCGGAGCAGAAATACGGAATGCGGACCGCGACGTCCTGGGTGACGGACAGGCGCTGCTGCGCCTCCTTCAGCCGCGCGACCCTGCCCTTGAGGTTCTCGTCGGTGACATACTTCAGCAGCCGGTCGCCGATACAGATCGCCACATCGTTGGGATCAAGCGCGGCCTTGACCGGGAACAGCCAGTTGCCCTCTTCGTCCTTCTTGCCGATGCAAGTGGGCTGGTTCGCACTGCCGTAAAGCTCCTCGCGTACCTGCACTTCGATGAGCGAGCGCTTCTCCTCGACCACGATGATCAGGTCGAGTCCCGCCGCGAACTCCTGCAGCTCGCGGCGGCTGATCGGCCACGGGCACGCGAGCTTGTGGATGCGCAGGCCCCAGTCGTTGGCCTTCACCTCGTCGATGCCGAGCTCGTCGAGCGCCTGGCGCACGTCGAGATAACTCTTGCCGGTGGTGATGACGCCGATCTTCGGATTGCGACCGCCGGAGGTGATCACGGTGTTGAGCTTGTTGACCCGCACGAAGGCCAGCATGGCGTCGCGCTTGTGATCGTGCAGCCGCGCTTCCATGCCGAGCACAGTGTCGCCCAGGCGGATGTTCAGCCCGCCGACCGGCATGGTGAACTCGTCGGGGTCAGGCAGCAGAATGCCGAGCCGCTCCAGGCTGCCATCGACCACCGCGGTCGATTCCACGGTCTCGTGCATGCATTTCAGGCCGACCCAGGTGCCGGTGAAGCGCGACATCGCCCAGCCGTAGAGGCCATAGTCGATGATCTCCTGCACACCCGCCGGATTGAGCACCGGGATCATCACGTCGACGAAGTTGAATTCCGATTGATGCGCCGTGGTGGAGGATTCCGCGGTGTGATCGTCGCCCATCAGCGCCAGCACGCCGCCATGCTTCGAGGTGCCGGCGAAGTTGGCGTGGCGGAAGGCGTCGCCCGAGCGGTCGACGCCCGGGCCCTTGCCGTACCACATGCCGAATACGCCGTCGTACTTGCCCTCGCCGCGGAGTTCCGCCTGCTGCGAGCCCCACAGCGCGGTGGCAGCCAGGTCCTCGTTGATCGCCGGCTGGAACAGCACGTTGCGCGGCGCCAGGTGCTGGATGGCGCGCTGGAACTGATAGTCGAGCCCGCCGAGCGGCGAGCCGCGATAGCCGGTCACGTAGCCCGCGGTGTTGAGACCCGCGAGCTTGTCGCGCTCATGCTGCATCATGGTGAGCCGCACCAGCGCCTGATAGCCGGTGACGAAGATTCGGCTCTTGGTCAGGTCGTATTTGTCGTCGAGGGTGACGTGATTGAGCGACATGCGCGCGGAACTCCGCCAGCCGGTGTTCTTTGGCGGGGCCAACCCTGCCAGAGCGGCGGCTTTTTCAACAGATAGAACCGCGGGCTTCTCCCGGCAATCCTACCCTGCTGAATCGGTTGGACATTTCCTGTGCATTGGAATGGTTGCAAGGATATGTCGAAAGCCCGGCATCTTGCGCACTTTGGCGCAATGCAGCACGGCGCGCCCCGTTCCCGGCCCATCGTTGCGAATGTTATAAGAATCGCCCCCAGGGAGTTTTCGCCATGAACCAGCACGCCAAGATCGACACCGCCGCATCGACGAAAATGTCGCCCGAGGAATGGCAGGCGCGGGTCGATCTCGCCGCCGTGTACCGGCTCTGCGCCCACTACGGCTGGGACGACATCATCTACAATCACTGCTCGATGCGGGTGCCGGGCGAGCCGTCGAAGTTCCTGATGAAGCAGCACGAGCTGCTCTGGACCGAGGTGACGGCCTCGAATCTCCGCAAGGTCGACATGAACGACGACCTCGACGAGAAGTCGGGGGTCAACCGCCCGGGCTTCACGCTGCATGGCGGCGTGCTGAAAGGCCGGCCGGACGTCAATTGCGCAGTGCACGTCCACACCGAGACCGGCATGGCGCTGGCGGGCCTCAAGGGCGGGCTGAAGATGGTGTCGCAGCAGGCGATGCGGTTCTACCAGCGCATCGGCTATCACCCCTATGAGGGCATCACCGAGGACTTCAGCGAGCGCGAGCGCATCCTCAAGGCGCTCGGCCAGAACCGCGGGCTCATTCTGCACAATCACGGCCTGCTGACGGTCGGCAAGACCGCGCGCGAAGGCTTCATCCTGATGAAGTACCTGATGTCGGCCGCGACCATCCAGCTGCAGATGCAGGCGACCGGCGGCGAGATGATCGAAATCTCGCCTGCGATCTGCGAAAAAGTCGCGGCGCAGTATCAGACCCACGACTCCGGCCGCGGCGCCGCCGACTGGCCGGCTTACCTCCGCATTATCGACGCGATCGATCCGAGCTACCGGAACTAACCGGCCCGCGCAGCCAGGTAGCCGATGGCGAGCACGATCACCGGCACGAGATAGAACAGCCAGAACGCCAGCGGCAGCCGCGGGTCGATCGCCGACTCACCGGGATTGTCCGGGTTGTAGTGCACTTGCAGCTCGGTGCCGACCGGATAGCGCGCGGCGACGCGGCGCGCGATGCTGTCCACGTTTGTGCTCATGCCTGACACCGACACTTTGTCGCCGCGATACCGTACGCCGGCGACCGCATAGCTGTAGATCACATCGGGCCGATACATCGTCTGCCGCCGCGTGACCTTTTCATCGCGGTCGATCGATTCATACGCGTGCACGTCCGACTTTTCGACACGGCCCGGCGCGACCGGCCACGTCCTGGCTCGCGCAGCGGTGCGCTGAAAGCCGAATACAACCAGCGCGAACAACAACGCGAAACCGATGCAGGCGGTGACGAACGGCGCTTTGTCGGTGTTGGGAACGATCGATTCCATGAAGCGGCCGAGGCCTTTGAAGCCGAAAATCGCCCCGAGGATGATGGCGCTCAGGCCAAGCACGATGCCGGCGGCGCCCTTCCACAGGAAGGCGGGCAATTCGCGTTCGAGCACGGCCTCATCGCGCTTGTTCGGGTTGTAATAGACGGTGACGTTCGTGCCGACCGGGTACTTGGCCAGCGTCTCGGCGACTTCGAAGTTGCCTAGGTTCTCGCCAATGCTGACGCGGTCGCAGCGATAGGTGTGGGTCGCGATTTTGTATTCGTAGACCACGTTGGCGAAGTTGCGCACCTCGGTGTCGTCCGAGTCGGCCCCGCCGGATTTGACGTCGCGCATTTCCGATTTAGAGACGACGACACGGCCCGGCACGCTCGGCCAGCGGCTGGCGCGGCGGACCTCGAAATATTTGTAGATCGCCGCAAATGCGATCAGGCCGGGAAACAGCGCGAGAAACAGGTAAACAAACCAGATGCCGTCCATGAAAAGCCCTGACTGTCAGACAGTTCGTCTCGACAGTTGGTCGCGCGAACGGGTTCTGAGGTTCAAATGCGGTTGCCCGCGCTCCAGCTCCAGAAATCGCGGCCCTCGTCGCGCATGAACTTCGCCAGCACCATCTTGTGCACCTCGTCGGCGCCGTCGACGAGACGCGCCGCGCGGGCGGCGCGGTACACCCACTCCACGATGGTGTCCTTGGAGTAGCCCCGCGCACCCTGGAGCTGGATCGCCACGTCCGCAGCCTGATGCAGCGTGTTGGCGACATGCACCTTGGCCATCGACACTTCCTTGCGGGCGAAATCGCCCTGGTCGAGCTTCCACGCCGCATACATCGTCAGCAGCCGGCCGATCTGGATGTTGTGGCCGACCTCTCCGAGCTTCATCTGCACGCTCTCGCGATCGGCGAGCCTGATGCCGAAGCCCTCGCGGCGATTCACATACTCCTGCGCGATCTCCATGCAGCGCTTCGACCAGCCGAGCCAGCGCATGCAATGCGTCAGCCGCGCCGGGCCGAGCCGCACCTGCACGACCTTCAGCCCGTTGCCGAGACCGCCGAAGATATCATCCTCGTGCACTTCGAGGCCATCGAACTCCAGCTCACAATGGCCGCCGTGCTCTTCGGGACCCATGATGTCGATGCGGCGCACGATGCGCCAGCCGGGCTGGTCCTTGTGATAGAGGAACGTCGTGATGCCCTTGCGCTTGTCGTCGGAGGTGCGCGCCGCGAGGATGAAATGCGAGGCCGCCGCCGCGCCGGTGATGAACCACTTCCGTCCGTAGATCTTCCATTTGTCACCGTGCTTCTCCGCATAGGTCTTGATCATGCTCGGGTCGGAGCCGCCGCCCGGAGCGGGCTCGGTCATTGCCACCGACGAGCGGACCTTGCCCTCGACGATCGGCCTCAGCCATTTTTCCTTCTGGGCGGGCGTGCCGAGCTTCTTCAGCACGTTCATGTTGCCGTCGTCCGGCGCCGTGCAGTTGAACGCGAGCGGGCCGAACAGCGAACGCGCCGCTTCCTCGTACATCACGGCCCAGCCGACCATCGGCAGGTCCATGCCGCCGTATTCCTTCGGCGACTGCGGCGCCCAGAGGCCGGCTTTCTTCGCCTTCTCGCGCACCGGCGCGAGCCGCTCATCCGGGATGTTCTCGTGCTCGGCGAAATTGGCGCGGTCCGCTTCGAGCGGCAGCACGTGCTCCTCGACGAAGGCGCGGACGCGCACACGCAGATTTTCGATCTCAGGCGACAGCGTGAAGTCCATGAACGATCCCCTTATGCGCGAATGGCCACGACCTGCCCGCCGTCGACCACCACGGTCGTGCCCGCCATGAAGGCCCCGGCGTCGGAGGCGAGCAGCAGCAGCGGCCCGTCAAGATCGCCGTCGCGGCCGAAGCGGCCGACCGGAATGTCGCGGGTCATGCCGGCGCCCGGACCCTCGAGATAGTCGCGGTTGATGTCGGTGACGAACCAGCCCGGCGCGATGGCGTTGACGCGCACGCCCTTGAAGGCGAGCTCGAGGCCGAGCGTCTTGGTCATCTGGATGACGGCGGCCTTGGCGGCTGCGTAGGCGACGGTGCCCTTCGACACGCTGAGCCCCAGCACCGACGCGATATTGATGATCGAGCCCTTTGCGTTGGCCTTGAGCATCCGCCGCGCGGCCTCCTGGGCCCAAAAGAACACCGCGTCGACATTGGTGCTGGTGATGCGCCGCCACTCGTCTTCCGAAAGGTCGATGGCGCGGGTGGAATGCGCCACGCCGGCATTGTTGACGAGGATGGTCACCGTGCCGAACGCCTTTTCAGCCTGGTCGAAGGCGCGGTTCATCTGGGCGCGGTCGAGCACATCGGCCTCGACGGCGATCGCCTTGCCGCCGATCTTCTCGATCCGGGCCTTGGCCTCGGCGAGCTTGTCGGCACGGCGCGCCACCAGCGCGACAGAGGCGCCGTTCGCGGCCAGCACCTCGGCGAAGCGCAGGCCCAAGCCGCCTGACGCGCCGGTCACCAGCGCCACGCGGCCCTTGAGGTCGAAGATGTCAGCGGCCCTCATTTCCGTCCCCTATTTTCCTCCATAAAGCGCATGGGGCAGTGCCGTCGCAAGCCCCGGCACGAACCATAAGACCACCAGGGCGAAAAGCTGGATGGCGACGAACGGAATGATGCCGAGATAGATGTGCCTCGTGGTGATCTCCGGAGGCGCCACGCCGCGCAGGAAGAACAGAGTCGGGCCGAGCGGCGGGTGCATGTAGGAGGTCTGCAGGTTCATCGCCATCATGATGCCGAGCCAGACCGGATCGATCTTGTGCAGCGTCATCAGCGGCACCGCGACGATCGGCACCACCACGAAGATGATCTCGAAGGCGTCCATGACGAAGCCCAGGAGAAACATCGCGAGCATCACCGCAAGGATCGCGCCGGCCGTGCCGCCGGGCAGGTTGCCGAGCGCGTGGCCGACCATGTCGTCGCCGCCGAGCCCGCGGAACACCAGGCTGAACATCGTCGCGCCGATCAGGATGACAAAGATCATGCAGGTGACCTGCGCGGTGCGCTGCACGACTTGGGTCAGCGCTCCACCGAGCGTGCGTTTCAGCGCCGCGAGCAGGATCGCGCCGACGGCGCCGACCGAAGCGGCCTCAGTGGGCGTGGCGATGCCGCCTAAGATCGACCCGAGCACGGCGAGGATGAGAAGGATCGGCGCGACCAGGACGGCGAGCAATCGCCCGACGAGCGCGAGGCCTTTCGGCGCCTTGGGATCGGGCGGAATCGCCGGCGATGTTTGCGGGAACGCCACCGCCATGAACACGAGATAAAGCAGATACATCGCGACCAGCGCGAAACCCGGCACGAGCGCGCCGGCGAACAGGTCGCTCACCGTCACCGACGACGGCGCGAAATTGCCTTGGGCGAGTTGCGCGGCCTGATACGCCGTCGAGAGCTGATCGCCGAGCAGCACCAGCACGGTGGCGGGCGGAAAGATCTGCGCGAGCGTCGCGGTGGCGGCCACGGTGCCGGCGGCGAGCTTCTTGTCATAGCCGTAGCGCAGCATGGTCGGCAGCACGATCAGGCCCATGGTCACGGTCGTGGCGCCGACCACGCCCTTGGCGGCCGCGAGCAATGTGCCGACGATCGCGACCGATATGCCTAGCCCGCCGCGCAGCGAGCCAAACAGCCGGCCCATGGTCTCCAGCAAATCCTCGGCGATCCGCGAGCGCTCCAGCATCACGCCCATGAAGATGAACAGCGGAATCGCCAGCAGCACCTCGTTGGTCATCACGCCATAGACACGCTGCGGCAGCGCACCGAGGAAGCTGAAGCTCATGACCCCTGCGAAATGGCCGATCGCCGCGAAGGCCAGCGACACGCCGCCAAGCGTCAGCGCGACCGGGTAGCCCGCGAACAGCAGGACGCAGACGGCGACCACCATCAGGATGGCGAGCGTTTCAGCGAGGGGCATCGGCGCCCCGCAGCACAGCCAACGCCTTGATCGCCTGCGACACGCCTTGCAGCGCCATCAGCAGAGCGAAGGCCGGAATCAACGTCTTCAGCAGGAACACCGCCGGCAGGCCGCTGGTCTCGCGCGACGATTCCAAGATCGCCCAGGAGCGCGACACGTAAGGCACCCCAAACCAAGCCAGCACCGCCATGAAGGGCAGCAGGAGAAGAAGCGACCCGCAGAGATCGGTCGTGGCCCGCACCCGCGGCGACGCCGCGGCGTAGAACACATCAACCCGCACATGGCCGCCCGCAGCCAGAGTCCAGGCCGAGGCCAGCATGAACAGCCCGCCATGGGCGTAGACGATCGATTCCGACAGCCGCGCCGAACCGAAGCCGAACACGTAACGCAGCACCACCACGGCGAACTGCACCACCACGACAAACAGGCACAGCCAGGCTGCGCCGCGGCCGATCGTCTCATTCAGACGGTCGATGCGTTCGGCGAATGCCTGGGATGCTGATGGGGTGCGGGCGGGAGACGACATTGGTATACTGTAGCGCAAATCAGATGTTGGAGGTTCCCGTGGCACATGACCATGATCACGACCATGACCACGATCACGGCTCCGAGCTTTCGGAGATGCAGCTGCGCGTGCGCGCACTGGAGACCGTGCTGACCGAGAAGGGCTATATCGACCCGGCGGCGCTCGACGCCATCGTCGAGGCCTACGAGACCAGGATCGGTCCGCGGAACGGCTCGGTGGTGATTGCCAAGGCCTGGGCAAACCCTGAGTTCAAGAAGGCACTGCTCGCGGACGCCACCAAGGCGGTCGCCTCGATGGGCCATATGAGCCGGGTCGGCGACCATCTGGTCGCGGTCGAGAACACACCGCAGCGCCACAACATGATCGTCTGCACGCTGTGCTCTTGCTACCCGTGGGAGGTCTTGGGCCTGCCGCCGGTCTGGTACAAGTCGGCGCCCTACCGCTCCCGCGCCGTGAAGGACCCGCGCGGCGTACTCTCCGACTTCGGCGTGACCCTGCCGAAAGACACCGAGATCCGGGTGTGGGATTCCACCGCCGAGACGCGCTTCATCGTGCTGCCGATGCGGCCCGCCGGCACCGAGGGCTGGAGCGAGGACAAGCTCGCCGATCTGGTCACCCGCGATTCGATGATCGGCACGGCGCTGGCGCTCAGGCCCGAGCAAGCCAAGAGCGGAGCGAAGTGATGGACAGCGTTCACGACATGGGCGGCACCGACGGCTTCGGCAAGGTCGAGGTCGAGAAGAACGAGCCGCCATTCCACGCCAAGTGGGAAGGCCGCGTGCTCGCGATGCAGCGCGCCATGGGCTACGCCGGCGCCTGGCACATCGACCATTCACGCTTCGCGCAGGAAAAGCTGCCGCCGGTCACTTATCTGGCGGCGTCCTATTATAAGCGCTGGGCGCTGGCGATGGAGAGCAACGTCACCGAGCGAGGTTTTGCGACCCGCGAGGAGCTCGCGGCCGGGCATGCGCAGACGCCGGGCAAGCAACTGCCGCGGAAGCTCACCACCGACGTGGTCAGCGCAGGTCTCACCCGCTCGTCGTTCTATCGGCAGCAGCAGGGCCCGCAGCGCTTCCAGCCCGGCGACAAGGTGCGCACCAAGAACATCCATCCGGCGACGCACACACGATTGCCGCGCTACGCGCGCGACAAGGTCGGCGTGGTCGAGCTCTGCCACGGCTGCCACATGTATCCGGACTCGGTCGCGACCGACAAAGGCGACGATCCGCAGTGGCTCTACACCGTGGTGTTCGACGGCCGCGAGATCTGGGGGCCAGACACCGATCCGACGCTGAAGGTCTCGATCGACGCGTTTGAGCCTTATCTGGAGCCGGCGTAGCCATCATGGCCGAGATCGATCCGGCCAAGGCGCGGGATGCCACGCAGGCCGTGCCGAGCATCCCCTGCGATGCGGAAGGCCCGGTGTTCCGCGAGCCGTGGGAGGCGCAGGCCTTCGCCATGGCGCTTGCGCTCTACGACCGCGGGCTGTTCGCCTGGCCCGAATGGGCCGCCATTTTGGGCGACGAGATCAAGAAGGCGCAGGCCGCCGGCGACCCCGACACCGGCGAGACCTATTATCAGCATTGGCTCAATGCGCTGGAGCGCATGGTCGCCGAGAAGGGCGTCACTGATGCGGGCACACTGCGCCGCTATCACGACGCCTGGGATCATGCGGCCGACCGCACACCGCACGGCACGCCGATCGAGCTCAAGCCGGAAGATTTCCGATAGATCTACCCCCACGGTCATTCCGGAGCGCGCCATCAGCGCGTTTACGCGCGTCTTCGACGCGCTATGGGCGCGAACCCGGAATCCAGACAAGCAGGTGCTTTCTCCGGTACTGGATTCCGGGTTCGCTCGCTGACGCGAGCGCCCCGGAATGACGACTGAGAGATTTAAGCCGCCCGCTCCGGCGTATGGATGTGCTCGGGCCGAAAGCCCAGCCCAAGCAACCGCGCCGGAATGCGGCGCAGGATCGGGAACACCTGCATCAGGCGCAGCAGCAGCGGCGGATCGAGCGTTTCCTTGCCGGCGAGCACCGCGCTGATCACGTTATTCTGCATGAAAATCTGCAGGCGCTGTGTGGCGCGGGTCGGAAACATGCGCCGGTCCTGCACGGCTTGCAGCGAATCATCCGTCACAATGCCGCTGCGCAGAGGCGCGGCCAGACTATTGGCAGCCGCCACCGCATCCTGCACCGCGAGGTTGACGCCGACGCCGCCGATCGGTGACATCGCGTGCGCGGCATCGCCGATGCAGAGCAGCCCTGGCTTGTGCCAGCAGCTGAGCCGGTCCACCGCGACAGTCAGAAGCTTGACCTGATCCCAGTTTGTGATCTCACCGACGCGGTCGGCAAAGTCCGGCACCGCCTTGGCGATATCGGCGCGGAACGCTTCCAGGCCGCGGCGATGCACCTCCTCCATCGAGCCTTTCGGGATCACATAGGCGCATTGCCAGTAGTCGCCGCGATTGAGCGTGACGAAAATGCGGCCGGGCAGGAACACGCCGCCGGTCTGCTGGCTGTCGCCGGCCTTGTGCGAGAGACGAAACCACAGCACGTCCATCGGCGCGCCCAGCGTCTCGACCGCAAAGCCTGCCTTCTCGCGCACTGTGGAATGCCGGCCGTCGCAGCCGACCACGAGCGTGCTGCGGATTTCGAGCGAGCCTTTGGGACTTGTCGCGCGCAGGCCGGCGACGCGGCCGCCCTCCTCGATCAGGTCGGTGGCTTCCGTCTCCATATGCAGATGGAAGCCTGGATAGCGCTTTCCGCGATCCGCCAGGAAGTTGAGAAAATCCCATTGCGGCATCAGCGCGATGAATTTGCACTGCGTCGGCAGATGGCGGAGGTCGGCGATCGTCACGGGGAAATCGCCGTAGCGGCCGGCCAGCACCTCGGCCTTCTCATGGGGCAGCTTGAGAAATTCCGACAAGAACCCGAGCTCGTGCATGAGCTCGAGGGTCGAGGGATGAATGGTGTCGCCGCGGAAGTCGCGCAGGAAGTCCTTGTGCTTCTCCAGCACCACCACGTCGATGCCGGCGCGCGCCAGGAGAAAGCCCAGCATCATGCCGGCCGGCCCGCCACCGGCGATACAGCAGCGGGTGGTGAGCGTTTCGGCCATGGGATGCGCTCAGAAGCAGGCGCCGCGTTCAGCGGCCAGGTAACCGGACAACAACAACACGCCGAAGGCCAGCACCAGCACGGCGGCGCCGACCTCGATGCCGCGCAGCATCAGCATGCCATAGCCGGAGCGCGAGCCGGCAAGCTGCTTGGCCGCCGAACGGAACGCGACCGCGAGCGTAGCAATCAGCGCGACCGTGATCGCGGTGCCGAGCCCCATCACGAAGGTCGCAGCAACGCCGGCCCAGAACAGGCCCTGCGCCAGTGCGAAGACGAGGACAATGATCGCGCCGGAGCACGGACGAAGCCCTACGGCAACAATGGCCGAGAGACCGCGCTGCCAACCGCCGGGGCCTGCAAGCTCTTCCGGCTCCGGCCCATGGGCATGGCCCCAGGCCGAGGCGTGCTCGTCGTGGTCGTGGTGATGATGGTGGTGGCCATGACCATGCGCGTGATCGTGATGCGCGTGATCGTGACCACGATGATGATCGTGACCGGGGTCGTCGTGCTTGTGATCGTGATGCTTATGGTCGTGCGGCGGTGTCACCGCAGCGCCGACCGCGTGCAGCGGGCGGCTCATGCCGCGCGCGGTGCTGATGAATCCCTTGCCCTTGACCCAGATCAGCCGCACACCCACCAATGCGATCAGCGCGTAGCTGACGAGCTCGATGACCCGCTCGGCGCTGCACATCTGGCCTGCGGTGGCGTTCAGCAGTGCCGCCGCGATGCCGACGATGGCGACCGCGACGATGGCCTGAAGAAGTGCCGAGGCGAACGACAGGATGACGCCGCGCCGCCAGGTCTCTTCGTTGGCGACGAGGTACGACGAGATCACCGCCTTGCCGTGGCCGGGGCCTGCCGCATGGAAGATGCCGTAGATGAAGGAGATGCCGAGCAGCGTCCACACCGCACTGCCATCGGTCTTGGCCGAGCGGATGACGCGCGACATGTCGCGATAGAATTCCGCCTGCTTGGCGAACATCCAGCCGATCAGGCCGTCGGATGGCGGCGGCGCCGCTGCGGGCGCTTTTGGTCCGCCAAACGGATTGGCGGCTTGAGCCAAAGCCACATCGAGATGACCCGCCGCAAGCCACATTGCGGCAGCGACGAGAACAAGGGCAACGACGACGCGCCCCTCAGCGGTCTTGGTCAGGGACATTTGACCTGGATCTTGTTGGCAAACGCCGCCCCGTAGGAATTCTCCGGAATCTGCTGGCCCGGCGGAATTTCCGCGAGCTGTCGCGCCATCTCCCTGGTCATCTCCTGTGGCTTGCCGAGATTGACCTCGCAGCCGGCCGGCGCGCCGACCAGCGCAGCCGCATCCTTCTCGGCAAACTGGAAGTCGACGAAGTAGCTCGGATCGAACACCTCGAAGCTCACCGCCTTCGCCTTCACAGGCGCCTTCAGCGGCAACATGAAGTGCAAGGTGAGCACCGACTCCTTGGAGCTGAATTCCAAACTATAGTCCGTCGGCTCGGCGAACACCGCCTTCTTGCCGTCGAGCTTGGCGAAGGTGAAGAAGTCGTACTCCTTCAGCGACTCGACGTTGACCTGCGCCAGCGGCTGCAGCTCCTCGCGGGTGAACTCGCCCTTGGTCTTCTGTTCCAGGCCCTGGGTCGCGAAGGTCGAGTACATGTCGTCGAACGCCCAGGAGTGCCGCACGCCGACGATGCTGCCGTCCGGCGCGTAGACCACCGACGACTTGGCGACCACCCAGACATGTGGATGCGCTGAAGCGGCGCTGGCGGCCAGAACAAGGCCCGCGCCTGCGGCAAGAATCGTAGCTAGAATCTGTTTCATGATACCCGGGACCATAGCACGGACTCGGGCGGAATGGAGGCCGGTTTTGATGAACTCTCTGCAAGTGCCGAATTCATCCGGAACGGCAACGCCGAAGCTTAAATTGCCATCCAATGCCTGCGACTGCCACATGCATATCTACGACGCAGCCCGATTTCCGCCGTTGCGGCCGGCTGCGCGGATGCAGCCGGACGCGGCCGTGGCGGATTACCGGCTGCTGCAGCAGCGGATCGGCACCAGCCGCACCGTGGTGGTGCAGCCTGCGGCCTATCACACCGACAACGACGTGACGCTCGATGCCGTGGCGCAGCTTGGACCGCAAGCGCGCGGTATCGCGGTCGTTCATCCGGATGTCACGGATGCCGAGCTCAAGCGGCTCGACGCCGGCGGCATTCGCGGCATCCGCTTCACGCAGTTCGATCCGCGCACCGCTGCGACCACGCGCGACATGATCGAGCCACTGGCGCATCGCGTCGAGCCGCTCGGCTGGCATGTGCAGATTCATCTGCGCTCCGACCAGATCGTCGACGCGGGCGACCTGCTGCAACGCCTGCCCGGCACCGTGGTGTTCGATCATCTCGGCAGGCTCGCCGGCGGCGTGGATGACCCCGCCCTCACGATCATCCGGCGGATGCTCGACCGCGGCCGCACCTGGATGAAACTTTCCGGCGCGTACTTCTTCGGCGATGCGCCAAGCTATGCCGGCGCGCTCCCGGTCGCGCGGGCCTATGTGGCCGCGGCGCCGGAACGCCTGGTCTGGGGCAGCGACTGGCCCCATCCGACCGAGGCCGAGAAGCCCGACGATGCCGTGCTTGTCGATCTCCTGTCGGACTGGGCACCCGAGGAAGCGACGCGGCGGCGCATCCTGGTGGACAATCCGGCGGCGCTTTACGGCTTTTCGCCTTGAGCCGAAAGAAAAAGCGCGCCGGACGGCGCGCTTGAAGTCGATGGTGAAAAGCGAAACTGGTTTAGCGGATGGTCCGGGCTTCGTTGCCCGACCAAACCACTGGCTGACCGGCCTTCAGCACCGGGGCACGCGCCTCGAGTTGCGCGCTCATGTCCACCGGCGGCTGATGGGCCGCGATTCCAATGCCGACGACTGCAATGCCAGCAACCAGAGCAACCACAACGATCTTGATGTGGGTCAGCCGGTCGGCTGTACGAATGGTGCTGTTGTTCATGACGGCCTCCGAAAACGCTCCGTGGGCTGTTTGCAGGACCAACGTCCTCCCATCGGATGGTCGGTAAATACGAAGTTCCACGCCAGCGCGATGTGACCCCCATCACAAAATGACGGTTTTCCGGGGCTTCTCGGATCCAAATGCCCGGAATCGGACAAAGCGCGGCTGCCAGTGGTCTGGCTGCCGGTTCCTGGCGCCTGCTCCTGCAACACCTTATGGTCCCTGCCGAAATCGACGGAGCAACACCGATGGAAATCAAGACGTTGGGCGCCGCCCCCTCGCGCAAGGCCGGGGCCGACTATTTCACCGGCACGGTCTGGCAGGACCCGATCATCGAGGCGCCGGAGCCCGCGAGCCTCCGCGCCGTCTGGGTGCGCTTCGAGCCCGGCGCCCGCACCGCCTGGCACACTCATCCGCTCGGCCAGACCATTCACATCACCCAAGGCGTCGCGCTGGTGCAGAGCTGGGGCGGCCCGGTCAAGGAGGTGCGCGCCGGCGACACTGTGTTCTTTGCGCCGAACGAGAAGCACTGGCACGGCGCCTCGCCCAACGTCGCGATGACGCACATCGCGATGCAGGAGGCACTCAACGGCAGCCACGTGACCTGGATGGAGAAGGTCACCGACGAGCAGTACGGCGGCAAAGCAGGATAGAACCCGGTTAAGCGCCGGCAGCGCCGCCGTCGGCGCGCGGGTCGTGCGCGCCTTCGAGCGTGCCGTCCGGATGGAGCACCACCGCGCCGGCGTGTCCCATGGTGTCGGAATAGGCGTCCGGCAGAACCTCGACGTCATGGCCCGCCGAAAGCAGCCGATCGACCACATGGCCGTCGAAGCGCGATTCCATCCGCAGGTTGGTGACGTTCGAGCCCCAGGTGCGGCCCAAGAGCCAACGCGGCGCGTCGATCGCCTTGTCGAGCGGCATCCGATGCATCACGTGGCGGGCGAAGATCATACCCTGCGTCTGCGGCTGACCGTCGCCGCCCATGGTGCCGTAGGCCATGACGCGGCCGTCATCGAGCACGGCGAGTGCGGGATTGAGTGTATGGAACGGCAGCCGTCCGGCCGCCAGCGCGTTCAGCGCGGAGCGGTCGAGCGAGAAGCTCGAGCCGCGGTTCTGCATCAAGACGCCGGTGCGCGGCAGCACACAGCCCGAGCCGAACTCCCAATAAAGCGACTGGATGTAGGACACCGCGAGGCCTGACGCGTCGGCCGCGCCCATCCAGATCGTGTCGCCCTCGCCGTAGGGCGCCGGCCATTTTGCGGCCTTACGGCGGTCGATCTTCTGGATCTCGAAATCGAGGTAGCCCGGATCGAGAAAGCGCTCGACCGGCTGCGGCAGCCGCGCCGGATCGGTGACGAGGCGATCGCGGACGCGGAAGGCGCGCTTGGTTGACTCCACGAGACCGTGGGCGAACTCGAAGCTCTCGGCCTCGGCGACACGGAGGCGCTCGTACAGCCCGAGAATGATCAGTGACGCGAGCCCCTGCGTCGGCGGCGGCGTGTTGAACACGGTGCCGGTGTTGAGCCGCACCGAGAGCGGCTCGGCCAGCACGGCGCGATAGCGCATCAGGTCGTCGCGCGTCACCGGGCTGCCGATCCACTCCAGGTCGGCGGCGATCTCGCGCCCGACATCGCCGCGGTAGAAATCGAGGAGCCCGGCATGGGCGAGATGATCGAGGGTCGCGGCGAACGCAGCCTGCTTCAGCGTTGCGCCCGCCTGCGGGGCCTTGCCGTCGACGAGAAACGCCGCGGCAAAGCCCGGCACGTCCTTCAGCTCGGCGAGCTTCTCGGCTGTGAGCCGCGCCTGGCTCCTCGTCACCACATAGCCTTCGCGCGCCTGCCGGATCGCAGCGCCGAGCAGCACGTCGAGCGGCAGCTTGCCGCCGAACGCTTTCGCAGCCTCCTGGGCCAGCGCCCAGGTGCCGATCGCGCCCGGCACCGTCAGCGCGGCGAGCGGCCCGCGCGCCGGGATGGTCTCATGCCCGCGATAGAGATCGGGCCGCGCCTGCGATCCCGCAGGCCCCGCGCCCATGAAGGCGCGCATCCGGCCCTTGGGGTCACGCACCAGCCAGAAACCGTCGCCGCCGATATGATTCATGTGCGGATAGACCGCGGCGATGCTCGCCGCCATGGCGATCATGGCTTCGAGGGCATTGCCGCCCTCCGCCAGGATGGCGCGGCCGGCCTCGGCGGTGGCTGAGTGGGGTGCGGCGACGACGCCGCGGCGGTGGCCGGCGCTATACTGATCCATGGCGATCATGCACAGCACGGCTTTGTGAATGGCTGCAAGCAGGATCGTCCTGACAAATGCACGAATTCCCCATCCGCGGTGTTATTCTGTGCGCGGGCCGGGCTCGCAAGCGAGGCTGTCATGAACAAGGCGCTTTTCGTTGCCGCAGCTATTGCAAGCACCGCGCTTGCCGGCAGTCAGCCGGCGCAGGCCTATTACGACGGACCATGGTGTGCGGTATTCACCATCGGCCCCGGCGCTGCGTCGGAGCGATGCGATTACCGCGATTTTGAAAGCTGCCGCATGGACATCGTCGCCGGTAATCGCGGCTTCTGCCGCCAGAACGGCTATTGGCAAGGGAGTCCGCAAGCCTACTCGCCGCGCAAACACAGGCATCGGCACGCCCAACGCTGACCGCGCTTCCCGGTCTTGTCCGGATAATCCCTGCCGTTGTCCGGACAATACCTGCGGCGGCATGAATTCACCGTCGACGGTGTTATGCTCTCGCGGGGCACTCAAAGCGGAGACCACGATGAAAAAAGCCGTACTGGTTTCGATTGCGCTCGCCGCCACGGCATTGCTGGGAAATGCCCCGGCGCAGGCCTCATACAACGGTCCGTGGTGCGGCGTGTACAGCATGGGCCGCGGCTCGCATGAAAGGTGCGACTACCGCACCTTTGAAAGCTGTCGGATGGACATCGTCGCCGGCAATCGCGGCTTTTGCCGGCCGAGCCAATACTGGCAGGGCGACACCCAGGCCTATGCGCCGCGATACCGCAAGAAATCGCGCAAGCACGCTGAACGCTGACGGCGTCTGTCAGGGCACCGCGCCCATCGTAGCGCTCAGCTCGCCGAGAAAGCCCCGCTTCTTGAGGAGTGCGTCCGCGGTCGGCAGCCGGCCGCGGAACGCGATGTAAAGCTCGGCCGGATCGCGCGAGCCGCCGGCCGAGAGCACGTGCTGCTGCAGCTTCTTCGCGACCTCGGGATTGAAGATGTCGCCGGTCTCCTCGAAGGCCGCGAACGCATCGGCATCGAGCACCTCCGACCACATGTAGCTGTAATAGGCCGAGGCGTAGTAGCCGCCGGAGAACACGTGGCCGTGGTGCGGCGGCCGGTGCCGCATCGCGATCTCCTCGGGCATGCCGAGCCCGTCGAGCGCCTTCTTCTCGAAGGCGTTGACGTCGAGACCGTCGGCGGATTGCAGCAGATGCAGGTCGAGATCGACCAGCGCCGATGAGATGTATTCGAGCGTCTGGCAGCCGCGGTCGAAGTTCTTCGCCGCCATCAGCTTCTCGACCATGGCGTCGGGGATCGGCTCGCCGGTGCGGTGATGGCGCGCAAACTTCTTCAGCACCTCGGGCTGCTCGAACCAGTGCTCGTAGAGCTGCGACGGCAATTCGACGAAGTCGGTCAGCACGCTGGTGCAGGACACCGTCGGATAGGTGACGTTCGAGAGCAGCCCGTGGAGGCCGTGGCCCATCTCATGGAACAGCGTGCGGGCGTCTTCGAACGAGAGCAGCGTCGGCTCGCCCTTGTTGAAGTTCATCACGTTGACGACGATCGGCCGCACATTGCCGGAAAGCTTCTGCTGTTCGCGGAACGTGCTCATCCAGGCGCCGCCCTGCTTGCTCGGCCGGGCGAAATAGTCGCCGTAGAAGATGCCGACATGCTGGCCGTCCGGGCCGCGCACCTCCCAGGCCCGCACATCCGGATGCCAGACCGGCGCATCGGTCGGGGTGAAGGTGATCCCGAACAGCCGCTGCGCGCCGAAGAACGCTGCCTCGATCACGCGGTCGAGCGTGAAAAAAGGCTTCACCTCCGACTCCTCGAAGTCGCAGCGACGCTTGCGCAGCTTCTCCGAGTAATAGCGCCAGTCCCAGGCGGCGAGCTTGAAGTTGCCGCCCTCCTCGCGAATGATCTCCTGCATCTCGTCGCGATCTTTGAGAGCGCTGACGCGCGCGGGCTTCCACACGGTCTGCAGCAGGTTGCGCACCGCGTCGGGCGTCTTCGCCATGGCGTCGTCGAGGCGATAGTGTGCAAACGTTGGATAGCCGAGCAGCTTGGCGCGCTCGATGCGCAGCGCGATGGTCTCGGCGATCACCTGCTTGTTGTCGGTCTTGCCGCCGGTGTCGCCCCGCGCGATCCAGGCGCGGAACGCCTTTTCGCGGAGATCGCGGCGGGCCGAGAACTGCAGGAACGGCTCGACGCTGGAGCGCTGCAGCGTGATGACATGCTTGCCGGCCATGCCGCGCTCTTTGGCTGCGGCTGCAGCGGCATCGCGCACGAAATCGGGAAGCCCTGCGAGATCGGCCTCGCCATCCAGCACCATGGTGTAGGACTGCTCGTCGGCCAGCACGTTCTGGCTGAAGGCGGTGCCGAGCGCCGCGAGCCGCTCGACGATCGCGGCGAGCCGCTTGCGCTTCTCGGGGTCGAGCGCCGCGCCCTCGCGGCGCGAGCGGGTGTGGTGGCGCTCCAAGACGCGCTGCTGCTCGGGGGTGAGGCCGAGGCTGTCGCGTTTCTTGAAGAGTGCATCGAGACGGGCGAACAGCGCCTCGTTCATACGGATATTGGCCCAGTGCGCGGCGCTTCGCGGCGAGATGTCGCGCTCGATGGCGAGCAATTCGTCGGTCGAGTCGGCCCCGACCAGCTGTCCGAACACGTCGTCGACCCGCTGCAGCGCACGGCCGGATTTCTCGATCGCCACGACGGTGTTGTCGAAGGTCGGCGGCTCGGCCTGGCCCGCGATCTTTGCGATTTCGGCCTCGTGCTCGGCAAAGGCCCGGTCGTAGGCCGGCGGGAAGTGCTTGGTCTTGATCCGATCGAACGGCGGCACGCCGAACGGCGTATTCCAGCTCTCGAAGAAGGGGTTTTCGGCAGCGGCGGCCGATGGCCGGGTCTCTGGGGTCATGTTAGGATTGTTCCAAGTTCGCAATTTCGACGCTTCAAATAGGCGAACATCGAGGAGGAAACATGGTCTCGTTCACGCTGAACGACAAGCGGGTATCGGTCGATGCTGCGCCGGGCACACCGCTTCTTTGGGTGGTCCGCGATCATATCGGGCTGACCGGCACGAAATACGGCTGCGGCGCCGGATTGTGCGGCGCCTGCACGGTGCATCTCGACGGCAAGGCGGTGCGCGCCTGCCAGACGCAACTCTCCGATGTGGCCGACAAGAAGGTCGTCACCATCGAGGGCCTGTCGCCGAACTCATCGCATCCCGTCCAAAAGGCCTGGGTGGCGCTCGAGGTGCCGCAATGCGGCTACTGCCAGTCCGGCCAGATCATGAAGGCGGCCGAGCTGCTGGCGAGCAATCCGAAGCCCACGCGCGCGCAGATCGTCGCGCACATGGACGGCAACATCTGTCGCTGCGGCACCTATCACCGCATCATTGCGGCGGTCGAACAGGCGTCGAGGGAGGGCTGAGCCATGACGACGACTCAGACTCTTCATGCTCCCGAGCTCAGCCGCCGCGGCCTCTTGGCCGGCATGGGAGGCATGACGTTCTGCCTCGCGCTCGGCACGAACGGCGTCAGCCTCGTCTCCGAGGCGCAGGCCAATACGCTTGCTAATGCGCAAGTCACGCCGTGGGTCCGCATTGCGGCCGACGGCACCGTGACCATCCTCACCGCCGGCGCCGAGATGGGCCAAGGCTCGATGACCGGCCTGCCGCTCATCGTCGCCGAAGAGCTCGACTGCGACTGGTCCAAGGTCAAGATCGAGTGGTGCCCGGCCGATCCCGCGGTCTACGGCTACAAGGACCCGTTCAGCCCGGCGCAACTGATGTGGATCGTGGGCTCGCGCGCGACGCAGCTCTACTTCAACGATCTGCGCAAGGCCGGCGCGCAGGTGCGCAAGGTCCTTCTCGCGAACGCCGCGCATAAATGGGGTGTGGACGCTTCGACGCTGAAGACCGAGCCGAGCGTGGTGATCAATCCGGCGAACGGCGCGCGGCTCACCTATGGCGAGATCGCGGCGTTCGGCACGGTGCCCTCGCCGCTTCCCGAGGTCGATCCGAAGGAGCTCAAGGCGCGCAAGGATTTCCGCCTGATCGGCAAGTCGGTGCCGCGCCGCGACACGCCGTCGAAGGTCAACGGCACCGCGCTTTACGCCATCGACGTGAGGCTGCCCGGCATGGTCTATGCCAGCGCGATGCACTCGCCGGTGCACGACGCCGGCGCCAAGGTGTGGGAGGGCATCGACCCGACCGCGCAGGCCGCGCCGCCCGAGAGCTGGAACGACGCGCAGGTGAAGGCGATGCCGGGCGTCATCGGCATCGTCAAGCTGCCGACCGGCCTCGCAGTGGTTGCGCAGCACTACGAGCAGGCCAAGGCCGGCCGCGATGCGCTCAAGGTGAAATGGGCGAAGGCCAAGGCCGACGGATTCAACTCCGAGAAGGCGCTCGAAAGCTATGTGAAGATCCACGACGATCCGAGCGCGCAGGTCACCTCGCTGGAAAAGAAGGGCGACGTGGCGGCCGCGTTCGCCAATGCGGCCAAGACCTACAAGACCGCATTCCGCAGCGACTACGGCTATCACGCGCAGATGGAGCCGTTGAACGCGGTGGTGCGGATCACCGGCGACAAGGCCGAAGTCTGGGAGGGAAGCCAGGCGCCGGACGAGTCGCGCAAGGCCGTTGCCAAGGCGCTCGGCCTCAAGGAGGAGCAGGTCGACTTCCACCAGTGCTACATGGGCGGCGGCTTCGGCCGGCGCTCGATCGGCGACTACGCGGCCGAGTGCGCGCTGATCGCCAAGGGCATCAACCGTCCGGTCAAGCTGATCTGGACGCGCGAGGAAGATCTCGCGCAAGGCATGTTCCGGCCGCAGTCGTTCCAGTGTCTGGAGGCTGCGACCGATGCGTCCGGCACAGTGACCGGCTGGAAGCATTGCGTGGTCGGCGAAGGCCAGTTCCTGCTGATCACGGGCATCAAGATCCCGTATTACGGGGTGCCCAACCAGCAGATCGAGATGCGCGGCGTCTCGCACGGCATAAGGCTGAAGCACTGGCGTGCCGTGGGCCACGTGTTCAACACCTTCGCGATTGAGAGCATGGTCGATCAGATGGCGGCGGACGCCGGCATGGATCCGATCGAGTTCCGGTTCCAGAAGATGGCGATCATCCCCAAGGCCCGGAAGTGCTTCGAGACGGTCGCGCAGATGTGCGACTGGAAGACGCCCCGCCCCGCCGGCCGCGCGCTCGGCGTTTCGATCACCGAACGCTCGGGCTCGCTCGGCGCCGGCGCGGTCGAGATCTCGATCGACCGCACCAGCGGCAAGATCAAGGTCCACAAGGTGTGGGTCGCGGTGGACGGCGGCGTGATCGTGCAGCCGGGACCGGCCAAGGCCAACGTCGAGAGCGCCATCATCTATGGCCTCTCCAGCGTGCTGCACGAGCGCGTCAGCATGAAGGACGGCGTCGTGGAGCAGTCGAACTTCCACGACTACAACGTCATGCGGATGTCCGACCTGCCGGAGGAGATGAACGTGCAGTTCGTCGACGTCGACACGCGGCCGACCGGCCTTGGCGAGATCGGCAACCCGTTCATCGCGGGCGCGATCTCGAATGCGTTCTTCCGGCTCACCGGCAAGCGGCTCCGCCATCTGCCGTTCACGCCGGAGCGCGTGCTGGAAACGCTGAAGGCTTAGGCAGGATCCCGAAAAGTGTGAAGCGGTCTTCGGAAAAGATCATGCCTAAACGAGAGAAAGAGCGACGGCTCTGATTCAACAAAGTTGAATCAGAGCCTAGCGACAAACGACACCCCCAAACGACAGGCGCCCGGCTTACGCCGGGCGCTTTCGTTTCGGACGCCTTTGTCTGCCCAAAAGCAGACGGTGTCTGCCCAAAAAAGCAAACGGCCCGCCGTAGGTGGACCGGCGGGCGCGTTCCTTGATCAGCTTCCCCCTCCCGGTGTCTCCTTCCAGTACATCCGTGGTAAGGCGGCTGTCGGGAGTGGGGCCACGGCCGTAGCCGTGGAACTGTCCGACCTTAGATAGGTGGCCGGACGAGCTGTTCAAGGGCGACAACGCCCCAGCATGCGAACCGTTCCGGGAACCCGCTCATTTTTCGGAGCTCATTCCGGCTCGATCCCGGCTTCCTTGATCATGGCGGTCCAGCTCACGAGCTCGCTTTTGACGAAGGCGTCGAACTCCTTTGGCCCGCTCCAGTAGACATCGGTTCCCGACAAGGCGAAGCGCTCACGCACCACCGGCGTGTTGAGCGCCTTCTCGATCGCACCGGCCAGCACCTTCACGGCCTCGGGCGGCATGTTGGCCGGGCCGAACATGCCGGCCCAGGCCAGGATGTGATAGCCCGGCATCACCGTCTCGTTCAGCGTCGGCACATCCGGCAGCGCCGGATTGCGGTCGCGCGTCAGCACCGCCAGCGCCTTGACCTTGCCGGCCTTGAGCTGCGGCAGGCCGGTGTTGAAATCGGCAATCATGATCTGGATCTGGTTTGCGAGCAGATCAGTCATCACTGCGGGGTTGCTGCGATAGGGCACGCGGACGATGTCGGTCTGCGTTCTCTTTTTCAGAGCCTCGCCGACGATCTGCGAGGTCGAGTTGCCGACGCCGTAGCTGAGCTTGCCGGGATTGGCTTTGGCGTAGGCCACGATCGCCTGCATGGTCTGGTACGGCTTGTCGGGCGTCACGGCGACGAACGACGCGAAGCTGCCGATCCGCGCCACCGGCGTGAAATCCTTGATCGGGTCGTAGGGCACGTTCTTGAACAGGCCGTTGGCGGCGGAATGCGTCGAGTTGGTGGTGAGAAGGAGCGTGTAGCCGTCGTTCGGCGCGCGCGCGACCGCAGAGGCCGACAGAATCCCACCGGCGCCGGGCCGGTTCTCGACCACGAAGGTCTGGCCGAGTTGCTCCTGCAGCGCCTGCGCCAGCACGCGTGCCGCAGCATCGGTCACCGAGCCCGCCGCGAATGGCGTGAGGATCGTGACCGAGCGCGTCGGATAAGCCTCGGCTGCGGATGCCGATGGGCTCAAGCCCAAGACAGCCGCCAGCAGCAACGCGCCAGCCGCGACTCTATGCCGTGGTTTCATCATGGCTTTCATTTGGCCCAAACCTTTTCGTCTCTCCCTAGGCCGGTAATATCGGCACGCCGGGCCGCGCCCGGCAAGCCGCCGGGAGCCTCCATGCAGAGCTTGAGACTGCGCCAATTTGGCGTGCTGGTCTTTGCCGCAGCGCTCACCACGCTCGCCGCCGCTGCGGCCGCGCAGGACTGGCCGCCATCGGCCGCCGTGCGCGTGATCGTGCCGTTTGCGGCCGGCGGTCCGGTCGATGTGCCGGCGCGGCTGATGAACGAACGACTCGCCGCGCAGACCAAGGGCACCTTTGTCCTGGAGAACCGCGGCGGCGCCGGCGGCAGCATCGGCGCGCAACAGGTGGCGCAAGCCGCGCCGGATGGCCAGACGCTGCTGTTCACCACCTCGTCGATCGCGATCGCGCCGGCGCTCTATCCCAATCTGCCGTTCGAGCCGCAGGAGCTCACCCCGATCAGCCTGATCGCCGAGGTGCCGATCGTGCTGGCGGTGCGCGGCAACAGCCCGATCCACACGCTCGCCGAATATATTGCCAAGGCCAGGGCCGAGCCCGGCAAGATCTCATTCGGGAGCGGCGGTGTGGGCACCGGCAACCACCTGTCGGGCGAGCTGCTCAAGACGCTCGCCGGCATCAACCTGCTGCACGTACCCTATCGCGGCACGGCGCCGGGCCTGGCCGCACTCTACGCCGGCGACATCGACTCGGTGTTCTTGTCGACCATCGAGGCGCTGGCGCCGGCGCGCGACGGCCGGCTCCGCGTGCTGGGCGTCTGCTCGCCCGAGCGCCTGCCGGAATTGCCCGATGTGCCGTCCATCGCCGAGCAGCTGCCGGGCTATGCCATGGCCAACTGGTACGGGCTGTTCGGTCCGAATGGCCTGCCGCCCGCCATCGTGCAGCGGCTCGAGCGTGAGCTTGCCGCGATGCTGGGCCACCCGCCGATGATCGAGCGCGCCGCTGCCGCCGGCATCAAGCTGAAGCTGAGCAATGCCAGCGTGCTGCGCGAGCGGATGACCGCGGAGGTGCCGCGCTGGAAGAAGATGGCGGCTGAGCTGAAGCTCAAGCCGGATTGATGGAGTGATGATGCTAAGCTGGAAACCGAACCGCTTTCGCCCGTTGTGTCTTGCCGCTGCGCTCACTGTGCTCGGTTGCGCGTCTGCCGGTGCTCAAGATTGGCCGAGCCGGCCGATCACCATGGTGGTGCCGTTCGCGGCCGGCGGGCCGATGGACACGCTCGCGCGCATCCTCCAGAACGGCCTGAGCGAGACGCTCGGCCAGCAGGTCATCGTCGAGAACATGCCGGGCGGCGGCGGCCTCGTCGGCTCGCTCCGCGTGTCGCAGGCCGCGGTCGACAGCCACATGTTCGTGCTGGCTTCGATCGGCACCCACGCCATCGGCTATTCGATGCATTCCAAGCCGATGTATCACCCGGCCAACGACTTCCAGCCGGTGGCCTTCGTCGCCGATGCGCCGCTGATGCTGATGACCAAGAAAGACTTGCCGCCGAACAACCTCGCCGAGTTCATCGCCTACACCAAGGCCAACCACGCCAAGATGTCGTTCTCGTCCGGCGGCAGCGGCACGTCCTCGCATGTCTCCTGCGTGATGCTGAACCAGATCATGGGCGTCGACGTCACCCACGTGCCCTATCGCGGCGGCGGTCCGGCCTTTCAGGATGTGATCGCCGGCCGCATCGACTACATCTGCAATTACATCTCGATCGGAGCGGCGGCGGTGAAGAACGGCCAGGTCAAGGCGCTGGCAACGCTTGCGCGCGAGCGCACTTCGCTGCTGCCCGATCTCCCGACCGCCGATCAGCAGGGGCTGAAGGATTTCGACGTCTCGGCCTGGAATGCGATCCTGTTGCCGAAGAGCGCGACGCCCGCGATGGTCGCGAAGATGAATGCGGCGGTGAACAAGGCGCTCGACAATCCGGCGCTGCGCGAGCGACTCGATGCGATCGGGCTGATTGCGCCCGGATCGGATCGACGGAGTCCGGACTACCTGCGGCAGTTCATCAATGCCGAAGTTGCGAAGTGGGCCGGTCCGGTGAAAGCCGGCGGACTGCAGGTGGATTGAGACACGATCGAAGCAGTCGCTGCGTCGATCGCCGCTAAGCTTCTTCCAACTGCACGCTCTCCTGGATCAGCTGCCGGTGCGTTGCGAGCCAGAGGTTGGCGAGCGCATCCTCCGGTGTCTGGCCGGAATAAGGCGATCCGGCGGCCGAATAGGCCGTCCATTCGAACGTGGTGCGCTCCCACTCGACCCTTTCGAGCTCGTGGCCGCACGCGGCCACCAGATCCGCGCACGTCGGCGTGGCCTCCGGATCCCGCTGCGGGAAGTTGGCGATTCTGAGTCGGGCGAGAAACTGAACATGCATGATGAGCGTGCCTGGTAGGCCCCGGACACAAAAAGCGACGACTGGCGCGTTTGTTCCGGCCGAAGCTCAAGAATCCTGCTTGCCGTCCGATTGCGCATGCGGCTGTGCTTAACAAATTTTAATTCGCCTTCACGAAGTCCTGATGGGCGCCGGGCGTTGCTCATCCATAGGTCCAATCCGAATTGGGGCAGCACGGAGCAGTTCCATGTTGGAAACCGTCGAGGACAGAATCAAGGAAGCGGCGCTGCTGCATCTGGTGCGCCTGTTGGCGGCGGAGCTCGTGGCCGGAAAGCATCGCGACGATGTCGACGAGGTCATCCGTGCGATCGACCGCAAGATCAACCAGACGCCGTTGGCGCGGGGCGTCGACGTGAACGATGCCCGTGCCGGATTTCTGGCGGCGCGAAAAGCCCTGGCGCCGGTCTGCAATGCGCTTCGCGCGCAGGCCGCCGAGGCGCGCTTCTCGGACGAGGTCAAAAAGCAGCCCTCGGCTGCCAAGCATCTGCAATAGTGACGCGCACTCGCGCAGGCGCAGTCGGCCGGCTGGCCGAAATCCATTGAGCAGACTACGCTCGGCGCATCCGCCCTGCGCGCTGAGCCTCAGATGAGACCAACAATCAAGCGCCTGTTGATCGCGGTGCTGGCCTCCATCGCCGGCGTTGTCGCGGCCGGCGCGGAAACCTATCCGAGCCGCGTGATCCGCATCATCGTGCCGAACATCGCAGGCGCCCCGGGCGACGTGGTCGCCCGCCTGGTCGCGCAGCAGCTGCAGTCGCGCATCGGCCAGAGCGTCATCGTCGAGAACCGGCCCGGCGCCGGCCAGACCACCGGCACCAAGGCTGCCGCGGCGGCGCCGCCCGACGGCTACACGCTGCTGATGGGCGGCGACGTGCTCGGCTACTTTCCGGTCACCTATCCCAAGTTCGAATTCGATCCGCTCAAGAGCTTCGTGCCGGTCGCCACGGTGGTGAACTGGTCGCATGTGCTGGTGGTGTCGCCCGGCATTCCGGTCCGCACCGTCGCCGAGCTTGTCGCCTATGCGAAAGCCTATCCGGGCAAGCTGGTGTTCGGCCTGCGCTACGGCACCACGCCGCACATCCTCGCGCAGGCGTTCCGGCAGGCGACCGCCACCGACATCACCTTCGTGCCGTATAGCGGCGGCGAGCAGGCCCGCACCGATCTGCTGGCCGGCCGCGTCGATCTCAACTTCGGACCGGTCTCGAACCTCATCTCGCTGATCGAAGACCGCCGGGCACGTGCGCTCGCCTACACGGGCGCTAAGCGCGCGCCGCTCCTGCCCGACGTGCCGACCATGGCGGAAAGCGGGCTGCCGCAGGTCGGCTTCACCCCCGACGTCTGGCTCGGCCTGCTCGCACCGGCCGGAACGCCGCCTGCCGTCGTCGAGCGCCTCAACGCCGCGGTCAACGACAGCCTGAAATCGCCGGAGCTTCTGGCGAGCTATGCGAAGCTGGGATTCGAGCCCAAGATCACGATGCCGCAGGAATTTGAAGCGTTTCTCGAACGGGAGATCCGCAAATGGCCGCCGCTGCTGCGGGCGGCCGGCGTGAAGCCGGATTGAAGCGCCAGGGCGCCGAAAGCGTGATTTCGCTCCGCGGTCGCGCCTTGAGTCGTCGCTTGCGCGCCGCTATTTTTGATCGCTGGAACAGTGAGAACAAAGATGAGCAACAAAGCCAAAACGCTGCTCGATGAGGCACGCGCTCTGCCGCCGCAGGACCGCATCGCGCTGGTTGAGGACGTGCTCGACAGCCTGGACCGTGCCGATCCCAGCATCGATGAGCTGTGGGCGCGGGAGGCGAACGACCGCTTGGCGGCCTACCGGCGCGGTGAACTTGCCGCCAAGGATCTGGGCGACATAGTCGCCAAGTATCGGCCGTGACGGTCCGATTTCTTGAGATTGCCGAGATCGAGCTCGATCAAGCCATCCACTGGCACGCAGCGCAGGCGCCTGGCTTGGGCGACGCGTTTCTGATCGAGGTGCTGTCCGCCTCTGATCGCATCGCACGTTTTCCGGAAGCATGGCATCCGTTGGGCGAAGGCGTCCGTCGCTGTCGCCTCAGCCGATTCCCGTACGGGCTGATCTACACCACTGACAATGAAGACATCCTGGTGTTGGCGGTCGCGCACTTGCATCGCCGGCCTGACTATTGGCGCGACCGGTTGAAGCGGTAAGCCTGCGTGACAGCGGACTGCGGTGAACCCGACGCGGCGCTCAAAGGACTACTGGCCGCCCGGCGCCGTCCAGGACTTGTAGTCCGCCTCCGACACCTTCGGCAGCGCTTTGACGAAGGCTACGATCTGCCAGATGTCGTTGTCGCTCACGCCGGCCTTGCCGAAGCTCGGCATCCCGGTCATGCGGATGCCGTTCTTGATCACCCAGAAGACATTGGCGGGCGGGTAACCGGCCGCGTTCTCCTTCAGGTCGGGCGGATCGGGATTGAGCCCCTCGGAGAACTTGGCCCATTCGACGCCGGGCGCACCGTGGCAGTTGGCGCAGCCGGCCTTGGCAAAGGCGCGGGCGCCGTCGCGGATCACCGCCGGATCGTCGAGCTTCATCGGCGGCGTGCCGCCGGCATGGCGCTCGATGGACGCTGTGCGGACGTGGATCAAGGCCCATTTGACGACAGGATGATCGTCGTAGTTCGCCCCGACATCGAAGAAGCCGCCCAGGAAGAAACCGCCCGCAACGACAGCAACAACGATCGCAACGGCGCCGATCAAAGCGAGAAGAATCCGCATCGCAACCTCTTCCAGCAAACCAGCAACGCCCCTCCGGAATATTAAACTCCCGGGCGGGCCGGTGCGATCCCCGGAATCGGCAGACCAGGGCCGTGCCCTGGTTCCATCGGTGCGGCATCGCGGTGCGCCCGCATTAACCTCTGTGGCCGTCGAATCAGGTAGTTGGGCCTGATGCCTCCCTCGCCTCGGGGCGAGCCCATCAGGGACTGCCGACATGAACAACCACACCGATCCGCTGTTCAACCTGTTGCGTCCCGAGCGTCTGACCTCCGTCGTCGACATCGGTGCGAACCCGATCGAGAGCGCGCCGCCCTACAAGCCGATGCTCGACCAGCGGCTGTGCACCGTGTTCGGCTTCGAGCCGCAACCCGACGCGATGGAGAAGCTGCTGGCGCAGAAGGGCGATCTCGAAACCTACCTGCCCTATGCGGTCGGCGCCGAGACCCGGGCCACGCTGAAGGTGTGCCACGCGTCCGGCATGACCAGCCTCTACACGCCCGAGCCGCGCACGCTGAACGTCTTCCCGGGCTTTGCGATCTTCGGCCACGTGGTCAAGGAGATCCCGGTCGAGACCCGCGCGCTCGACAGCATCACCGAGATCACCCACATCGATCATCTCAAGATCGACGTGCAGGGCGGTGAGCTCAACGTGTTCCGCAATGGCGCGGCCAAGCTCGCGCATGCCTCATCGATCCAGACCGAGGTGTCGTTCGTGCCGCTCTATCAGGGGCAGCCGGTGTTCGGCGACATCGACCTCGCGCTGCGCGCGCTCGGCTTCATCCCGCACATGTTCGCGCAGATCAACAAGCGGATGATCCTGCCGCTGCACCACGCCGACAATCTCTACAGCAGCATGAACCAGCTGCTCGAGGCCGACATCGTATATGTCCGCGACTTCACCCAGGCCGAGAAGATGACGGTCGAGCAGCTCAAGCATTTGGCGCTGGTCGCGCACCACTGCTACCAGTCCTACGACCTCACCGCGAACTGCATCAATCATCTGGTGACGCGCGGCGCGGTGGCGGCCGATGCGGTCGGGCGCTATCTCGGCGACCTGAAGATGATGGCGGGTGCGAAGGCGGCGTAGCGGCAGCAGAGCTGCCTCGGCGATTCAGTCGCGCAGGCTGAGCTCCAGCACGGTCCAGTGGTCGACGTCGGGCAGGCTGAAGGCGTGCTGCTTGCGCCTGGTGCCCGCGACCCGGTAGCCGAACTTGCGGATGTACCACTGGACGACCTCCGGACGGTCGGTTTCGGTCAGCACCTGCCGGATGCCGCGGGACTTCATCTCATTGAGCCGCGCCCATTGAAGCTCGGCGCCAATTCCGGCGCCTCGCCAGGAGCGGTCGACCGCAAGGCTGACCGTCTCGGCCTTTGCGCCGGCATGCTCGATGAAGCTTGCGACGCCGATGATGCTCCCTCCGGCCACCGCGACGAGCGTCGTGCCGTCAGCGGCGAGGCCCGTGGTTTCCGGATCGGGAACGGCCGGGCTCACCGGCACCGGCGCCATGTTCCACTGCTTCAGGATGGCGATGACCGCCTCCCGGTCGTCCTCTCGCATCGGCCGGATTGTCACCTCGGCCACGCCGTCAGCCCTCCGGATCGAGCGCCGTCATCGCATCGGTGAACGTCGCCACGAACTTCTCAAGGCAGGGCTGGCGCTCGGATGCGGCCTGCGGGCTGACAAAGCCGGCATTGGTGTTGACCTCCCAGATCTGTGGCCGTCCGTCGAGCAGGCTGTAATCGAAGCGGCCATAAGAAACGCCGGCGAGCCGCGCGCATTCGAGCAGCACCTGATCGTGGGGATTGGGTTCCGCATTGAGGTAAGCCATCTCCTCGGCAAGGTAAGGCGGATCGACCAGGTCGACGTCGCGGACCAGCCAGTTCCGGCTGACGAACATGTGCCGCCGCACAATCCTGTCGCCGACGACGAATGCGCCGTATTTACGATAGATCCCGTCGGCATCAGCCGTGTCGCAGAACTCGATCGTGATGAACCTTGAGCGCGTGCCTTGCTGCCATGTGACGCCGTTCAGCAGCGCTCCGTATTGCTGCGGGTTTTGCGCCAGGGTCAGGTGCTCGAACAGCCTTTTGGCTTCGTGGCGGACGATGGCCGGATAGCGCAGGCCCTCGACCGCTCCATCGGTTCGATACACATTGAATGCGTTGATCCCGCGATCATGCAGCAGCCGCAGCATGTCGTAGCGCAACAGCGAGCGTGCGGGATCATTGAGCACACGACCGGGACCGCGGGTTTCCACCAGACGGTCGTGCAGAGCCTGGAGTGCTGCCTGCGCCTTGGGCGGCATCCGGCGAACGATCTCGAGACTGCTGAAGATGAAAGCTCCCTCGCGCTCGGGCAGATCCACCCGTCCGGACAGGAACACCTCGTAGGGCAAGACGGCAAGGCGACCGACAAGCGGCCGACCTGCCGTTTCCAGAAAGTCGCGCATCGAGCCCGCATGCCGCTCTGCTACGAAATAGTAGATCATCGGAATGCTCCGGCCCGACCCCGTCTCAGTGGCCCGGCGGCTCGAAGCCGGCCTTGCGCCAGGTCGCGGCTGTCTCCGGATCGGCCAGCGCCGCGATGAAGGCCGCCGCCTCGTCCTTCGCGGCGCTCGCCGCCACCACGGCCGCGCAATAGACCGTGTCCTGGCCGAACGGCTGCGGCAGGGGGCCCGCGATCACGGCGCCCTGTACTGAAGCGACCTCCCCCGACAGCGTCAGGCCGAAGTCGGCCTTGCCTTCGACCACGCGCTTGGCGACCTCGGCGCCGGTCTGCTGCGGCATGGCCTTGCCCTTCATCATCGCGGCCCAGCCGGCGAGCTCGAACGCCTTGGCGAGGTGGACGCCGGCGGAGCCGCCCACGGCTGGGTCGCTGGTGGCGATGGCCTTCGCGCCCTCGACCAGCCGGTGGAAGCTGTCGAGCGTGGCGAAGTCCGGCTTCCGCGCGCCCTGCCGGATGCAGAGCGCGATGAAGGTCTTGGCGACGTTGTGGCGCGAGCCGTGCACCACGGCGCCCGCCTTCTCCAGCTTGTTGATGCCGGGGATCGACAGCACCACCACGTCGGCGGTCTCGCCGTCGGCGAGCTTGGCCTCCAGCGCGCCGACGGTACCGAAGTCGAAATCGATCTCGTGGCCCGCCGCCTTGGCAAAGGCCTGGCCGAGCTCACCCACCGCCACATGCATCGAGCGCGCACACATCACCTTGAGCTTGGCCACATTATTCTCCCTGCCGCGTACCCTGTTCGGAGGACGCCGGCCGTCCATGCCACGGCTTCCCGCTCCTCCCAGTCCATCGAAGACGGGCGTGAACGCCCTTTCGGGAAAGGGTAAACGTTGTCCGTGGCGCGTGCACAAGACCCTTAGAGAAAGGAAATCGCTTTGGAAAAGCTCAGCCAGCTCATCAAGGGCCCGGACCTCATCGTCGCGCCCTGCGCGCTCAATCCGATCATGGCGCAGATGGCGGCGCTGGCGGGCTTCAAGGCGGCCTATCTCTCGGGCGGCTCGCTCGGCTGGTACAAGGGTGTGACCGAGGCCGGGCTGTCGCTCACCGAGATGATCCAGGTGGTGGTCGACATCCGCACCGTGACGCCGATCCCGGTGGTGCTGGATGCCGGCGGCGGCTGGGGCGACCCGGTCCATATCCACCGCACCGTCGCCATGTCCGAGGCGGCCGGCGTCCAGTGCATCGAGATCGAGGACCAGCTGCTGCCGCGGCGGGTCGAGCACCACGTCGGCATCGACCGGCTGGTGCCGATCGGGCTTGCCACCGACCGGATCAGGGAGGCGGTGGCGGCCCGCACCAACCCGGACACGGTGATTGTCGGCCGCACCAACGCCATCCGGGTCGGCGGAATGGATGACGCGCTTCGCCGCGGCGAGGCCATGAAGAAGGCCGGCGCCGACATGCTCTTCCTGTGGGGAAGGAAGCCCGAGGAGATGCGCTTCATCGCCGAGCGGCTGCCGGCGCCGCTGATGACCTTCGCGCCGCCGGACGGCTGGGCGACCTTCCCGGTCAGCAAGGCCGAGATGGCCAAGCTCGGCTACCGGCTGGCGGCCTCCTCTGGCACCGCCTTCGCGGCGATGGTCAAAGCCGTGCGGCAGTCCTACGAGTGCCTGGCGCGCGATGAGCTCGACCCCTTCCTGGGCGCCGGCGGCGCCGAGAAGGAGATGAAGGCCGCGCACAAGGTCACCGGCCTCGACAAGCTGCTCGAGATCGAGCGGCGGACCATGAAGGACGCGTAAACGCGGCGGCCCGACCTGACGGCGAAGGCCTCGATTTGCCGCATAAATCGGGCACTTGCGGCCTTGATTGAGCCGCCCATATCGACGACATTCCGTCGCGCCAGCAGAGCTGGCGCGAGAGTGCTAAAGAGAGTGCCAAGAGACAGCCGAGCGCCGGGCCGAGCCCAGCAATCGCCGCAGGAAGAACTTGAGGACCGACGGATGAACGCCACTGTTCAGAAGCCCGCAGGCAGCCGCATCCACTGGCTCAACGTGCTCACCGTGCTGAGCGCCGCGATCCTGATCGGCGCCGAGGTGTTCGGTGCCGCCTTCGCGGCCGGCTGGGCCATCGGCACGCTGGCGCACGGCTACATCGACATCGGCCCGTACACCGTCCACGTCTTCCAGGGCATCTTCTTCCTCTGCGGCGTCTACGTGATGGTGCGCTTCATCCTCAACGCGAAGCACGTCGAGCCGTTCGTCGAGCGCTGAGGCGTCGCTGAAGGTCGCTCGAAGGTTCAAAAAGTCGTTTCGAAAAAACTTCTTAACGCTCGGCGAAAAAAATCTGCGCGAGTCAGTCGCTGACTTGCTCAAAGGTGTTGACTCTCGTGTCAATTATATTATTTCGGTGACTGCCCAATTTCGCACGTGCCTGTGGCCGTGTGTCGGTCGGTAGGTAGCGGGACAAGAGGCCCGCCAGCCGCCTGGAGAGCGAGAGCCCTCCAAGAAATCTGACCGGCAGCTGGAGGCGAAACCAGCACAGCCTGCTCTCCGCAGGCGACGCGGCTTAAAGCAACGACGGAGCGGGCTTCTCTGGTCTTTGCCGGTCTCCACCACCGGCTCGGGTAACCGAAGAGGCTTGTCCATCCTTGCCAGCAGTGCGGTGCGGGGTCTCCCCAATCCAAACCAAGGCAGACTGAAGCGGTCTGGAAGAGATTACGCCCAACGTGCGTCCCCATCGCGCACCAGGGCGTCCTCCGCCAACCGCATCACCGCGGCCGCAGGTCCTGAGGGACACGTCCGCCTGAGCCATTGGGGAGAGCACGCACATGACTGCGCGCATCCGCGAATTCCTGAAGAACCGCCGCGAGAGCGGCGTCGATGAAGGCCCGGTCCTGGTCGTCGATCTCGACGTGATCCGGACCAATTTCACGAACTTTGCCAAGGCCCTGCCGGACACCCGGGTGTTCTACGCCGTCAAGGCGAACCCGGCCCCGGAGGTGCTCAAGCTGCTGGCGTCGCTCGGCTCCTGCTTCGACACCGCCTCGGTCCCCGAGATCGAGATGGCGCTCGCGGCCGGCGCCACGCCGGACCGCATCAGCTACGGCAACACCATCAAGAAGGAGCGTGACGTCGCCCGGGCCTTTGAGCTCGGCGTCCGCCTCTTCGCCGTCGACTGCAAGGCCGAGGTCGAGAAGATCGCCCGCGTCGCCCCCGGCGCGCGTGTGTTCTGCCGCATCCTCTCCGACTGCGTCGGGGCGGAATGGCCGCTGTCGCGCAAGTTCGGCTGCGAGCCCGCGATGGCCGCGGACGTGCTGGAGCACGCCCATAAGCTCGGGCTCGAGGCCTACGGCCTGTCGTTCCATGTCGGCTCCCAGCAGAAGAACCCGCACGCGTGGGATCGGGCGCTGGCGTCGGCGGCCTCCGTGTTCAAGGAGTGCGGCGAGCGCGGGCTGAACCTGTCGATGGTGAACCTCGGCGGCGGCTTCCCGACCAAGTACCTGAAGAACGTGCCGACGGTGAAGACCTACGGCTCGGCGATCTTCCGCGCCCTGCGCAAGCACTTCGGCAACCGCATCCCGGAGACGATCATCGAGCCGGGCCGCGGCATGGTCGGCAATGCCGGCATCATCGAGTCCGAGGTCGTGCTCATCTCCAAGAAGAGCAACGAGGACGAGGTGCGCTGGGTGTACCTGGACCTGGGCAAGTTCGGCGGTCTCGCCGAGACCATGGACGAGTCCATCCGCTACCCGATCCGCACCCCGCGGGACGGCGACGCGATGGCGCCCTGCGTGCTGGCCGGCCCGACCTGCGACTCCGCGGACGTGCTGTACGAGAAGCAGCCGTACGAGCTGCCGGTGAGCCTGGAGATCGGCGACAAGGTGCTGATCGAAGGGACCGGTGCCTACACCACGACCTACGCGGCCGTGGCATTCAACGGCTTCGCTCCGCTGAAGGCCTATCACATCTAACCAACCGCGCGTGCAGCGCACCTGCCTTCCCGGTTCGCCGGGAAGGCGCCTGCGCGCGCGTCCTCCCCAACCCTTGCGGCTTGCCGCGAGGGACAAGGAAAACTGGGAGAGTGCCATGCTGCATATTCGTCAGGAAAAGCCGTCGGAAGCTGCCGCCCGCGAGGCGCTGCTCGACGCCGCCTATGGTCCGGTCCGCTTCACCAAGCCGTCGCAGCGGCTGCGCGCCGGCCGTGCGCCCGCGCGGGGTCTGTCGTTCGTCGCCGCCGAGGATGACGGACGGGTGATCGGCTCGGTCCGGCTCTGGGAGGTCGCGGTCGGCTCCGACCGCACCGTGCTGCTGCTCGGCCCGCTCGCCGTGCATCCGGATCACCGCCAGCAAGGCATCGGCGGCGCGCTGATGCGTCACGCCATGCGGATCGCGGGGAAGCGCGGCCACGCCGCCGTGCTGCTGGTCGGCGAGCCGGCCTATTACGGCCGCTTCGGCTTCACGGCTGAGAAGACCGGCAAGCTCTGGCTGCCGGGCCTCGCGGACCGCAGCCGGCTCCTCGGCCATGAGTTCGTCAGTGGCGCCCTCGACGGCGCGCGCGGTTCGATCCGGGCGCCGAAGAAAGTGTCGCGTCCGCGGCTCATCGACGCCGTGGCCGGCCTCATCGCCCCGCCGCAGGCCACGGCCGCGTAACCGCGGCGGGCCTGGTAGCCCAATCCAAAACCCGTCTCAGCCGTGCGGGAAACCGCGCGGCTCCTGTTCCGTTTGCCCGTTTTGCCGGGTATTGACCATTCTGACTTCCGGAGTTGCCCGCTATGACCGACACCCACGTCCGCTTCGACGGCCCCATTGTGATGATCGGCCTCGGCTCGATCGGCCGCGGCTTCCTGCCGCTGCTCGAGCGGCACATTGCGTTCGACCGCTCGAAGTTCGTCTGCATCGACCCGGTCGACACCGACCGCCGGCTGCTCGACGAGCGCAAGCTCAAGTTCATCAAGGTCGGCCTGACCAAGGCCAACTACCGTGAGGTGCTGACCCCGCTGCTCAACACCGGGCCGGGCCGCGGCATGATCGTCAACGTGTCGGTCGACACCTCGTCGGTCGACATCATGGACCTCTGCCGGGACCTGAACTGCCACTACATCGACACGGTCGCCGAACCCTGGCTGGGCTTCTACGACGACCCGAAGCTCACGCTGTCGCAGCGCTCGAACTACGCGCTCCGCGAGCGCGTGCTCGACCTGCGCAAGCGCCGGCCGGGCGGCGTCACCATGGTGAACTGCTGCGGCGCCAATCCGGGCATGGTGTCCTGGTTCGTCAAGGAGGCGCTGCTCAACGTCGCCCGCGACACCGGCATCAAGACCGACGTGCCGAAGACCCGCGAGGACTGGGCCAAGCTGATGCAGCGCGTCGGCGTCAAGGGCGTGCACGTCGCCGAGCGCGACACCCAGCACGCCAACCAGCCGAAGCCGCGCAACAAGTTCGTCAACACCTGGTCGGTGGAGGGCTTCGTCTCCGAGGGCCTGCAGCCGGCTGAGCTCGGCTACGGCACCCACGAGAAGGGCCTGCCGCCGAACGGCTTCCGCCATGACTTCGGCTCGGGCGCGGGCATCTACCTCGCGCAGCCCGGCGCCGGAACGAAGGTGCGCACCTGGACGCCGACCGCCAAGGCGCAGCACGGCTTCCTCGTCACCCACAACGAGGCGATCTCGATCCCGGACTACTTCTCGGTCCGCGAGGGCGACAAGGTCGTGTACCGGCCGACCTGCCACTACGCCTACCATCCGTGCGACGACGCGATCCTGTCGCTGCACGAGATGGCCGGCAACGCCTGGGCGCGGCAGCCGACCTGGAAGATCCTGGACGAGACCGAGATCGTCGACGGCGTCGACGAGCTCGGCGTGCTGCTCTACGGCCACGCCAAGAACGCCTACTGGTACGGCTCGCGGCTCTCGATCGAGCAGACCCGCAAGCTTGCGCCCTACCAGAACGCGACGGGCCTGCAGGTGACCTCGGCGGTGCTCGCCGGCATCGTCTGGATGCTGGAGAACCCGGACCGCGGCATCATGGAGGCCGACGAGGTGGACTTCCGCCGCTGCCTGGACGTGCAGCGGCCTTACCTGGGCGACGTGTTCGGTGAATACACCGACTGGACCCCGCTGGCCGGACGGCCCGGCCTCTTTGCCGAGGAGCTCGACACCAGCGATCCCTGGCAATTCACCAACGTGCTGGTGAGGTAACTGCAACGCCGCCGAGATGATGGGTCTCGGCGGCGTTTTTTCTTTGGCTGGCTGATCAATTGAAAGTTCGGAATTTGTGACCCTGGGTCCCCGCTTCCGCGGGGACGAACGGGGGACAGAGTTCGCCGAACCAACAACCGTTCGTCCCCGCGGAAGCGGGGACCCAGGGCAGCACAAACGACTCAATCAGTTGATTCGTAAATCTAAGCCAGGTCGATCACGCCGGCCTCGCCGGCTTCGGTGCCCCAGGCGAGCTGCGTGCCGACCTCGTCCCAGGCCATCGCGCTGACCGCGCCCTCGCCTGGCTTCTTGCCCAGCACCTCGGCGCCGTCCTCGATCCGCACCAGCAGGATCGTGCCGTCGGCGAAGCCGGCCGCGACCACCTCCTGCTTCGGATGGCAGGCGACCGTCGTGACGCGCACCGCGAAGGCCGCGAACATCCGCGGCTGCTTGCCCATCGGGCCGTCCTTGCCCTGGAACGGCCACATCACCAGCTGCTCGGAGCCCGAGGTCGCGAGCCACTTGCCGCCCGCGGTCCAGGCGAACGAGCGCACCCGCGCCGAATAGCCGGACATCCGCATGTGCTTGGCGTCGACGACGCGCCAGCCGTGCAGCGCCGGCTCCTGCATCGCCGTCACCATGAACTGGCCGTTGGGGCTGAACTGCACGTGATGGTGCGAGCCCTTCCACTCCAGCATCTCAGGCGCGGCCTGGGCGTTCGGGAACCACATCGAGACGCCGTTGTAGTGCGCGACCGCGAGCCGCACGCCCTTCGGCGCGAACGCGAGCCCACCGACGGTGGACTGCACCTCGATGGTCTTGGGCTCGCCCTTGGCGGCCATCATGTAGGCCGACTTGCCGGCCGACCAGGCGATGGCGCCGTCCGGGCCGGTCGCGACATGGTCGATCCAGCGGCGCTTGGCGTCCTGCGCGACGAGCTTGCTGTCGCCGCCCGCGCCGGTGACGAACACCTTGCCGTCGTCGCCGCCGGTGATCACCCAGACGCCGTCGCTCGCGGACGACAGGATGCCGCCGCCGTGGACGGCGCAGCGCTTGTCCTCGTCCTTGCCGGAGACCAGCAGCACGGCCTCCTCGCCCAGCACGAAGGCTGCGGTGCGATCGAGGAAGTGGATGCCGACGACGGGAGCGCCAGCGCTGACAGGGCGGGTGCGTTCGACGACGGAGGGTGTGTTCGGTGGGGTGTCAGACATTCTCAGCTCTCACCCCGCGGTCATTCCGGGGCGCGCCGAAGGCGCGAACCCGGAATCCAGACCATCGGGACCTTTTGCTTTTTCTGGATTCCGGGTTCGCTCGCTTTCGCGAGCGCCCCGGAATGACAGTGGACCAATCAGCCGACGACGCTTTCGAAGCCCTTGCGGATCTTGTCTTCCGGCAGCTCGCGGCCGATGAACACCAGCCGGCTGTCGCGCTTCTCGCCGTCCTTCCACGGCCGCTGATGGTCGCCGTCCAGGATCATGTGCACGCCCTGGAACACGAAGCGGTCCGGATCGTCCTTGAAGTTCAGGATGCCCTTGCAGCGCAGGATTTGCGGACCGTCCTCCGCGACGAGCTTCTGGATCCACGGGAAGAACTTGTCCGGGTTGAGCGGCTTGTCGGTTTTGAGCGACATCGATTGCATGTGCTCGTCGTGATAGTGCTTCAGCCCGCCGTGATCATGATCGTGGTGGTGATGATGGTCGTGGCCATGGTCGTGATCATGATCGTGTTCGCCGGCATTCAGGAACTCCGGCTCGATGTCGAGGATGCGGTCGAGGTCGAACGCGTTCCGTCCCAGCACCTGATCGAGCGGGATCTGCGATTTCTGGGTCCGGTGCAGCTTGGCGTAAGGGTTGATGGCACGGATGCGGGCCTCGACCTCGCGCAGCTCGGCGTCGCTGACCAGATCGGTCTTGTTGAGCAGAATCACGTCGGCGAAGGCGATCTGATTCTTGGCCTCCGGCGCATCCTTGAGCCGGTCCTTGAGCCACTTGGCGTCGGCCACCGTCACCACGGCGTCGAGCTTGGTCCTCCGCCCCACGTTCTCGTCGACGAAGAAGGTCTGCGCCACCGGCGCCGGATCGGCGAGGCCCGTGGTCTCCACGATAATGGCGTCGAACTTGCCCTTCCGCCGCATCAGGCCCTCGATGATGCGGATCAGGTCGCCGCGCACGGTGCAGCAGATGCAGCCGTTGTTCATCTCGAAGACTTCTTCGTCGGCCCCGACCACCAGGTCGTTGTCGATGCCGATCTCGCCGAATTCGTTGACGATCACGGCGAATTTCTTGCCATGGGGCTCGGACAGGATGCGGTTCAGCAGCGTGGTCTTGCCGGCCCCGAGATAGCCGGTCAGCACGGTGACGGGGATTTTTTCGGTTTGGACTGGTTCGGACATACAGAATCCTCCATGGCACGGCCCTCAATCAGCAAAAACTGCCTTTCTTGGAGAACCACGCCCGATCAGGCCCGCTATATAGGCGATCCTGCCCCAAGCAAAAACCCTCTTGGCCGCTTCCTGGCCCTGCTCTGCGCGACACCCGGACACGCCGACCGACCCTAGGACCGGCCCAACGCCTCCGCTATCGTTTGGCAAAACATCCGGAGGCAACGGCCATGAAAGCGGCCAGGCATGGGCGGTGGACCATTGCGGCGGCGGCATGCTGGGCGACGCTGGCGACCGGGGCGGCCGCGCAGACCTATCCGGACCACACCATCGACCTGATCGTGCCCTCGACGCCGGGCTCCTCGGCCGACATCCTCGGCCGGGTCCTGACCGAGGAGATGGCCGGCAAGCTCGGCCAGCGCTTCATTATCTACAACAAGCCCGGCGCCGGCGGCGTGCTCGGCACCGCCGAGGTGTCGCGCGCCAGGCCTGACGGCTACACGCTGATGCACGGCGCGGCCTTCTCGGTCACGGTGCAGCCCTTCACCGAGCGCAACGCCGGCTATACGGCGCAGTCCTTCGAGCCGATCTGCCAGACCTTCAAGAACGACCAGGTGATCGTGGCGCGGCCCGGCACCTACAAGACGCTCGCCGACATCGTCGCGGCCAGCAAGGCCAAGCCCGGCGGGCTCGACTTCGGCAGTCCCGGGCTCGGCACCATCCCGCATCTGGCAATGGCGGAGTTCTCGCAGCTCACCAAGATCCCGTTCAATCACGTGCCCTTCAAAGGGCCTGCGGAATCCATCCAGATGACACTCGGCGGCCAGATCGATTTCGCGGTGGCGCCGCTCACCGCGGCTTCGGGCTCGGGGCTGGCGATGCCGGCGCTGTTCGCCGAGAAGCGCAACCCCGCGATCCCGAACGTACCGACCGTGAAGGAGCAGGGCTACGACGTCTCGCCGCTCAGCATCGGCGGAATGTTCGGCCCGGCGGGTTTGCCCGCCGAGATCAAAAGCAAGTTGGAGAGCACTTGCAAAGCCGCGGCGCAGAGCGAGCCGTTTCAGAAGATGGTCACGAAGACTCTGCAGCCGGCCGACTGGTTCCAGGACAGCGCGGGCTTCGCCGCGAACCTCGCCAAGGACGTGGAGTCCAAGCGGCGGCTTTTGACGGCGCTCGGAATGATCAAGTAGCCCGCCGCACATAGAGCCGCCACAGCACGAAACCCGACTGGCCGGTTTCGGTCAGGTCATAGCGCGACCGAAGGATCGCGCTGAACGCGGGCCAGTCATCCGTGGCATCAAACCCGGCCTCCTTCGGCCACTGGTCGTTGGTCAGCAGCACCCCCGCCGGCGGATCGGCTTCGAAGGCCGACAGGAAATCCCGCCGCACGGTTCCGTTGGCGGTCAGGAGCGAGAACCATTGGATATGCGGCGTGGCCTGGCGCATGCCGGCGCGGGCCATGGCGAGGAACGCGCCGGAATCGGAATCGAGCATCTGCACGCGGGCGCCGCGCGGCACATGGCGTTCAAGCGCCGACTGCATCGCCGATGCGGCGCGCAGCGCCGCATCGTTGTCGGTCTGGGACACCGTAGAGGGCACCAGCCAGCAAAGGGTCAGCGCCATGACAGCGAGGCTTGCCCACACGCGACGCGCCGGAAGCGCGGCCAACGCGAAGGCGCCCCAGCACGCCAGTCCGACACCCAATGGATAGACGTGGTAGGCCCAGCCCTTGCGCTGGACCAGCAGATGGATCAGGCCGAACACCGCGACGCCGATGATCACCCGCAGACGCGGCGGCTTGGGCAGGCCGATAGCGAGCACGGCTGCGACGGCAAGCCCGGCCATGGGCGCGATCCATTGCAGTGCTTTGAGCACTTCCGGAAGCGGCTGCGCACCCAATGACGAATAAGCCGGCAGGACATCGACGATCATCACGATGAAGGCACCGAGCCCGCCGCGGACCGCCAGGATGCCGAAAACGACCATGCCGACGGCCGCCGCTCCGGCCGCGATTGAGACCATCTCGCGCCAGCGCAGGCTCGTCGCCAAAGCCGGCAGTGCCAGCAGAGCAGCTCCGCTCGGTTTGATCGTGGCGGCCGTCATTGCAAACGCACCGGCCAGCGCCAGAAGATTATGCCGGTGCGGCCGATCCTCCGCGGCCCTGGCCGAAGCCCATGCGGCAACGACCGCAGGTATCGTCATGAGAAAGTCGCGCTGACCGGCGGCGTAACGGCCGAGCAGAAGATGCATCAGCAGCACGGCCAGCATAGCGAGCATCGCCTCGGCGCGGCCGGCCGGCCGGACCAGCATCAGGATACAGACCGACAGGAGCGCAGCGGCCGCCAGATCGAATGCGCGCCACGCGGCATCGCTCATGCCCGCCAGCGCCACGATCGCCGCATGAATGTCGTAGGTCAGCGGCATGTTGATGTCGACGATGTCGCGATAGGGCACGGCGCCCATCGCCATCTGATTGGCAATGAAATGAAAGATCGTCGCGTCACCGACCAGAGGCCAGTCCAGCGAACGCCAAATGAGCCAGCCGGTCAGGACTGCGAGCAGCAGATCGAACGCAACCAGCAATTTCGATCGGTCCGTCAGGACGACTGCAGCGGATCGCTCTTCGCGAACGGGCACGCGCAGGCTGGGCACAGGTTCATCGCGCAGCATTTCTCAGCATAGCGACAAAGCTTTCACGCAGGGGTTTGCCACACGGCTTTCAGCGAGCGACGCAATGCCGCGGTTCCGGACGCTTGCCCGAGTTTCCGAGCTTCGAAGCCAATGTCGGATTCAGGACACTAAGGCGTCAGCGCCTTGGCGAGCTCGCGGATATTGTTGCGCATCATGTCGAGGTAGGTGGCGGCGGGACCATTGGCATCCGACAGCGCATCTGAATAAAGCGTACCGCCGATCTTGGCGCCGGTCTCCCGCGCGATCTGCTGCATCATCCGCGGGTCGGAGATGTTCTCCATGAACACCGCCGGGATTTTCTGCCGCTTCACCTGGGTGATGATCCTGGCGATGTCGCGGGCCGACGGCTCGGCATCCGACGACACGCCGACCGGCGCGATGAACTCGACGCCATAGGCCTGGCCGAAATAGCCGAACGCGTCATGCGTGGTGATGATCCTGCGGCGGTCGAGAGGGATTTTCCCGAAGGTCTCGCGCACCTCGCGCTCCAGCGCATCGAGCTTGTCGAGATAGGCCTTGGCGTTGGCGTCGTAGACCGCGGCGCCGGCCGGATCGACCTGCTTCAGTCCATCGCGGATGTTGGCGACATAGATCCTGGCATTGGCGACCGACTGCCAGGCATGCGGATCGACCGCGGAGTGACCGCCCTCCTCGGCCTGCCGCGGCTTGACGCCGGTGGTCACGACAACGGGCGATATCTTCGCGCCCGAGACAGCGACCAATCGCGTCATCCAGCCTTCGAGGCCCATGCCGTTGACGAACACGATCTTCGCCGCGCCGAGCGTCCTGGCGTCGGTCGGCGTCGGCGAGAACACATGCGCATCGCTGTTTGGACCGACCAGGGTTGCGACCCCGACGCGGTCGCCACCGACGTTTTTGACGAGATCGCCGATGATCGAGATCGACGCGACAGCCTTCAGCTTGCCATCAGCATGCGCCGGTGCCGCGATCAGCATCGCGGCGAGCGCAAGCAGCACGGCGCGGCGAGACTGCCGGAGCATGCTCAGGCCTCCAGATGACGCCGGCTGACCGCCTGCCAAATGAGGCCGCCGACCGGACCGGCCGCAACCGAGAGCGCATAGAGCACGCCCGCCACCAGGATGATCGCGGGTCCCGACGGCAGGCCTGCGTGATACGACAGCAGCAGCCCCGCATAGCCGGACACCGCCGCGCATATGATGGCGGTGCCGACCATGCCGGTGATGTCGCGCGCCCAGAAGCGCGCCGTCACCGCCGGCAGCATCATGATGCCGACCGCGAGCAAGGTGCCGAGCGCCTGGAAGCCGCCGACCAGGTTCATCACCACCAGCGCCAGGAACGCCATGTGCACCGGGCCGCCGGCACGGCTGACCGAGCGCAGAAAACCCGGATCGACGCATTCCAGCACCAAAGGCCGCCAGATCAGCGCCAGCACCACCAGCGACACGCTGGCGATGCCGACCACCAGCAGCAGCGCCGGATCGTCCACCGCCAGCACCGAGCCGAACAGGAAGTGCAGCAGGTCGATGTTGGTGCCCTTCATCGAAACCAGCGTGACGCCGAGCGCCAATGAAATGAGAAAGAACGCCGCGAGCGAGGCGTCCTCCTTGAGCTGCGTCGAGCGCGCAATGAGGCCTGCGCCGACCACGATGATGAAGCCCGCGATCAGCCCGCCGGCCGCCATGGCAAACAGGTTAAGCCCCGCCAGCAGAAAGCCGACCGCGGCGCCGGGCAGGATGGCGTGCGACATCGCATCGCCCATCAGGCTCATCCGCCGCAGCATGAGGATGACGCCGATCGGCGCCGCGCCGAACGCCAGCGCGAAGGTCGAGACCAGCGCGCGGCGCATGAACTCGAATTCGAGGAACGGACCGATGAGCGCGTCGTAGAGCATCTGATGAGAACTACGCCGCCTCGACCGCGCAGGCGTGCGCCTGATCGTCGAAGGCCTCGCACATTTGCCGCGCCTTCACCCAGTTGTCGGGCGTCAGCACGTCGGCGGTCTTGCCCCAGGCCACCGGCTCGCGCGCGAGCAGCAGCGTTTCGGGAAAATGCGTCCTGACCAGCTCGAGATCATGCAGCGCGGTCAGGATGGTGCGCTGCTCGCCGTGCCAGCGCCGGATCAATTCGATCAGGTCCGAGCAGGTCTTGGCGTCGATGGCGTTGAACGGCTCGTCGAGCACGATGACGCGCGCGTCCTGAAGCAGCAGCCGCGCGAACAGCATGCGCTGCATCTGGCCGCCCGACAGCGTGCCGATCGGCCGCTGCTCGAAGCCGGTCAGGCCGACCGCAGCGATGGCGTGCTCGATCGTGTCGCGATCCCGGCGGCTGATGCCGCCGAACAGGCCCTTGCTGCGCCACAGCCCCATCGCGACGAGGTCGTAGACATTGATCGGGAACGTCCGGTCGATCTCGGCGATCTGCGGCAGGTAGGCGATATCCTCCGGCGCGACGCCGTTGCGCTCGATCTGGCCGGCGAGCGGCTTGATGACGCCGACCACGCCCTTGAACAGCGTCGACTTGCCGGCGCCGTTCGGCCCGACCACCGCAGTGAGCGAGCCCGGCGCCACCGCACCGTCGAGATGATGCACGGCCGGATGGCGGTCGTAGCCGAGCGTGAGATTGCGGAACCGAAGCTGCGCGGTCATCGGGCCCTCACCGCATGGCCCAGAACGCCGACGCCCAGAGCAGCGCGATCAGCGCCGCCGCGAAGCCGAGCCGCTCCAGCGCCGACATCCGCAGGATCGACGGCCGCGCCGTGGCCGGCGGGTGGGCGTGCCCCGGATCGTGTTGGTGGTGGTGATGGCCGTGGTGATGGTGGCCATCGTGGTGATGGTGATCGGTCATAGGCAATGTTATAATGTAACATATGACACAATTCCAGCGGCCTAACCCATTTATCTGGCGGGGAAATTGCCGAACCAACGGCAGGGCTGCGGCGTTTGCCAAGCTCGCACTGGGCGGACAAGGTGCCGGACGTTAGAGAACCTCCCGAACGGAAGCCGGGTGCAGCAATGGCCGAACAGAAAAACCGCGTCATCGCCGTCGGCGAGGTCATGGTGGAACTCGCCCGCGGCAACGACGGCCGCTTCGGCATGTCGTGCGGCGGTGACACCTTCAACACCGCGGTCTATCTGGCGCGCGCCGGCCTCGACGTGTCCTACGCGACCGCGCTCGGCGACGATCCCTATTCGGACAGCATCGTCGCGATGGCGGCGGCCGAAGGCGTGAAGACCGACCTGATGCTGCGCGTGCCCGGCCGCCTGCCCGGCCTCTACATGATCGAGACCGACCCGAAGGGCGAGCGCCGCTTCCGCTACTGGCGCGGCGAGGCGCCGGCGCGCGAGCTGTTCGAGCTGCCGGACTGGAACAGGGTCGCCGAGATTCTGGTCGGCGCCAAGCTGATCTATTTTTCCGGCGTCACGCTGTCGCTCTATTCGAACATCGGGCTCGGCCGGCTGCTCGCCGTTCTCGAGCTCGCGCGCCAGCAGGGCGCCAAGGTGGCGTTCGACGGCAACTTCCGTCCCTATGGCTGGAAGGGCGACCTGCCGCGCACCCGCACGGTGTTCATGGAAGCGCTGAAGCGCGTCGACTACGCGCTGCCGACCTTCGACGACGAGGCCGTGCTGTGGGGCGATCCGAGTCCCGAGGCGACAGTCGCGCGCATGCAGGCCTTCGGCATCGCCGAGATCGTGGTGAAGAACGGACCGAACAGCGCGCTGGTCGCGGTCAGCGGCCAGGAGGAGCACGTGCCGGTGCCCGAGGTGGTCGAGCCGGTCGACACCACGGCGGCCGGCGACAGCTTCAACGCCGGCTACATCGCGGCGCGCCTGAACGGCGAGAGCCCGGCCGCAGCGGCCCTCGCCGGCCACACGCTCGCGGCGCAGAAGGTGCGCTATCGCGGCGCGATCATGCCGCGCGACACCGGCGCGGTGCACTAAGGGCTCGGACTCGTAAATTTGCGATCATAGAGCAGCGCCGAGCCGACAGTCGTTGCGGCCGGTACGGTGAAGATACTGCCGGCCATCCCGAGCATTCCGCCCAATGCGCGGATGCCGAGCAGCCAGCAGCCAGCCGGCACTCATGTCAGGCGCTCCTGTGTGGGCTGCGTCCATTGCGGGCAGTGGCTTCACTCGTGCCTGCGACACCCCTGGCTTCGTCAGTCCCTGCGACTCCCCCTGTAGCCGGCCGGGGGCTCGGCGCGCGACGAAGGACACATGGGTCCTCTGCGCTTTGCCAGAAAGCCGTCGATCGCCAATGGTCCCGAGCCTGCGAGGACGAGGGCCGCGAGGCATGCGAGGTAAAGGAGATCGGTTTCAAAGCCGGGCGGACCGAACTGTGCGCCGGCAGCCGTCACAGCCTGGAGCTTGATCGAGCTGAACCCGTAAGGCAGATGCACGGTAAACATGGCGACGAGGAGGACCGCCGCCATCGGTATACTGGCCAGCGGCACCAATGCGCCCAGAAGCACGGCCAGGCCGCCAAATATCTCAACCAGGATCGTCAGCAATCCCAGGAGGTGCGGTGCCGGGATGCCCAGAGCCTGCAAAATTCCGGGAAACGCATCGAGGCCGCGGGCCAGCTTGGCGAAGCCATGCGCCATGAAGCCGTACCCGACAATCAGACGCAGGGGAATCGGGGCCCAGCACTTCGCGGTGTTGGATATGCTTTCACTCAGTTTCAAAAAGCCGCTGAGAGCCGTCAGTACTGGCATCGGATTGTATCCTCTCCGTGGCGAGGGCGTTCGATCTCGACGATGAATTCGGACGCTCTTGCCCCGCGGTCACAAGCTCACTGACTCGTGACTGCGGGTCGCGACCTCCTCACAAAACTGTAAGTGGCCCTGCCTCCATCCAGGCGTGATCGCCGCTTATCGATGATGCGTTCGCAACAGAGCAAGAACTGGTTGCATTCTTCCGGCGCACTTACATGGGGGCAGCGTGCTCGTTAACGGGAAGTCGTCGAACCACGAATTGATGAAAGCGGAAAACGCGAAAGAGACGTCGTTGCGAGCCTTGATGATCGCGGGTCTTGGCGGCGATGGCGCCGCATATGGGACTCTGTTGTCGGAACTCAGCGTGCATCTGCGCGCGTATTATCGCGGCAAGCTGGTTCGAGCCGGCCGTGAAACGGAAGAGACCGAAGACCTGGTTCAGGAAGCGCTCATCGCCGTGCACACACGACGTCACACGTACGATCCGACTCGGCTCTTGACACCTTGGGTCTATGCCATCGCTCGTTACAAACTGATCGACCATCTGCGGCGGCACCAGCCGACGTTGAAAAACGTGCCCATCGAGGATGCCCCTGAAATTATCGCGGCAGACGATAGCCGGGCGGCGGACAGTCACTTCGATCTGAACAAGGTTCTGGCGAGGTTGCCGGATAAAATTCGCCTAGCGGTCCAATATGTAAAGATCGACGGCCTCAGCGTGGTCGAAGCGGCAGCGCGTTGCGGCATCTCCGAATCCGCCGTCAAAATGAACGTGCATCGTGGACTCAAGCAGTTGAGAGCGATGATCTCGCGGGAAAATTCAAGATGAAGACCGAACAGCTGATCGATCTGCTCAGCACCAACCTTGAGCCCGTGGACACTCAGAAGGTCGTTCGAAGTCTATCCATCGCGACAGTGGCTGGGTTGGTCTTGGCATCGCTGATCTGCATCGTCACGCTGGGGATGCGCCCGGATTTGAACAATCCCGGGGTCCTGGGATTTCTGTTCATCAAAGTTGGATTTGCAGCCGTCGTCAGCATTCTGGGTTGGCGCCTCCTTCTCAAGCACACGCGCCCCGGCGGGGAAAATCACTCTCGGATATTCTCAGCAGGCGCTCCATTTGTCGCCTTGCTGGCCCTTGCCGCACTTAACCTGATTTTGGTGCCTGCATCCCATTGGGGCCAACTGTTGGCAGGCGAGCGCTTGCTCCAGTGCGTGCTCTCCATTCCCATCATGGCTGTCGTGCCCTTCGCGGCAATCGTTTGGGCGGTCCGAAATGCGGCGCCCACGAATCTGCTTAGGACAGGTGCCTTGGCCGGCCTTGTTGCCGGTGGCATCGGTGCAATGGCATACGCGCTGCATTGCCCCAACGACTCCTTGCCTTTCGTGGCGTTCTGGTATGGCGGAGCGATTGTTCTTTGTACTTTGGCTGGTGCTGCGCTCGGGCCTCGACTCCTGCGCTGGTGATCCTTTGCAATTGATGAGCGATGCTCATCTATTCCGTCATGTTGCAGGCACGAGACGTGCAGTGCCATCTCGGCGGCCATTCATGGCGGCGTCTTTCATCCGAAAGCGACGGCGCCCATCCGGGCCTTGATCGTGTCGAGCGGGCGCTCAACTGTTCGCGCCGCCGGCGCATCGTCTCCGGACGTTCATCGAGCCGACGCGTCACGACGCCCATGGCACCGCTGGACGAGGTCGTTGATATCTTCGGCACGCAGAGCGCTCCGCTGTCCTCCAATGAAGCTGCGTAGCTGCGGCGCGATCGATGCCAGCAGCCGGGCTCGGGCATTGCCGCTTTGCGCGCGCATCCGTCCGTAGAGTTCGAAGCGGATAGGCCTCACGGCGAGGTGATTGCTTCGTGTGTGACTTCAGTCGGCGTCAGCCCGAATTCAAAGCCAGATGAACGGACCATCGCCTTTTGTCCGCACCACCACGAAAGTCATGGAGATGAAAATGAAGAAGCTTCTTGCCATCGCGGCATTGGCCGCGTCGCTCGCCTCCCCCGCCATCGCCCAGTCCTGGAATCCAGATGTCGGCTCCGGCAACATTGCGTCCCCGCCCTACGGCCTGAGAGAGAACGGCTCCAGCATCTATCAGGGCGGCGACAACGGCTACTCGGCCCGTGCTCAAACTCCGCGGCATGACGCACCTCATCTTCGCATGCGCGTAAAGAAGCAGCAGCAACAGGGGCAGCAGTAACCCCGCGATTGATGGTCTGCATCATGGGGTGTGATGAGGCGGACGCCATCCAAGGCGCAACAGGAAAGCAGCGACCATGAGAACGAAATTTGCGATCTTTCTAGCCACCGCGGGCCTTCTGCTCGCAATCGTCGAGCCGGGCTTTGCCGCGCCACAACGTCATCGGCCAGCCGACGCTTACGCGAGCAGCGCCGAGACCCGCGAGCGAGCGATCCCGCACCCTTCCGACCGGTCGCCCGGCTCGTCGTGGAGTGGCACACGCTTCCCCGCCGCGGGCACGGCGGCCGAGCCGCTCGGTCCGGGCCGTAACCTGCCTTACCCGGACCGCCCGTACGGTGATCCCGATCGCTGGTGAGCGTTTCGGCACGTCCGGCAAAAGCCCCGGCATTGCTGCCGGGGCTTTTTGTTGTGGGCCAGGACGTGCAACAGCGAGCTGGACGAGGCCTTCGACATCTTCGGCGCAGAAAGCTCCGCCGTCCTCTGATGAAGCGGTGTGGCCGCGGCGTGATCGATGCCGGCAGCCGGGCATAGGCTCGGGCGTTGCGGCTTTGCACGCGCATCAGTTCGGAGAGTTCGGGGCGGATCAGGCTTCACAGTGAGGTGATTGTTTCGTGTGTGACTTCAATCGGCGTCAGCCCGAATTCAACGCCAGATGAGGGAACGTCTCCTCATCCCAAAGGGAGGTTACGCCATCATGACAAGCAAACTGAAACTGATGCCGCATATCGACGATCCTGCGCGGCATGCAAGCTCACATGTTGGGTTCATGCAGTCACTCGGCAATCGTTGCTGAACGCAAACCAAAGAGTGACCACCATGAAAAGGTCGATTGTGATTTTGGCGCTTGCCCTGGAGCTCGCCGTAGCGGCAACCGCGACTGCGGCGACGGCGAAAAGCCGCGCAGCTCAGGCGCGGGCGCAGGCGCACGACCCCGTGACGGAAAGCGGCGCCGGCGTATCGCCCGAACGTGTCCGGGCGCTGCAGGAATGCAACGCTCGCATCGCATCGTTCAAGGGCTACAACGGGGTAAACACACCAACTTCCATTTATCGAAGCTGCATGAACGACCATGGTCAGCCGGAATAGCGTGCTCGCGCAGTTGAGTGTCTCCCCCAGCGCGGCGTGTGGCTCGCATTCCGTCGCCTGACCGCGCACCGGCCTTCACCGATTTGTCTCGGTGAAGGCCGGCAGCGCAATTTCGAGATCACTGCGATTCAGGACGAGTTCAGAATGAGTCGCTCGTCGATCAGATCGGGCGGAGCGCTTTTTGAGTACACGCCCTAGCTCGCGAGACCGGCCCCTCGCACCCGGTCGATCATCGCCAGCGCGTTCGCAGGCGAATTGCGGCCGCGCCAGGCGACGTGCCCGTCGGGACGCACCAGCACCAGCGGCTGCTCATAGATGCCGACCGCCTCGGCGTCGTCGATGGTGACCGTGCGCAGCGGCACGTTGCGCGCTTTGGCGGCTTCCGCGATCGCTGCACCATCCGGCGCGCCCCTACCGAACCGCACCAGCACAAAGCTCGGACCATAGAGATCGAGCATCGAGCTGCCGTCCTTCAGCGCCACATGCGGCGCGCGTGAGCCCGGCCGCGCCGAGGCGATGAACTTCTCCGGATCGTCGGGCACTGGCGGCGTGCCGTCCGGCACGATGATCGGCGAATCCTCGTAGCGGTAGCCGAGCTGCAGGCCGATCGTGCGGAACATGCGGCCGACCTCGCGCACCAGTTCGGGGCCTATGGCGCTACGCAGCGCGCGGCCTTCGTCACTGTTGTCCTCGATCGCGGCGAAGCCGTTGTGGAATTTTCCATGGGAGAGATGGAAGCCCGCGGTGTTGTCGATGGCGCGAACACCGACCGGCTGCCGCTCGATCGAATAGCTCGAAAGCAGATTCGGCCCGCCCCAGCCCTGCACGACCGCCGCAAGCTTCCAACCGAGATCGACCACGTCGCCGATGCCGGTGTTCATGCCCATGGCGCCGGTCGGCGACAGCTGGTGCACGGCGTCGCCGGCCAGAAACACGCGGCCTTTGGAGTACTCCTTCGCGACGAGGCTTCGCCGTGTCCAGATGCTGCAACCCAGCCACTCGACGTCGAACGGCTTGCCGACGGCGCGGCGCATCAGCGCGTCCTTGTCGATGGTCTCCGGCGTCTGCTTGCCGTCGCTCTCGATCATCATCAGCCGCCACATGGCGTTGACCGGATCGACGACGCGGATGTTGGCCCATAAGCCTCCGCGGTCGATGGCGAGAAAGAACGTGCCTTCCTGTTTGCCGACGCGCTTCAGGAAGTCCGGTGCGCGGAAGAACAGATGCACCGGATGGCCGAGCGTGCCCTGCCCGGTGAGGTCGATGCCGAGCTGACTGCGGATCGCGCTGGTGGCGCCGTCGCAGCCGACCAGATAGTCGGCCTCGACGCGCTCGCGTTGGCCGGTGTCGAGGTCGACGATCTCGGCCACCACGCCCGTGCCGGTGTCCTCGAACGACTCCAGCCGGGTGCGATAACGAATCTCCACGCCGCGATGCGTCAGCGCGAAATTCCGCAAGATCGGGTCGAACCACATCTGCGAGCAGGTCTGCAGCCGCATCGGGCTCCACGACTCAGGGCTCAGGCCCGCAACGGCGGGCCGCGGAATGCGGCCGAGCTCGTAGCCGGTGAAGCTCGTGACGAACACGGCATCGCGCGCATGCTCGCGCGGGAACGGACAGTTGTGCACCTGATCGGCGATGCCCCAGCGCCGGCAGAACTCCATGGTGCGGACATTCACCTCGTTCATCTTCGGCGTGACGATGCTGCCATCGCCCTGCTCCACCAGCAGGCAGGACACACCGCGCCAGCCAAGCTCGCCCGCAAGCGCGAGCCCGACCGGCCCGCCGCCGACGATCAAAACGGGAATTTTTCGTGCTGCCATGGCTCAATCGATCTTGATGTTTGCGGCCTTGGCGACCGCCTGCCATTTGCGGAGGTCACCCGCGATCCTGGCGCCGAATTCCTCGGGCGACGCAACCACGGGCACGGCTCCCATCCGCGTGATGGTTTCCTGCATTTCGGCCGTCTTCAAGCCGGCGTTGATCGCGTTGTTGAGCGTATTGATGATGGCAGGAGGCGTGCTAGCCGGTGCAACCACGCCGAAGAAGGTGGTGACGTCATAGCCGGGAATGCCGGCTTCGATCATGGTTGGAATGTCGGGTGCGAGCGACGTCCGCGTTGCGCTGGTCACCGCAAGAGCCCGCAGCTTGCCCTCGCGGATCAGCGGCAGCAGCACCGCAACATTCTCGATGGTCAAGTGCACCGACTGGGTCAGGACGGCGGTCAAACCTTCCTGGCCGCCGCGATAGGCCACGCCGATGAGGCTCGTGCCGGTGCTCTGCATGAACAGCTCGCCCGCCAGATGCGTCAGATGACCCGGCCCGACATGGGCGTAGTTCAGCTTGCCGGGATTGGCCTTCGCGTAGTCGACCAGATCCTTCACGGACATCCACGGCGACGACGGATGCACGACCAGTATTTGAAAGCTGTCCATGAAGCGCGCGACCGGCGTGAACTCCTTCGCCGGATCGACACCGACGCGACTCGAGATCGCGGGCAGGACCGAAAGCTGCGCGCCGCCGGCGGAGAGCAGCGTGTAGCCGTCGGGCGCGGCCTTGGCGGCTTCGCGCATCCCGATCGCGCCGCCTGCGCCGGGCCGGTGATCGAGCACGACCGGTTGCCCGAGCCGCGACGGCAGGATTTGCGACGCGAGCCGCCCTGCAAGCTCGGCCGGCGAACCGGGCCCCGCAGGCACGACCATCCTGATCGATTGCTGCGGATAGGATTGCGCGGAGGCCGCGCCGGACATGCACGAGCCCAAGCAAACGATCGCCGCAACGGCGACAGACAAGTGTCCCATTCGCATCCGGCCCTCCCGGCTCGAGACTGCGCTCGATTTGGCCAAGGATAGGAAATGCGAATACCCGGCGCTACCGGGCAGCGATGTCAGGGCTTGCCGAGCAGCAATGCGCCGAGCGCCACCAGAAACGGAATCGGCAGCGAGGCCGCGACGCGGATCCAGACCAGCCGCGGCGGCATCACCGGCAACTCCCACAGGAACACCCGCTGCCAGGCGAACAGCGCCCAGGCGATCGTGTAGGCGAGCACCTGCGGCGCGCCGGCGCCGCCCTTCAACGCGGCCGCGCCGATCGAGAAGCCGACCACCGGCCCGCCGGGCGTGATGCTGCCGGCGACGGCCGCGATGAGGATGCCGGTGACACCGGAATCGGCGCCGAACCAATTCCCCATCACCTCCTGCGGCAGCAGTGCCGCGATATAGCCCGAGCCGATCACGCCCAACATGATGCGCGGAATGAGCCGCACGCAGTCCATCGCGCCTTCGCTCACGCTGTCGCGGAACACCTTGCGGCTGCGCGACATCGCGATCAGTCCGAGCCCGATGGCGATGACCCAGAGCAGCCCGTCGACGAAATAGATCATTCGCCGGCCTTCCTGCGCGCCCACCAGCCGGCGATCGCACGCGCCAGCAAGCCCGCGAAGATCGGCATCGGCAGCGCGATCAGGGTGCGCCAGAACACGAACTCGCCGCCGAAGAACGGCAGCTCCCAGACCAGCATCCGGGCATAGCCCAGCAAGGTCCAGCTGGTGATGAACGCGATGGTCGCGCCGGTGTCGGCGCCGATCGCGGCGAAAGCCGCGGCGATCGGGAAGATCGTGATCGGTCCGCCCGGGCAGATGATGCCGGCGAGCGTCGCGATCACGATGCCGAGCAGCCCGGACTCGGCGCCGACCCAGCGCAGCACCACCTCACGCGGCATCAGCACCGCGACGAAGGCTGCGATCAGGCAGGCCGCCAGGACCTTCGGCAGGATGTCGATGAACAGGCCGACGTCGCCGAACAATATCTCCAGGAACTTGGCCTGGCCGTCGCGCCAGTAAACCACGGCCGCCGAGACGACCACCGCCAGGCCGACGGCGGCGGACGACCAGTCAAAGGCTTTGCGCTTGACGCGCTTGAGTGGAGCTTCGGGCGGCAACGGATCGGTTCGTGTGATAGAGGAGCAAGGTCACTCTGATCACTTGCCCAATCCGCTGGCAAGCGCGTCATGCGCGAAGCTTAAGCGCCGCGGCTGCGCGCGCCGTGATGCCGGCGAAATCGCCTGTCGCGATGGCCTGTGCCGGAGCGATCCAGGAGCCGCCGACCGCGATCACGGTCCGCAGTGCGAGATAATCCGCGGCATTGCCGCCGTTGATGCCGCCGGTCGGACAGAACCGGATGTGCGGCAGCGGCTCGGACACGGACTTCAGCCAGCGTGCACCGCCGGATTGTTCTGCGGGGAAGAACTTCAGCACCGAAAATCCCGAAGCGGCCAGCGCCATGGCTTCGCTCACCGTGGCGCAACCCGGCATCGCCGGAACAGGCGCGTCACGAAGCGCCGGGACGAGACTTGGCGGTGTTCCCGGCGTGACCAGGAAATGCGCGCCGGCCGCGATGGCCCGCGTGACGTCGGATGGCGTCAGCAGCGTGCCGGCGCCGACGATGACATCCGGCACCTCCGCAACAATCGCACGGATGGCGTCGAGCGCGGCCGGTGTGCGTAACGTGATCTCGACCACGCGCAGACCGCCGGCGAGCAGCGCCCGCGCGAGCGGCGCCGCGTCGCGCGCGCTCTCGATGGTGACCACCGGAATGACCGGATTGACGATCAGGGGCGTCGGGTCCGAAACAGGCATCGCGCCATTTGGGACCCGGCCGCCGCGATCCGCAAGCCCACGGAATTGCCGAAAAAATGGCGGGACCGGCGATACGCCTCCAGTCCCGCCAGGATCACCCCGCCGCTCACTCACCTTTCGGCGGGGGCCGGAGAATGCGCTTCTTCGGCTGGGGAACGCAGGAACGGAGCCGGACATCGCGATGATGGTGTCTGCCGGGTTTTGACCCCACACACCGGACGTCCGGCTCCGCAGCTCGAACTAGAACGTGAAACCTATGCTGCCCGAGCCGACGAACACGTCTTCCTTCGCATTGAGGAAGGACGTGGCCGCGCCGGTGACGACCTGCGCGGCGAGCAGCGCTTCGTTGTCGATGTGGTAGTAGTGGCCCTCGGCCTTCACGTACCAATTGCCGAGACGCTTCGGCACGAAGTTGACCAGCGACCACTTCGCCGCGATGCCGGTGGTGTAGTGGCCGAGATTGCTGGTGTTGCAGAGCGCCGTGCCGGTGGCGCCGCAACGGAAGACGTTGCCGTCGGCGTAGAACTCCTTCGGCGCGAACGTCACCGAGGTCGGGAACGTCAGCGTCAGAGGCAGGATTTCCTTCTGGAAGAAGTCGATCGTCGGCACGACACCGACCGTGACGCGATAGGTGTCCTTGCTCTTGCCGAACACCACCGTCGAGCCGCCATCGAAGTTGTAGAACACGCTGACGTAAGGATTGAACGCGACCGGCAGGCCGAAATGCGCGTCGCTGTAGCTCAACGTGAACACGCCGTTGTAGGCGGTCGGGATCGTGCTCGGGAAATTGAACTGCACATATTCGGCCGAGACCTTCCAGTACTGCGCGAAGGCGATGGCCACGCCGACATAGACGTCCATCTCCTGCCAAGAGCGGCCGCCGGCCGCAATCCGCGTATCCGGAGACATCCACCACTCGTTCCACACGCCGCCGTAGATGCTGACGGTGTTGATGAAGCCCGCCGGATCTTTGTAGAGATCGAGCGAAAGACCGACGTTGATCTGCGCCAGCGCCGCGCCGGACGGATAGAGCACCAGACCGCCGCCGGTGACGCGGTTGTTCGCGAAGGTGGCGTCGAACCAGCCGTGAACGTCGAGCGGCACGCTTGGTCCAACGATCGGTTTGGCCTTCACCGGCAACGGCGCCAAATCCGCCGCACTGGCGGATGTCGCAACAGCGCCAAGTGAGATCACTGCGCCGGCAAAAAGCGCGGCCGCAGACTTGAGAAACGACATGATGTAGGTCCCCTGCCCCAACGCACCCGGCACAATTGCGTTGAGCAAGCGCTGTGCCAGATGTCACAAAACGGAGACCTTTGCGGGCTGCCTCTTTAAGCGCAGCGAGTCGCGAATGAATCCAATGGCTTCAAAACGAACGGCGTGAAAACAGGCAGAAGCGCGGGGTTTTCTGCAGCATCGCGAGGCTGCTGAATTGTGTGCGAATTGCGACGCAGGCTGCTCAATGTGAATCCAGCGCGGCGAGCACCTTTGGCGACGACGTCACCCAGCCGAAGATGCCGCCCTGGGCCTTGATCATCGCAAGGCCCGCGGCGTGGAATTCCGGAAAGTACGATGCGCAGCAGTCCGACAGCACGACGCAACGGAAGCCGCGGTCGTTGGCCTCGCGCACGGTGGTGTTGACGCAGACCTCGGTGGTGACGCCGCACACGAGCAGCGTGTCGATCTCGCGGTTCTTCAGCATCAGCTCCAGATCGGTCTGATAGAAGGCGCCCTTGCCGGGCTTGTCGATCACCGGCTCGCCGGGCACGGGATAGAGCTCGGGGATGATGTCGTGGCCCGGCTCGCCGCGCACCAGGATGCGGCCCATCGGTCCGGGCTGGCCGATGCGGAGCGACGGCTCGCCGCGTTCGACCTTGTGCCTGGGCGCATCCGACAGATCGGGCCGGTGGCCCTCGCGGGTGTGGATGACCAGCATTTTGGCTTTGCGCGCGGCGGCGAGCGTCGCCTGCAGCGGCGGCACCGCGGCCTTCAGCAGCGCCACGTTGTTGCCGAGCGTCTCGCCGAAGCCGCCCGGCTCGAGGAAGTCGCGCTGCATGTCGATGATGACGAGGGCTGTGTGATCGAGCTCGACCGTAAGCGCCGAGGGCTCGGCTTCGATGCGTTTCACACTCATGTCGGCACGCCTCCCCTGCGGCTCAGCCAAAGGTCAAAACGTGCAAGATCAAGACCAGCACGCGGTCCGATGCGTTCAGGAAAAGTGCCGGACCAGCGCCAGGCCGGCGACCAATCCGAGGATCGAGATGCCGACCGAGGCCACCACGTAGACTGTCGCGAGGGCAATCTGGCCGCGCTCATAAAGCAGGATGGTGTCGAGCGAGAACGCCGAGAACGTGGTGTAGCCGCCGAGGATGCCGGTGGTGAGGAACAGCCGCCAGTCCTGCGCGGCGTTGCCCTTCAGCGCGAAGTAGGCGGCAAGCAGGCCCATCACCAGCGAGCCCGAGACGTTCTCGAACAGCGTGTGCCAGGGGAAGCTCGTGCCGAACCAGCGCGCCGAGACGAGGTTGACGCCGTGCCGCAGCGCCGCGCCGATGCCGCCGCCGAGGAAGACGATGAGGAAGCCGGTCATTTGATGAGTTTCGCGTTTGGCATCGGTGCCGCCGCTTGCTCCGCTGTCATCGCCGGGCCTGACCCGGCGATCCATGAGCGGCTGCAACGAGTGCCACCGTAAGGATGTTGTTTGCTGCGACACCGTATGGATGCCCGGGTCAAGCCCGGGCATGACACCGCTCGTAGATCATGAGCGGTGAACACGACGGCTACCGCTCCATCGGCCGAAGGCCGAGCTTGTCCAGCAGCGCCATGTCGCGGTCGCGGCCGGGGTTCGGCGTGGTGAGGAGCTTCGGCCCGTAGAAGATCGAGTTGGCGCCGGCCAGGAAGCACAGCGCCTGGGTCTCCTCGCTCATGTCCTCGCGGCCGGCCGAGAGCCGCACCACCGACTTCGGCATCGCGATGCGCGCCACCGCGATGGTGCGCACGAACTCCAGCGGATCGAGCTTGCCTGCGCCCTTGAGCGGCGTGCCCTCGACCTGCACCAGCATATTGATCGGCACGCTTTCCGGATGCACCGGCAGGCTCGCCAGCGCAGCGATCATGCCGGCGCGATCGTCCGCGCCCTCGCCCATGCCGACGATGCCGCCGCAGCAGACATTGATGCCGGCCTCGCGCACCGCGTCGAGCGTGTCGAGCCGGTCCTTGTAGGTGCGCGTCGTGATGATCTCGCCGTAGAACTCCGGCGAGGTGTCGAGGTTGTGGTTGTAGTAGTCGAGGCCGCTGCGCTTCAGCCTTTGCGCCTGCGGAGGCGTCAGCATCCCCAGCGTGGCGCAGGTCTCGAGGCCCAGCGCCTTGACGCCCTCGATCATGGCGCAGACGGTCTCGACGTCGCGGTCCTTGGGCTCGCGCCAGGCCGCGCCCATGCAGAAGCGGCTCGCGCCCGACGCCTTCGCGGCCTGCGCCTCGGCCAGCACCGCGTCGAGCCGCATCAGCTTCTCGGCCTTGACGCCGGTGTCGTATTTGGCGCTCTGCGGACAGTAGGCACAGTCCTCGGGACAGCCGCCGGTCTTGATCGAAAGCAGCGTCGAGATCTGCACCTCGCCCGGGTCGAAATGCAGGCGGTGGATGCGCTGGGCCTCGAAAATCAGCTCGGGGAACGGCAGCGCGAACAGGGCGCGGATCTCGTCGCGGGTCCAGTCGTTGCGGACAAGGCCGAGCGGCGCGCGGGGGGCGATGGAATGAGCGAGCGACATGGGCGGAACATAGCGGCGGGCTGCGGTCTTTGAAAGCGGCTGCGGATTTTCGCCCCTGTCGCCAGGGGAGGGTTGCCGCGAAGCGGTCGGGTGGGGAGAGGCGTCCACATACGAGAGCCTTCCATCATCGACACATCTCCCCACCCGACCTCGCTAACGCGAGGCCACCCTCCCCTGGCGGGGAGGGAGAGCCGAGTTGCATCAGCGCGGCTTTAATCATCAGATTCACATGTCAAACAGCCCGCGCTTTCGCGCATCACGCCGGCATCATGGATGCAGGCGTGATTCATCAGCCCCGGAAGTAGCAAGGCGCGGGGCGCCGCCTTCATTTCCTTCCTCCCTCCAAAGAGGGAGCGGAGCGCCGTTCGGCGCTACGTAGCGTTGGCACCTTGGAAGGTGCCGCGTGCCGTTACCAGCACG